>ERZ1292625.438-Hain-H41-01um-R1-438-length-64345-cov-40_pt1 | contig 64345 bp, 61 predicted proteins | sample MGYA00564400_ERZ1292625 | MGnify/ENA primary metagenome ERZ1292625 (study PRJEB36523, sample SAMEA6512639) | groundwater metagenome | collected 2019-01-08 | study: AquaDiva: Metagenomics assemblies of 32 groundwater samples | reverse complement strand
AAACTTCTGGAGTGATTTTCTTTAAGTCTGACAACTTGTCAACTAAAATTTCTTCGCCCTCAGTAACTCTATATTGTTTTCCACCAATTCTAATTACTGCAAATTTATCCATAGAGCGTATTTTAACTTCTTTTTGTCCCCATTACAATACCAAGTGAAGTCATAGTAGCAAGAAGGGATGAACCGCCTGCAGAAACTAATGGATATGGAACACCTGTAATTGGAAATAGTCCCATATTCATACCCACATGAATTACTGTTTGTACAAACAAAGTCAAAAAAAGCCCAGAAAGAAAAATTCTAGCAGAAATATTAATTGAATTTTCTGAATAGTAAATTATTCTATATAATAAAAATAAAGTTAAAATAAGTAAAACTACAGCTCCTAAAAAACCCATTTCTTCAGCAACAGAGGCAAAAATAAAATCAGTATGACGTTCAGGAAGAAATGATAGTTGAGTTCCCACTCCTTTTCCCAAGCCCCTTCCTAGCATCATTCCAGAACCGACTGAAATAGTTGATTGAATTGCATTATACCCTGCCCCCAACGGATCTCTTGAAGGATTTAAAAATGTTGTGATTCTATTTTTTTGATATGGAGCTAAAAAGAAAAAGGCACTAGGCACTAGAATACTAGCTATTAGAATAAGATACAAAAAATATTTCTTTTCAATCTCGCTTGCAAGAAATAGGCCAAAAAAACCAATAGCGGTGAGGGCAGTAACTCCAAGTGAGGGCTGAATTAAAATTAAAAATAATGGCAAGGCCATTAATAATAAAATTTGTATTAGTCTTTTAAAATTAAATTTTTTCTCCGCAATAAAATTTGCAAAAAAGATAAGTAAAAATGGTCTTACTATTTCTGATGGTTGTAGCGAAATTGAGCCAATCGGAATCCAGCGAACAGTTCCTCTTGTAACTTGACCAATAACTAAAGTTATTAAAAGTAAAACAATACTAATAATATAAAAAAATCTAGAAAAGGATGAAATAATTTCAAAATCAAAAAGAGAAAAAAAGAAAAATGCAACAATACTTAAACCAAAATACCAGTAATACGATGGAAAAAGAGATGGAGCAATAGAATTCAGTATAAAAAAACCAAAAAATAGAAGTAAAAATATTGGTATGTGAAAAAATGCATCAAACTTCATTTACGTTAAATTCACCTGTTTTTAATTCTACAGCTAAAGTCTTGTTTTTTAAAAATTCAATTAACTTTTTGTTATATGGATACCATGAGTTAGTAACAACTATTTTTTGATTAAGTGTAACTCCTATTTCTTTCCTTGCATTTTGTATTTTTCTAACCAAATCCCTAGTATCAGCTTCTTCTTTTAATTCTGGTGTTATTTCTAGATCTAATTTATTTTCTTTTTGATCATATTTTATAGATTTAAGATTTAGTTCGTCCAGAAGTATCTGTTCTAATTGGTCAATTTGAAATTTGGTATTTGTAATTTGTAATTTTGACAAAGGTTGTCTAACAGGAACATTATTTTCCTTTCTCAAAGCGTGGCCACGCTCAACAATTTCTCTAACTATTTTCATTTCATTTAATATCTTTGTATCATTCTCACTTAATATCTTCGTATGAGGCCAACTTACTAAATGTACACTTTCTTCTTTTGTTAAATTTTTATATATGATTTCAGAAATAAATGGTGTAAATGGAGCCAATAGTTTGCTTGTGGTAAGTAGCACATAGTATGTAGTCTGATAGAAATCATTGTTTCTTCTTTCTCTTGATCTTCTAATATACCAAACGGACAAATCATCAACAAATTGATAAATCGCGTTGCTTGAAGCATATGGATCAAATTTTTCTAAACTATCTGTAACAATTTTTATTGTTTCATTTAATCGTATCCGTATCCATTTATCTAAGATATCAGTACTTTGTACTTTGTACTTTGTACTTTGTACTGGACGCCATGCATCCATATTGGCATATGTAATAAAAAAGTTATATATATTCCATAATTTTAAATGAAATTGTCTTCTGGTTTCATCTGCTAATCTATATCCAAATAACATATTTTCTTTTGGATCTTGTCTTACAAACATCCATCTCATAACATCTGATCCAATTTTGTCTGCAGCTTCATTAAATTCAATGGCATTCCCCCAAGACTTATGCATTGGTCTTCCATCTTCACCAAGTTGTGTTGCAAACCCTAAAACATTTTCAAAAGGGTTAGTATCTTCTAAAACAGTACTCATCGCAATCATTGAATAAAACCAATTTTTAAATTGTCCAGGAAAACTCTCAGTAATAAAATCTACTGGAAACCACTTTTTCCATTCTTTTTTATTAGAAAAATACAGGGGTTTAGTTCTATTATCTTTTGAAATAGTAGAAAAAGGAACAATTCCAGCATCAAGCCATGGATTTCCAACTGGTTCAATTCTTGAAGTTACTTCACCACATTTTGAGCACTTAATTTTAACCTGATCAATTTGAGGTTTATGTGGTGATTTACCTTCCATTTTATCCCAACCTGAGACTGCTTTTTCTTTTAATTCATCTTTACCACCAATCACATCAAAATTACCACATTTTGTACATTCCCAAATTGGGAGTGCTAATCCCCAATATCTATTTTTTTTACTAATTAACCAATCATGCATATTATCAAGCCAATCTAGTTCTCGTTTTAAACCAAATTCTGGAATCCAGGCAATTTTCTTTGTAACCTTTTTCATTCTTTGACGAAGGGTGGGGTTTCCTGAATCCATAGATATATACCATTCATCTGTTACTTTCCAAACAAGTTCTGTTTTGCATCTCCAACAAGCAGGATATCTATGTGTGTAGTTTTCAATTTTAAATACAAATCCTTTTTCTTCCATGATATCTAAAATTATTCTTGGGTGCCATTTTGCATTTTGACCTGTTAGTTCGTTGAATCCTTCAATATATGTGGCATCATCATTAATTACAGGGATCATCGGAAGTCCTAGTTCTTTACCTAATTTAAAATCTTCAGTTCCAGAAGAGACCGCAGTATGAACCATGCCTGTACCATTAACTGTAGTAATTGGCATTATTAAATCATTTGTTGCTATTATTGTATGGAATTTATCTGAGTTTTCCTTTGCTACTTTTGATATTGCGGGTAAGTCGTCAAAAGCACTGGAATATTTAAGTCCAACAAGTTCACTTCCTTTAACTTTCTTAAGAATCTTAAAGGTAATTCCTTTAAATACTCTCTCTTTAGCTTCGTCTGCTATCCAATATTTGACACCATCAGCTTCAACCAAAACATAGTCGATCTTTTTATCAACTGCAATAGCAATGTTTGCAGGAATTGTCCATGGTGTTGTTGTCCAAACAAGTAAATTTTCGTCCAAGTCATTAATTGGAAACTTCATATAAATTGACTCGTGTGTTGCCTCTTTATAGTCTTCCGTTAACATCTCATGTTGACTAATTGCAGTTTCGCATCTAGGACACCATGGAACCGAATCTTTACCCTTATAAAGCCAGCCGTTTTGATGAACCACTTTCAAAAAGTGCCAAATCATATAGTTATTATCATCAGAAAGCGTGTAATACGAATTATCCCAATCTGCAAAATAACCTAGTCTTTTACTTTGTTCTGTTTGGATTCCAGAATATTTTTTGACTCGTTCCTTACATAGTTCAATAAATTTGGCAACACCAAAAGCTTCAATATTTTTTTTAGATTTAAAACCTAATTCTTTTTCTACCTCAACCTCAACCCACAATCCTTGACAATCAAAACCGTTTTGAAATCGTTGTTTATACCCTTGCATATTTTTAAACCTTGGCCACAAATCTTTATATGTTCTGCCCCACGCATGATGAACACCCATTGGATTATTGGCTGTTATTGGTCCGTCTTGAAATGAAAAATATTTTTTTGAATTTTTATTTTTGTTTAAATATTTATCTACTATTCCGTCTTTATACCAATGGTCCAAAAGCTCCCTCTCCATCTTTGGAAAATCAGGTTTCGGATCAATCGAATCAAAATATGGTTTTTTACTATTTGCCATATGGCTATTGTACTACAGATATTTAGCGAGAGGAATAATTAATGTATTTTTCGCAAGAAGGCGGGGATTTCAAATTTTTCTCCAAAAACATCTTCACTACTGTCTCCTACATTTATAGCATCTTCTGTTTCATTATCATTATAAAGATCGTCACTTGCTAGTTTTTTGTTTTCTTCTTCTATTGTTTTTGATTCAGATACAACTCCTGATACGACTTGATGAATATTCGAAGGTCTCATTTGAGCAATACGAGATCTTGTTTCATCAAATCCTGTTGCAATTACTGTAATTCTGACTGAATCTGAAAGTTCTTCTTTAATTACTGCTCCAAAAATTATATTTGCATCTTGATCTGTTGCAGAACTAATAATTTTTGCGGCCTCATCAACTTCATACATAGTCAAATCTTTCCCACCTGCAATATTAAAGAGTACTCCTCTAGCTCCCTCTATAGAAAGGTCAAGAAGTGGTGAACTAACTGCAGCACGTGCCGCCATTTGAGCCCTATTTTCTCCAACTCCTGTACCAATACCCAAAAGTGCTGTTCCAGCTTCACTCATAATTGCACGAACATCAGCAAAATCAACATTAACAAGACCTGGTGTTGTAATGATTTCTGCAATGCCTCCGACACCTTGCTCAAGTACTGAATCAACGACTTTAAAAGCATCTATTAGGCTCATTTTTCTATCAATAACATCCATTAATCTTTGATTTGGTATAACAATTAAAGTATCAACAGCATCACGAAGTTTTTCTATTCCATCTTCTGCCGCAACAGTTCTTCTTGTACCTTCAAAAGCAAAAGGTTTTGTTACAATTCCAACAGTTAGCGCTCCTGATTCTTTCGCAAGTCGTGCTATAACAGGTGCTGCTCCTGTTCCTGTTCCGCCACCCATACCCGCAGTTACAAAAACCATATCGGCATCAATCATTAATTCCTTTAATTTCTCGATTGATTCTTCAGCAGCTTGTGTACCAATTTCAGGATTTCCACCAACACCCAAGCCTTTTGTAATTTTTTCACCAATTTGAATTTTCGTCCCTGCTTTATTTGTTAGAAGAACTTGTGAATCTGTATTACAAGCTATAAATTCAACTCCCGAGATAGTACCATTTCCAACCATTGAGGAAATGGCGTTTCCACCACCTCCGCCAACTCCAATTACTTTTATTTTTGCAATTCTTGCAGAATCAGGTTTAACTAAAGCCATATTTTAAAAAACATACTATGTATGAGGCAGGTTACAATCGCATTATATATATTCTTAACTCTAAGTCAAGGCAGAAGATCTTTAATACTTTCTATTATTTTATGTATAAAACCTTTGCCTGGTAAATTTAATTTCAATGGAAATTTAATTCCACCAGACTCAGATACTTCTTGTTGTAAACCGTAGATTAAAAGCCCGATTGGAACTGAAAAAGCAGGATCAAGACAATCATCAATAAGTCCTGATATTCCTGATGGAATACCAATTCTGACGGGAAGAGATAACATTCTTTTTGCAGAATCATTTACCCCAATTGTTCTTGCTCCACCGCCCGTTACAACTACACCTGATGGAACCCTGTTTATAATTTTTTCTCTTTCCAATTCCAATCTAACCATCGTAAATATTTCATTTAAGCGAGGCCTGATTATTCCATCAATTAGTGTTTTTTTAGAAACCTTGCTTACTTCTGATATTCCAAGTGAAGAAAGGTCTAACTCATCTTTTCCATCTTTTTCTTTATTGCTAGATGTAGAAAGAAATATTTTTATTTTTTCTGCAGTATCTAATGAAACGCGAAGACCAATAGCTATGTCATTAGTTACATTTTTAGCGCCTACTGGAATTACTCCTGAATAAGTCAAAGAGCCATCAACATAGGCAACAACTGAGGTGGTGCCTGCTCCAATATCAATTAAAACACAACCTAATTCTTTTTCTGTTTCTGTTAAAACTGCGTATGAAGAGGCAATACCTGAAAATACAATGTCATTTATTTTAACTCCGGCTTCAATTAATGTTTTAGAAAGATTTTTAATTGCAGCGTTTGACGCTGTAATAACATGTGTCTCAACCTCAAGCCTTACACCACTCATTCCTACAGGATCTTTAACTCCAGATTCACCATCAACTACAAATTCACGAGGTAAAACATGAACAATTTCACGAGAAGCAGGGAGAGAAATAGCAGAAGCAGCTTCAATCACACGATCTATATCAGAAGAAACAATTTCACCAGTTGCGTCTGAAACAGCTACAACTCCATGAGAATTTTGAGAATGAATATGCGCACCTCCTAAAGAAATAAAGGCAGAATCAAGATTATTGCCTGCCATTCTTTCTGCAGATTCAATTGAAGATATTGTTGATTCAACAGATTCTTCGATGTTTACAATTTGACCTTTTTTAACTCCTTTTGAGGGAACTGAGGAAACACCAATTATATTTATATTTTCTTGATTTGAACTTTCTTCTGATGTAACTTGAGCAATAACAGTTGCAGTTTTACTGCTACCTAATTCTATTCCTGCAATTATTTTGTTTCTATTAGTCATAATAAACTTGTTTATTCATTTTAAATATAATATCATCTTAAAACAGGGTTTTTAAACCTTAAATCTATCTCTTTTGTATCTTCTATTCTAATTCCCTTTGTTCCATCATTCAAGCGTGAAAATATAAGCCTTAAACTTCCTAATAATACATCTTTATCCCCTTCAAGTGGAAATCTAATCATTATACCCTCATTACTTATAACCTTAAGTTCATTATTTATGATATTCCCTGAATTTATTGAATATAGATAGGTCAGACCGCTAATTATACTTAAAGCAAATTTATCTTTTCCATTAATTTTTTCGCCAACAACTAAATTATCACCATCTTTTTTTAATGTTGGTAAATTTGTTTCGTTACTTTCATTAATTATCAAACCATCTTTATCTATTAAAAAATATTTATTACCATTAAAAATAGCGTATCTTGGCTTTTTTAAATTTATATCAATCTTTAATTTATTTGGAATCTGATATTGTATTAAATAGCTATTAATTAGCACATCTTTCTCAAGTTTTTGTTTTATTATTTTTTTTGTATCTCTGTAATTCCCTGTCAGCTGTAAACTATTCACTATAACCTCGTCGCACTCGCCATATTGACTCTCACATTCTATTTTTTCTATCTTTATAACTTTTTGAATTACTATTGGAATTGAAAAAAGAAAAGTTATTATTAAGACAATTGAAAGAATTTTAAAAATTCGAATTTTTTCATATATATTATATTTTTGTTTTTTGTATTTCATCTTCTAGTATATCTACTATTTTTTCTGAAGCCATAAGGTCGGGGCTAACAATATCAATAGAATTTTTGACAATTGCAGAATAATTATTCACTAATTTATTAATTTCTGATAATAATTTTTGTGCTGTTAATTCTTTTTGCACTAAAATTCTAGCAAGACCTAAATTTTTCATATATTTTGCATTTTCTGTTTGTTCATCGTTATATGTCCAAGGAATGGGTATTAGAATTGAAGGTTTTTTTAAAACAGTTAATTCAGAAACAGTGTTTGCACCTGCTCTTGCAATTACAATATCAGACTTAATTAAAATTTCGGCCATATTTTTGGGATTAGCTTGTTCAAAAGCAAAGTATTTATCATCTTTAATTTCACTAAATTCCTCTAATTTTCCTTTGCCAGTTTGATGTATCAGGTAATATTTTTCTAAAAGACTAGGAATAATTGGTTTCACGGCATTGTTAATCCAAGTAGATCCTCTTGATCCTCCTGTAATTAAGATTGTTTTTACTTTTGTATTAGGTTTCTCTTTAATACTCCTTATAATATAATTATTTATTGGGTTCCCAACCAAATTTGTTTTGTGTTTGTTAAAAAAAGGAAACGAACTTTCTCTTGAAATTAAAACTAATTTAGCAAAATAAGATGAAAAAATATTAGCTCTACCGGCAGTTGCAGTTTGCTCATGAATTATTACAGGAATTTTTAACATATTTGCCCAGAATGAAACTAGTGCTCCAGCAGCACTTCCAAAAGATAAAACTAAATCTGGATTTATTTCTTTAAGTAATTTACGACATTTATAAAAACTTAATGGAATTTTAAAAAGAGAAGGAATTGTGTGTTTTGTAGCTTTATTTTCAATTTTTCCAGAATCTAAATGGTGAAAAATTACACCTATTTTTAAAAGGTTGTCATACTCCATTCCTAGCCAATGGATTTCACAATTTAAATTTCTTTTTCTAATCTCTTCAATAACGGCAATTGCAGTTGAACCTGCATGACTACCTGCGAGAAGTAATTTACCACGAAGTGGCAAGCTTTGCTTATTGCGTTGCATATTTGCTTATATTTAATAGTATACCGCATGAAGCCAAAATCATTAATAGACTTGTTCCACCATATGAGAAAAATGGTAAAGGTATACCTGTTAAAGGAGTTAGGGCTGTCATTGATGATAGGTTTAGAATAATTTGTCCACCGATCCAAGCCGTTATTCCAATTGCTAGTATTTTTGAAAATTGGTCAGGAGCTTTTGCTGCGATTTTAATAGCTTTAAATACAAAATAGGCAAATAAAGCCACTAAAGCAGCTGATCCAATAAAACCAATTTCTTCTGCAATTGCTGCAAAGATAGAATCAGTCGAGGCTTCAGGTAAAAATAAATATTTTTGTCTTGACTGGCCAATCCCTAAACCAAAAAGACCTCCTGAACCTAATGCTAATAATATTTGTCTTATGTGATATTCCTTTCCCAAGGGATCTGACCCTACTTCCAAAAATGTCATTATTCTATCTCTTCGATAAGGTGAAATCATAATTAAAACAGCAACTGAGACTATAGCTGAAAAAATCCATCCCAAAAAAGGAACTATGGCAATACCTGACAAGAAAATTTGGACCATACCTATTGTTCCCACTATTAAAGTAGTGCCTAGATCTGGTTCTAACATTATAAGACCACAAACAATTGCTAAAGGAATAAAAAAAACAATTGGTTTTTTGCCTGCCTGCGCAGGCAGGTTTTTGGCTTCTGCTACTTTTGCAAAATATATAGCAAGAGATAATTTAATAACTTCTGAGGGCTGAAAATTGATATTTCCTATAGATATCCAGCGTCTGGCTCCTAAGGCTTTAAATGATAATTCAGGAATAAGCACTGCTATGAGCAGTAAAACAGCTCCGGCAAAGAATGGTACTGCAATTTTTTTCCAAAAACTGTAATGAATATTACTAATAACTAACATGACAATTATTCCCAAACTAGCCCAAACAGCTTGCTGTTTTAAAAAATAAAACTTATCATTAAAATAATTTAGAGCCTGTGGAGTTGATATGTCTGCAATAAAAACAAGACCTATTGCAACTAACAATAATATTAAATAAAAAAAACTTTTGTCATGCGATTTTCTTTTCATATTGTAGCCAGCCAGAGGCCAAAAATGGCAAGAATTATGCCAATTATCCAAGCTCTCATTACAATCTTTGGTTCCTCCCATCCAATTGCTAAAAATGTGTGGTGGATAGGTGCTAATTTAAAAATAGGTTTATTTAATAATTTCCAACCAAGTATTTGAATTGCAGAAGAAACTATTTCTATTACAAAGATTCCTCCAATAACAATTAAGGCAACAATACTTCCTGTCAAGAGCCCTATAACCGCAAGTGTTGCGCCAAATGAAAGAGCACCGCTATCTCCAAGCCAAATCCTAGCAGGCCAAGAATTAAAATAAAGAAATGCAATTAAGGCACCAATCCAAAGAGCGATAAAAAGTGATAAGGGAGTATCTAAACCACTAGCAGCAATGACTCCAAAAGCCATTAAACAAATCATTAAAAGTCCTGAAGCTAATCCATCCAAACCATCTGTAATATTAAAGGCGTTTGTGAAAGATACAATGACAAAAGATGAAAACGGCACATACCAAAAACCTATATCGAGAGTTACGTTTATTATTGGAATATGTAATATATGTATTCCAAGTATTTTATAAATAATAAAAGATATAAACCCAGCCAATATCCATTGGGCTAAAAATTTTTGTCTTCGTGATAACCCAAAAGCTAATCCTAATACTCCTTTGGTGGGTTTACCTAACATTTTTTTGTAATCATCAAGAAGTCCTAAGAGTCCAAAGGAAATAAAGGTAAAAAATATTACAAAAAGCTCAATTCTTAAATTATGAGAAGTTTGAATGTATACACCCATATACGAACTTATTGGAAATATAATTGCAAATAACATAATAACTACAAAAATTATTAAAAGTCCACCTCCAACAGGGGTACCTGCCTTAATATCATGAAGTTTGTCAAATAATGGAACTTTACCAGATTTAGGAGCTTCAACTTTTCTTGTAAATTTAATTTTATAAAGAAAATCAATAAATGGAACAACTAAAATTGAAGTTGTTAAAAAGGAAAAAAGTATAAGACCAAGTGCCAATGGTAAAAAATTCTGCATATGTGTTAACTTATTATATAATATAACTGATGCAAACAGTAATCGACAATATTTTGGTAAATTATGAAGTTCAGGGTAAGGAAAATAGAAGCGCAATTTTGATTCTACATGGATGGAGGCAAAACCTGTCACATTGGCAACAAGTAGCCAAAGCCTTATCACAAAAAAACAAAGTAATATCACTTGATCTTCCAGGATTTGGTTCATCTTCAATTCCGCCAACAGTTTTTAGTACGAATGATTATGCAACTTTTGTTAAGAAATTTATTGAAAAACTAGATCTTTCCAAGATAGTACTTCTTGGTCATTCTTTTGGGGGGAAAATAGCAATAAAAATGGCGAGTAGATCTCAAGATATTAGCAAGCTAATTATTATATCGCCATCCGGAATAGACTCAAAACCAATTTTGATAAAACTAAAAATTATAATTTTTAAACCAATTAAACCTCTTTTATCTTGGTTGCCAAAAAACCTTAGGACTAACTTGTCAAGAATTTTTTCATCTGCAGATTATTATCATGCCAGCGCTTTGAGAGAAACATTTAAAAAAATTGTTGACGAGCGAGTCGAAAACGACGCGATTAAAATTAATATACCAACATTAATTATCTGGGGTGAAAACGATAAGGAAATAAATATAAGAAATTCTAAAGTTCTTAAAGATTTAATTTCAAATTCAGTTTTAAGAATAATTTGGAAAGTTGGACACTCTCCAAATATAGAAACTCCAGAAAAACTTTCAGATTTATTATTAGAATATATATGAAAAGATACTTAACAATATTACAACTTGAAGGATATGATTTACTTCGTTTTATAAAATGGCTTATTAGAAACTTATTTTCAACTCAAAACGAAAATAAAGTAAAACTAGTATACACAATAAAAATAAAACTAATTATTTTTGTATCGATACTGATTGAAATGTTAATTGTATTTAAAACTTTTAACTCAACTCATAACTTTTTATTAATCGTAAGTGCATTTACTATAATGTATTTAGGATCATTTGTCATAATAATATTAGCTACCCTTATTTTAAAACCACTTGATATATTATTTAGAATTTATGAAATAACTTTTATTAAAAATAAATTATTGAGCAATAAGAATTTAAAAATCGTAGGCATTACAGGTAGCTATGGTAAAACTTCAACCAAAGAAATACTTTATCAGTTAATTAAAAGTAAATACAAAACCCTAAGAACACCTGAAAGTTACAATACTATTTCAGGAATTAAAAAGACATTAGATTTCGAGCTTGATTCAAGCTACGAAGTATTTATATGTGAGATGTCAGCATACAAAAAAGGTGATATCAAAAATCTTTGTAAGATTATAAATCCGACACATGGGATTTTAACTGGCATAACTACTCAACATTTAGAACGTTTTGGATCATTACAAAACATTGTAAAAACAAAGTTTGAGCTGTACGATGCGATAGATAACAAACAAAACATTATATTTAATACAAACAGTATAGAAATTTCGGAAGAAATTAAAAGTAGAAATATTAATGACTTTTCAGAGTATGTTAATGCAAAAAACATAGTTTTTTCGAAATCAGGTAGTGAATTTGAAATAACTTTTAAAAACAAAAAATATAAAGTATCGACAAAGCTTTTTGGTTATTCAAACATAGATAACATAATGGGGGCACTCACTATGGCGTTAAAACTTGGTATCGATATAGATTATCTAATTAATAAAATTGAAAACCTTGCACCAGTTCAAAGCAGATTTGTTTTAAAAGAAAACGGCAATTCAATGGTGGTTGATAATACATTTAGTAGTAACGAACAATCATTCTATGAAACGATTAAAACTGCAGAAGAAACTGAGGGTAAAAAATTACTTATTACTCCCGGGCTAGTCGAACTTGGAAAAAATGAAGAGTCTATAAATAATAAGGTTGGTATCAAGGCAGATATAGTTTTTGACAAAATAATATTAGTAGGTAAAAACTCAAGAACAATAGCATTTAGTAAGGATTTTAGATCAAAGCCAATATTTATAAAGGACTCGAGAAAAGATTATTTTGAAACTATAGAAAGACTAAAATCCGAATTTGATTGGATATTTTTAGAAAACGACGTAACCCAAAACTACAACTAACCCTTTATCCCTTTTAATCCTTTAAATCCTGACAATATATTACTACTAAAAGTTGTTACCAAGTTATTTTTTTCTTCACTTCTTTCCAGTGCAAAAGTTACTAATTTATCTACAAGCACATCAAAAGTAACTCCTACTTCCTTCCACAAATAAAATGCTACAGATCCGGGAAGCGTATTTATTTCATTCAAATATATTTGACTCTCATCTTTACTTAGTAGGAAATCTATACGAGCCATACCTTGTCCTCCAATTTCAGCAAAAAACATTTTTGCATATTCTTCAATTTTTCTTCGTGTAACTTCTTTAATAGGCGCTGGAATAATTCTTTTGGCGGAAGCCATCCCCTTCGATGGACCTTTTTGGGAAGTATATTTGTCTTCAAAAGATAATACTTCCCCTGATGAAACAGGCATTTCGCAAGCTGAAACTTCGTATGGATTATTACCTAAAATAGAAATATTAATTTCGTGAGCGTCTTCCATGGATTCTTCAACCATAACTTTTGTATCATAAAAGAAAGCAACGTCTAAAGATTCCTCTATCTCTTTCAAATCATGGGCCTTGCTTAACCCAATTGAAGATCCCAATCGTGACGGTTTAATAAATACTGGAAATTTTAATTTATTTTTTATTTCAGATAATATTTTTTTCCTATCATTTTTCCATTGACTAGAAAGTACCCAGATATCCTCCAGAACTGGAACTCCAATTGCTTTTGCTATTCTTTTACTCACCGTTTTATCCATGCCGATTGCAGACGTTTCTACATCACAACCAACGTACGGTATTCCAGATATTTCAAACAATCCCTGAATTGATCCATCTTCACCATATCTACCATGAAATACTGGGAAAACTACATCTAAATTTTGGGCAGAAAAAGATTTTGAAAGCGATAACCCACTACTTTCAGAAATTAAACCTTTTATGTTAGGGTCAGAAGACATTACTAAGGATTTCTTTTGACTTTTAACTGTATCCAAATTTACAAAAGTCGAAGGCTTTAAAAAAGATTCATCTCCTTGTATCCATCTACCCTCTTTGGAAATATAAATTGGAATAACTTCGTACTTTTCTTTATTAAGAACTTCCATTACCTGAATACCCGTAATTATTGAAATTTCATGCTCAGGTGATCTTCCTCCAAATAAAACTCCAATTTTAATCTTAGTCATACTATTATTATAATACTTTTTGCGAGTTATGTTGTAAATATCGTAAAAAGTAATATACTAAAGCCAGTTTTAAACAAGGTGGAGGTGATTTACATGACGGTTGCAGAAAATTTAATCAAGCCTATAATCACAGAGCCAGATGGACCACAAGGCTGGAAACTGGGTTTTGTGTTTACTAACCAAGAACAATTTAAGCAGTTTGACAATTTAGTAGGAAAGCTTGACGAATCATCAAGACATAACTTAACTAAATTAAAAGAAATAGCAGAAGAATTAGAAATCAAACTATTCAAACCTTGACTGTCTTTTGTGGAGTAGATAATGAAAATAAATTAAATAATTATAATTCTATTTTTTTAATTTTATCACTTATATCATATCCCAAAAACATTTTGGCTGTGTTCATAAATCTTTCATTTACATCCGTTAAATAGTAAAAATCACTTCTTGGTTTTTTAGAATAGATTGATTTTTTTTGTATATATTTATAAACAACTTTTGCAATTTCTTCAGCTGGATCTATTAAAATTATAGATGATCCAATAAATTTTTGAATTTCATTTTTAATCAAAGGATAATGGGTACAACCTAAAATTAAAGTATCAACATTGTTAATAAATTCATTAAAATACTTTGCTATAAATAATTCTATTTCAGGTCCTTTAATAAATCCTTCTTCAATTAAAGGTACAAGCATCGAAGCATGTTTTTTAAGTATAATTTTTTTATATGCATTACTATTAACAGTGGCTCTCGTACCAACTAGGCCAATTTTATTATTTTTAGATGTTTTTAGAGCTTTTTCAATCGCAGGCTCTATAACTCCAAAAACAGGCACTTTTGAGTTTTTTTTAACAACATCTAAAGCTATCGATGAAACAGTATTACAAGCAACAATAATTAAACCCACTTTTTGATTATTTAGAAACTCCACATCTTCTTTAGCAAACTTTCTAATTGTTTCAGGACTTCTTGTTCCATATGGCACTCTTGCTGTATCTCCCAAATAGACGATTGAACTATGAGGAAGAAGTTTTTTAATTTCTTTAACAACAGTTAAACCACCCAATCCTGAATCAAATATTCCAATTATCAAAGGTTCCACACAACCTCCTTAAATTGATTACCCCTATCTTTATAATCTTTAAACATATCAAAACTTGCAGCAGCGGGTGAAAGGATTACAACTCCATCTTTTTTGGTTATATCAAATGCTTTATTAATTATTGCTTGCATATTTGAAAATTCTAAATCAAATATTTTTTTAGCTTTAATATGTTTTTTAATTTGATTTCTGATTTGACCTATCAAAATAATATTTTTAACATTTTTCATTTTATCTATCACTTTTCCTAATTCTTCATATTCTAACCCCTTGTCACTCCCACCAAGTATTAATGTTTCATCCTCAGTAAATGATTTAATAGCAGCAATTGTTGGTTGAGGTCCTGTTGCGAATGAATCATTATAGTATTTAACTCCAGCAAATTCTCTAACAAATTCTAATCGATGTTCAAGCCCTTTGAATTCTTTTACATTTTTTTTAATTATTTCTGTTTTAATATTTAAAATTTTAGCAACCGATACAGCAGCAGCAATATTTTCTAAATTATGTTTACCTCTAAGTACTAAATCATGTTTGTATTTTTCATCAAGTTTTTTCTTTGAAAAAAAAATAATATTTGCTTTTGTTTCTTTTGCAAAACTTTTTGGAATTTTATATTCATTATTAATTACTGCCCAATCAGAAGTTTTTTGAAATTTAACTATATTTTTCTTGGCTTCAATATATTCTTTGATATTTTTATGCCAATCCATATGATCAGATGTGATATTTAAAACAACAGAAATGTTTGGAGAGGTGTCAAGATCAATTAATTGAAATGATGACATTTCCATCACCACATACGATTTTGGAGTAAGTTTAGGTAATAATCCTAATAGAGGTTTTCCAATATTTCCAGCTAAATAGACATCCATCCCAGCAGATTTCAATATATTATAAATTAAGGTTGATGTTGTCCCCTTTCCCTTAGTTCCAGTAACTCCAATTGTTTTACCTTTAAATTTCTCAAAAAATACCTGAGTTGGTGTTATAACTTTTATATTTTTAAATTCTGGTTTGTAGGGATACACCCCAGGTGATCTCATAATTAAATCATATTTATCTAAATTATTTAAATAATTAAGGTTATCTTTTTGATCTAGAATAGTAACTTTTGCACTATTAGATTTTAAAAACTTTTCAGCGTCTTGTCCCTCAATTCCATAACCAATAATAGCCACTTTTTTTGCTTTGTAATTCATATATTTATATATTGTACTTCAGGCTCAAGTTTTAAACCAAATTTTTTATAGACAGCACCAGTTATTGCATATGCTAATTTTTTGATATCATTGAAATTTCCTCGCCCTTCCGGGTTTGTCAAAATTAAAGCATGTTTATCAGAAACCTTGACAGGACCTAAGCTTTTTCCTTTCCAACCAGTTTTTTCTATCAAATACCCTGCAGAGATCTTAAACTTATCACCTATAATATAAAATTTCATATCTGGATATTTTTTTTCTAATCTTTCTTTTGTTTTAAGATTGACAAAAGGATTAATAAAAAATGATCCAGCATTTGGTATATCTTTAGGATTTTCTAATTTTTCAGCTCTTATTTTTAAAATATCTTGCCGAATTTTATTTAAGTCTAAATTTTTGTTCTTATTTAATAAAAATACTACATCAGTGATAATAAATTTCTGCCAATATTTTTTATCTTTAAAAATACTTTTTCTATAACCAAAATGGCAATCATCTTTATTAAATTCAGTAAATTTTTTATTTTCAATATCGTAAGCAGTCAAATTGACAAAGGTGTCTGAGAGTTCTTGTCCATAAGCCCCAATGTTTTGTATTGGAGCTGCTCCTACTGTTCCAGGAATACCCGATAAACACTCAATTCCTGAGAAATTTTTATCAACTGTTTCTTTTACCAAATCATCCCAAATCATCCCCGCACCCGCAACCACCTTATTATTTATTATTTGTAATTTATTATTTACATATTTGATAACTACTCCACTAAAATCTCTATCTCCTGCTAAAATATCACTTCCCTCACCAAGTATGATTATTGCTAATTTATTTTTCTTCGCAAAATTAACTTTCTGAACTAATTCTTTTTTATTTTTTACTTCAAAAAAATATTTTATCTTCCCTCCTATTTTTAAAGTAGTCAAATCTTTAAATGAAATGTTATTATTTACAAAATTTAAAGCCCATTGATTACTATTTCCAGCACCCATAAAAATTACAATATCGTTGTTGTTTTTTGATATATTTGCAACGTCATTTGTCACTTTAGCGTTTGGATGATTTGATGCTTTTGCAACCATCTCAGAAGATATTGTTTTATCAATTTCGTCCCTTGCCTTATAAATTGGCCCGATTATAACTTTATCAACTGAGTCAAATACTCCATCATATAAATTGAGAAGTGCTTTTGTGCGTTTATACCCATGGGGTTCTATAATCGCTAATATTTTTTTAGTTGGATATTTTTTTCGCAAACCTTGAAGCGTGGTTTTAATGGCTGTTGGATGATGGGCATAATCATCAAAAATATTATCTGATATCTCTTCCATTCTTCTTCCTATACCATTAAAATTTTCTAATGATTTTATAATCTTCTGATCACTAATTCCCAATCTCTTACCCAATAAATAAGCCATATTGGCATTTTTTTGGTTGTGTTTACCAAAAACTTTTAATTTAAATTTTTTATTTAAACTATCTTTTTCACTAATTAATATTTTTTCACCAACAAGTTGTTTTATAAATTTGTCAAAACTATCTTTAAATTGTTTTTTATTTTTAAAATAATCTGGATGATCAAACTCAATATTGTTTACAATAGCAATCTCAGGTTTATAATGTAGGAAATTATCATTAAATTCATCAGCTTCTATGACAAAATATTTACTCTTCCCATATCTACTATTTCCATTCCATTCAGGTATTTTTGCACCAATTAACACGGTTGGATCAAACCCGTTATCTATCATCATTTTTCCAATCATAGCCGTAGTTGTTGATTTACCGTGAGTCCCAGCAATTGCTATTACAAACTTATTTTTCATTAAAAACTTACCCACAAATTCCTCCCAAGTCATAACAATCTTTTTCTTTTTAGCAATAAGTAACTCCGGCTCATCTTTAGACTGATATAAAACGGCAGGAGATACTATTAATAAATCAATGTCATTTAAATGCTTCTTATTATGTCCACCTGTTTTTAAATCACAACCTGTGACCGTATATCCCATTTTAGAAGCAAGTGAAGCCACCCCACTCATACCACTACCCGAAATCCCCATCATATGTATTTTTTTCATGTTTGTTATATTATACGTCAATTTTTTAAAAATTTGACAATTAGTACTTATAGTAATATTATTCACACAAATGTCACCAGATTTTGATAAAAGACAAGAAGAGGTCACTAGCGATTATAAGAAAGCTAACCTTCTTAACACAAAAGGTTTACCTGATTTAGATAGAATTAAAACAAATGAACTTAATCAAACAACCAGAGACTATCTAAAAGCAGCATAAAGAAATACAGCATCCCCAATCGCACAACCGGGTGCAGCCAGCACAGACGAAGACATTGATTAATTAAATGGAATTTGAACGAATTTCTCACCCTAACATACACGAAATTCGTGTTTATCCAGATGAGAATTTAACAGCAAAAGGTGCAGCAGAGTATTTTGCAAATAAAGTGCAAAAGAATCCAGATATTCCTGTAACATTCGCAACAGGTGACACAATGATCCCTTTTGCTAAAAATTTTAAACTTACTGGTGTCGACTTTAGTAGAATTTTAGCTCGTCATCTTGACCAATACTGGCAATATCCTAATAATGGTGAATTTAGTTTTCCACAATTTCTTTACGATCGTATTTTTAAACCGTTAAACATAAACCGAAGAAATATTGCAACGATTGATGGTTTAGCTAAAAATCCATACGCAGAAGCAGATAGATATGACAAACTAGTTAAAAATATAAGTGTTTGTATCTTAGGAGTAGGTCCAGGAGGGCATTTAGGATTTACAGAAAGCAGTAATGATTTCGATATTTTTACCATGCGTACTCATTTTCAACAGCTATCACGAGTAACTTTTGAAAGAGATACCATCGAAAGAAAACAAGACACACCTCCTACAGCCATAACACAAGGTTTAGCTAATATCGGTGAAACTGAAGAGAGAATCGTGATATTGTACGGTCCAGAGAAAGGAAAAATTCTTGCAGATGCACTACATAACTCCATATCTCCTTTAAATCCGGCATCATACCTCAAAAAAGAAGATGTTGGAAATAGTACAATAATTTTTATTGACAAAGCTGCTGCCAAACAAGTAGAATAAGATAGACAAAGATTAACAGAAAAAAGTGAAGAAACTTTAAAAATTTGATAGCGTGTGGCTCAGCTAAGTTTTAACAAGGTTGGTGTACGAGGAGTAGGTTTATCGAAATTCGACAACATCGAATAATCTGCGGATGCCTACCGATATGTTGATATCGTAATTTATTTCTGAAAAGGGATTAAAATCAATTTTCTTCATTTAATCTTTCTACAATTAAAAATATTATGTGTGGAATTTTCGCCTATATAGGTAAGCGTACAGACGCTCCCGAAATTGTGTTTGAGGGATTAAAACTTCTCGAATATCGTGGCTATGATAGCTGGGGTATTTCCTATATCGATAAACAAGTTTTAAAAATAGAAAAACACACAGGTAAAATTGGTTCTTCAAAACTATCAAAGATAACAAAAACAAACATAGCTCTTGCTCATACACGATGGGCAACACATGGCGGTATAACTGATGAAAATGCCCACCCTCATCTCGACTGTAAAAACCAAATAGCTGTAATCCATAATGGAATAATTGAAAACTACCATGAATTGAAACTGAAGCTATCAAAAAATAATCATGCATACAAGTCAGAGACAGATACAGAAGTAGTAAGTCATCTTATCGAAGACGAGTTAAAGACAAAAGGAATTAGGCAAGCCACTTTTGATGTGTTTATGTCTCTAAATGGTTCAAATGCAATCTGTGCACTAGATAAAAATTCTCAAAGTATAATTGCTTGCAGAAACGGTTCCCCTCTAGTAGTTGGATTTGACGAAATAAAAAAACAGTATTTTCTAGCAAGCGATGTACCCGCATTTTTAAAATACACCAACAAAGTTCATTTTCTAGAAGATGGAGAGGGGGCAGAAATCACAAAAGACGGTATTGAGATATTTAACATCAAAACAGGAAAACAAATAAATGCAAAAATTAAGACTTTAGATTGGCAGTTAGAAGATGCAGAAAAAAATGGATATCCTCATTTTTTACTAAAAGAAATTTTCGAACAACCAAAAACAATATTAAAGTCATCTCTTATAAATAAAGATGCAATTAAAAAATTGGCAAAAATCATTAAGGAAAGTAAAAAAGTTATATTAATTGGTTGTGGAACTGCTGCATATTGTGCCCAATTTGGAAAATATCTTTTTGCACAATCAGGTATACAAACTGAAATATATGGTGCATATGAATTTAAACCATTTGCTAAATTTTGTGATAAAAATTCAGTTGTCATCGGAATATCCCAATCAGGTGAAACTGCAGATACTTTAATTGCATTAAAGGAAGCAATAAAATACGGGGTCAGAACTGCTGCGATTGTTAATAGTAGGGGGTCAACAATGGAAAGACTGGTTGATTTAATTATTCCGATTGGTGCAGGACCAGAAATAGCTGTTGTTTCTACTAAGGCTCTTACTTCTCAGCTCGCAACACTCTATTTGTTATCAAAAGCATCTGAAGGAAAGTATCTTCAAGCTAAGAAGAATATCCAAAAATTATCGAATAAACTTAGTAAATGGCTGGGGAATGAATTATCTGAAAACATTATCAAACTTATTAAAAAAATTGAGCACAATGAACATATGTATGTAATTGGTAAAAATTTAAACTATCCTGCAGCATTAGAATTTGGACTAAAAATAAAAGAGACTTCATATATTCATGCCGAAAGTTTTACAGCCGGAGAATTAAAACACGGAGTAATAACACTAATTCAAAAAGGTACCCCATGTTTTGTACTTGCAAGTAATGACGAGGTAAAAAATGAAGTACTATCAAGTGCATCCGAATTAAAGGCAAGGGGTGGTGAGATTATTGGAATATCTCCATTTGAATCTCCCGAATTTGATGACCTAATTAAAACTCCTGATATGGGAGAGTTAACAATTTTTGGGAATATAATTGCAGGTCAACTTTTGGGATATTATTTAGGCGTTAGTCGAGGTGCAGATCCAGACAAACCACGTAATCTGGCTAAAAGCGTGACAGTAAAGTAAAATATCATCATGTCACGTATTCTAGAAAGAGCCAGAGAGTTAATACTGTTAGACGATTCACTTACTGATGCAAATAACTGCAGGAATTCGTCTGCAAAACTAGCCAACACCTTAAGACAAGAGTTTGGGGGAAACTCTGTAAGTATTATTGCTTTTCCAGAAGCTACAGAAGGTGATGGTGTTCATTATGCAATTGAGACAATGGAAGGTGATATAATAAATCCTGTGCCAGCACCAGGAATACCACAACATATAGGACCAAAGTCAACAGCGTTTCCAATCTTTAGTCTTTTTAAACATGTAAAACAAGTAAAATGACCGAAACAAGCATGAACGCATCATTTAACAGACAACCTAAAGACTCAGACCCTTTAGAAAAACAGTCTACAAGATTACTTCAATCATTTTTTAACGAAGCAATTTCAAATCCTGAGGACACAGCGACAATCAAGAAAAATTATAAACAGATAATCAAGGAATTGGCTGAATTGAGTATGGCCAAAATAACCTCGGGCCAAAGATAGAAGACAATCCAATGACAGAGTACGAACCCTTTCCGATTAGACATATGTCTCTCTCGACCATTTCTAGAGCACTGAACATGGAGATACATGAATCAGCAATAGAGTTACCCAGAGTTTTGTCTAAGATTTAAAAAAGCTGTGGAGTTGTAATGGTTTCAGCTGATGGACAAAATAGAACTCAGAAACTAATTGACGATGTTAACAGACTGATGATTGATCATAAATCGGCTGTGGTTATGTACCCCGAGGGAGGAACTTCTGGAAAACGCAATGAAGGTGGACCATATGACCTTGACATCTTTCACAAAGGAGCTTTTGTGGTTGCTAAAAATCTCAATATCCCTATCTTGCCCGTGACACAATTTTTTAATTCGAAAAGTGGTTTCGAAATTGATGTATTGGAACCAATTCAAGCTGATGCAATAACATATAATGGAATAAATCAAATAATCATGAATACTCGAGATATGATGCAACAGACATTAAATAGCAAAGTTTAAATCTATATCTCTAAAATAGCTTCGGCTAGTTTTTCTGAATCGTGACGAAGTAGGTGTTCTTTTTTAAGATAAATTGATACAGGTTTCTTAACTATTTTTAAATTCGGTTCCATTTCTTTTACTTTATCTTCATCTATTTCAACTAAGTTCTGTCCTTCGTCTTTGTAAATTTTAAGAATCTCTGAATCAAGGTGATTATCATTAACCAACATCACATCAAGTCTATTTGGTGTGTCGAGATAAAAAGAAAAAGCTTTCAAGAAATCAGAAGCTTTATATTTATCAGTTTCTCCGGGTTTTGTTGCCAAATTTAGAACATATATAAGTTTTGCTTTTGATTTAACAATAGCTTCACGAACGCCATCAACTAATAAATGGGGTAATACACTTGTATAAAGATCACCAGAAGAAAAGACAATTTTTTCTGCATTTTTAATTTCTGCTAATATCTTTGGGTTAACATCAGCTCTTGTATCAAAATAAATCCTAATAATTTTATCGTCCTTATCATAATTTTTATCTTTAATTCTTAAATCTATGTTTGTCTCGCCTTCTATTTTATTTCCTTTTGATGTTTCTGCTATTAATTGAAGATTTGTAATACTTACAGGCATAACCTTAGCTCTTACTCTAAAAAGTTCTCTTTCTGCATCCACACCACGATCTTGTCCTTTGTAGATATTTTCTAGTCTTGCTGTTAATAAATTACCAAAAGAGTGTCCTTTAAAGGGACTTGATAAATCTTCGAGCCTGTCATCAAAAAGCGTCTGAGCTACCATTCGTTGTTTATCACTCTCCATAAGCGCTAACAAACAACGCCTAATATCTCCAGGTGGTAATACTCCAAGTTCAGTTCTTAGCCTTCCCGAGCTTCCCCCACTATCCCAAGTGCCAGCTACTGCAGTAATTTGGCTATTATTATTAAGCTCACGAAGACCTGAAAGAAGATGAAACTGTCCTGTTCCTCCACCTAATGTAACTATTTTTTGACTATAATATCTCATTTTTGAAGTTTTTTTTGCATCTTTTTTTCAGCTTCTATAAGTTGTTCAGGTGTATTTATTCCCTGCCATTCCGACGAATCAGGAAGTTTATAAACTGAGACTTTTTCCTTATTTTTAAGAGCAATTTTGATTAAATCAGGTAAATAATATTCGCTTGAAACACTATTTTTTTTAATTCTAAAAATATTTTTTTGTAACCATTTGTAATTAAAAACATATAAACCATCATTTACTTCTTTTATATTTTTCTGTTTTTCTGTTGCGTTTTTTTCTTCTACAATTCCTAACAATTTACCATTTATGTCTCTGATAACTCTTCCTAGACCTGCTGGGTTTTTCTGTATAAGACTAACAAAAGTCAAAATCGAATTATTATTCTTATGAAGTTCAATCACATTTTTAATAGTCTTAGGTGTATAAAAAGCACTATCGTCTCCGTTTATTACAAGTAACATACTAGTTTTTTTGGGTATTTTAGGAAAAGCATTTAATACAGCATTTCCTGTTCCCAAGGGTTTTGGTTGAATAGCAAAATTAATATTTTTAGAAAGTCTTTTTAAAATTATATTCCTTTTATATCCAAAAACAGTAACAATATTTTTTATTCCTGCATTTCTTAAATTTTCTAAGGAAAATGAAATCATTGGACGACCAGATATTGCATGTAAAATTTTAGGTAAACTAGAGTGCATCCTAGCCCCTCTTCCACCAGCAAGTATTACTCCTGTCAAATTTTTATAACCATTAATTTGATTCATTATAAAATCATAATCACTCCAAGGATGTTCATAATTTTCAAAACACATACTTTTCTCATGTCCTTTTCCAAAAACACCAATAATATCACCGTTTTGAGCAACAGATAAGGCATATGAAATAGCTTCCCCTCGTTCTGGAATAGATAGATATTTTTTATTGACAGCTCCTCTTTTCATTTGATTTAATATTTTTAAAATATTTTCAGTTCTAGGATCTTCTGCTGTAAAAATAGACAGATCTGTTAAATTAGTTGAGATTCTTCCCATTTTTGATCTTTTTCTTGGATCTCTTTCGCCCGCGCATCCAAAAACAGAAATTAATCTACCTTTAGTTATAGTTCTTAGATATTTAAGAACAGCTTCTAAAGAATCTGGAGTATGAGCAAAATCTACAAAAATCCTGAAACCTAGATTGTTTTTAATTTCTTCTAACCTACCACTTGGAAGTTTAAAACTTTTTAAAACTTTTAAAGACTCTTCTTTACTAATTCCCAACTCCTTGCATACTTCTATTGCTGTTTCTGCATTTATGTTGTTAAAATCGCCTTTAAGAATTTTTAAATCAGTAGTTTTTGGACTAAATACTCTGTATTTTGCTGAATTAACAAACATCATTTTGACACGTTTATATTCTTTAAATGTTTTGTGATAATCTAAATGTTCTGGAGCTATATTTGTTAGAACCGAAATATCAAATTTGATACCAGCAATTCTTCCTTGATCGATACCATGTGAGCTAACCTCCAAAACTACATATTCATAACCCTGATTAACCATCTTAGCAAGAGTTTTATTTAAAGTCACAACATCAGGAGTAGTGGTATGAAAACCATCAACAGAGATTGTTGATATGAGTCCTGTTTTTTTACCGTTTTGAGTCAATATATGATGAATCAGATGACAAGTTGTGGTTTTTCCCTTCGTACCTGTAACTCCAACTATTTTTAATTTTGAGCTTGGATTTTTATAATACTCGGAAGCAAGTTTACCAAGAATCTGTTTTGTATCACCTTGATCATATATTTTAACTGCCCCTCTTTTTTTTGCATCTTCAATATAATTGTGACCATCAACAGTCAGACCTTTAATGGCTACAAAAGTGTCACCTTTTTTGATTTTTCTTGAATCAAATTGAATCATTGTTTTGTTATAGAAGCTCCAAGAGACTTTAATCGATTTTCTATATCTTCATACCCTCTGTCAACAACTTCTACATTTTCAATAGTGCTTGTTCCTTCTGCAACCAAGGCAGCTAAAATTACTGAGATTCCAGCTCTAATGTCTTTGCAAAAAAGTCTATCGGCCATTAATTTTGTTGGTCCTGAAACTATAACTCTATGAGGATCAGCAATAAATATATTAGCTCCCATTCCAATTAAATCATCCACAAAAAACATTCTCCATTCATACATCCAATCATGACAGAGAACTGTACCTTCAGTTTGAGTAGCAAGGACAATAAATGGGCTCATCAGGTCAGTTGGAAATCCCGGCCAAGGTCTTGTCTGGAATTTACGTCTATTAGCTTTTAGATTTGAGGGTAAAACTATTAAACTATCTTTTTCAATCTGATATTTAACCCCCATATTACTTAAATAGTTCAATATCATATGATAATTTTCTGGCTCAAAATTATTAATTTTTATATTCCCGTTAGTTATTGCACTTAAAATTGCAAAAGTGCCACCTTCAATGTGATCTGCCATTACTTTATGTTCAACACCACTAAGTTCACCCCCAGAAATTAAAAGAGTATTTGTACCTGACCCTTTGATCTTAGCTCCCATTTTAACAAGAAGACTAATTAAATCAGCTACGTGTGGTTCTGCTGCTGCATCCTCAATAATTACCTCATTTGTCATTGAAGAGGCCATAATAAGACCCATTTCTGTTGCTGTCACCGATGCCTCTTCCAAAAATATTTTGATTGATCCGCCAGCTGGCGGATTTTTATCCCATGTTAAATAAAACTTCCCATCTTTTCTTGTAAAGTTAACTCCTAATTTTTGCATCAAACTGAAATGAGTATCAAGCAACCTATCTCCTATTTGATCTCCGCCAGGAGGGGTTAATGTTGCTTTTCCAAATCTAACTAATAATGGAGCAGCAAGGACAACAGAAGCACGAATTCTACTACACAGATCAGAGTCGGGTTCATATGAATTTAGAGTTGAAGGATCAATTTCTAAAACATTATTTGTAAAATTAATCTTTGCACCTAATTTTTCTATTATTTCAATTAAAACTCTAACATCTGCAATATTCGGAACGTTTGTTAAAATTGATTTTTTATTTGACATAAGTACAGCAGGAATAAGTTTTAAAGCAGAATTTTTGTTTCCCGAGATATTTATCTCTCCTTCCAAGTTTTTACCCCCAGTTATTAATAGTTTTGCCATAACCATTTATATTATACCTAATTTTCAGGCTGAATGCCAAAATGATTAAATAAGTCCTTTGCAATAGAATACCAAAGTGGGGCTGCAGTTTCTGATGCCCACTGGCTACTTTGTGGCTCTTTTAAGGTAACTAGCATTATAAACTTGGGGTTATTGGCGGGCGCAAAACCCACGAAGGATGCAATTGTTTTTTCTGCGTCATAATGCCCGCTAATGGGAATTTGTGCAGTTCCTGTTTTACCAGCAACACTAAAACCACTAAGATTAGTCCACTTTGCTTCACCTTTTTTTGCAGCCTCTATCATCATTGCAGTGGTTTGATTTGCTGCTTCTTTTGAGATAATTTGTATATGCTTATTTTTTTCTCCTGTATTTACAACTTTAGGTGACACAAGATATCCATTATTAGCAATTGCTGAAACAGCTCTTATAAATTGTATTGGAGTTACCGAAACACCTTGACCAAAAGAACTTGTAGCAAGATCAACAATATTCCATGTTCCTTTTTTACGTAGTTTAATATTACTTTCTCCTTGAAGATCAATTTCTGTTAATTTACCTATTCCAAATTTGTCTAAATAATCATACATTGTGTCACCTCCCAACCTTTGAGCAATAAAACTCATTCCTACATTATCAGAATTAACTAAGACATCAGTCATGGTTGAATCTGGATGATATTTTTTATCCCAAGTTTCAATATAATATTTATCAACTTGATATGGTTTATCGCAGACATCACATATCGTTTCGGGTTTAATAACTCCTGAATCGAGTCCGGCCGCCATCACAACAACCTTAAAAACTGATCCAGGTTCAAAAGTATCTGATATAATAGGATTTCTATATAATAATTGATCGTATTCATTATAACGAGAAGGATCATATGACGGAAATGAACTCATGGCAAGAATTGCTCCAGTTTTAGGATCCATAACAACAACAGATCCTTCTTTGGCACCATATTTTTCCATACCTTCTTTTAGTCTTTCTTCAACAGAATTCTGAATTCTTTTATCTATATAGGTATAAAGATCAGTTCCTGCAATTGAATGTATTTCAGATATACCACTTGATAAAAGTGGTGTACCACTTAAATCTTTCTCTCTTTGCAAAAAACCATCTTTTCCAGAAAGAGCAATATTATAATAACCTTCAAGCCCAAAGTAACCAGTATCATCACCTTTATCATTTTTACCCACAAATCCTAAAAGTTGAGCTGAAGCTGACCCTTCGGGATAATATCTTGATTCTTCAGCTTCAAAACCTAAACCATCTATATCCATCTTGATAATTTTTTCTTTTTCATCGGTTGTTAAACGATGTTTTATAGGCACCCAGATAGCTCCCTCACGATTAAGTAAATTTTCAATTCTTTCTATTTCCAACAATAAATCATCTTTTTCTACAAAAATTGGAGCTAATAGATTTGCTATTTCTTTTGAGCTTTTTGAAAGATAAGTAGTTTCTGCAAAAAGAAGCCAATTTGTACGTATTACAGCGAGCCATGTGCCATCATTGGCATATATGTTTCCTCTTGAAGCAGTGATTGTTTTTGTACCTTTATATTGATAGCTTGCTTCTTTTTTTAATTCGCTTCCCTTAACAATTTGCCAATAGAATAATTTTGAAAGTATTGATAGAAAAAGAAGTATAAAAACAAGAGATGTAAATTTCAGCCTCATCTTTGAGCAAAGACTTCTTCTGTTTTAAGATAATAAACATTAGCTGGTTTTGCAAAGCCTAACTCCTCACTTTGTTTGATAATTATTGTATCTGAACCTGAATCAAATATTCCCTCAGATAAATCTCTTTTTTCTGTAATCAATAATTCTATTTTATTTTCTAAGTTTGATATCAGAGCACCTTTTCCTGCTTGTTCAATACCTAGAAAAACTACTGTTACAAACAGTATCAAATTTATTGCCCAAATGTAATTAATTTTTTGTGTAAACATATAATTTTGCACTCCTTGATCTAATATTTTTATTTATTTCTTCATAACTTGGTATTCTAATCTTTGTTCTCGCATTAATATATTTTTCTAATATTTTTTCTTCAGCTGAGTGAAAAGTAATAATTAATAACTTTCCACCTTTTTTAAGTAAATCAAATGCCACTGGTATTACTTCGTTTAGATTATCCAGTTCACTATTAACTGCAATTCTTAGGGCCAACATTGGCAAAGTTGCAGGATTTAATTTAGTCTTGTGGGGTAGACCTTGCAAAAGTTTTATTAATTCTGAAACTTTATTAATAGGCCTAACCGATATTATCCTACCTGCAATTCTTTTTGATTCGTTATGACTTATGACTTTTTCAAAAAGTTGTGTTAATTGAGTCTGATCTAGAACATTTAATAAATCTGATGCTTTTACACCCTGTATTTCAGGATTAAGCCTCATGTCTAGATCTTGCTCACCATCGCTAAATGAAAATCCTCTTTCATCGTCTTTAAAATGCAAATTTGAAACACCCAAATCAAAAAGTATTCCATCAATTTTTGTAAAATTATTATCTTTTGTAATTTGCTCTATATCAGAAAAATTACCAAGAACTAATTTTGCACTACTTTTAAGTCGTTTCTTAGCAATATCAAGCATTTTAGGATCTGCTTCGATTCCTAAAACTGTTCCCCCAGCTTTAATTATTGCTTCTGTGTGTCCACCTGTTCCTAATGTACAGTCTATAATCCGTGAACCTTTATTAAAGTGCAACTTGTTACTTATGTGCAAACTCTCTAAAACTTCTTTAACCATTACTGACTCATGATATTTACCAGCGGAGCTGGCCAAGCTTTGCTTATGCATATTATTTATTAATTAGTTGGTCAATATAACTAGGCGCATCTTTTATAATCTTTTCAAGCCTTTCATCCCAAATATTTTTATTCCATATTTCAACACGATCACCAACTCCTAAAAAATAAATATCATCATTTAAATGACCGTATTTAGTTAAACTTTCAGGAATTACAATTCGTCCCTGATCGTCTGATTCGATTTCATATGCCCCAGTAAAAATAAAATGTTCTGAACCCCTCACAGGATTTGTAACAAGATTATTATTTCCAACTATTCTTTCTAAAAGTGCATTTAAAGCCTGTTTAGATACTAGAACTAAACATTCTTCATACCATTTGGCTACGACCAATTCCTGACCTAAATCTTTTCGTAATGGCGCTGGAATAGAAGTCCTGTGATTCTCGGCAAGTTTGGCTGAATATGTTCCTAATAGCATATTTTATGTATGAAATGGGCAGTTTCATAATTATTTAGTTTGGTGATTATTCCATTTCTCACCATTACTAACCATTTTGCATTTTCTTTCACGGCATGTCAAGTACTAATTTCACAGCCAATATGAAAGGTTATAATTTTACTTAAAGAAGATGTTATTCATGTATACTTGCCAGCCTTCGGCTGTACCTGAAGGAAGTGTGCCTGAGGCAAAGATACCATATGGATCCAACTTCGCTTCTGAGACGGAAGCTTCGCTAGGCAAGCCAAATGTTTCCATGGTTATAAAATACATTCCTTTTGGTTTTTTATCTAAAACATAGCTAAAATTTTGATCAATTGAAGTTAATTCAAGGTCAGTTGACTGCAAATGCCACTTTGTAGAAAACTTAGCTAAAAGTTTTCCTTTAGAATCACGAAGTCTTACAGTTAGACTGCCATCAGTTACACCTTCATCATATCTAAATTTCCCTGACGACTCTGAGCCTAAAAGAAGTTTTCTTTCAAATGAGGTTTCTCCTTTTAAATCAACTGTACCAGGCACGCCCTGTGTTCTACCGTCTGGAAGTGTATAAAGTAGTTCATAATCAAGGGAGACTGCCTTAGGAAGCTTTATTTTATCTATTTTTAGGTTTATATAATGCCCATCAGATGTTGGAGTTAAAGAGGCAAATGGACGATCAGGGAAGGCAACTTCAATAGTAACATCACTTTCATCAACTATTACTGTACTTTTTTTATTTTTAATAAAAACAAACACCAAGATTAAAATTAGAACACCAACTCCAAGAAGTATAATCGGAAGAAATTTTTTTACGTTCATATATTATTTATCTAATCTATTTTGAATTTTAATATTAATCTTGTCAATAAGCATCCCACATCGGGAGTGGATTACTATTGCCACCTCGGTATATAATAAATTATGCCTGCTCGTTATTCACCACTTGTAGAAAATTATTACTATCATGTATTTAATCGTGGAGTAAATAAACGTCCACTTTTTAAATCAAAGTATGAGTATCGACGATTCCTGCTTTTGTTAAAATACTATAACTTTGTTAACTATCCAATTAAATTTTCAAAATTTATGACACTTGCTAGCGATCAAAGACAAGAAATTTGGAACAGACTTGATAAAGACAAAAAACACACAGATATTCTTTCATATTGCTTGATGCCAAATCATTTTCATTTGCTATTAAAACAAAATGACGATAATGGTATTTCGAAATTACTAGCAAATTTACAAAACAGTTATGCTAGATATTTTAATATAAAGAATGAGAGAATTGGTCCTCTATTTCAAGGACAATTTAAGGCTGTTAGAATTGACAGCGAAGAGCAATTGCTCCACGTATCTAGATATATTCACCTAAACCCTTACTCATCTGGAATTGTTAAAGATAGTAATAAATTAATAAATTATTCATGGTCGTCACTTCCAGAATATATAAGTCAATCAAAGTTTCCGTTTTGTAAAAAAGATGATATCTTATGTAATTTTAAATCTGAAGATTTATACAAAAATTTTGTTCTAGACAATGCAGACCATCAAAAAGAATTAGAAAACATTAAGCATCTAACTTTCGATTAAATCCCACATCGGGAGTGAATTACTATTTATTGATTTCATGATTTATTTTAATCTCTTCTCAAAATATTCTTGTAATTTGTCAATGGCAATTCTTTCTTGCCTGCCTGTGTCACGATCTCTAACAGTTACTGATTTATCTTTTAAACTGTCAAAATCGACTGTTACACACCATGGTGTACCAATTTCATCCTGTGCTGCATATCTTTTGCCAATGTTTCCTCGATCGTCCCAAGTAACAACAAAACTTTTCTTTAAATCTTGATAAACTTCCCGAGCCTTAGCTGTTAATTCTGGTTTATTTCCAAGAAGTGGAAACACTGCAATTTTGTATGGTGCTAATTTTGGGTTTAGCTTTAGAACAACTCTACCCTCTGGGGTTTCTGTATATGAATCAATCAAGAAAAATAAAGTTGCCCTGTCTACTCCTCCTGAAGTTTCAATTACCCAAGGTGTATATTCTTCATTTGTAATGTTATCTTTGTATTTTAAATCATGGCTTTTTAAATCATAGTCACCTCTGTGGTGTATTCCTTCCATTTCATTCCATCCAAATGGAGCTTCATATTCTATATCTGTTGCATATTTCGCATAGTGAGCTATTTTGTCAGGTGTATGATCTGCAAAATGAAGTTTCTTGATATTCATTCCTAAATTTTTATACCAATTCATTCTTGTCTCTTTAAAATCCTCAAATACTTTCTTGCTCGTCTTTTCATTTGGTTTTACAAAATATTCAAGTTCCATTTGTTCAAATTCTCTTGATCTAAATGTAAAATTTCCAGGAGTTACTTCGTTTCTAAATGCTTTTCCAACTTGAGCTATTCCAAATGGAATTTTTACTCTTGTGGAATCAACTACATTTTTGAAATTTACAAAGACTCCCTGTGTAATTTCTCCTCTTAAATAAGATAGTTCCTTTGGTTCAGTCGTTCCAAGTAAAATTTCAGTCATTAAATTAAATGTTTTAGTTTCGGTCCAATCATTATGTTCATGAGTGTCTTTTTGATCTTCCCTAAATCTTTTGTGACAAACTTTACACTCCACAAGTGGATCTGTAAAAGCTGCCAAATGACCTGATTTCTCCCAAACAACAGGGTTCATAACAATTGAAGCATCAATTCCGACGACATCTTCTCTTTCATAAACCATGGTTTTCCACCATTCATTTTTTATATTTTTCTTGAGTTCTACTCCAGCAGGGCCATAGTCCCAAAAACCTTTGTATCCTCCATAAATTTCACTGCTTTGGAATATAAACCCACGGCGTTTTGCTAGTGCTACAATTTTTTCCATTGTGTCCATTTTTTTATAGCACTTTAGTGCTGTATCTCATTCTAATACTTTTTTCCCAACCCTAATAGAGTTAATTTTTTTTTCTATTACATCATCTAATACAATATCCGCTTCAACTAATTTTTTAGCAACAGGCCAATAACCCATATTTGTAAGTAAATCGTATATAAATTTAAGTCTTAGTTTTTTGAGTTCTGTTTCTTGCTTTAGTTGCTCTAAAACTGTTGACAACAGGTCATAAACTGTAGATGCATGTCCATCTTCATGAGTTATTTTGTTTACAACTTCACAAAAATAATAAGCAAGTGAAATTTTATTCAAATTAGTACGAACCTTGGCAAAGTCATTTAATGTATCGACCTCTGTAACGATATCCATTCCATGACTCTTAGCAGCTGAGAATTTTATTTTAGAAAAAATCTCCAAATGACCCCTTTTTTTAGATTTTATTTTTCTAATTCCTTTTGCAAGCAAACTTACTTTACCAAAATGTTTTGATAATACAACTAATATTCTATCTACCTCACTATAATTTTTTCTGGATAAAATTATCCCCTCTGAGGAATATGTTCGGAATTTCATATTTTAATTCTTAATTCTTTATCGCTATTTAACAGAAATTCTTCTTCTGTTTTACTACTTCTAACAGTATAAAGTGGAGCATTGGTTCCAGGTTGTTTTTGAATAAGCATTCGATAATCGCCACTAGCTCTTTTAAATGGTAGTAAATATTTAAAAGTTACTTTTGAAACCCCCTCTGGTCTTAATTTAAAATAACCTGAAAAAACTGTTTTATTAAGTTCTGTAGTTGTATCATATTGTTTTTCAAGACCTTCTACTGCTATTAATTTTGATCCCTCTGGTACATAAACTCTGACCCAGTTTGGAAGAACAGAGTTGAGCCAACCATCATATTTTTCTGGATTTTGATAAGTAATAGTTAAACTTTTTTCAATCATTCCATCTTTAGTTACTGATATTTCTTGTTCAACTTCTTGTTTTAGATATAAATTTGATTTTCTACCACCCAAATTTGAATCGTTAATATGAAGATAATCACCGGCATACGTCTCAATTCTTCCAGCAATACCAAAACCTTCAACAGCCATTTGTGCTTTGTCATCAAAAAGATAGAAAAGAACATGTTTTTCTACTACTGACTTAAAAATTGAATCTAGAAGTGTTGGTATTTTTTCTTTTGGTTGGGCAAAAGCATTGGCTAGTATTGAATTCATCAAGGGTCCGATTATTTTCTTTCTATTGTCAGAATTTGCAGGTCTTAAAATAATTTTACCTGTTAGTGGATCCCAAATAATTGGTCCTTCAATGTCTGCAAAACTTTCAAGTTCATATATAACCTGAGGACAATTGCATTTTGGTTCTATTTTAGTTGAATAATTTCCAAATCCAGGAACCCCAATCTCACCAAGAGCATCTAAAAGATTAACTAGTAAACCAGTATCAACTGCTATAATTCCGTCAATTCCTTTCATTCCAACTTTTTCTGCCTCAGTGGAAAACAAATCCATGGCTATTTTGTAATCAGGGCTATAGTTAACATCTCTTAACCTAATATTTTGAGATAAAACATACGGACCTTTAATAAGATCGACTATCGCGTCAGGTGCGGGAAAGGAAGGCTTATATTTAGCATCTAAATTATATATATCATCTGATGAAACTGGTTCAAATTTTGCCTTTGAAACTTTCATCACTGAGTAAGCTGTTAAAAAACCTCCAGTTGGTCTTAGTTCTTTGTCGTTTTGAAACAAGACTAAATAATTTCTGTCAGATTCCATTCCCAACAGATAAGGTGTACTTTCAAGAAGCGGTTTACTCTCTGAAACATACGAAGAAACTTGTTCAAATAAAAGTAAGACTTTCCTTAATTTTTCCCTGATGTTTATTCCTTTAAAATTTTCAGGATATTTGTTTGGATCAATCTGTAAGAGTTCTATTTCAGCTTCCTCAAATTTTTTTGTGATTTCATCAGCCTTAGGAAGTATTTCAGGTATAGCATTAACAACAAAATCAATTCTCTCTTGAGCTGATTTCTCTGCACTTTCCGTACCATCATTTTTCTTGAAACCAAGCTCTGAAAGAAATGGATCAAGTGTTACAAAAGTTGTTTCGCCAGCTTCTAAAACTTTTGTTGAGGCGTTAAGACCATGTCCCAAATCACTGACATAAGTTCCTGCAAAAGGAACAATTTTCATCCATGAAATTAATTTATATGATTTTTTGAGTTCCGCGATTGAATTTTTAGTAATATTAAAATCTGATTTTATCTTTTCAATATCAGTAAATTCTGAGGCTGAAAAAATAGGTGTAAGGTCTAAATATACTTTTTTAGCTTTATTTGCAAATAGTATTACAGGTATAGAAAAAATTAATATAATAAATAAAACTACAGAGGAAATAATTATATATTTTGTTTTAATTATTACTTTTTGTTTTTGATCTAAATCAATATCGTTTTTGACTGGATCAATTTTCGGAATTAAGATGGCAGGTTCATTTTCCATGTTTTTAAAAATTATACAGCACCTTTTCCACTAATCATAGCCCATGGAGTTTTTGCTATTATCAACAAATCAAAAAATAAAGATTTTTTTCTTGCATAATAAGCATCCATTTCAATTCTTTTGTCAAAATTTACATCACTTCTTCCTTCAACTTGCCAATATCCAGTTATTCCAGGTTTTACTTTATGCATTTCTTTGACAAATTTATCTGTCTCAGGATATTTTTTTTGTTGTTCTTCTAATTCATCCGAATGATAAGGTCTAGGACCAACCAAACTCATTTCACCTTTTAAAACATTAAGAAGTTGTGGCATTTCATCAATTGAATATTTTCTTATAAATTTACCGAGTCTTGTTACTCGTGGATCCTTAATTAATTTATAATTTGTATTTTTCCATTCTTTATACAGTTTTTTATATTTTGGATCTTTTACTATTAAATTATCCGAGTTAACAAGCATCGATCGAAATTTATAAAGTCTAAAAATTTTTCCATTTTTTCCCATGCGTTTCATATGTGAATTATTTTTTTCAACCAATACCGGCCCGGGGGATTTTATTTTTATAGCAATAGCAGTTACAAGCATTATTGGAGAAAATAAAATAAGTAATATTATTGAGGCAGTGATATCTATTATTCTTTTTATAATTCCAAATAGCATATTTTTTAAAGAAGTTCTTTTCTACCTTGTTTTTTTAACAATTCTACTATCTTTTTTACTGATTGAGCATGGCTTTTTGAACAAACAAGTAATACATTTTTTGTATCAACAATGATTAAATTATCGACATCAATCGCGGCAATCAGTCTTCCATCTGTATGAATTAATGCATCAGTTGTATCGATATTAATAACTTCACCGCCACTTTCTTTGTCTGAAATTACTACATTACCTCCATGATCCTTTGGACTATTTTCCCAAACTTCTTTCCAATCACCAATATCTGTCCATCCATAATCGGCAACTATCATTATGAAGTTCTTTGCTTTTTCGCTTACAGCATAATCAACAGAAACATCTGGCAGATTTTTATAAACTTTAGATATTATTTCTTTCTCATTCATTGTACCAATTGATTCAGAAATTTCACTAATTCCTTTTGATATTTCAGGAGCATGTTTTGCGAGAGCATTTAAGAAACTTTGTGCTCCCCAAACATATTGATTCGCATTCCAGAAATATTTTCCGGTAGCAAGATATTTTTTGGCTACTTCAAGTTTTGGTTTTTCAGTAAAAGCATCCAACTTAAATATATGTTTTTCGCTAATCTCCGAAAGCTTGTCTCCTATTTTTATGTATCCATATCCTACATTTGGATATGTTGGCTTAATACCAACGGCTAGGAGAAGGTCTCTTTCAAACACTGCCTCAGCTGCGGATAATAAATTTTTGAGATATTCTCGTTGCGGATCTACAAGGTGATCGGCTGCCTCATTTAAAATAACTGCCTTTTGATCTTGCTTTAATATATATGTGGCTCCAAGTGCATGTGCTGCTGCGGTATTTCGCTTGATAGGCTCCACAATTATATTTTTATGTATAAATTCAGGGACTTCCTTAATTATTTCCTTTTTATATTCATCAGAAGTTGTAACTGCATATATATGATCCCAAGAAAGAATTTTGTTAAATCTATATGAAGTTATTTGAGTTAAAGTTTTATTATCAAAAAGTTTTAAGAATTGCTTTGGGGAAGTAGTTTTAGATACTGGCCATAATCTAGTTCCACCACCACCCACTACTATAAGCGCGTACAAGTGATCTTTGTAATCTTCTCTTGAAATTTTCTTTTGAAAAATTTTTAACATTATTGATTAGGTACTTATGATTAAAGACTATTTTATCAAATTTTGCAATCGCCTGCTTTAAACTCTCTTTATTTTGATCGTCAAAAAAGACTCCAGTCTTGTTTTCAACTACCGTATCAAGTGCTCCACCTTTTCTATAGGCAATTATGGGAACTCCAAAATTTTGAGCTTCTAGTGATGTAATTCCAAAATCTTCCTCTTGTGGCATCAAAAATGCTTTTGCTTTTGAATAGACCTTTGCTAATTCCTCATCGTTAATATTTCCTAAAAATTTAATATTATTTTTAGCTTTTAATTTTAACATTCTCTCTTCAGAACCAGTACCTACTATAACTAGTGGTAAATTTAATTCATTAAATACTTCAACTAATAAGTCAATTTTTTTATATTTTACTAATCTTCCAACGTACAAATAATAATTTGCATCCAGCAAAAACGAATGACTGGCTGCTCCATTCTGTGAACGGAGCCCACGAAGGAAAGAGTTTTTGCGATGCAAAATAATAGGTGGAAAGATAATTTCTGAATCGCGATTATAATATTTTTTGATTCTTCTTTGGACTTCAGTTGATATTGCGATAATTTTGTCAGGTCTAGTACTCGCTACTTTATCCCACCACTTGGCATAAGTTAAAAATGGCCAAGAAACTATTTTGTAAAAAGGAAAAATTTTAAATATTTTTGGTGGATTATTTAGATAAAATTCTTTTCCACTCCAAAGATATCGTGTTGGAGTTAACATATAACAAATATGTAAGGTGTTTGTACATGTAATAATTCCCTTTGCAGCTTCTGACGTAACAGAAATAACGAGGTCATATTTTTTGAAATTAAAACTTTCAAAAGCAATTGGCATTAACCAACCCATTAATTCATGATGATTTTTAAGAATTGGAATTTTTTGTAAAAATGAAGTGTAAATTTTAGGAAATACATTAGCCCATGGAGCTTTTTTAGAATCATAGACAGAAGTATAAAGTGGCGCATTGGGAAACATTTCATGTAAAGTTAAAAGCACTCTCTCTGCCCCACCAAATTTATTAACTCTATCGTAAACAAGTGCAATATTTAAATCATTAAACTGATTCATATATATTTAAAGTTTCTTTTGCCATTTTTTGCCATGAGTATTTTTTAAGAAACTTTTGTGACTTTTTTATCATTTTGTCTCTATCTTCATTTGAAATTTTTAAAACGTTTTGTAAGGCTTTAACTATTGAATTTGTATCCATTGTATCAAAATATAAAACACTATCTTCATATACTTCTTTTAAAACTGGAATATTAGAAACTACAGCAAGTGTCCCGCTATTTATTGCTTCCATTGGAGGAAGGCCAAAACCTTCGGCGAGTGTTGGAAAAACAAAGGCAATTGAATTTTTATATAAAGTTTTAATTTTATCATCTGGTACATATCCTAATAATTCAACATATTTTTGTGCATTATTTTCAGTTATTATCTTTTGTAACCTGTCAGTAAAAACACTTCGACTTGATGAAATTTTAAGTTTAATTGTTTTTTTCTCGTTCAATATAACCATTGCCACAATTAATCTAGACAAATTCTTGTGTGGATAAGCATTTCCTGTATACATAAAATAATCACCCTTCATAGGTCACCTCAACTTTCTTTGGGTTAATCTTATAAAATTTAACAATTTCATCTTTTACTGCATTACTTGGAACAATTATTTTTTTAGAACCATAAACAGCTTTTGCAAATGCTAAATAATATCCTAGCCTCCATATTTTTCTAATTGGGAATGGTCTTGTTGTTGCTTCTCCACCTTTAAATTTGTGCATAATAAGATCATGTATTGTTACAATATATTGTCCAAAGTAAAAAAGCGGAATATTAAAATGTGGAAAATGAACAACATCTGGTTTTAATTTATACAATAAAAAAGGAAGCTTAAATTGTTCTTCAAACGTATAATGCTTAATATCAATTAGAACTTTAGTCCAGTTTTTGGGAATAATTAATAATTTATAATATTCTGCTCGCAACAATATTACATAGTTGTTTTTATGATCTATCTTAGTCAAATTCTCAATCAGTTTTTGTGTGTACCTTCCAATTCCTGTATCAGTCGGGCCATAAAGTCTAGCATCAATTATAATTTTCATAGTAATTTTGTCCCTAAGAATCTAAACAGTTTCAATTTTAAGAATACCATCATTTATAATAATAGAAAGTTTTATGTTATTTTTTAGATGTTTTTTCATAGATTTTATCTAAGTATTCGCTCATCATTTTCCAACTATATTTTTCCTCAACCAATTTTCTAGCATTATCCGCTATTTTTTTTGCCAAATTAAAATCTGAAAGAATTTTTAATGTTGCTTGCGCAATTTCTTCAGGCGAATTTCGAATTACGACATTTAGCCCATCAATAACACCAAGTCCTTCAGCCCCAACAGATGTCGTAATCAATGGCAATTTCGACGCCATTGCGGCAAAGTGTTTAAGTCGTGTACCTCCAGGGCCTCGAAGTGGGGACACAAACACTGAAGACTCATAGTATGCATCTCGTATTCCATTCTGATCATCCTCTTTTAAATTTCTAATAATAATATTATCTGAATTTTTACTTAAGATATTTTCAGGAATATATTGTCCAACTATCAATACTTTTGCATTAGGATTTTTTTGATGAATTAATGGATAAACTTTATTTAATAATAATTCAGCTGCTTCTGCATTCTGCAACCACTTAAAATTAGCTACAAATAATATTTTGGGTTGATCTATATTCCAATTTTTTCTTATTTTGAAAAAATTTAAGTTAACACCGTTTGGAACAAGTTGTACAGCCAATTTCGAAGCTAATTTAACCATTTCAACTTTGTCAGCTTCTGAGACTGCCACCACAGTATCTGCTTTTTTCCAAAAACTAGTTTCCCAAAATTTTAACTTTGCTACATCAACTGAAAATAGCCATCGCTGAAAAATGTTTTTCAAATTCTGAACATAATGTTTATATACAAGATATTCAATTGTTTGTTCTACTAAAAGTATTGGTATATCAGTTTTGGGAATGTGGGGCATTACATAAAATGTTTCTGCGTGAATCAGATCATAATTATTTTTATTAATTTCACTAGCCACAGCCAATCTCTCTATTGAAGATAAATTTCTTATAACTAAAAAGGGGTAGGGGCCAAAACCAGTTAATAATATATTTCTTAAAGTCCAAGGAGATTTTGATCTTTTAAAAACTTCTACTTTTTTACAATATTTTTCAAGTTCTGAGACAAATCTTTTTTCTGAATCGTCCTTAATTAAAGAAAATAAAGTAATTTCATGTTTTTTACTCAAATGTTTAATCAGGTTATACGACCGAATTTGTCCCCCCGACGAATCAGGAAACGGCAAATATGGCGTAAGCATCAAAATTTTCATTTTTTCAATATCTCCTTGTGTAGATCAAGAATTATATATTGATTAGTCTTTGCAATAGTTTCAAATCTTTTAGAAAAGTTGACACTATCAGCACTTCCTAGATCAATTGATACATAATAATCGGCACCTCTTTTTATTATGTTATCAATCGAATCATCTACTGCAGGCCAACCTTTTCTTTTTGTTTGATATAAAAAGGCAGTATCACCATTATATGGAATTATGATTTTGGCATCTTTTGGTAAAGTTTCATCAACTATTTTTCCAACAACCATAAGCTCTGGATGATTAATTTGATAAAAAGGTTTAATCTTATCCCAACTTATTAAAAACATTGTAATTAAACTTAGCATTAGTATTATCTTCATATGTCTCCACATGTATGACGTACCAATCGCTAAAGTCATAGCAATTGATGGAATAATTAGTATTTGATAATAATCATGTCTAACATTTGCAGTTGCTACAACTACAAGATAAATAAGCATTGAAAGAGCTAAGAGCAAATTAAAGTTATTTTTTAATTTTCTAACAATTCCATACGAAAAAGGAATAAGTCCCCAAGTGCCCAAAATTAAAATTCCAATTCTTTCACCAAATAACCATCTAAACCAAGCAGGATGAAATCTTATCTTATCTCCATTAAATGCCCATTTATAAAAGGGGACACCTTCAGGATGCAGTGTTGTCCAATATCTCCACAAAACAAAAGGAAGTGTGGTTATAAAGAAAAATATTATATTTTTTTTGAACTCTTCTTTCTTGATTAGCTCGGGAATTAATGGAAGTAAATAAACTCCAAAATATGGTTTTTGTAATAAAGCTAATGCAAAAAGAATTGCAGAAATAAAATTAGTCATTCCAAAAAAATACAATCCAGAAATTGCAAACAACACTCCTAATGGGTCAGGTAAAATTACTCTACTAAAATATATATTAAAGGGTAAAAATAAAAAGAAAAAGGCGGTTAGTAAACCAATTTTTGATGAATAATGTTTTTTCCCTAGTAAAAAAAGAAAAATAGAGGTTAGAAGAGAAATAAAAATAGTAAGAAGTCTTCCCCACTTTTCAAGACTGAAAATAGGAAAACTTTTAAATAAAGAGGCATGCATAATATTATAAAAAGGAAACTCTACCATTCTTATTCCTGTTGGGTTATTTATTCCCGTCTGAATACTACTAATATCATCGTATTGAGGGTAAAAAATATTTATACCATCCTTAACATAGTTACGGGATACAGCAGAAGTATCAGCTTGACGCCAAGAATGCCAATCAGCAATTGGGTTATCAATTCTATATAATCTAACAATAAAGCCAAATATTAGTAGTATTGAAAGTACAAAGTACTCATTTTTCACGATTGTTTTCATGCGAGTAATTAATATATTCATGTCAATTTATTATTTTGTATAATTTTAGCTACAACAAATCCAGTAAACAACCAATAAATTGTGGCAAATTTTGATGCTTCAAAGATATCAATAAAAAGAGCTGTCATTAAAATTCCAACAGTTGAACCAACAAAACTTGCAATAAATACAGACTCAAGATTATTAGATGAATGTTCATAAACATCAAATTTATATATATTAAATGTTTTAAACAATGTGATAAAAATAAGTAAAAAAGATAGGAGTCCTAAGACACCAGTTTCACCTAAAGCCCTTAAATAATCATTATCAGTCGCAAGTGTAATTGATGAGTATCCTGTTCCCAAGAGAGGGTTTTTGTAAAATGCTCTCATCGCTCTTGGCCATTCTACATTAAATCTAATTGAGGTTGATCTATCTTCATTTACATTACCATCTTCCTGTGCATATACAATAACAACAGATGTAATCTTTTGTCTTACTACTTCTATTATTCTCCCATATCTAACTCTTAAGTCTGATGAAAACCCAAAGATAATCACGCTTATTACTAAAACAGTTACAATTGCTTTATATTTTTTTAGAAGAAAGAGTGAAATAGTCGTAGATATTAAAAAAGCTACAATTGAAATCCTGGAAACCGCAGCGGACAGTAACCAGAATCCAAGTAATGTAGATATCGCTAATATAATTTTTGATATTTTATCTTTTAGTAAATAAAACGCTGATATAAAGATTGGCATTATCAACACTAAATATGAAGCTAGATCGTAATGTCCTGCAAAACTTGAATTGATATGAGCTCCAGCTGTATAACTTAATGCAACACCTTTAGAATATTCTTCATTTTGAGTAATAATTATTGGAAGATTAAAATATTTTTGTCCAAACCCATATAAAAAAACAAATAAATTAATTATCAATAATATTTTAAGCAAGTATTCAAAAAAAGAATTGTCTTTCGTTTGTCTAATAAAAAGAAACCCTGCAAAAAATAGCGAAAGGTATTCAACTCTTCTGAAAAAATGTAAAAAGGCAATTGAAGGAACTACAATTTGGGTTATTAATATCCCAGAAATTGTTGATATAAAACCAATTAGCAAAAATAAAATAATAGCTCTTGGAACTTTTTCTTTTAAAAAGATCTTAAAATTAATTAACATGGGAATCAAAAATATTAATAACGTAAATAAAATCAAAAAATCTTCCAATCGTATGGCAACATAAATTCCAGGTATTCTAATTGCAGGAAATTTGGGATAAAGAGGTATCGCAATTAATAACGCAGTTACTAAAAACTTAAAAAAACTTGGTTCAAATACTTGTAAAAACTTTTCATAAATTTTGATTATATATATCTGAATATTTGAGTGTGTACTCATTTCATTTTTTTGCATATTTGTATTCTCTCATCAATAGTAAACTAACCACAAGAGTTAAAGCTAATATAATTATTCTATTTAAATTAGAGCTTGGTATATATCTAATGATTATTCTTTGATTGTATCTAATTCCTTTATAATACTGTGCATACTCTTCTGATTTGGGTTCAAATCCATTAATATAAATTGACTCTCTTAATGGATGAACAATTTCTTCTAAAAAAGTACTTTTTGTTTGATCTCTAATAAAAACTGGTGCATCTTCAGGTGGATAATTAAGACGAGGGGTATATACATTAAAACCTTTGTTAAATTCATTTTTGTAATGGCTTATAACTTCTTCTCTATTTAAATTTGTGTAATATCCTCTTCTTAAAGTATTTTCAACATCTGCAGGTTCAAAAGATTGGACAGCACCAGCAGGTGGCTGTGGAAATTCTGGACTTTTGGGAAGAATGTAAATTAAAAGAAATATAGAAATTAAAAAAAAGAATAGCTTTAACAATTTGTTCATCTTCACTGAAAAAGTCTTGCCCTTCCAAGGCGATAATTTAGGTTTTTGTTTTTTCTTGTCCCAATTTCTTTTGCAGGAACACCACCAACAATTGTAAAAGAATCAACATCTTTTGTTACTACTGCTCCACCAGCAACAACTGCTCCCTTCCCGATTTTAACTCCTGGCATAATAATTACTCTTGGACCTATAAAAACATAATCTCCTATTTCAACCGGAGCTAAAATTGCACTAAAATCACTTGACTCAAGATCATGTTCTGAATTGTAAATCATCACACTTGAGGCGACATCTACATGGTTCCCAATCTTAAGTTTTGCACGACCATCTAAAAAGACATGATCTCCAATAATCGTATCTTCACCTATCTCTATATTGTTTGGCTGAAAAAAATTAGCCCACATGTGAATTGTTGAACCTATACCAATTTTCATACCAAAAAACTTATATTTAAGTTTCCGGATTGTATGCGATGGAATATATCCCACCCACCTTAAATACATGAGTTCAAAATCAAGCCAATAATTGTAAAGGCGATTAATTATTTTTTTTATTAGCATTTTCAATTACTTCTAATGTTTTCTTTGAACAATTTTCCCAACTAAATTTCTTTACTTCATTAAACCCTAAGTTTATTAAACTATTATATTCTTCTTTGCTCATTTTTAAAACTTTTTCTATTCCTTTTGCGATATTTTCAGTGTTATTTGGATCAACTAAAATAGCAGCTTTACCAGCAACCTCTGGCAAACTACCGACATTTGAGGCAACAACAGGAACACCACATCCAAAAGCAGATAAGATATCAAGTCCAAAACCTTCCCAGAAGGAAGGGAGTACAAAAAGTTTAGATCCAGCAATGAGTGCTGGTTTTTCTTCTTCTTTTATAAAATCTGTAAAGATAACTTTATCGCTAAGATCTAAATCCTTAACTTTTTTATAGATATCATCAAACATCCATCCTTTTTTACCTGCTATAACAAGCTGTGGCAAATTCTTAAATACCTTTTTAGTGTTTAACAATGAATATGCATCTAATAAACCTTCGATGTTCTTAGATGGCTTCAGAGTGCTTAGGAAGAGTATATAATCTTCTACTATAGAGTACTTGTTTTTTATCTGTCGCACAAGATTATTGGAGACATTTAAATTAAATCTATCTTTATCATATCCCAAATGAGTAACGGTCACCTTATTCAAGGCAAAAGGATAATGTCGTACAATATCGTTTTTGCTAGCTTCTGATATAGTTAAGACATGTTTTGAGGCAAAAATAGAAATAGCAGTCCAATACTTTAACTGCCAAAGTACCTTTTTCTCAAATTGAGTCGTATTTTCGAGATAACCTAGATCCATTATTGAACAAATACGAGGAATTGTCAATAACGGTGGCGTGTAGTGGCTTGGAGAAAATAAAACATCTATTTTTTCTGGGTTCTTTAAAAGATAAGGGGTAAGTTTTGTAATAATCCAAAGGCCACGCCCTTCTATAACCTTGTACTTAAATTTTTTGGTTTCTTTCGGCATATCAGAAAGTGGCGCGTTTTTAAGATAAACTATGAGACTGTTTGGTTTTGGCTTTTCTTCGTTTTCTTTTTTCAAGCCCCAAAGCATTTCGAAGGCATATTTATTTACCCCCACCCTATTTTCTACATTTGCCTCATTTCCGTCAATACCAATAATCATATTATAAAAATTTACTCCTATGCGTTAAAATATTTCCCCATGTCATTAAGTTTTCTGCATTATTTCGTGGATCATTTTTAAAATTAGGATAGACATTTATAAAATTTGACCATGTTGGTTTAAACTTATCGCCTAAGTTTTGAATTGTGGTTATATACTCATCTGTGTTTTTAATAAAGATGTAAATTTTCTTTTCATTTTTTTTAAAATCATCAGCCACCCAACCACCAATTCTATGAAGATTCATTGCAATATCCATTACTGTTTGTTTTGTTGTATCATTCATATCTGTCATTTTAGTATTTTTGTTACAATTTCATCAAAAGTTTTTCTAATTTCCATTGACATAATATCACGGCTAGGATTATCTTGATTGGGACGAATATTGACCATCGAGTTGTAATCTATCTCACCCGTTTCAATATCAATTCCCCCTCCCCAAAGATTTGATTGTTTCGAGCCAAGTTTAAGAAGTTCCTGCTCCTCATCAACATGTCGATCAGCACCTGCACATAATATTCTATTTTCAATATCAACAACAACCTTGATATACCCCTGAAAATGCTCCGAAACTTGTTCTATTTCTTCCTTTGTAGCTTTATTTGTAAAAACCAAAATTTTCATCTTACTACCTCCTTGTATACTTCCAATGTTTCTTTGGCAGTTTTGGACCAACTATAATTACTTATAACTTTTAGACCTTTTGCAATTAAAGTTTTGGGTTTACTAATGGCTTCTTCAATTCCAGCTGCAATAGAATTAACATCATATGGATCAACCAAAACTGCAGCGCCACCTGCTGCTTCTGGCATGCTTGAAATATTAGAGGTAACAACCGGTACCTCACAGGCAAAGCTTTCAAGTATTGGAACACCAAATCCTTCATATAAAGATGGAAACAATAAAACACTTGAACCAGTCAAAAGAGGTGAGAGATCAGAAGTTGGCACAAAACCTAAAAACCTAACTCCCCTTTCATCTTCCAATTTCAAATCTTTATTTTCACCAACGATTAACAATCTTAAATTTTTACCATGCTTGGCTAAATGAAATGCCTTCACCGCTCTCTCAATGTTTTTTCTGGGGTTAGTACCAATCATAATGATATATTCTTCATGAATTTTATATTTCCTTTTAGATTCAACCACTTGGGCCTCAGTCGCTTTTGTTATGTTTGGTGCCTCATAGATAACAGCTATTCTGTTTTCATCTACACCAAGTTTAATTAAATCAATTTTAGTAGTTTCACTCGGAACAATTATTTTTTTTGATTCTTTTTCTACCCATTTGAGTCTTTCTTTGTGCGTCTCAACTATAATTTTAGGTGTAAATTGAGGCAGAACTAACGGAACAAGGTCGTGTATTGTGGTTACTTTAGGTAAACTTGAAGGTGGTTCTACCCAATCTGAAGTGTGAATCAAATCTACATTTCCAATTATTTTTTCAATAGGTAATATATGTAGCTTATTCCAAATTATGTTTGCGAACCTTGGTGGAATAGGAAAAACTTTTGTATCTGTTGATCCATATGAATTGATTCTACTCTTCAGTTCGTTAAATCTACGAAGCGATCCACCGTATAACAAATATTTATTTTCTGGAGAAATTTTTAATAAATTTTTAACCAAATTCTCCCTATAATGAGATACTCCAGTACCATATATAATTTGTGACAGATCAATTGCTATTTTCATATTTCCATAATTCTACACCATTAAAGTTATATTCTGCCGTTTTCTTATATCCTAGATCATCGATCCTAGATCTTGCCTCATCTTTAGGATCAAAAATCTCCCAAACATATCGTGAGAGCCAAACAGGATCTGTGATGTCAGATTTCAGATCTAGGACAGAAATTACTTGGGCACCTTTACCATAATAAATAAGTGCTTCTTTTTGAGAATCACTAGGGAAAACTATTCTTTCATTTCTAATTAAATTTGCTACACTTCTCCAATCTTCTCTTTGGAACCTCTCGCGAGAGAGGTAAAAGTATGAAGCTAAAAGATTAATAATTAAGATACAAACAATAAAAAACTTGCTTTTTGTTTCAGACAAAAGCAGATAAAACGCAGGTAAAATAAATAAGTATCTAAAATATGTGAGAGTTGGTATAAAAAATGAAAGAATAATACCAAAAACTAAAGACCAACTAAACCATGACCAAATTAACCTGTTTTTAGCCCTACCTATAACATAGGCAAAAAACACCGAAATTATTGACATTACTATTCCATAAATTATTTTATTTTCAAACCCAACCCTCCCAATCATAAATTTAGTTGGAATAAGGGCTACATTTTTTAAAGTGACAGGACCTAATATATTCCACCAAGCACTATCTTTAATTGACATGCCAGCAACTAATTGTTTAGACAAAAATGGTAACCAAACAATAAAAGTTATGGCAAATGGAATACATGAAATCATAAATTGTTTAATGTTTTTACCACGAAGTGGCAAGCTTTGCTTACGGTCATTGAAAAAAGTAAACATAAATAAAACAGGTAAAATTAATAGCGATACATAATCAGTCAAAAATATTGCAGGTAAAAGTAATGCAAAAATAACCCACTTTTTTTTAATGTAACTAAAGACTAAGTAACTAACTAACCAAGTAGCCATCGCATACATTCTCGCTTCTTGTGAATAATAAACATGCAGTCCAGATGTAGCCAAAAATAAGGCTGGCACAAGTGGATATTTTAGTTTAATTTCTTTTGCTATTAAATAAACAAAATAAATAGTTAATAAACCAAAGACAACAGATGGTAAACGTAAAGCAATCTCGCTCCCACTAACCACCAACCACCAACCACGAATCACTAAGTAATAAAGCGGTGGATGAAAATCTGCGGGCATGAATTTAGTAAAAAAATCATAAATTGGCATTTTAGCTACAAGGGCTGTTGTTGCCTCATCAAGCCACAATGATTGATTAAGACTAATTAGACGAAGCAGAAAAGCAAAAATTAAAATTGTAAATATCATTTTGCACCTTTTTTAGTAAACATATAACTAATTATTCCAACAAAAATACCCATATCGTACACAATTTTAAAAATTAAGTAAGCTGGTAGTAAGCAGAATGTAGAACGTAGTATGCCAAAAACAATAGATATGGGAAAACTTGATCTTACCAAGCCTACTAAGTAGCCAAGCATACCAAGTTTATATCTTCTCTTCCCTACCCATTTTGCATGGTTATAAATTTCACTTAAGCTTTCAGGGTTTTTGTGGTAGAAAACCGCGTTTGACGCGGCAACTGTTGCTTCATATCCCAACTTTTCAGACAGACTCCAATCATCATTGTAGCCACCTGCAGTAAAACCTCCCACTTTATCGAACTCCGTTCGTAAAATTGCTCTAAATACTTTTTGTGTGTCTGGATAATTCTTTGGGTGCCTCTTTTTATCCATCCAGCCCTCATTTTTATTCCAACATCTAGACCAGATATTATCCCAGTTACTAACAATCTCATCTTTTGAAAAAGTTCCTTTACTTTTACCAGCAACAATTGGTTTGGTTAACATCTTTAAGAAGTTTTTGTCAAATGTCATGTCACTATCTACAAAAACCAAGATCTCTCCCTTTGCACTATTTGCTCCCAAGTTTCTTCCAGCTCCTGCCCCTTTGTGTTCCTGTGTAAGTATTCTTAGATCATAGATCTTAGATCTTAGATCTGACAAAACTTGTAAAGTTTTGTCAGTGCTCCCATCATCGACAACAATTATTTCAAAATTCCTAAGACTTTGTTTAGAAAGTGAATTTAAACATTCTAGAATTACACTTTCTTCATTGTATGTAGGAATAATTACAGAAATCATATTAAAATCTTTAACCCTTCATTAATATTTATTTTTGGTTTCCACCTCAAAACTTTTTTTGCCAAAGTTATATCTGCCATTTTTCGTTGCTCTTCATATTTTTGTCGAGGATTAGGAATAATATGTTCAACATCACCACCAATTATTTTAGCTATTTTATTAACCGATGTTTCTTTAGATGTTCCGATATTTATAATATTATTAATTCCTCTTTTAATATTCGTTTTTAATGCTAAATAATTGGCGTTGGCAACATCTGACACATGAGTGAAATCTCGTGTTTGTTTACCATCACCAAAAACAGTCAATTTATGACCTTTCCTTGATTGATCTATAAATTTTGCAATTACTAATGCATATGGTCCACTATCTGGTTGACGGTCTCCGTAGACACTAAAATATCTTAAGGAAATAATTTTCATCCCAAAACTCTCTGCATAAAAAGTTGCGTATTTCTCACTTATTAATTTTTGAAGTGCATAATGTGACATCGGATTTAAATCCATATTTTCTTTCATTTTGTATGTCTTTTGCATACCGTAAACACTAGAGGAAGATGAATATATAAAACGAGGAATATTGTTAATTCTTGCAGTCTCCAACATATTTAATGTTCCATTTACATTGACATTATTTGTACCTATGGGATCATCCATAGAACGACCGATTCTTGGCCATGCAGCTAAGTGGAATATGCATGCAGGTTTAATGTCTCTGATCAAACTATTAATTTTCTCAAAGTCAGTAATATCAACTTTAAAAAATTTTGCTTTCTTGTTAATATTGCTTTTAATTCCAGTTGAAAGATTATCAAAAACGTAAACGTCATACTTTTTAGCCACCATTAAATCCACCACATGACTCCCAATGAAACCTGCTCCACCTGTAACTATAACTTTATCCATTATATATTTTTAAACAACTCTTCATATTCTAACGCTATTTTATCCCAACTAAATTTTTCTGCCTGTTTTCTAGGTTTCTCACCCCAATTTGTATTTAATGCCTTTTCAATTGTATTTGCAAATTTATTTGTATCTGTTGGATCAACAAATAAACCTGCATCTCCCACAATTTCTCTTCTTATTGGATCATCAGTTGCTACAACTGGAAGACCTGACGCCATTGCTTCAACCATAGCTATTCCAAATGACTCCCAAGGAACAGTTGGGAAAACAAAAAGATCAGCACTTCTATATACTTTTGGCATATCTCTATGAGCAAAGTTCATTATTTTAAATCTATGCGCAAGCAATTTGTCTCCTAACTTTTGTAAATTTTTCACTTGATCACCCTTACCAACCAAAAGTAATGATCCTTTTTTAAGTTTTGATACTGCTTTAATAACCAAGTCTAACCGTTTCCAATTAACTAAAGCAGATACACACAAAACAATCGGCTCAGGCAAATCAAACAACAAGGTGACACCTTGTTGTTTAAAATCCTTAAGTGATACACCATTTGGAATCTTTACAACTCTTACAAATGGATTTATTTTCCTTGCCCAATTTACAGCATAATTTGACAGCCCAATGAAATAATCAGGGAAAGCGTAAAGATTTAATCTATCATCTAATCCAATTCCTGATTGACCAGAAACAATCATTTTTGCACCTGTCAACCAAGTTAATATACGAGCAGTAAAAACTTGAAATCTACCATTTGTTGGGATAATTAAATCGTATTTTTTAGTGAAGTTTATCTTGGTTAATATGTCTACTTGGTGATTCTCTGAAAACCTCTTGGCAAGTTCAGTAACAAATGTTTCTGCACCTCTATTAACTTTAAATTGATATCTATTAATTATTGCAGTTTTCATTTTAATTTCCAAATCTCAACATCTTGGGACTCATTTATTTTCATATATTTTTCTCTGATATATTCTACTATTTCCTTAGGTTGATAGGTAGCTAAGTCATACCAATTACCTTCTTTTGGTTTTGACCAGTAAATGTATCTTGGTGGGTCTATTTTCCAACCATTTATTACACTCTTTTGTAATTTAGGTGTCTCAAAATGCCAGACATAATTTTCTATCCATGGCTTAGGTGGTAAAGTATTTGATAAAACATAATAAATTGAGCTGGGTCCTAAAAAATAAACTTTTTTATTTTCTACTACTTTTTTAATATTTTCTGAAAATTTAATTTCGTTATTTCCGTAAAATCTCGTTTCTTTGATTGGATTTAATAAAACTCCCTTCCATAGATACAAAAGTGGAATCAAAAACAAAACAAAATATTTATTACTAAAACTATACAAATACCCAATTACGATGATAAAAACAGCCAATGCCGGTTGCAAGTGAAAAAGTGAAAATCTAGGAAATGCAGACAAAACCATAAACAACAGCAAAAAGAGCAAAACATAAAAAATAGATTTTATTTTTTTGATATTTAATATATAACCAACAACTAGAGTTAAGCCCATCAATATAAGTATGAAAAACTCTTTGGAATTTGGGTTTATTGCATAACCTTCAATTTTAGGTAAATAAAAAAGTGGAAACTTAAAAGTCCAAAATAAATAATCTGAAAATATATTGTATTTATACAAAAACAGGAATAATACAGAAACTGGAATAATACAGCCGTAAATAAACTTTAAGATATCTTTAACATTTGTTTTGATTATCAAAAGATATATAAATATTGGTAGAACAAGTAAAACTGATTGTTGTTTTATTAAAAATGCAATAGCAACAAAAAGACCTGACAAAAACAGATTTGTTTGAACTAAATAAAATGAGAGAAGAACAGGCAAAATTACTGCAATATCATACCAAAGCATATTACCATCAAAGACAGGTTGTAATAAAATGTAAGATGTAAGCGAGAAGATGGCTATCTTATTATTTTTAGTTAGTTTTTTAACTGTTGAGAATAATGCAAAATCGATAATAGCAATTAAAATATATGTAAAGGCTTTAAGAGCTACTATATTAAATCCAAAGATCTTATAAATTCCAAGCAAAATAAAAGTTAGAAGCGGTTGATATACATGATGAAAGTCTTTGTAAATTATAAAACCTTTATCAATCACATAAGGAAATGAAAGCATTTCAGGCCAAGCAGTAAACTGTAATTTTGACAATATTAAAATATGAATTCCGATTAGAGCAAAGGGTAATAAATATATTTTTTTCATATTATTTTTTTACGACGAAGCTCATACTATCTCCCATATTTAATAACGTGGTAACTATACTATATGGGAATAAAACAATATTTGTTACAAAACGCATTTTAAAATTAATTAATGAAAGCCATAAATCTTGTAGTGGATTTGCCAGTTCAAAAATACCCGATCTTGATTCCCAATGTATTATCTTAAAACCAGAATCTTTTAGTTTTTTTGAAAGCGAAACTTTAGTAAACTGATAATTGTGTTCATTTGCTAATCTATATGCCCAATTATCTCCCATTATTTTAGATCCAAGTCCTCCTGCATTGGGAACATCTATAAACAATATTCTATTTTTTCTCAATAATTCATATATTTTTGCAAGAACTAAATCAGCATCTTTAACGTGTTCTAATGTATGATTCATAATAACTAAATCAAAATAGTTCTCAGGTATCTTTGCATCTTCAAAATACTCGTGTATTATCCTATGTCTTACATCTTTTATCCTATATCCAATGCTTGATGGTTCCACTCCCCATGTTTCAGAATTGTGATACAAATCCAAAAAAACTCCATTTGAACAACCAATATCTAAAACTCTTTTTGGATTCTTAATAAATTTTGAAATTAATTTAAATCTTTTTTTAAAAATATTTTTAAAAGTTGACTCCATTTTATTGTAATCATCATCTCTGTGATAATTTTTGTAATCAATACCCATGTTTTACTCCTTTCATTAAGTATCTTCGCCTAAATTTCTTCAATGGAGTCACTACTGCCGACTTTAGTCCGTAGACTATAGACATTTTTTCCCACGGTGATTTTACAAAACTTGGTTTATCTCTAAAAAAAACTTCAGGATAGTAAAAATTTTTAGGTACATCAATACCTATTTCATATTTTAGCTTTTTAGCACGTTTATACACTTGTTTGTCACCGTTGATATTGTCTGACCGCTTCAAGTGTGTCGTGTGAATATATGGTGCATCTAGATATTTAATTTTCTTTCTATCTCTACTTTCAATTTTCAAATTACTTTCGTCCGCCCACGTAAAGACGCCATGTTCTCCCTGACCGTGAAGACCTGGAATTTTTCTATTTATAGCACGAAGCGCGTAATGCCCCACTCTACCAGCTAAATGATATCTACCCGCTTGTTTTTCTTGAAAATGAAACATGTCGCCAATCATGTTGACTGTCGGGACAACAATTGATTCCAATTTATCACCTTCATTTTTTATTGTATCTGTAAGCAACTTGATTGAACTATCCCACCAAATTTCATCTGCATCCAAAACAATAAACCAATTTGTTTCAGATTTGACATTATTTTCAGCATCAAGCATCTTTTGACGAGATTCTTTCTCACTAAATTGAACTTCCTTATAGTGTTTAACTTCAAAAAATTCCTTGCTTTGTGCCAATTTAGTCTTTTTTATTTCTTCAACTATTTTTAATGTATCATCTGTACTTCCCATATCCCAAATTCTAATCCTATCGACATAAGGTAAAACCGACATAATTGAATACCATACAAAACTAGATTCATTTTTTAACAAAACATGTGCTACAATTTTCATATCGAAAAATAATATTTCCATACAATAGCAAATGAATAAATTGCAAGAACAGTGTTAGATAATATAAACGCAACCGCTGGTCCCAATCCATCAAATAAATTTATGAAAAAATAATTAAAAAGAAAAATCATTAATACCTGAACAAATGAAAATACACCAATATAGACTGGCTTTCTCATGGCATGAACTATAGCAGTTACTGCAGGGGTTGAAAGAATAAACGGTATTATTGAAATTAATAAATATTGAAGAATTTTAATGGACTCAAAATATTTTTGACCAAATAAGATTAATACAAACGGCTTCGCAATTATAATCCATAGTATCACCCCAAAAACTATTGGAATAGTAAACAGTGTTGATTTGATTAAGTATCTCTTTTCTTTTTCTCTATCGTTAAATCTTGAAAAACGTGTTGATAATACTGAACCTAAACTTGAAGATAATACAATTACAAACGATGAAAGTCTTGAAGCGATTGAATATTCTCCAACCACAACTGCATTTGTTAAATTTGCAAGCATCGTTATATCCAATCTTCCAGAAATCGATGAAACAATTCTATTAACACCCAACCAACCTGAAAATTTTACTAAACTAAGATAATCATTTTTAGTAGCTTTTACTTTCAAAAATTTAAGACCAATAATACTGAATCCAAAAAATATAGGTAAAATAGTACTTAATCCGTAAGACATCAATGCCAAATTAAGATTTATTGGTAACAAACTTGCAAGAGACAAAAATATTAAAATTCTTGGAATCCCCAGTGACCAATCCAAAGCAACAGATTGCCAAAATTTTTTATAAGCCATCATTGCATAAGGAAAAGTCAACCAAGCAGTAAGTCCAATTGAAATTAATCCCACCCAGTAAGAAACTGTAAAGTCTGAGGTTGATAATAGATTAGTTGCAACAAATTTAGGAATTAAAAGAACTATTGTAGAAACTATAGCAACAGATACAAATCTTATAATAAATGATGCTTTTAAATATCTGTTCGCGCCATAATTATCATGATTTCCTAGTTTTTGAGAAACAAAGTTTATCATTGCTGTAGTAATACCAAGATCAGTAAATGAAGAAATAATTACAATTAAGTTGGCCGCTGCAGAAAAAACACCAAACTCATCAACTGTTAATCTGTGTGTCAAAATATAAATAAAAATAAATCCAAAAAAGGCTGACATTATATTTCCAACGAAAAGAATATAGGTATCTTTTGCAGTAGTTGATTTTACTAACGAGAGAACTTTGTTATAAATATTACCCACAGTGAAATTATAACAAAATAAACAAGACTTATCTTAATACCAAGATCAACGTATTTTTGTCCTACAAAACTAGGGTTATTTACATAAGGACAATTTGTTATCAAGTAACCATTTATCATAGAATAAGCAGCAACAGGAATAATCTTTCTGCCATCACAATCGATTTGTAATTGTGAGTGATAATTTTCTGAATAAATAAGCCAATTGGTTACAATTTGTCCTTTTTTAGCAGAGAATTTATTTTCAAATTCAATTGTTTTTTGTTCTGACAGATTCCATAAGTCAATAGGAATAATAGCAATAGTATTAATTATCTGTATACTCTTTTCATTGTTAATAATTAATTTTTGTTTCCCTTTTTCTAAATTAACTTCTAGATACTGCCAAGCAAAACTTTCATTTTTCTGACTTAGCTCTTGCTTAAATCCTTTTGTCTCAATTAATAGCTTATTGTTATCATCTCCCATTCCTCTAATTCCTACTATATATCTGCCATTATCTTTAATATTTAAGTTATAGGTAATCTTTTCATCACTTTGAGTAGAGAAAAGAATACCCTTTTTATAATCGTGTTCTTTTGTTTGAATTCCTCTTATCAAAAGCTGGTACTTCCAAAGTAAATATTGATTCTCATTATATTTAGCCCAATCATTTTTATCAATATCATTTTGATTTAAGAAGTAATCTTGTAAAAATGAAAATCTAAGATCTATTTTATCTTTTTCGTTATATATAAGTTCTATTGATCCGTCGTCTAATAGCAATAAATCATTTGAATTGACCTTTCCATCTTCTAGAAAGATTGTTGCTGTAGTAGTTAGATCAATCTTTTCTTTTTCATAGACATCTTCCCCACCAACAACAGCTAACATTTTATTAACTTTAAAAGATTTTTGTCTATAATCAACAATTTCAAAAACAGGCATCTCTGTATTCCAATCAATTCTTTTGAAAGATTTGTTTTCTGAAATATTATCAAGAAGTCTTTGCCACGCGTCTTGTTCTTCCTCTGAAAATATAAATTTTCTAGTATCCTTTGGAAAAAACATATATTTAACACCTAATATTTTTAACCATTCAGCTGATACTGGCTGGTTTAAAAAATTAAAAGAGTCAGAACTTCCTACATTTAAGGAAGCAAAAGGTCTTAATTCTACCAAACTCTTTGCATTAATGGCAGGATTGGTTGTACTACTAAATCCTAATGTAGGTTTTTCAGGAAACCAAAGTGTCTTATAGCTAGAGGAATCATCTTTCAAATTATTGTATATTTTTCGATAATCATCACTTTGAATTCTATTTGAGAGAACAAAATTTAGTTTTCCTAAAAGTGCAGGAGTAATTAAAAGTAATAATAATATGTAACATACAATTTGCACCACTTTACTTTTTAACTGATCTATTGTGTTTCCAATCAGCACCCCCCCAAAAAGCATTAGAGGAATAAAAAATTTACTGGAATCGCGTAAGGTGGATCCAAGTGGAATTTTACTAATTATAAATTTATAAATAAATCCAAATGGGTCGTTTTCTCCTTTTGCTAAAAAGGCAAAGATTAAAAATAATAAAGCAAGTTTTTTTAGTATCTTTCTATCTTTATCTTTATTAAAAAAAATCCCAAAAAAAATAAGTATTGGAATTAATGCAAAATAAAAAGGTGGATTTGTAATTTGTCCATAAATATTACTTGGCCAGTGAGGTTGATAAAGGAAAAAAGAATTAAGTAAACTTGTTAATTCTAATGAAGATACTTCTAAACTTAAAATATTCTCCCCGTTTTTATAAAGAGATAATAGCCAAAACATGTTAACAGGGATTAGTGACAATCCTAATAACATTAGACTAAATATTTTTTTTGGTTTCCAAAATAAAATTGTTAAAAAAGCAATAATTGCTATTCTAGGATCCATTAAAATTAGTGCAAAAACTAAAAGAAAACTATTAAAAAAATTTCTATAATTTAATTTATTAGTAAGTTTTAAAAGAGAAAGTAAAACTAAAGGGAAAAAAGAGTAGGCAAGTGCTACTCCAACCTGTCCCCCATCTATTAATAAAATTATGTATGTATTTAAACCATATACAAGTGATGAAAAGAATTGTGTAGTTTTTGAAAATTTAAAAAAACGTGTAAAGATAATTGGGCTTAAAAATGAAAAAATAATTGCAGGGAAATAAAATGTAAATCTTGCTCCTAAGTAACTATATAGATACATCAAAGGTGAAATCCAGATAAGTAAATTTACTTCCCCAAGTCCATTGCCTATATTCCACCAAGCAAGAGGTTTTTGTAAAAAAATATTTAAAGCTTCAGGGTAAAAATATGGGGCATCAGCAAAGGCAAGTGGACCAGAAAGTAAAACAGTTTTATAGACAAAAATTGCAGGAATTAAAAGACCTAAAAAAAATATTAGTTTATTTTTCATAATATTTCATATTAAAATAAAATATTCAATTGCGACAATAACCAAAAATCCATATATAAAATCCCCCAAAATCATTGATGTTGATGTAAAACCTGTTATTGTTAGGAAAAATGCCACAACAAATAGCAACATGCATATGTGAATTATAATCTTCCAATTTATTCTAAAAATAACAAATAACAACGCTAGTAGCAAAAATGCTATTAAATTAATAGTAAAAAGTAAATTTAGATATGGTAAAAACGAAAAAGTAACTATCAAAATAGACAAGACAATATAGCCAACTATTCTATATTTATTTTTCATCACACTTTCACTAACTTGTATAAGAAATTTGTCTAAAAGCAAATTAAATTTATTAATCATTTTTATATTTTTTAAAATAATTTATATAACCAAAAGTTAGCAAAAGTAATAATGCCGAAATTATAGAAATAATCCTACCTTTTTCGTACCACGTTTGTGGTTTATAAACAAGCTGTAAATTTCGAGAATTTCCTTTATTTATCATCCACCCATTGGCATATCCGTCTACCAAAAAATGATTTGTCACTATTTTTTTAGTATCTTTATCGTAAAGTTCCCAAAGATCATTAAAGCGACTGTTGTAAACTAAAACAAAATCTTTACTCTGTTTATCGATATTGATTGAATACTGAGTTGGACTATCTTTTGCATACGACACTGATAGAATTTCGTTATTCATATCAGATACGTCACTAACGGCGTAAACAATAGGTGAATATATCTCTTTTACTGTTATTTTTGCAGTTTGAGGGATTGATCCGTCACGCCTACATAAAAATATTTGTGGATTGTTTGAGTTTGTGTTGGGTGCATATATATATTCAAAAGGCCTCTGATCCAATCCTGCAGTAATGTCAATTTCAACATCTCCTCGCAAAAATCCATTGTCTAATATCTTACTATTGTTTTCTTTTATATAGAGCCTAAAATTATCTATATCTTTAGTTGAAGATATATTAAATCTGTATACACGAGAATTATTAAAGTTATTAATTTCTCCTCTTACACATCCCCTTATACCTTCTGGAAGATCCATTACTTCACCACCTTTAAACTGAAATAAATCTGGTAGATTAGAAAAATTAAGATGTACCCCAAGGTTGTCTTTAATTGACTCAAAAGTAGTAGTCAAAAATCTATTGCTATCCAAGCTATTCTCCAACTTAAATTCTTGGGAACTTTCATCCATACTAATACTATCTGGTTTAATTTTTTCTCCTAAAGAATTTACTGGCAAGGTCTGGGTATCTATTAATAGTTTGTATGTTGAATTTGGAAGATGACTTAAATTATAATATTTCTCATTATTCCACCTATCTTCCTGTTTTATTATTGGATCAAAAAGTTTTTTAATTGAAACACCTTGCCACAAGACCTTAAGAATATTATCTTTGATATATGATTTTTCAAAATTATAATCAGAACTATTAACATAATCTCTAAAGAACTTTTGCAAAGGATTAATCGTTTCGTAAATTCGTGACGCAAGATAAAAATTGGTTGAGTCCCCTGAAGTTTTTGTTATTATATCGGTTATTGTCTGAAGATATTCATTGATGTCATTTAACCCTTTATTTATAAACTGTTTTTCTATTTTAAGCTCATACATCGATCTTACTTCACTAAATTTAATCATAATAAGTCCCAAATAGACTCCAATTTTTGCCTGATCATCTTTTGCATCGATAATATTTTGATTGTTTCTTTTTTGTTTTACTTGATATAAAGGTGAATTAGGTAAAATTCTAACCACAGGTATTTCAGCATGTTTTCCAAGATTTTCAATCTGGCAAGATTCGCAATTAAGAGGGTAAAACTTCTTTTTAACAATTTTTTTAAGATTATCATTTGCATTTTTTGTATCTATCCATAAACCATCATCGTAATTTTCATTATGTATCTGATTTTTTAGATACTGTTGTTCTTTAGGAATTGAAAAAACATTTTCTGTAAGTCTAAACGTATTTAAATTATCTACACCATTTATAGAAAAAAGAGACCACTGACCAAACTTTTTAACAAGCGTAAAATGGTCGTCTTTAAAGAACCAATCAATCGAAACAAAATCAGAAGTGGTTAAATAGTCTTCTTTTAGAAACATATATTTAACATCCAAACGGTTAGCAATTTTTAAAAAATTGTTTATATCCCGTGAGGCGATGAGCGAATAAAGCTCATTTATCCAATTCTCCTCTCCAGAATAAATATTTATATCATTGGCGACAAAATTTGCATTTTTAAAAAGAAGAGATGGAAGAGGAGACAAACTCCAGTAACCCCAATTATATGAATCATCTCTCCAAGTTTTATCAAATGAGGGGACAACTAAAATTCTTCCATTAATATCGCTTTCTTTTGTCCAACGATTAAATTCATTTACATATTCAGGAATTTGTACAAGAGTAGATTTATTTGGTTGCCATGTAAAGATGTCCTTACTGTTAAAAATGATTTTGTGGTACGAAAACCATCCTATTATTATTAAAATAAATACTATTAACTTTAATAATTTAATTTTATCAACTAAGAAAATAATTTTTGATAAAGAGTATGAAAGTAAAAAGCTCAAAGCAATCAAATATGCAGGAGCAAATTTATAATATGGAGAACGGAATATATTAAATCCGGGGATTCTTGTATAAAAAAATTCATATATAAAACCAAGAGGAGAATTTGTACCTGAAACAAAAAACATAGACACTAAGAACAAAAAAATAAAGAGTATTACAATATATTTTTCTTTTTTGTCCCTGGAAGGTACCAAGAGTCCCAAAAATGCAAGTATTGGTATCAAAAAACTTATAAAAACATATTTAATGTTTGTTAAATATAATCCAGCGTATGCATGGTCTGAGTTAACACCATAACCAGTCAAATACCAGTCAGGAATCCCTTGCATTCTAAAAAGATTTAAAAAAGAGCTACCGCGACTAATATAATTTAGCCATTCGTTACCAGCGTTTATGGTACCTTGATTAATCACTTTAGCATAGTCTGAATTTATTAAAGTAATAAAATAGGGAAATATTGAATAAGCATTCAAAAAAACAAAAAATATTAGATTTAATAAATAAAACAACGATATATTCTTAAAAGTAATGTATTTTTTTTCTTTTATTCCAGTTGCCAATGTAAATAGAAATATTACTAAAGATATCACGAATAATCCGCCGTAAAGAGGTAGTCCAAACCAACCACCTCCATTGAAAATCGTAATCATAAAAGAAAATATTATTGAGTATTTTAAGACATTTGATCTTTTATCAAAAATAATTTTAAGTGCTAAAGTTAAAAAGATTAAAGTAGAAAAAATTAATTCGTATTTAGCTCTTTCTAAAATAAAAATTGATTGAAATATAAAAAAATTGAAAGTTAAAAATACAGGAAATAACATAACAAAATATTTTCCAAATTTTTCTTTTAAGGAGTATGAAAATATAAATGAAAAAATAAAGATTCCAGTTATCCAAAGAAATACTGCTAACTGGCTACCTGCATAAGGAACACCCGCAAGTAAAGATATTAAATAATCGAAAGAATGCATGATTATGCTTCCAAAATGAGGAGAATTATCTGAGCCAAAATCAATTCTGTCGTCCCATGCAAAAAACCTAGTCTTTAAAAATTCACCCGAATTTAGTGCAAGTCCTGAGTCATGACCTGCAATAACAAATCCTTCAGGAACCCAAAGCTTTGTTAAAAACCAAATTCCAATGATAGCAATAATTATATAAGATCCGTACCAAAACCAATCTTTGCTAAATATTTTTTTCATTTTTTAAATATTAAAAAAACTGTACTATTTACGTAAGGGATGTCACTCTTAAAAGGAAATCCAATACTTAAATATTTACTTATTCTATATAAAAATGGTATAAAAGTCGCGTATATAAATTGCATTTTAATAAAACCTGCTTTTTTACCGATACTTCTCCACCATGAAGGTTTGTGGACATTAATGTGAGTTGGATCTGCAAGTGCTATTTTTGTGGGATATGGTGTAGAAAAGATTAAAACTCCATTTTTGTTTAGCATTTTTTTTATATTCTTTAAAGCATTTTCAGGATCCTTCAAGTGCTCTAAAACCTCAAAGGCAACGATAAAATCGTACTTTTTACTATTATTTAATTTTGATTCAATATCTAATTTAATAAATTTAATATCTTTTTGAATAGATCCTGCTTTTTTAACAATATAATTTGATATATCACTTCCAGTTACATCAAATCCTCTATCTTTAAAAACTCTTGAGAAGTATCCAAGTGATGAACCTAATTCAAGGAGAGTCCTCCCTTGTCCTTTTTTAATATCCACATACCGATCTAAAAATTTAATCCATCCATAAGCCCAATTTACATATTTATCAAATTCAGACTTGGTATATTTATCAAAAAATCGTCTGTAATATTTTTTATCAAAACTTTGTTGACCGTGACCCATTTGAAGCAATTATAGCAGAAAAAATTACTTGAAGCCCAATTTATTAAGAATACTTCTTTGACTAAAACCAATTTTGGTTGGAAGTTTCTTAAAGAACTTTATTTCAGATGTTTCTTTAGTTAAAGAAAGAATAATATTTTTACTAAATTTATATTCATAAATCAAATCAAGAATATGCCCTCTTGCGTCACCTTCGATATTTTCAAAAGCTCCGAGTAACTTTGTTTTTTTGAAATCTAATTTAACTCCTAATTCTTTAGAAGATATTCTCTCAAAACATTTGTTAAGTGTTTCACCTTTTAAAATAAACCCCCCAGGATAGTGCCAACTTCCCCTTTCTGGTTCAATTGCCCTTTTGGTTAATAAAATTTCACCCTTACTATTTTTAACTAGAATATTTAAGGCAACCCTTGGAGCATACTCAAAACTCTTTTCAAAATCCTTTTGTGATAGTTGCTTAACGGACATAATAATAGAAGTATTATCTGTTCTTTTTAGAGGTAAAGTCAAGTATATTCATTTCAATTCTCTGATTTATTACAGCAGGTAGAGTAAGAGGATCCTCAATTCCTAGTAGTTCCGCCAATTTAGCTTCTACCATTTTACCAACTCTCTTTTGCATTTGAAATGCTGTCTCACCATTACCTCTTTTAGAATATTCTGGCCAAGCAAGATTATAATCTTTGTACTTAGCATTTTTTTCATTTTGTTCACAACGTCTATCTAATGCATTTTGTCTTGATCCGTCCGGCAAAACACTAATCCCAGGATCAATTATATTTGGATTTGTAACAATATCATCTACGTAGTGTATAACTAATTTGACAACAGCTAATTGTCTAGCGTGTCCCATCTTTCCTTCAAACTCATTTAATAAGTTTTCCATTTCTGGACAAGATGAATGGCCAACTTGTGCCTGTATCTCCACCAAACCTTCATTTACTCTTGCTGTTATCAACCTTCGACCATTAATTCGACTTGCTAGATCATAGGCTATTAATCCTCGCGTACCAGATTGACCACAATTTATAATCTCCTCAACGGCATTATTCATATCTTCTTGGGCTTCAGAATCTAAATAATACAATCCATATTGAGATTTAATAAAATCTAACATTTTTTCTTTGTCAGGATTATCAATTAAAGCCATACTCACCAAATTGAACTCCAAAAACTTGCCTGCGTCATGAATTAAAGCTGCGCTACTTAACATCTTTAGATCAAAACCATCGATTAATCCTTTTTCTTCTAAGGCTTGACCCAATACTCTACATCCTGCTTCAACTGTAAGGCAATGCTCCGACGCCATATGCCTTCTCTCTTCCCAAGTTTCTTTTCTTAATTTGACTGAAATCCCTTTCTCAACATCACTTTGTGCCTTTTTATCGTCTGTAAAAGTAACTTTTTCTAAAGCTCCAAAGTCTTTCCAAATCTGAACTACCCTGTGATAATTCATAAGAGTATTAACAAAATAAGCAGTTTTTCTTGGGTCTCCATCCTTTTTTTGCAGATCCACTCTTTCTGGCAAATTTTCTCTTGTCATGGAAGACAATAAGCTAACTTTTTCCATATTTTAATTATGTCTGCTATTATAACCTATAATTGCTAATTGTCAAATTGTTGTTGAGTCAAGTTATTCACTATGATAATATTCATAAAGTATGTTGGGAAATAAATTATCTGTAATATTTGCAACGTTTTCTCCATGGGAAAATGGAGCCAGAATGCCAACAAACGGCATGATTGAGCCAATGCTTAAGTTTTTTTTACCCAAGACAAAACATTTTATCTTGATTGACGAACCACATCCAGGAAGTGATCGTGTTATTCCTGTAATCGAAATATATTCTAACGGGAAATTAGTTAAAAAAACAACTTCATCCATGTTCGTTTCGTGGTTATACCCTTTTTTAATGATGCAAAATACAGTTGGTACTAGAATTCCATTTAAAATTAGAGATTTTTTGTCAGTACTCGATGTAACAATTGGTAAAAAAAATAAATATGAACTATTTATAGGTCTTGAGTCAATAAATGCGTTGGCAGGAGTAGTACTTAAAAAATTGGGTTTTGTTAAAACTGTAGTTTACTACGTTTCTGACTATTCGCCATCAAGATATAAATCAGGTTGGTTCAATAAACTTTATTTATTTTTGGATAGATTAGCCATAGCAAATGTCGATTATCTTTGGGATGTATCAACAGCGATGATGCCTGCAAGGATCAAGACTGGTTTAGATCCAAAATTTATAAGTAAAGTCATTCATGTTCCAAATGCAATGTACCCTGAACAAATAAATTATTTACCATTTGAAAAAACCGAAGAACATAGTTTGATTTTTGCAGGAACCTTGGGACCTGAAAATGGACCTGATATCGCAATTGAATCTATGAAGCAAGTCTACCTAAGATATCCCCAAGTGAAGC
>ERZ1292625.437-Hain-H41-01um-R1-437-length-64367-cov-14_pt1 | contig 64367 bp, 113 predicted proteins | sample MGYA00564400_ERZ1292625 | MGnify/ENA primary metagenome ERZ1292625 (study PRJEB36523, sample SAMEA6512639) | groundwater metagenome | collected 2019-01-08 | study: AquaDiva: Metagenomics assemblies of 32 groundwater samples | reverse complement strand
TGAGCACAGAGAAAGGCGGGACGCCGAACTTCGCGGCAAGCGAACCGGCGCCGCCACGCCCCTGCGCGCCGTCGCTGATATCGCCAAACCCAAGCTCGCCGAGGAAGTCGGTCGAGAAGCCGGTGAAGTGCAGATCGTAATCGACGCCGGCCAGCTCGCCCAGCTCCAGCTTGAGCAGATCGTTATCCCACCCGGCCAGCGCGGCCGATTGGTTGTCCCACAAAATATACGCGCGCCGCTTGGGCTCGCTCCAGCCGCTGCAATCGATCACAGGCACATGCCCTTCGGGGATCGCCACGCCGGCCGGCGTGCGGATCGGGCGGCCTGCCTTCATGAGTTGGCGCACCGCCAGCAAGCGCCCGTGCCCGGCAACTACGCCCTGCTCGTCGGCGATCAGCGGATTGGTGAAGCCGAATTCCTCTATCGCCGCCGCCAGGGCTGCAACCTGCGCTGCATCGTGGGTGCGCGCGTTATTCGCATACGGGATCAGCGTGTCGACGTGGCGGAGCTGAACTTCGACCGCGCCGCGAATCTCGGGATCCAGCTCGGGGATTTTGACGGCTGCTGCTTTTGCCAATGGCGCGCGCTCCAAAAAGGTCGCCGGTGTTCCGCCGATTAGCCCCTCTATTGTGGCCCGTTAAGCCTGCGGCCAGGGCGGCATCGGCGGCGTCTTTGCACCCTGGGCGAGACCGGCGCACCAGCAGGGCGGAAGGGCCGCGCGAACGTGGCTAGGGCGCGCCGGTTAACGGGAGCTTAGCCCGCCATGGCGCGGCGGATCACCGCGCGCAGCATTTCCACTTCATGCGTCGGCGCGACATCGGCGGGCGCCGCCCGCGTCAGCGCCGCCAGCTTGTCGCGCAATTCGGCGATGTCGGCGCGCTTGGCGTCAAGCCGGTGGCTGACCTCGCGCACATGCTCCGTGAACGCCCCAGTCATCTGGATTTGCGCGGCGCGGACGCCTTCGACCTCGGCGCGCAGGCTGGCGACGGCTTCCTTGGACGCGGTGTTGGATTCGATCCGCACCAAATCGGCGCGCAGGCCGGTGATCTCGACGCGGATGCCGGTCAGCGCCGATAGCAATTCGGTCTGGCTTTCGCCGCTATGGCGAAGCTGGCCGACGAGAATGTCGAAGCCTTTGGAGACGACGAAGCCAAGCGCCGCGGCGCCGGCGATCCAGACCACATCGAGGCCGGGCGAGGCTTGCGGCGGCGGCTCGTAAGCGGGAATGGCGGCGCTGGTGTCATATCCGCTCATGTGCGCGCTGCTCCCCTGCTTGGCGGCAATAGCCAGATCGCGCGGCGGCGCTTGAGGCCGATGGTGGCGACGTAGCCGGCGAAGGTGCGGACCGCGCCGGGATGGGTGCGCGGGCTGATCTGCAGCCAGCGTGTCTCGGTCAGGCCGCTGGTCGGGAAGCCGGCGCGGTCAAGCGCGGCGACGGCGGCGGCGACAGCTTCGGCGAAGCGCTCGGGGCTGTGCATGCGCGAGCTTTCGCGGCGCTCGACATCGACCACGCGGCCGTCGCACACCGCCCGCGTCTGGCGTTCGCCGGGCACGATCTCGCCGCGCCAAAGCAGGCTGACATGGGTGTCGTTCAATTCGACCCAGGCGCATTCGGGCTGGTCGTAATCGAGCACGGGGCCGATCGCGGCGATGACGGCGGGATCTGACGCGATAGCGCGGGCGCGGGCCTCCATGCGGGCGACGCGGTGGGGCTGGGCCCACATGGCCCCGCGCTCCAGGAACAGCCGGCGCGCGCGCCCGGCGGCGACAATGCCGCGGCCTAGTTCGGTCAGGTAGCGGCGCAACGTGGTGTGGCCGCGGGTGATGGCGGACGGGCTCAGCCGCTTGGGGTTGGCGGGCGGCACGGGGATCGCCACGGCGGCGGCCAGCGCGAGCGCGGCGACGAACATGGCGCGGGGCTGGGGCAGCGGCAGCGGCATCAGAAGCCGTAGTCCTCGGGGATTGGCTCCATCGGCACGGTCTGTCCGGCAAGCGCGTGAGCGCTGTCAGACAAGAATTCAATCCGGCCCGCACGCACGAATAGATGGCAAAGCGTCTTGGTCGTGCGGTGATCTTCGCGCGGATGATAGGGGCTTTCGGGGCGTGTAACCAGCACGCTTGGGGCAAAGGTCGGCGCTTCGAGGTTCTCGTCGAAGGCCCAGCGCGGACCCGGATTGTTGCCGTAGCAGGTCAGAATATGAAGGCATTTGCACCCTGGGCACCAGAAACCAAGGATGTCGCCCGAGCGGCGAAGGAAAGGACCATGGGCCGGGGAATTGCCAGCATCGCTCATGGGCCAAAGCAAATGCCGCATCGTGGTGAATAAAGCGCTACGCCTCTGAGCAAGCCCCAGCGCACGGGCAGTGGCCCTCGGCGGCCTGATCAAGCGCGTGCTGTATGGCTTCAACAGCGTCGTCGAGAAACGCCTGCCGATAGTCTGGGTCTACGGCCTGCGCGGGAGATAGGATCATTGTCGCCATTATTGGCCCGTGCGGCTTGCCGTCATCAGCCCATAACCTAAACATTCCGGGACACGCCCGAGATTCTTCGCACCACCAAGTGGTCATTCCTTACCTCCTAAGCCTCGACCAGCACTTCCTCCGAGTGGCAGACGCCGAGCGCGATCGGCGGCTGGGCCGCGCCCATGATGTCGACCATGATGCCGCCGCCGGCAAGGAGAGCGGCAAGCTCCTCGGCGTTTGGCTTCCACACCGAGCGAAAGCCGATATGCACGCTCGCGCCCTCGTTGGGATAGGCGATCAGCAAGCGCACGGGCAGGCCGACAATCTCGCCGACGGGGCTGCTGCGGTGATCGTAACCGGCGGGGGCTTCGAGCACGCGGTGCTGGCCGCGAAAGTGCATCGGCGTCATTTTCCCCTCCGCTGGTTCACCGCGATCCAGAGCAGCGCGTAAGCCAGCCCGGCGAGCTGAAGCGCGCGCAGCAGGTTGTTTTCGTAAGGCGGCGGCAGCGCGCCCACGATCAGCACGTACAGCACGCCCAGGAGCGAGACGCCGAACAGCGCCATGAGCCCGAGCAAATAGAACAGGCCGGCGGCGGCGGCGATCACGTGCAAGATCGCGGGCGGCGGCGCGCTTGGCTTCCGGGCTCATACGGTTTCTGCCTTGGCCTTGGCCTCTTTCGCCGCTTCGGCGGTCGCCGCGTCGATGGCGGCGGCGGCCCCGTGCAGGTCGTTGATCAGCCCGGCGAGGGCTGCCCGGCTGAGGATTAGTTCGGTCGAGCCCGCGATGTGCCAGAGCCGCAGAGGTAGTTCGGCGACCGGCTTTTCATCGTCGGCGTAGGCGCCCAAGAAGTACGCCGAGCCCACCTCGATCCGGGCAGAGCTGCCAGGGTGCGGCGCGGCGCCGTCGACGCGGCCGATCGTGACTGCCTGCACTTGGATCATGGATTGCTCCCATTGCGCCGGGCCAACTCCCGGCAAAACGCCTCGCCCCGAACGGCCACCAGCTCGAACGCCGCGAACAAATCGTCGATCAGCCGCTCGGCGTGCTGCAGCAATTCCTCAACCGCTTCGCCGCCGCTGACAATCTCCAGCCGGCCTTGCGCGTCGGTGGTCACGATCAGATCAGCCCCGCCCAGGAATTCGCGCACGCCGGGCTCGCCAAGGATCGCGATCAGGTCGGCCGCGTCGGTCTCGCCGTGCAGCGAACCGATGATGGCGCAGGCGTGGTCGACCGTGTCCTTGTGCCGGCCAATGGCGGCGCCGACAATTGCGGGCGCAAAGCCCAGGCCGCGCACCAGGCCGGCCATCCAGAGCTGGCGGGCGAAGGCTTCCCGCGGCGTGCCGCGCGTGGACAGCCAGAGCCGGTCGGGGGCGACCATGGCGAACACGGCCACCACGCCGGCGCAGCGGTCGGCCGCGCGCTTGGCGATGGCCACGATCTCGGCCGGCTCAATTTGGCTGGCGCTGGCCGCTGGCTTGGCGGCTAGGGGGATCGGCTGGGCCGCCAAGGGGAGCGCGGCGGCCAGCCGCCGCGCCTCTGTACGGGCCGCCTGGGCCGATTGCGGGGTTATGGTCACGGGCCGGACCATGGGGCGAAACGGTTTCCGAGAGGCTACCGGGGCGGGCGTCACTGGATAAGGTCGCTCATCATCGCACCGCCAAAGGCCGCGAGCAGGCCGAGCCAGACCGCGACGCAAAGCGCGAGCCCCAACCATTGCGCGCGGCCGACGCTGACCGGGCGGCCGAAGCGGTCGCGGGTGATGAGCGGCTTCATGGCGCGGCGTTCGCCGGGCGCGGCAGCACGCACGCCACATGCCGCAGCTCGCGCCCGCCCAGGTCCGGCGCCTGCTCGCTGACTCCCAGCACCCGGAACGTGAAGCGCCCATCCTTGGTGTCGATTTCGACGCGGTCCACGCCAGGTTCAAGCGGCGCGTCACCGTCATAGCCGTAGGCGTAGCGCCTGCCGCCGGGGCGGAATTCCACTTCGATATAGCGCATGGGGCTGGCTCCTAGTGCGGCTTGGTTTTGGCGGCGTCGATGGTGTGCTGCACGTCCTGGCGCGCCTCGAACTTGAGCCGCGCCGCAACGGCTTGCTGGGTAGCGTCGGCGATCTCGCCGATGATGGCGTCGAAATCCACGTCCTGCTCGCGGCCCTTGGCGACCGTTGCGTGCGTCAAGCAGACTAGCCAGCGGACGCCCGGCGGATTGGCCTCGATCAGCTTTTCCAGGCAATGCATGAACGAGGCTTCGGCGACCGCCATTTCGCGCATGCTTTCGCCGCCCGGCACTTGCGCGGGGATGCGCAGCGAGACGATGGACGCGGCCATTTTGAGCATGAGCTGCGCGCGCGCAAGAATGGTGTGGCCTGCGTTCATGGCGATTCCTTCCTTTGCCGCCGCTCGGGCAGGCGCATGCTCAGCACGCTCGCGGCGTAGCGGTCGCGCTCCATGCGCACCCGGCGGCGCAGTTCGAGCACAAGCTCTTCGCTGTCGAAATCGGCCAATGGTTGGCGCTCACGCTCACGCTTTTTCGGCGGCGGCATGCCCAGGAACAGCCGCGCCAAGCGGTCGAGATAGTAGCGCACGGGCTCTTCGCGGCGGCGCGCGATCATGGTGCCCAGCTTGGCGTGCGCGGCGCCCATGTCGCGCCAGAGCGCTACGGTGCGGACTTTCAGCGCCACGTCGGCGGGCGCGTCTGGCGCGGGGTCGGGCTCTGGGTTCATGTCGGCTTCACCGCGACCGGAAAGCTGCGCCCGCGCCCGGATTGCCAGGCGCAATATTCAGCCAAGCCGCGCCGCACCAGCGCTTCGATGGTGCTAGCGCCCTCCCAGGATTCGCTCGGCGCGTTGCCGGCGAAGCGCACGCCGTCGCGCACCCAATAGCCGCCGGGCAGGCGCACCAGCTTGCCGTTGGTGCGCAAGCGCTCCAGCGCCGCCGTCATGGTCAGCGTCAGCGTGGGGTCGCCAGCGCGCGCGGGATTGCAGGCGCGGTCGATGCGATAGCCGCGGGTCATGGCGCTTCCTCGAACGGGGCCAGCGCGGCGTCCAGTTCGCGCACTAGCGAGCGGCGGCGGTCGGTCGCCACGCTATCCATCATCTCGAACCGCAAGGCCCGCGCGGTAGCCAGCACCAGCGTCACCAGCTCAGCCGCCGCCTGCGGGTCGGGTTTTCTCGCGTCATCGCTCATGGCTTGGCCCTCCGATGGGCCGAACCTTGGGGCAATTCCCAAGCGCTGGCAAGCGCTTTTTAGCGCAAGCCTTTCTCGTCGAAAATGAAGCCCGGCCCGGCGCACCAGCAGATCGGGATCAGCAACCGCTGCAGGTTGGCGTCCATGCGCTGGAAGCCGCCGCAAGGTTCGCCCACGTCCAGCAATTGCTTGGGCACGAACACCGCCTCGGCGCGGTCGTCGCCGCGAGAGACAAGCCAGGCCCCGCCCTTGGTGTCCCCATGCACGGCCAGCCACTGCTCGTGCGCGGCGTTGTCGCGGCGTATGAAGCGCCCGTCCGGCGTCTCGACGTAGCGCGGTTGTCTGCGGCGGCTCATTTCAGCAGCTCGATCAAGGCGGCGACGCCAGCCCCAACGGCAAGCACCGCGCCTAGCTTTGTCAGCGCGTTCGCTACCGCGTCGCCAGCATCCGTCGGCACTTGCGCGACCACCACCGCCACGCCGTACCAGCACAGCAGGGCGGCGAGTATCAGCACAGCGGCGGCGCGCCAGGCGAGCATGGGCTTAGTCTGAGGTGATTTGCGCGCCTGGGCTAGAGCTTACGTCCGCTTCTGACGCGCCATGAGCGGCGAGGTAAAGCGCGCGCCCATCGATGCTGCCGTCAGAGGTAAGATTCCGATCAAGCGCTGATTGCATCCGCTTGAGGCCGGCGTCGATGGCGGCGTCAGTCAACATCGCGCGCCGCACCGCCTGGGCGATGCGCGTTATGTCAACATCGCCATCCTGCCGCGTTAGCTCAGCTCTGATTGCGCCAACGATCACGTCATGCATGGGTCGTCCCCGATCTTGCCGCCCACGGCGGCCGTCACCGTCTTGCCGTTGGCGTCGCGATAGATTTTCAACACCTGCCCGCGGGCGCGAGGGTCGAAGCTGATGTGCACCCAGCGGCCGAATTCGTCGATGAGCTGGTCGAATCGGCTGTGCTTGTACGGGAGATCGGCCTCGACAACGGCGGCGATAATATCCGCCGGCTTGCCGAAGCTCGGGCAGGTGAAGTCCACGGCGAAGCCCAGGCAATGCGCGCTGGACGCGGCCCCGCCGACCGCCTTGTTCAGCTCCGGGGAGCGGTACGCGCTACTCACCAGGATCGGCTTGTGTTTCAGGATCGCGCGCACCTGCTCCATGCCGGCGGCGGTTTTCATCAGCCGCTCGATGACCTCGTTCGGCGGGTCGTTGTCGATGCCCTTTCGCGCCGCCGTTTGGCTGGCGGTGAATTCGTCGAGCGAGAAGTTCGCGCTGAGCCAGGTCATGTCGGCGTCTCCTCCAAGCGAAGCCAGCGCGCCAGCCGAATCCAAACCCGCACGACCCACAGGCCCTCAAGGAAAGCGATTCTTGCGGCCATCCTCGGCGCGTCCGCGAACAATTCAGCATCACGTTTGGTGCAATACGAAGCGCGAATGACGCGCGTTCCTGGACAAAGGGCGGGCGCAACGTCAACGACATCGAAATACGGCGAATCCTTGATCGGCGTGACCACAAGCTTCATGTCGCCTCCTGCAATGCGAAACGCCGCACGTCGTCCGGGCGCGTCAGCGCTTGCCGCCGCCCCGGCGGAATCCACAGCATGCGCGTCTCGATCATTGAGTCGCGTTGCCATACGAACCACGCATACGCCGTCGCGGTGCTGGCGTCTGGGTCCCAGCGCCCGCGCACCATGGGCACGCGCTCGACGAATTGAGCGACGGCGAGCGGCGGGTGCTTTGAGAAAATGCGCTCGTAGCGATCGACCCCCTCGGCCCAATTCGACCGCACCAGCAGCGCGACGCGCTCGGCTTCGGCAATGCCGCGCTCGAAAAAGTCCGCCGCGAGGCGAAACGGCGGGTTGGTTATCACCCAGTCTAGCGGCGCTGCGCCCCGGCAGCGCCATTGCGCCACGTCCGGCCCTTCGCCAACGAACGAGCCCACCGCGTCGAGCACACGATCGCCGGCGATCGTGCAGCCGTATTCACTCACGTCGCTCGCAAACACATGGGCGCCGAATTCCTCGATCACCATCGACATGATCCCGCGCCCGGCCGCCGGCTCCCACACGCGCGCGCCTTCGATGCTGAGCCCAAGCCTCGGCAGTACGTCGACGAGTAGCGCGCGCGTCGACCACGGCGGGGTGGGGAAATCGTCGGCGGAGTCCGGCGCTTCGCTGCGCTGGTTCATCACGGCGGTGTGGCCGGAGGCGCGCGGGGTCATAGCGCCACGAGCTGTTCGTGCGTCATCACAAACACCCACACGCTCGCGCCAAGCGCCGCCGTCCACGCCAGCGCGCGGCCCCAGGTCCAGCTCACCCAATGCAGCACCGCCATGGCGAGCGAGACCAGCGCGACCAGTAGGGCGATAAAGGCGATCAGCCCGGCGGGGATGGCGATGGTCACGCGTGCTCCACCAGCTCGACGGGCAGGCGCGGGTGATTGCGCGCGTACCAGTCCAGCGCGCGCCGCGCCTTTTCTATGTCCGCGAACTTCTGCGAGGCCCACCCGCCATTTTGCATGTAGCGGCGAACTTCGTAGGTCTTCATTGCCAGCCTCCCGCAAATCGAATCACCCCGCCACATTGGGGCGGTTCCCACCACGCTGCAAGCGCTACGTTTTGCCCCGGCGCTTTTTCGTCGGCTCGTATGGCCGGCCCTCGCGCCAAAGCTGAACCAGCGGCGTCGCCAAGCCGAACAAGATCGCCGCCATGCCCAGCGCCTTGGCCCACTCCCACGCTTCGGCCAGCGCGGTCATGAGTTTTCCCCGAAGAGGTCGGGGGAAAACGCAATCACGTTGTCCGCGTTTTCGACCTCGACCGTCATCGCCCCCTCCATCTTTTCGGCGATGGCGCTCAGGCGTTCGACAAGCTGCGCCGCTGGGATTGCCGCTGGCAAATCGGCCAGGATGGCGTCGGCCAGCGCGCCCAAATCAAGGGCGCCGTCGACAGTAAGGTTTCCAAGCTCGCGCGAGCCCAGCTGCCGGGTCAGCTCCGCATCCAAGATATGCACAATCGATTCGCGCATCATCGCCGCCCCTTCTTTTTCCTTCCTTGGGTCCTTGGGTCTGCTCCCAACGCCGCGCAAGCTTTTGTCTCACATGGCATCACGTTCGCCTTCCTGTCGCCAGGCGTGTCGCCGGCGACTTCTAAGCTCTCGTCTTCCAGCCCCAAGCCCTGCCGCTGCTCAGTTAGCCACTCCCCCTTGTCCCGCTTCGGCGCGCCGCCGCCATCTGGCGGCAAGGCGGCGCGCGATGACGGATTCGGTCCTCCAGGATTAGATAATTTGGGTTTGGGTTTGGGTAGCATGCTTCCGGCATCACCTCCGGCATCGCTCCCGGCATATGCCGAAAATGCACCCCGGCATACGCTATGTGTTTGATTCTGTTCAGGGGTAGGCGCCGAAATTGGAGTCAAAATCGACGCAAAACCAGCATCAATTCCGGCGCCAGTTTGGCGTTCGATTTGAAGCATATTTTGCGCTTCATCCGGAGCAATCATGACAACATTGCTGCCCTCGACGCGGTGAACCTTTGGCGTCTTACGGGCTGGCTTCCAGCGCTTTTTGGCCCGCTCTTGCTGGGCGTCTGAGTAGCGTTCTGCGGCGACCAGCTCGCGCATGGCCCGGTCGTCGAAAATCAGCCCGTTTTCGGCGTCGACGATAACCCGTCCGGCCGCGATCAGTTCGGCCTTGAGGCGGCGGTAAACACTGGGGCTGACGTTGAATAGGCGGGCGTTAGCGGCGTCGTTGTCCGGCAGAGCGGCGCGCTTCATGTACATGCGCAGGATAAGCTTCCAGTAGACGCCGGTGGCGGCCGCGCTGAGGTCGTCGACGCCAATCCAGGCGTCGTTATGCCAGCAAGCGTGCCATGCGAAACGATCCGCGCTCGTGCGCTTGCGCCGTTCGCCCTTGTGTTCCTCGCCGAAGCGGTCCAGTTTTTTCATCGGAGGCGCCATCCTCTATCTTTGCACCCATGCCTTAGCCGCCGCGCCTAGTCCCCCTGGGCGCGGCGGTTTTGCGTTCAGCCCGCCGCAACAAAGCACGCTCGGCCTTACGCTTTGCTAGCGCCGCTTGCTTCTGCTCGATGTAGCGACCGACCAGTTCGATCTCGACGCCGTGCTGCCATGCCGCCAGACGGCGCTTGAGCCGGCTCACGGGCGTGTCGCCGGCCCAGCCTTTATAGTCCAGCACGCGCCAGATTCCGGCCTCCACAAAGCGCGCGTCGGCCTTGACGGTGCAGATCCACGGCGCGGCCTCGTCGCGCGGGATGCGGTAGCTCGGCTCCATTTCCAGCGCCGCGATCTCGCCGCGCCGCTCGCGTGCATAAAGCCCGTTGCGCCAAGCCGCCTCCTCGGCGCTCAGGCATGCCAGCCCGCGCTCATCCTTGCAGCGGCGGGCGCGGACCTTTCCGAGCAGGGCCGTGCGGAGCTGCTCGCGCGGGGTCACCGCGCCCGCGTTTGATTTCGGTTTGGCTTCACGCCAGCCTTGGCGAGCACGCTACCAATGGAGCCCTTCGAAAGCCCGGTCTCTTTGGCGATCGCATCCCAAGTCCGACCCGCCGCATACAAGGCGGCGGCCTGTGTGGCGTGCGCTTGCAGTTTTTCGCCCGGCTCCTTGCGCTGCAGCCCCAGCCTGTGCGCTTTTCCAATGACGGCGTTCTTCGTCACCCGCAGCGCCGTGCCGATTTGCGACGCCGATTGGATCGGCCATAGCTCGCGCAGCTTGGCGATGCGCGCCTCGGTCCATGTGGTGCGCGTCCATCTGGTGTGCATTTGGCGACCCTCCCTCGAATCGAATCAGCCTATATCTTGGGCGCGTTCCCATAGGCGGCGCAAGCCCGCGCCTTGGAGCGTGACGCAGAGGATCGAAACTTGAGCCCGGCGGCGCGGGCGCGATGTGAGGCGCCGGAATGCTCGCAGCGATATTTCCGGCAGAAATCATTGAGCGTCACCGAGCCCGGCGGCGTCTCGGCGAAGCGCCGCGCCCAGCGCTCTTGCGCTTTCGCCGCGTTCGTCTCAGCCATAGCCGCCCAGCCCCGGTCGCGGCTCACCGCGCCATCCCCTTTTTTTATAGGCGCAAGGTGTGGGCCGGGCGCGTGTGGGGGATGGGCAGCCAAATAGCTGGCGAGAGTGTCGGGCCGGTAGCGCCAGCCAACGCCGTGTTTGGTTTCGATCACCAGGCCGGCGGCGCGGACGCGGGGACGCAGGCGGTTGAGGTGGACGTCGACGATCCAGCGGTCGGCGGTGGTGCCTAGAATGTCCAAGAGCGTTTCGCGTCCTCGGTAGTTTGGGCCGGCGGCGACCAGGGCGGCGTGCAGGATGCGGTCGGCGCCCTTGGAGAGCTTGAGGCCGGGCGCGTTGGTGAACCGGGTCGGCGGTTCGGGCAGCGCCGCCGCCAGCGCCAGCAAGGCCGCTTGGCCGTCGGCGTCGAGGCCGTAGCCGTCGATGGCCGTCTTGCCGCGCCGGTAGTGCTCGAGCGCCCCGCCGCGGCGATTGCGGATCAGCGGCCCGTGCTCGGCCAGCTTGACGCGCAGGCGGCAGCAATGGACCTGGGCGACCTTGCGGGCCAGCGGGTCGGCCGGCAGCGAGGTCGCGCCGTGGGCCAGCAGTTCGGCCACCAGCCCGGCCTCGCCGGGGCTGAGCTTGTAGGCGGCGGCCAGCCGGTCGGTCGCGGCGGCGGGGGTCATCGGGCGGCCACTGGCGCGGCCGCGATCAGGGTCAGCGCATCCGGCAGCGCGGCCAAGCCGGCGGCGGTCAGGATCAGCTTGGGGGGGTCGACGGATTCGGCCCAGCCGGTTTGCACCAGTCGCCGCATGGCGGCGACCGAGAGGCGGGCGTCGACGGGGCGGGACTGGCCGCCGTAATCGGCGAGGCGGCGCAGGCTGCGGGCGAGGTCGAGATCAAGCAAGGCGGGGCGCTCCATTTGGGGAAGCGCCCAGGGGAACGCCCGCCCGGTTAACGCTCGGTTAAGGCGATATTGCGCCGCGCTGGCTTGGCGATCTTCTTGGTCGCGGCCTTGGCGCGGGCCTTCGGTTGCCGATGCGCGCGCTGGGCGACGGCCCGCGGCTTCGGTTGGTCAACCATCGCCTGGCGGCGATCGAGTTCGTCGTGCGCCCGCTCCAGCGCCCGGCTCATAACGTCGCCGCCGCGGGCGATGGAGTCCAGCACCTTGCCGTCGTTGAACAGGTACATCGAGACGGTTGAGCGAGTGCGCCCGGCGCTCTTGGCGTAGGCGTCGGCGCGCGCCAAAAGCGCGGCGGCGGCTTTGCCTGGCGCGGCGCGGGCGGCGGGGTTGGTGCGGACCTTGGTGGTCATGGGGGAGGCGGTTTTGCGGGTCATGATTCCAGGCAATAGGGGTTCGGCCCAATCTGGCAAGCGTTTCGCGCGGCGGTCGCACGGGCGGCGATGCCGGGCTGGGGAGAAGCGGGGGACAAGCCTGGGGGTAGTTCGGGGCCGCGTGCGCAATCCCCAGGGCGCCAGTTTTGCTCCCCCGTTTGTCCCCAGGATGTCCCCCGGAGCGGGCCTTGGACGGCGCGGCAATCCCCATATCCCCAGGCCCAACAACAACCCTTCTTTCGTCTCCCTATGGGGGCCTAAGGAAGTGGCTTTTGAGCGTCCTGGGGACAAGGTTTTCGGGCGGGATTCTGGGCGGGGATTCTGGTGGGACTCGGAAACCCGGTTTTGGGCCTTTTTCGCGCGCTGCGCGAGTGCTAAGCCATTGATTTTGCACGGTTCGGCGTGCGCGCCCCGGATTAGCTATCCGGGGCGGAATGGCAAGGGGATGTGGCGCAAGCGCTTGGTTTTGCTCGCGTTGTTGCGGTTTTTCGGGCGCTGGCGGCGCGGTTACAAATCCCGCTGGTGGGGCTGGGGCGGGGTTTCTGGCGGGGCTTGCCGCTTTACATCCCGCGCCCGCCGCTGCGGGCGCTGACCCGGCCCAGGGCGGCGCGAAGATCGTCCTTGTGGACGTGGGCGTAGCGCTGGGTGGTGGTGATCTTCTTATGTCCGAGTAAGCGCTGGGCGAGCGCCAGATTGCCGCCGCCATTGGCGCGCAGGATCGCGGTCGCCGCGTGGTGGCGCATGCCGTGCAGGATGCGCCCAGGCTCGACGCCCGCGCGCGCCGCCGCCGCCTTGAGCCGGTGGCCCATGGCGTAATAGGAGATCGCCCGGCCCTTGGAATCGACCCAGATATGCGCGCAGCCGGCGGCGGTCGCGCGCGCGGCTTGCGCGGCCAAGGCCGCCGCGTCGGCGGGATCCAGCGTCACGGTATGCAGCGAGCCGTCCTTGCGGCTCTCGCGCCATTCGCCGGCGCGGTTGAGGTAGCGGCCCAGCTCCAGCTCGGGGCCGCCGGGCGCGTCCAGCCGCAGAGCCTCGGGCGCGAAATACAATTCGCCGCGGCGCGCGCCATAGGTCAGGGCCAGCGCCAGATACATCCGTTCGGCGTCGCCGCCGAGTTCGCGGGCCCAGCGGTCGATCTCGGCGAAGTCGAATTCGCGCACGATCTCGCCGCGCTCCTTGAGCCGCAGCTCGCCCCAGGCGATCTCGGGCAGCGCCAAGCCATGGATCAGGGCGGCGCGCTTGCGGGCGGGGCGGAAGGTGTCGACGATATCGCGGTTGATAGCCGCCCCGCTGAGCGGGCGCCCGTAGCGGCTGGGCTCCTCGCGGCGGCGCTGGATCGCCTCGTTCAGTTGCGCGAAGCCGACCGCCGCCAGCGGCGTCGCCTCCCCCAATAGCCGGCGCACGATCGCCAGGCGCTGACGCACGTCGGCAGCCGAGCGCAGATGCTGGGCGGTGTCGCGCCAATAGAGGTCGCAAGCGTCGCCAACGGTGATTGCGGAGCGGCCCTCGCGTTTGGCGGCGGCGGCTTTGCGCGGGGCGGTGGGCCCGACGGCGCCTTTGTCCAGCGCCGCCTTGTGCGCCTTCTCGGCGCGCTCGGCCTTGGCTTTGGTGGCGTAGGTGGCGGGGCTGTTATAGCGGGCGCCGCCGCGCTCGAAATCGTAGCGCCAGCGCAGCCCCTCGCCGGTCTTGCGGGAATAGATGGTCATGCAGCGGACTATCGCCCCGGATTCGGTCCCGCCGACTAGCGGGGGATAATCGCAACTTGTGCGCTTTGGGGGTATTCCCAAAGCTTAAAATTCGGTTTAGCGTCCAGGTTGTTGATTCGAACCGGAGGGCAAACAGATGACGGAAATCGTGGGCATCAGGGGCGAGCCAGTCGAGGGCTTCGACACGCTAGCCAACCGCATCAATGGCGCCGCGCAATTGCTGGCCAATGTCGCGCTGGCGGCGAACATCTCGACGAACGCGGCGCGCTCCGAATTCTTCGCCCGCAAGGCCGTCGAGATTTACGACGCCCAGCTCGGGCCGGCCATCACGCAGATGCGCGCGCGGCTCGCCAACGCCAACCCGTTCGGAGAGGCGCCATGAAAACCGTCATGCACAACGCGCCGGGCTACGGCGCCAGCCCCGAGGCCGTGCGCGAATACGATTTCGACCTGGCGACGGCGCACGACATGCTGGCTGCGATGCAAGAGATTCGCTCGGATTGCACCGCGCTATCCGAGCGCGTCGCCAAACAGCTCGGGCCCATCGATCTCTGGGACAGCAGCCTCGACGCACACGACAACGCCACCAAGCGCGAGCGCTTTCTCGCCGCCCTGCTCGAACTGGTCGACGACTTCACCGACCAGGGCAAGCTTGCCGAAGCCGGGGAAATCTCATGAGCGCGTTCGTGGCGGAAATGGGCGAGCTAATCGCGATCTCGGTCGCGCTTACCGCTTTGCTTGGGCCGGTGATTTGGCTGGCCCTCGGCTTGACCATGGGGAGGCGCCGCGATGGCCGATAAGCTTTATCCGATCGAATGCGGCGGCTGCGCGCCGCCGGTGTTTCTCCCCCGCGACGATGCCCGCTGCGCCGCATTGCTGGCCTGCTATCGCTCTGGCCAGATCGACGAGGTCGCTTGGCAAGATCATCTGCGCCATGAGCCGGGGCTAGCCGAATACGCCCAGGAGCGCGCGCCATGAGCCGCGTGCGCCCGTTGCCCAGCGTCGCCGCCATTCGCCGCGCCGTCGCGTATGAGCCCAAGACCGGGGCCTTTCGCTGGAAGCAGGATCGCGGCCCGGTGCGCGCGGGCGACCGCGCCGGCTATCTCGATTGCGGCGGCTATCTGGTCATCAGGATCAGCGGCGCCGACCTCAAGGCCCATCGCGTCGCCTGGGCGCTGATGACCGGGCGCTGGCCCCGGCTCGCGCTCGACCACGCCGACGGCAGGCGCGGCAACAATCGCTGGGCCAATCTGCGGCTGGCGACCACCGCGCAGAACGGCGCCAATCGCCAAGCCGCCAACATCAACAAGCTGACGCGCGGCGCGCGTGGGGTTTGGCTGGCGCCCTCCGGACAATGGCGCGCGCGGGTTTCGACCTCGTTCACCGCGCCCACCAAAGCGCTGGCGCTGGCCGCGCGAGAGCGGGCGATGCGGATGCTGCACGGCGCTTTCGCGGGGGCGGCGCGATGAAGTGGAAGGGATTCGCGCGCGATGGCGACGGCTATTGGCGCACGGCTAAGCCTCACTGGGAAGGCGCCGCCCATGGCGCGCGCGAAGCCGCGATCTTGACGGCGCAGGCGTTTGGCTGGCGCCCCGGCGCGGTCTTGCATGTGCGCGTGCGCGGCGACGTCGGCGCGCTCTCGCTGCGGGAATTTACGGTGGGTCCTGATTTGGACGCGGTGGAACTGGGAGAACGGCGATGAAAGTGAAGCTTTTGGAAGTGCGCGACGAGGGCACATTTATCGCCGTTTTCGCGTTCGAGGCTACGGCGACTGTCGCTGAAAACGAGGCGCAACGCTATTTGCTTGGCCGCTCTGGTTTCGGCGACAGTCGCCTGATCATGGTGGGCAAGCTGGACGGCGGGCGCGGGTCTGTCACCTATGACCCATATGATTGGTCTGGCTCGCGCACCATGCACGTCGCGCACAAATACATCGAGGAAAACTGGGACGCGCTCAATGACGGCGATGTGGTTTGCGTCGAGCACATCCTCGGCGAGCGCGATGCGCCCAAGATCAGCGCGCGCTTCCCATGACCCTCGCCGATGGCGCCTATATCGGCCTGCCCATGGCCGATTACCTCGCCGATCCCGCGCTCAGCGGCTCGGCGTTTTATAACCTACTCACCGAGCCCGGCGCGATCACCTGGGACACGCCCGCCAATCCGCTGTTCGACCCCGACGCGGCGGAAAAGAAAACCCTCGGCCAGACGCGCGGCTCGGCGGCGCATTGCGCGATCCTCGAAGGGCTGCCCGCTTACGAGGCCGCTTATTGCATCGCCCCCAATGGCGCGCTGCGCACGGGCGAGGATATGAGCGCCTGGCTGGCCCGCGCCAAAGCCAGGCGCGATGATTTCGCCGAGCTGCGCACCAGTGGCAAGGTCGCCGAATTGCGCGCCCGCATCGAGGAAGCACGTCAGTTCCTCCGCGAGGACGACCCGCTGTGGCCGTCGTTCTTTGACGAGAAGGTCGGTGGCCGCACCGTGCTGAGCGCCGGCGACGACGCTTATGTCCGCATGCTGACGCACTTCATCCGCTCCAATCCGAAGCTGGCGAAGTATCTGTGCGAAGGGCTGCCGGAATTGACCCTGGTGCTGACGCTTGACGGCGTGCGCTACAAATGCCGCATCGATTACCTCTCGCCGCAATGCGATCTCGACCTCAAATCCTACGGGCGCCCGCCGAACATCGACATGGACCTCAAGCGCCATCTGGTGCGGCAGGCGTTCTATAACGGCGCGCATCTGCAGGCCGCGCACAACGCCCGCATGAGCGCGGCGGCTGGCGCGCTGGCGCTGGCCGGCAAGCTGCCCATCCACGGCAGCGAGAGCGACGCGGCCTTGCTGCAAGCGATCTTTCGCGCCCGCGCCGAGCGCCCCGCCGTGTTCCGCTGGCTGTTCGTGCGCATGGACGGGCCGCTGGCCTGCATGCTGGTCCCGTTCCGCCAGAGCGATGGCATGTACCAGAAGGCGCTCGACGATATCGAGACCGCCGTCAGCGTCTGGCGCTCCTACGTCGCCACCTGCGGCGACGGGATTTGGATCACCGACCACGGCGAGCAGGAAATAGACGACGTCGACTGGCCCATCGGGGCATGGGAGGGGCGGGTATGACCGGCAGCTTCCAACGCAAGCCGCGCGAGGGCGTTGGCGCGGTAATAGGGATCGCGGGAGCAACCGGCGCCGGCAAGACTCTATCCGCCCTGCGCGTGGCCCGAGGGCTTGCCGCATTGCCGGGTGAGAACCTGTCCGACCCCGCCGCGCTCGATCAAATCGACGGGCGCATTGCCTTCATCGACACCGAGCGGCGTCGCGCCTTGCATTACCAGGTCGCGGGCGGGGAAAAGCCGCAGCCGTTCAAGCGCGGTCACGCTGCCTGCTTCCGCTTCGCGCACGCCGACCTTGGCCCGCCCTATACGCCGGACGCTTATCGCAAGCTCATCGCCGAGGCCGATGAAGCGGGCTTCGCGGTGATCGTGGTCGATAGCGGTTCGCACGAGTGGGACGGCGACGGCGGCTGCCATGACCTGCACGCCGAAGACCAGGCGCGCGCCTTCGATGAAGCCAGGCGCCGCGCCAGCGAGCGCAACAATGGCGACTTGCCCCGCTGGTGGAACGATGCCGAGCAAATGGACAAGCTCAACATTGGCGCCTGGCGGCGCCCAAAAATGCTGCACAAGAAATTTGTGAGCCGGCTGCTGCAATGCACTGCCCACGTTATCATCTGCATGCGGGCCGAAGACAAGCTGCGCATCGAGACGGTCAAGGAAGAGGGCCGCAACGGGCGCGAGTACAGCAAAACCAAGATCACCGCCGCCGCCGACATGGCCCCCAAGGATCGCTGGGCGCCGGTCTGCGAGAAGCGCTTTCCGTTCGAGCTGCTGACCTCGTTTGTGATGACGCCCACCGCGCCGGGCGTTCCGATCGTGCTCAAGATGCACGAGGACCATCGCGCCTTTGTTCGTGACGACGAACCGCTAGATGAGCGGTTCGGCCAAGCCGTTGCCAATTGGGCGCGCGGCCAACAGCCCGCGCAAGCCCGCCCCGTTCGCGCCGCGGACTTCCCCGCCGCGGCCGAGAGCGCCGCCGCTGCATCCCTTCCCAGCGGCGGCGCGGATGATTTCCCCGGCGACCGCCCGGCGCCCGACCCTTACAGCGACGGGCCGCCGCGCAACGCGGTCTGGCTCGGCGTCGACTGGTACGACCCCGCCGCGCCGCGCCTGATCCCGTTGCGCGAGGCCATGAGCAAGCAGGACTGGCAGCAATGGGTCAAAGCGTTTCGCGATCTGACGAACAACGCCCCCAGCGGCGCGCTGGCGCGGCAATGGCGCGCGGCGAACGCAGAGCCCCTGCTCAAGCTCGCGGCGGCGTCGCCCGCCGCCCATAGCGCCGCGCTCGAATTCTGCCCGCCGGATTCACCCACCACCACAGGAGAGACGAATGACCAGAAAGCCCAAGCCAGCGGCGTTTGACGCCGAACTAAGCGCCAGAGAGATCATCGCCGCCGCCAAGTTCAACGCCGACAATCTGATCGGCGAGACCGCCGACGCCATGCTCGCCGACATGAAAGCGGCGCGCAATCTTGAGCCGTGGGAAAAGCTCAACGAGGAGCAGCAGCGCGATTTGATCGAGAACGCCAAGCGCCGCGCTATCGCGCTGGTGGCTGGCGTGGTCGAAGCCGCCGCGACGCGCGGCTTTCCCAATTACCCCGCCGCCGTGGGCGCCTATTCCGGCAAGATGGGCGCGCGCACGGTTTCGCTCAAGGTCGAAGTGCCAGCCGAGAATTTCGACCCCGAGCGCCTGCATGGCGCCGCCGTGTTGGTGTTCGCCAGCGCCGCCGAATACGGCGCGGAAATGAGCGCCGCGCCGGCGCCGGACGAGCCGCCGCTGATCGACGAGACATTCGACCCCGAGACCGGCGAACTTGCGCCGGCAAGCGCGAGAGGCATGTAATGGCCCCCAGCCAGATCGACAAATTTATCGGCCTCAACGTGCGCGCCGCCCGGCTCGCGCGCGGCATGAGCCAGACCGCGCTTGGCAACCGCATCGGCGTGACTTTCCAGCAGGTGCAGAAATATGAGCGCGGCGTGAACCGCATTTCGGCGGCGACGCTGTACGCCATCGCCGGGGTGTTCGATCAATCGCTGGACTCGTTTTTCGCGGGCGCGCGCAAGCCGACGGCTGGGCGACGCACGCCATGATTTTCACGGACACGGACACTGCGTCCGGCAGTGAGCGCGCTTCCGGGCCAGATGGAGCCCTCGCCGGGGCAGGCCCGGAAGCGCGCGAACCGGAGGAACGGGAATGAGCTTCGATCCGAAATGCTATGATCTGGCCGAGTATTTTCTCGCTGATCACTACGCGCCGAAAGAGCCGCCGGAAGCCACCAAGCGCGAGCTTGCGCAAGCGATCCAAGACGGCATCGAGATGCGGCTGGATTCCCTGGAGCCCGCGTCATGACCGAGTACTGCAACGCCTGCCGCACATGGCACCTCGACGGCAGGGGCCACTACCCGCTGTTTGACGCGCGCATGGCTGATCGTGACGATTGGATTCCGATCCGCGCGCTGGACGCCGAGCAAGCAGCCGAGCGCTACATGGAATACGCCTGGACCCATTACGATGGCTGGGAATGGATCATTCCGCGCAGCGGCGAAGGCGAGCACACGGTCAGCGTCAAAAATGCGCGCGGCGAAGTCACAAGCGTGCACGTCAACGCCGAGATGCGCCCTCACTATTCCTGCCGGGAGATGACGCCATGATCCGAAACCCAATTCTGTTCGTAACGGACGCCGGCTTCGGCGAAACGCCAGTTCCGTCCGATGCGTTGATGCAGCCCGGCGACGATCTGGCGGGCAAGACCACGGACGGCGATGCCTACGCAGCCAAGTGCGCCGCGGTAGTGCCGGTCGGCGTACCAGTTGAATACGCGATGGCCGATCAAGCCGACCCGAAGCAGCCGCGCCCGCTCATGCTCCGTGAGCGCAAAGCCCACCGCGAAACGCTCTATTTGATCCAGCGCGACGGAGATCGCGAGCCGTCGATCTTCACGCACTCCGCCATCGCGGAAGGCTTGCGGCTCGCGAATGCACCGCCAGGAGAGACGGAATGACAATAGATGATTTGTGCGCGGCGCTGGACGCCGCAGGCTACGCATACACGCGCGACGGAAACACCCTCAGCGCGGGCGGCTATCTCGACCTCCGCAGTCTCACCAGCGAGCGGCAGCGCTATCAGGGCCAGGAGACCACGCTGCGCACCGTGGATGGACATTGCATGCGGCTGCTCGGCTCGCGCGATGTGGGCGGGGTGACGCTGTGGAGCGCGCAATATTTTCGCGGGCATCTGGACACGGACCCGCGCTGCTACGTGGCGCAGAACGGCGACGATTACGCTCACGGAGACAGTGCCGAGCAAGCCTTGCGCGATCTGCGTTTCAAGCTCGACGAGCGCGATCTCGATCCCGCCGAATTGGTGGCCGAGATCAAGGCGCGCGGCGTGGTGCGATTCAACGATTACCGCCTGCTCACCGGCGCCTGCGAGAGCGGCTTGCGCGAGGGCCTGCGCACGCTCGGGAAGCCTGACGCGGAGGAATTGCCTCTGCCGGAGGCGCTTGAGCTTTGCGTCGGCGCTTATGGCAGCGCGCAATTTCGCAAGCTGATGGGAGAGACGGAATGACCCCGCTTGAAGCCGCCGCGCGCGGCATCGTCGAATACGTGTCCAGCACTCATGCAAGCGAGCGCATTTCGTATGTAGGGCACGCCCGCGCCGCGATCACCGCGTTCCTGGATGCGGCTGACGTCGGCGCGCTCATTCGCCCCGCGCTTGAGGCCCCGGTCAGCGATGACGAGGGGGTAATGCCTACGCTGGCCGAGTGTATGGCCGATCAGTACAGCGGAGAAAACAAAACGCAGACCACAATGCGCTTTGCGCTAAGCGCTGCCATCGCCGCCCTCCGCGCGCTGGCGGAGAAAGAAACATGACCTCCCTTCTCTCCCGCAAACCGCGGACGCACGAATTGAAGTGCTGGCCTGAATACTTTCTCGCCGTGCGCGACGGGCGAAAGCCGTTTGAAGTTCGCAAGAACGATCGCGATTTCCGCACGGGCGACGCGCTGATCCTGCGCGAATGGAACCCGTTCCGCGAGAGCTACACCGGCCATCGCTGCAACGTGGATGTCACCTATGTTTTGCACGGCGGCCAATTCGGCATCGAGAAAGGCTACGTTGTGATGGGGATACGCCATGTCTGACCTCCTCTCCCGCGTTCTCGCGGCTACCGGGCCGGATCGGGGGCTGTTCATCGAGGTGATGCGCGCGCTTGGAATCAACGCGCAGTGGCGCGAGGACAACGGCAAAGCGGCCAACGATGACGCCTTGCTGTGGGAGCGCGTTGTTGACCTTGCGGATAACGACGCCTCCCTCGACGCCGCGCGCGCGCTTCGTGACCGCGTGCCATGGATCGTCGGCACAAAGATAGTAGAGCGGGATGGCAGTTGTGACGTGCATGTGTGGGGAGAGGACGACGCCGGCATCGACATCATCAGTGAGCGCGACGACAACCAAGTTGCTCTCGCGCTCATCGCCGCGATCCTGAAAGCAAAGGAGGCCCGTGATGGCGGCGTGGTCTAGAGGCTACCCGGACAAACGCGGCATGTACTTCGTCGAGTTGAACGACGGCGAGTGCATCGTGACACCGTGGGAGGACGGTAAGTCTTATTGCGAAGCGGAGGGCGAGTATCGAGCTAGGGGGTGGTCATGCCTCCGCGATTGGAGCGGGCGCGTCGTGCGTTGGGTGGCCGTGGCTGATCTACAATTGGCGCTCAATCCCATTCTCTCTGAGGAGGCCCGTGATGGCGGCGAATAGTGAAACACGCGCCCACTGCGGCGATTGCTCGCGCGAGTACGGGGAGGAGCACGGTTTCCCTGATTTGATCATCCCGCAGTGGGCTTGGGACGCGATCTCGCCATCAGGCGACGAAGGCGGCCTGCTATGCCCCTGCTGCATTATTGAGCGGCTTCACGCAAAGGGGCTGCGCTGCGAGGCTGCTATTGCCTCCAACGTGGTCGATTGCGTACCGCTGGTAATCATGCAGACCGTGCGTCGGCTCGATAATATCGAGGCCGCCATTGAGGGCCGCAAAAACCGGTGGGGCGCCGGGCTGGATCATCTGATTACGGAAGCGATGGGAGGCGACGATGGCGGCGTGTACTTGCCGGGGCAAGCGCCGCGCAAAAAGCCAGCGCCTAAATCGCCAGAAGAATTGGCGCGCATTCGGGCCAAGGCCCACGATCTCGACGACGACGTCACATGCTGGCAGTGCGGCGGCGAAGGCGGTTACGCTTCGTGTCCCGAGGATTGCTGCCCGTATGAGGGCGGCGAGGAAGCCTGCGACGATCCCGCGTGCTGGCGCAGGTGCGATATTTGCGAAGGCAAGGGCGTGATTGCGGAGGCCGACCATGCCGTGTGAGAAATACCATACCGGCGGTGGCGGAACGGTCATCATTTGCTCGCGCGGTAAGCGCAAGCCCAATTGCGCGTGCGGCTACACCGGCACGCGGCTCTGCGATTGGAAGCTCGGTGGCGGGCGCACATGCGACACGCCGATCTGCCCTCAGTGCACGTATGAGCCAGCCGAAGGCAAAGACCTCTGTCCGCTGAGTGGCGTGCGCGCAATGCCTAACGCGCCCTCCCCGCTGCGCTTCGGTTCTGTGTGCTCGGGCATGGAAGCCGCGTCGCTGGCGTGGAATCCACTCGGCTGGCAATGCGCGTTCGTCTCCGAGATCGACAAGGCCCCGTGCGCGCTGCTCGCGCAACGCTTTCCCAACGTTCCCAATCACGGCGACATGACCCAATTCAAGGACTGGCCAGATCATGCAATTGACCTTCTTGTCGGAGGCACCCCCTGCCAATCCTTCTCAATCGCCGGATTGCGCAAGGGACTCGACGATCCGCGCGGTTCTCTCATGCTCGTCTTCGGCGCAATTGCTCGCCGCTATCGCCCCCGCTGGATCGTTTGGGAAAACGTACCGGGGGTTTTGTCCGCGGACGAAGGACGGGCTTTTGGCGCCTTCCTCGGGATGCTGGGCGAACTCGGGTATGGGTTCGCCTACCGAATTCTCGACGCTCAATTCTTCGGTCTGGCCCAGCGTCGCGCGCGTGTGTTCGTTGTCGGCTATCTTGGAGACTGGCGCCCACCTGCTACGGTATTGTTTGAGCGCGAAAGCTTGCGCGGGGATTCTGCGCCGCGCCGAGAAGCGGGGCAAGACGTTGCCGGCAGCCTTGGCGCGAGCCCTGGAGGCAGTGACGAAAACGACGCCGAGCAATCCCGGCTCATCCCCGCAATATCCTACGCGCTGAACGTGACGCACCAGGCCGTGGCATTCTCATGCAAGGATCACGGTGCCGATGCCGGCACGCTTGCGCCAACGCTGCGCGCCATGGGCCATGCTGACAGCCACGCCAACGCCGGGGGGCAGCTAGCGGTGGCTTTCGCGCTGCGCGGACGCGACGGAGGGGCAATGCCGGAGATCGAAGGCGATGGAGATTCCGCTGGGGCACTGCGCTCGGCAAGCGGAGGATCGAGCCGCGACTACGTGGCGGCGGATTACGCGGTGCGCCGACTTACGCCGCTTGAGTGTGAGCGCCTGCAGGGCGCGCCGGACGGGTGGACGAACATCACCTATCGCGGCAAGCCCATCGCCGACGGCCCGCGCTATAAGATGATCGGCAACTCGATGGCAGTCCCGGTGATGGCTTGGATAGGCCAGCGCATCGACGCGGTGCGCGCGATAATGGAGCAAGGACATGACTGACGCGACAAGGGCGCTCGTGGAGCGGCTGAGGGAAGAGGCGCGATGGTACGCGGAAATTCGCAAACCAAAGGGCGTGCGACAAGCATCGTTGCTGCGCGAAGCCGCTGACGAGATCGAACGGCTGGAGCAAGAGCGCGATCAGGCTCTCTGCCAGCAAGCTTTTTGCGCGGGACCATGAGGAGCGAAAATGACTGACGCGACAAGGGCGCTCGTGGAGAGGCTGCGGGCGTGGGAAGCGCGCATGAGTGCCATGTATGGAGATTCGCAAAGCCCCGTTGCTGGAGAAGCCGCCGACGAGATCGAGCGGCTGCAAGCCTACATCGAGGAAATCCTCCAGAAGGATTCCGACAAGACGCGAGAAATCAATTTGCTCGTCCAAGAGGTGCGCAGCATCGCGGCCGCCGAACACATAGCGAGAACGTGCGTTATCGTCATGAAGCGCAACATCGCCGCCGCCATCCGCGCGCGAAAGGACGGGGCTACGCTGAGGGCTGACGCCGAACCGGCGGCAAGCGACGCGGAGGCGGCAGAAACCTGAGCACCGACAGCGCCCGCCACAACCCGAGAGGGCGAAGCCGGTCACGCCGCGGGCGCAAGCGGTCACAATCCTCGAAAACGATCAGATGCGGGTCGCCGTCATCGAAGCGCGGCGCGGCGTCAATAGGTTCGGGGCGCATGCGAGGCCCCTCCTTTAGAGCCCGGTTTAGACCTGTTCGGGGAACGCCAGCGGCTCCCCTTGCGGCCAAGCCCGCCAGATCGCATGGCGGGAGCAGCCAATGTGCGCCGACAGCGTGCGGTCGGTCGGCTTGATTCCGCGATTGCGCAGCTCATAGCGGGCGCGGTCGATATCGTCGAATGTAGGCGCCCGATTGCCGACGCGCTCGGCGCCTGAGATCGGCGCTGGCGCATCAGCGGCGGCTGCCGGAAGCGCCGCACCCAACGCGGACACGGCGGCGACGCCGGCGGCGATCTTGCGAACCGCCCCAGGCTTGCGCTTTTTCGCGGCCGCCGCCGGCTTGCGGAAGGTCACGACATTAGAGGCAGGCGCCGGCGCGCGCGGGGCGGCGTCACGCGCTAGACGCTCGGCCCGCTCGCGGTCGGCCAAGGCGTCGCGCTCGCGCGCCCGCGCCAAGGCTTCGCGCTCCTCGGCCTCGGCCTTGGCGTGGGCGACGCGCAACACCTCGCGGCCCTCGCGCACATGCTCGGCCAGCAGGAACAGCCCCGGCTCTAGCGCGGCCATGAAAATCACCATCGGCTCGCCGTTGCGCTCGGCGTCGTCATACCAAGCCAGCGCCAGCCCGTGGCTTGACCACCAGGCGCAGCCGCAGGCCAGCAGGAACGCGCCCAATGCGGCGAGCGGCATCTGCGCGGTGATGGCCCGGCGCGCCAGGATCGCCAGCGCAATCGCCAGCGCCTGGCAAACAATGCACACCATGGCGTGGTCGGCTTGGCCGAGATCGTTGTACGCGATCAAGCTCATCCAGGCGATGACGATGGAAAGCACAACCGCGATGGCGTTGATCCACCAATAGCCTTCCTTGGCGGCGAGGGCGGCGCGGGGCAGGTTCGATAGCGTGGTCATGCCCACGCAATCTCACAATCGCTGTTAGGAAGCGGTTAATCCGGGGCGGGCAGGCTAGCGAGAGCGGACCGACCTCCCCTGCGACAGGAAAAGGCCCGCCGCGTTGACAGCCGCGGCGGGCCTTTTTCGTGGGCTCCGGGGATTGGGGGGGGAATTGCGCCAACCCCCAAAAAGCCCCCATAAAAATCCAGAAAAAATCCAGGAAGGCGTTTGGGGGGGTGAATTAATTCAGCGCTTAGCCGCCTCCAGCAATTCGCGCGCGCGGCGGCGCATGAGCGCACGCAGACCGGCCCAGACGCCGTGATCATCTGGCAGCGGCGTCTCGCCAGAGAGCCAGCGGCGGATGGTGCGCTCGCCGACGCCGAGGTCGGCTGCCAGGGCAGCGGTCCAGCGCTCGCCCCCGTACAGGAGGCGCGCGGCGGCGGCGAGGCGGTCTTGTGGCGTCATGGTCATTGGAGCGGCGGGGGCCAAAAAAAAAGCCCCGCGCGCATTGCTGCGGCGGGGCGGGGTAGGTCACTCCACGATTGCGCCGCTATCGTCTTCGACGATTATAACTTGGCGCAGCCCAGCGCTTTTCGCTTCCTCGCGCGACCTGCGCGCATCGTCGATGGTCTGGAGTCCGTCCTCCCACGAGGTGCATCCCAGCGGGCGGACGGTGTATGTGGTGCTGTGTGTCATTTTTCTCGACCTCTCATCAGAGCCGGCGTAACCGGCTGGACCGGAGCCAATCCCCGCGTCCATGCATCTAATATGGCCGCTTATCCGGCCATAGTCAAGGGCTAGTTGGGGCCAGCCCCAAAATTAATGCATGCCCGCGCGCTGCGCGTCCAGCGCCGCCTTCTCCATCGCGGCGGCAACCCAGCCGGGCTCTTGGCTCATGGCCTCCTCGATCGCGTCGGGATCCCAGCCCAGATCGATCAGATCCATCGCCATCAATTCCGGCTCGGTCAGTTCGGTTTCAGCGAGGCGCATTGGCATACTCTCCCCAGGCCTCATCGGCGGCTTCGGCGACACCGACCAGCTCGAAATAGCCGGTGCGCCAGCAAGCGGCGCGGGCCTCGGCCTCGCCCCATTGCGCCAGCGATTCGCCCACGGTCAGTCCGGGCGCCAACGGCAAGCGCCCGCGCAATTGATCCTCACACACCGCGCCCGTCCTCTGCTCCGGGCTCAGCCCGATGCGCGGCGGCATCGGCGCAGGCGGGGCCTTCGGCGTTCCCGCGCAGCCGCTCAATCCGGCAAAGCAAAGGGCGGCTAAGGCCAGGATCGACCAGCGCCCCGGCCCCCACCGTACCGGCTTGTGCTGGCGCGGCATGGCGTTCGATTTCCCGGCGCGCATCCGCGGCCTCCTGTGCTGTACGCATTCCGGCCTGGCCCAATCGCCCGCCGGCCTCGTTGACCCGCGCACCCACGTGCGCGTTGGCCTCCCCCGCCGCCGCCGTGTCGCGCGCGTCGCTCAAGGCTTCGCGCTGGATCACGGAAGCGCGGCCCATCAGATAGGCCGCGCCGTGGGTGGCGGAGAGCGCCGCCGCCCCGCAGGCGGCGGCAATGAGATAAATCCGCAAGCTCACGACGGCAGCCGCTCGGGGGCGTTGCGCGGGGTCGCCGCGAGCAGATTGACCGCGATCACCACGCCGGCGACGAGGCGATGCTCGGCCAGCCAGAGCCACACGTCCTGACCTTGAGCGGCCATGGCGACGTCGGCGAAGATCGCGGCCATCATGGTGCGGTCGGTCAAGCGCGGCAGCCAATAGCCGGCGAGGCGCTGGCCGTGCCGGGCGGCGGCGGCCAAGCCGGTCACTTGCGCGAAATCGGCGGCGGCGGACAATACGACCTCCTTGAAGGTGACGCGGCCGGGCTTGAACGGCGCGAGCGCGGGTTGTTCGTCGGCGAACCACCATGCGGCGAACGACCAGCCAATCGCGATCGCGACCAGCGTCGCGGCGATCAGCGCGGGCGATTGTTGAAACAGCCAGGCGAGGCCAACGAGGGCGATGCCGGCGGCGAGGATTGCAAGGGCGGTTTTCTTCATGGTGAGAATCATCGCCCCGCGCCGCCGCGTTCGGAATTAGCGGCGCCTTAGACCAGGAACGTCGCCAGCAGCGCCGTCATGCGTTCCGCGCCGAGCAAGGCGAACAGCGCCGCGCCAAGCGCCAGCGCGAACAGCACCATTATGGCGATGTCGATAATCGCGCGCTCGATTCCACTTCGCATAGGCCGTCTCCCTCCCCCGCTTTATCAGGTGGTGTCGGTAAATTTTTGCGAACAGGTGGCAGTGACGATCTCGCCGGTGGCGGCGTCGGCCAGCGTCAAGCGAATCCCGTAAGTGAAGTTGTTGCCGGCGCCGGGGGTGCAGGTGAAAGTTGTGGAGCTACCGGCTGGCGTGTTGATGGTGAGCGCCGGCGCGCCCGCGTCCTCGGTCACCTTCTCCCATAGATACGTATAGGGGCCGCCGCCGCCATTGGTGATAGTGGTGGTGTGCGAAGTCGATGTTAGCGCGCCGGTGCCGCTCTTGTTGTTCGTCGCCGGGCTGATCGAGACGCTAAAGCCGGTAGCGGAGCCGGAGACAACCGACTTGAGCTTGGTGGTGTCGGCGCTGTCGTAGAAAGTTTGCCCCGGCACCAGCCCCGCCGCGATCGCTGCGGCGTTGCCGGCGTGGGTGGGAATCGCGGCCAAGGGCGCCGGCGTGGTGATGCCGCCGCTGGCCTGGGTGATTTCGTCGGTCGTCGCCCAGGTGAAAATATCGGCGGTGGTTTCGCGCATTGTCAGCGCGCAACGCGCTTGCGCCCCGCCCCCGCCGGCGCCGCTGGAAATGGTCAGCGCCACGGTCTCGACCTCGAACAGCTTTTGCACGCTGCCCCAGCGCACGTTGGTGGCCGTCACCAGATCGCCGGGCGTCAGTTCAAAAGCCCATAGCGGCGCGCTCACCGCCCAGAAGCCTTCGGCGCGGGCGCGGCGCAATTCGGCCTCGTCGAGCCGCTGCCCTTGCGTCTTGCTGGTGACGAAGCGATAGGCGCGCCCGGTCTCGAAGCGCCCGCCGTCGGCGGTGATCGCGGCGGCGTTCTTGCGCGGCGGCAGCGGCGCCTCTTGCCAGCTATCGTCGGGATTGACAAAGGTGCTGGCGATGGCGTTGAAGCGCTCGTCGGCGCTGCGCCGGCCGACCCAGGTCACGCCCTCGTCGGCCAGCAAATCCTCCTCGGCGATATCCAGCACGGGCGTGCGCGCCACGCCAGGCAATAGCGCGATCTCGCCGCCGCGGTCGACATGGCGCCCAGCCATGCCGGCCATAAGGTCGGTCATCACCTCGCGCGCGTTCTCGCGCGCCGAGATCATGCCGCCGCCCCGGTAGCGGGCTTCGGTTCCCCCCGCCGCCAGCGAAATCGCGTCCTCGCAATCGTCGGCGGCGGCGATCATGTCGGCGTCCGGCAAATCCGCCGCAGCGCAGCCGACGCCGACCACGCGAATGCCGTTGTTCTCGAAGCCGCGCAGATATTGATTGGCGATCAAAGCGAGATTGTCGGTGTAGGCGCTGGCGCCCGTGCGCGGATCCAGACATTTCGCGCCGCGTCCGACGAACACGAAATCGTCGATGCCGCCCGACCAGGCGTCGGGGTCGTAGGTCAGCCGCAGGATCGTGTAGGCGACGCCGCGGCCGCGAAAATTGGAGTCGATATCGCTGAAGGCCGTGTCGAGATCGGAATCCGCCGTTTGCGTCGACGTGCCCTTGTAAATCCGGCAGGCCAGCATGTCGCCGCCAGACGCGCTCTGGAAGTGCGAGGTGCAATCGCGCAAGCCGGTGTGGATGTCGCCCGAGAAGGTCAGCGCCGCGCCATTGCCGCGCACTTCGTCGATGGCCTCGATTTCGGCGTCGGAAAGCGCAATCACCTTCCACAGATATTTATTGTCGGTCCCGCTGACGTTCTTGAACACCTCCGAGCCGCCGGTGGCGCCTTTGCCCACCATCACCTCGCGCGGATAGGCGGGGTCAAGCTTGACCGAGAGCGTGGCGCCCTGGTTCATCGAGCGCGGCTTGGGCTGCAGCGCGCGCATGGCGGCGGCGGCGGCGACCGTGAACGCGATCTTGAGCGCGAACTGGCCGATCTTTGACGCGCCGATGGTGGTGACGACGGTAACGACGAAACTAACAACGGCGGCGATAATCTCCGGCATCAGACGCCCCACGCGAGCGCTTGCGCCGGCAGCGCCACGCGCATCAGGCCGGTCGCCGAAGCGCCCCAGCCCGCGCCGCGTCCGTCGGCGATCAGCGTGGTGTTCAGCGGGCCGTCATCGAGGCAAACCAGATCGCCGGGGCGCGCATACGAAACACGCGGGAAATGCGCGTCGAAAAATTCGGCAACGCTGGAAAAGCCCAAGCGCCGCAGCCGCAACAGCGCGCCGAAGCGGCTGGGCGCGAACCCGCGCAAGGGCGCGGCGATATCGGCGCCGGCGATGGCCGCGACCGCGTCGGCGGCGATCAGCACGCAATTGTTGTCAGCCCATGCGAACGGGACCGCCCGGCGCGCGAGCACGAACGCGGCCAAGCGTTCGCGCCAATCGGGAAGCCGCTGCGCGCTCATACCTTGTCCGTGCGTGGCGGCGGCTTATCGACCACGACGCGCCCAGCCGCCGTTCCGGGGGGCGCCCTGCCCCACGACAGCGAGCCTTGTTTGGCGATACTTGACGCCGTGAATTTGAAAAACGTGTCGCCGGCCCAGATATCCTGCTGGTCGTCATGGCTGCGCGTGCGGGCGCCGCGCACCAGATAGCGGCGGGCGATGGATTCCAGAGAGAAGATCAGCCAGCATTGCGTTTTGCCGTCGTCGCCGACTTCCTCCTCTTGCCGCACCTGATCGATGAAACCCGCATAGCGGCGGATCAGAATGGAGAGCGCGCCGGTCTCGGCGTCGAAAATGGCGAAGCGGATATCGACCCGCCGCATCTGGTAATTCTCGGATTCGATTGTGCCGAACAAAGCGGCGGGATCGAGCGGGTCGGGCGATAGCTCGCGCAGCTTGGTGCCGTTGACGCGAATCTCCATGCCCTCGGCGCCGAGATCGGTCCCCAGCGAGATCACGCCGATTTCGCCCCAATCCGACGCCGGCAGATAGGTCGCGCCGTCAAACGTCCAGATGCTGTCGCCGTCCCAGATCGAGGCGCGCCCGGAATCCAAGTGGAAATCGACCAGCGTGCGGATCAGCAGCGAGCCCTTGCGAAGCATGGCGCGCTGTTCGGGGGTGAGCGCGATCGGCATGGCGCGGCCCTCCTTAGAACGGCCAGCCGGCGCTTGTGCTGTAGGCTTCCGCCGCCGCGATGTCGGCGAGCGCGGCAATCGCGGCCTTGTGGCCCTGATAGCTGGCGTCGATGCTCAAGCCCGCCGCGCGCCATTGCTCGCCCAGCGTTTTCACCAGCCCGGCCAGCTCGGCGACGCTTTGCCCGCGCGCGGAAGCTTCTGGTTCGAGCGCGGCAATCGAAGCGGCGTCGCCCGCCAGCGCGTCAAGCGCGGTCGCGTACTTCTCGCGATAGACCGTGAGCTTGGTGGCGTCATTGGTGCCCGCCACGGCTACGCGCAGGCGCGCGGCATGCGCTTCGATCACGCCCGTCAATTCCGCTTTCGCTTGGGCGAGGCTTGTCCAGCGCTGGTAAGGCGCGATCTCGCCCGCCCCCAGCGCCTCGGAATAATCCTTGTTGCGCGGATCGGCGGGAATGGACGCGCCGTCGCTCTCGCGAATAACGGACGTGTGCGCGGAATCGCCCCAGCGATAGGTCATGGCTCAAAGCTCCGCTTCGGCGGTCCAATGCACGCCGACGCTGTTGTTGATGGCCGTCGCCGCATTGCCCTGCCCGTAAACCCGGAAGCCGCGCTGGGCGATGTTGCCGGCGGCGCTGGTGGTGCCGTAATCGGCGGCGGCGCTGAAATCGCGAACGAAAGCGTTCGCCGCAGCCGGGTTGAAAAACGTCATGGTCGGATTGGCGCGCTTCAACACCCGGAACGGCACCATGGCCCAGCGATTGGTGACAGCGCCCGCCGCCGTGGCCCCGAAATATTGCTCGTTGGTGTCGACGCCCACGTTTTGCGCCGGCGCGGTGGTCACCGCGAAGCTCTTCTCGTAATAGCGCTCGCACAGCACGCGCTCGATTTGCAGCGGGCGAAGTTCGAACTTGCTGGCGGTCGCGCCGGCTTCCCATTGCAGATTCGCCAGATCGAGAGTGACGTTCTGCGCCACCGCGTTTTCGGTCCAGACGAACACGACGATATTGTTGGTGCTCGCGCCAAGCGTGGCGTTAAGCGCGGTGAGGTCGCGCCAGGTCGCCGCCGTCGCCGCCACTTGCCCCACCGCCAGCACATTGATGCCAGCGATGAAGAAATTCGAGGGCGTGTAGGTGGTCGAGGTCCAGGTGCCGACGATATCGGAGGTGACCGAATCCGCCGTGCCGGTGTGCTCGATCACCGCGTAACGGATGTTGTCGGAAGTCGAAAGCCGCACCCGCCCGGCCAGCGTGGTGATGACGCTGCGCAGGTCGCGGCAATTCTCGCTCTCTATGATTTGCGCCAGCCCCATGCGCTGCGCGACGGCCTGGCTCTGCGTCAGCCGCACGGCGTGCGCGGCGCCGGTTTCGGGATCGGTGAGCTGGGTGACCGCAATCGTCCCGGTCTGGGTCAGGACATAGAAGCGATCGTGGCAATAAGTGTCGTCGGCGTTGGTCGCGGGCGCCCGCTGGTTGAAGCGAAAGCAGCCATTGATCAGCCGGTTCTTGAAGCCCTGCATCTGCCCGGCATTGACGCCGGCGATCAGGTCCTCGACCGCTTGCCAGGCGACATCCTCGAGGCTGTTGCCGCTATCGCCGGCGGCGACCATGGTGACCGTCGAAAACGCCATCTAGCTGCTCCGCAAAACTTGAATGGCCTTGAGGCTGGCCTGGTGCAGCGCTTGCGCCGCGTAGGGCGTCGCGCTTTCGATCACCACGAATTCGGCGGCGGCCTCGTGCATTTCGAACGGGGCCGGCAAGTTCGCGCTGGTTTCCGGCGGGGCCGGCTCGACGCTGATCCAGGCATTACCGCCGCTGTCGGCGGTGATGGCGCTGAGGATATGCAAGCGCCGCGCGGAGCCATCATTCCAGCAGCCGTAATCGCCTTCCGAAATAGTCGCGCCTGGCGTGAAGCCGCGGACGCGAATGCGCGAATTGGCGCGGTCGACGGCGTCGATCACCGGCTCGCCCCAGGCGCGGGCGACGCTGGCGATGCGGCGCGGCTGGCCGATGCGGCGGCCCGGAACCGGGGCGATGCGGCCGATAGAACCGTCGCTGGCGTCGCGGTAAGCCAAGGGCCGGCGGCGGCTAGCGTCGTAAAGATAGAGCCCGCGGGTAAAGCCGCGCAGCCGTGCGAGCAGCGATTTCCACACCCCCCCCTGCTCGCGCGACAGCGGCGTGGTTTCGATCTCGCAGGTCCAGAGCGAGGCCCCCATGTCGACGGCCTGGTGATGGCCTCCGCGTAACGGGTTGAACGCCTGCTGCCGCTGCAGGGCGAATTGGGTGGCCCGTATCTTGGCGGGGCTGGGGAGGAACAACGCGGTCACGCCGGGCTAGATGGCGCGAGCCGCGTTGTGGTTCGGTTAAGAGGCGAGCCGCCCGCGCTGGCTCATGTCGCCGACCGTGGCGCGGATGCGCCCGGTCAATTCGGCGTCGCGCCGGGCAAGCGCCGCCTCCAAGCGCCGGATCGCCGCCGCATCCGCGCCCTTGGCGTCGATAAAAGCGCGGGCGTCGATCACCATGCCGCCGCCGCCCGCGCGCCCGGTCAGGGGCACGATGGTGGCGCCGTGCATGCCGCCGGCGAGCAGCTCGGGGCCGTTTTCGCCGACGATGCCCCACTTACCGGCGCCAAGCTGGCCGCCCGCCGCGAAGCCGCCGCCGAAGCCGCCGAGGATTACCTGGCCAATGCCGCGGGCGATAGCGCCCATGACCCGGCCCAGCCCGTTGCCGCCGTCGCCCTGGACGATCCCGGAAGACCCGGAGCCGCCCAGCACAGCCTCGGCGTCGTTGAGCGAGAAACCCCCGCCGCCGCCGTTGAACAGGTTTCGCAAGCCCCGGCTGATGGAATCCGCCAGCGGCTGGGTGACCGCCGAGCGCAACACCAATTGCAGCACGTCGCGGGCCAATGAGCGCAACGTGTCGCTGAGCTTTCCGCCCTCGATAATGGCCTGCTCGAACGCTCCCGCGACGCTGTCGCCGATGGAGCGGAAAGTATCGGCCCAGCGCTGCATCTGGGTGGTGGCGCGCTTAAGCTGCTTGTTCGAGGCGTGAATTGCCGCCGCCATGCGCGCCGCCTCGTCGACGGTAAGACCTTGGGATTCGCGCATGAGGTCCAAAGCTATGCGGGCGCGTTCGTATGCTTCCTCCCCTTGCGCCGCCGCCCGCGTGAGCGTGTCCTGCTCCTCGGCTGTGCGCCGGGTCTGATCGCGCACTTGCGCAAGCGCAATCGCGTCCTGGGCGCGCTGCCGGCGTTCGAATTGAGCCGCCGCAGCGCTATCGTCCATTGCCCCGCCAAAACTGTCGCGGCTCTGATCGACGATCGCTTGTATTCCAGCGAGGCGCTCCATTGCGTATGCGCTCTGGCGCGCCGCCGCCGCCAAGGCTTCAAGCTGTTCGGTCTGGCGTCTGATGCCCGTGAGCGGCGACATCGCCTCCGCTGCGGCGGGGTCTTGCAGCAGCGGCGGCGCGCTCGCGGTCGAAGCCGTCCGAACCGCCCCGTCGAAGCCACGCCCAGAGGTCCGCCGAACGGCGTCCTGGTGCAATTCACTTAAGCGCGTCGCCCGCGCTCGGGCGCGATCTGCGGCGTCGCGCGCCGATTCCCCAAACCAGCCCCGGACCTCATCAATGGCGGCGCCGGTCAAGCCGCCGGGCCGCCCCGATCCGCGCATTATCGCCGCCCGCGCCTCTAGCCGAGCCGCTTCGGCATCGGCTGCGTCAGCCTGAGCCCGTAGGTTCTCGCGCAATTCCACATTCTGTTGGCGAATCGCATCGGCGGCGGCGCCGGCGCCAGCGGCGAGCTTGCCCATGTTTTCCGCGAGCAATCGGGTTGCATCCGCCGCCTCGCGGTTGGCGTCACCGATCCCGGCGATCTGCGCCTGAAGCGTGGAGACAGCGCTGGCCGCAACAGCCATGACCACCAGCGAAGCAATGAGCCCCTCTGGCGAGGTAAGGATCGCGAGTATCGACCCCAGAATGAACATCACAGGATTGAGCGCCAGAGCGAACGCGCCGAACGCAGCCACCGCCGACAGCGTCGTCGATCCTAACTCACCCAACGACTGCACCCAGCCGCCGATATCGCGAAACAGCTTTGTAAGCGCAGCGGTCAAGCCGGAATCGCCAATCTTGATCAGCAGCGCATCAAACGCGCCGCCGAGCGCGTCGAGCGCGCCCTTGAGCCCGCGCATGCGCGCCTCCGCCGTGCGTGAGTTTTCGCCGCCCGCGTTCGAAAAAAGATCGGCCTCCATGCCGCGCACGGCGTCGATCCCCTGCCCGCGGATCGCCATCAGGAAGTTCTGGGTGTCGACCTCAAGGCGGCCCCATTGATTTTGCGGCAGCTTGGTGAAGATGTCCTGCAGAATGGCATAGAGATCGCGGAGTTCGCCCGTGGTCTCGCGGGTAATAATGCCATAGCGCCGGAACAGGTCGATCTGCCGATAATTCGGCATGTAAATGTCGTTCAGTACGGATTGCAGCCCGGTGCCGAGGCGCGAGCCGGGAATGCCGGCGTTACTGGCAGCCTCCATGAGGGCGATAGTTCGCTCTAGACTCACGTTCGCGTTGAATGCTTGCTGGCCGGCGTAGGTCAACGCAATGGAAAATTCGCCGACATCGGCGGCGGATTGATTGGCGCCGCGCATCAGCACGTCCATGACGCGCGCGGTGTCGCTGGCGGCTAGGCGAAACTGCATGAGCGTTGCGCTGGCGGTGCGCGCCGCCGATCCCACCTCCTGGTCAGAGGCGATGGCAAAATTCGTGACCGCCGGCAGGATTTGCTGTATCTCCGCCATCGAACGACCCATTTTTTGCAATTCTAGCGCGCCATCGGCGACCTGCCCGGCCGTGCGCGCCGTGCTGGCGCCTAGCGAAATGGTCTGCTCTTCCAGCGCGCGCATCTGATTAGCCGTCGCGCCAGAAAGCTGCTTGATAATCTCCATTTTCTGCTCGAAGCCGCCGACGGTTTCGAGGAATGCGCGGCCGGTGAAAAATGCCCCGACCCCACTCGCTGCCGCCATGGTGCTGGTGATGTTGCGTAGATTGCGGCCCAAATACACAAGGCGGTTGCCGAGGTTAGTGAAGATGCGGTCAGCGTTGAGCCCGCCGCGGCCCGCGTTGGCCATGGCCTGATTGATTTGTTGCCCGGTTTGCCGCGCGGTTTGCGCCGCGCGCCGCATCGCCGCCTGGTACGCCTGATCGCGCGCCTGAATAACGACATCGATGCCGCCGATATTTTCCGTTCCCACCGCGCGTCTCCGGGGCTATCGCATTTGCACGCGCATGGTGCCCCGGAGCGAGCGCGGCGCGGACAATGGAGCAAAGCAGATGAAGTGGCGTGAGCGCGGCGGATTAGAGCGGATCATGATCCGCGGCATGATCGGCTTGGCGATCATTTCTTGCGTGCTGGCTTACGCGCTTAGCTAATTCGGCAAGCCATGAAAGGCGCGCTCTTCGGGGCGCATCGCCGCCTTGTGCGCTTCCCATTCCGCGCGCGTGGGCGCGTTGGAGAATTTCGCCGTCTCGGCGTCCTCGGGGAATTGCTCGTTAAAGCTTTCAACCGCCGCCAGCAACGCGCGCAGGCTCATGGACCAGAACGCGGCCTCGCCCACCTTCAAGTGAGCGATGGCGAATCCAAGGTATCGGTCGAAGGGGAAGTCTCCGTCGGCGTCGGGCTCATCGTCTCGGCGCCGTTTTTTTTTGGGTCCGGCGCCGGGAATGCCGCCGCCACCGCTTGGCCGATGCCGGCCATCACCGATTGAAAGTCGCCGAATTCCAGCGCGCGCGCTTCAGCCGGGCTCACGGCGCCATTGCTCAGCGCCGCTACAATCGCCGGCAGATCGGCCATGGAGGGGCCGGCGGCGGCCATGATCTTTTCGCCGCGCTCGTTGACGGTCTCGATGAACTCGCCCTGCAGGCGGGTGAAAAGCTGGAAATTGTTCCGCGTGCCGAAGGCTTGCGCCATGTCGGCGAGCGCGCCCAGGGTCAGCGAGAAGATCACGCGCCGGCCGTTGATGCTGACGCCGGCGGTGCCGCGCAGCGGGTTAGGCTCCGGGTTCGTCGCTTGCGTCTGGCTCGGGCTCGGGTTCGGCGGCAGGCTGTTCGTCTCGCTCATCGGGCTTCCTTTTGCGCGCGGGGCGCTCTGGCTCAGCCTGTGGCGCGATTTGGTTAAGCGGCTGTTGCGTCGGCGCGGCGGGCGCCAAGGTCGCCCAGCTATAGCGGCCATCGGCGCTGCTCTTGGCTTCGGCGACGATCCAGCCCTGCCCATCCGGCCCGGTCAGCGCTTCGCCTTTCTCCAGTGCGGCGGCGGCCTCGATGCGCACCCCTTCCCCGCTGACCCTGATCTGGGCGGCGATGCTTGAGCCGTCCGCGCGGGTGAACGCGGCCTCGCCCCACAGCGGGGGCGGTTCCGGGGTTGTTTCTGGCGTGTCGCTCATTTTCAGCGCCGGAAACCAAGTCGGCCAAGAAAGCCTCGACGTAGGGCGCCAGCGCCGCGTTTGCCGCCGAGCTTGTACGGGTCACTACGATAAAGGCGCTCATAAGCCCGCTTGCGGGTCGCAAGTACTTTGCCGCGCATGCGCTTACTGCCACCCCTCGGGACCATGCCGCCCTTTTCCTCGTCGTCGCCCGCTTCCGGCGTCGCCTTGAGCAAATCGCGATACTCTCGGCTCATGCCTCTACTCCTTACCGATCCAGCGGCGTGCAGCGATAGGCGTCGCCGGTGACAGACGTGGTGCCGGAATGCTCGACGGTCACCGAATTGTCGGCCTGGATGTAATCGTCCGGGAACGGCCCGATTAGCCGGCGCGCGCCTGCGGCCACGGCGATCACCCAATCAGCCAGCGGCTGCACGCCGGTCCCCGATACGAGCTTCGTGGTCAAGCCGGTGCGCAGCTTGACGGTGACGTTGATCGAGCCGCCGCCGCCATTGTTGACCATGTAAAACACGTCTTGCTTGTTGCCCACCGCCGCCAATGAGTCCGAGGCGTTGGCGGCCGACATGGTGGTGGCAAGCACGCTGGCGGCGGCAAGCGACGTGACGGTTTTGGTGGCCATGAATGCGGGCTCCTACGTGGGCCAAGGAAGGAAAATCAGATGCCCGTGAATACCGGCTTGCCGCTCGATTGCAGCGAGATCGAGAACGCCACCGCGCCGTCGTGCGGGGAATCGATCTCCAGGCTGGCGATGTGCATCGGGCAGTCGATCTGTTGCCAGCCGGGAATGGACAGGCGCCAATCCTCGATGGTGCCGACAATGAACAACGTGCGCACGCGCTCGATGGCGGCGTCGTCCTCGAACACGCCCGATCCGGAAATCTCCATGCTCTTGACGCCGCCGCCGGAAAGCAGCTCGGTCCAGAGGTCGACCGATTCCGAATCGGTGACGTCGATGCTGGCGGCATTCATGCGCACCGATTTGGCGCGTAGGCCGCCGACCGCGTTGTAGACCGTGGGGGTGGCGGATTCGACGCTGAGCGTCACCAATTTGCCGGCTGAATTCGCCATAGCGCCCCTGCTCCTCTAGCCGTGGCCGATGATGACGCTGAGCGTCACCACGCCGTGAAATCCTTCGCCGTCCGCTTCGCAGCGCGAGCGCTGGGGCCGGCAATAGACCAGCGTGAAACCGCTGACCGTCCAGGCCGGGTCGAAGCAGAGGTCTTCGATGCGATTCATCAGATCGACCGCCTCTTGGCGCGAGGGCTTGTCGGACCAGACGTGCACGTCGACCAGCAGCTCGCCGCCCTGGGTGTCGCTCGTGTCCCACGAAAGGTCTGACGCTTCGTTAAAGGTGAGGTAGGGCTGGGCCGAATTGGGCGGCGCGGAATCGCACCAGATCGGCTTGGGAGCGGGCAGCGTGCCGTGGGCGGCGGTCAGCAGCGGGATCACCCCGCCCGCGCCGGTGTCCCCTTCCAGGCCGCCCAGGAGCGCGACGAAGAACGCTTCCGCTTCCTTCATCGCGCCAGCCTCCGGTAGGCCAGCGCGAAGGCCTGCGCCACCGCGCGGCGGCTAACCATGAGCGCCCGGCGCAGGAACGGGCGCGGGGCCATGAAGCGCCCGCCCAGCTCCAGCACCTTGGAATAAGCGGCCAAGCTGGAAATGCGAATGCGGCCCGAGCCGACCTCGGCGCGGTCGATGATGATGTTGGCGGCGAGATTGCCGGTGTCGTTGGCGGGCGGCTCGCCGGGGGCGCTGGCCTGGTGGTCGCGCCGGGGCACATATTTCGTATAGACGCGCCCAGTCTTGGGGCCGTCGATCACCGAGCGCTGCGCTTCCGCCGCGACGATCTGAGCGGCTTCCTCCAGCGCCACGGCTGCCGCCGCGGGCGAACGCAAAGCCTTTGCCTCGAAAGCGCGGGCCAGCGCGTCGGCGCCCAGCACGCGGGCTTCGACCTCAAACATCGTCGTCTCCCCAAAGCTGGCGCTCGACCCGCTCGGCATTGCCCGGCGTGATGATCTCGATTTGCCCGTCGCGGATGTGGCCGTGAAAGCCGCAGGTGCGGCAATCTATCGATGGACTGACCGTGACCGGCGCCCCTTCCCCGCTCAGCAGCGCCCAGGTTTGGCCTTGCGCGCCGCGCTGAGGCGCAAGCGGAATCCGGCAAACGCGGTCGCCGCCCTGGCAGGGATAGGCCAGCCATTTGCCGCCGGCTTCGACCCGGATCGCGCTCATGGATTGGGCTCCGCTTCATTGGCCGCGCGCCCGGCATGGACGGCGATGTCGTCGAACGCGGCGCGCAGCACCCGCTCGGACAGCTCGATCTCGGTTTTCGCCAACGCCCCGGCCAGGCGCTCGATATCGCGCAGCACCTGGATCAAGCGCTCCTTGGCCTCGTTGGCGGTCACCTAGTGATTCTCCAAGATTTCCATTTCGCCGACGGCGACGACATTGGTGTCACCGCTGCCGTCGACCAGTTCCAAATCCCAATAATAGCCGCCCATGAAGCCGGCGGTCGCCCCGGTCGCCAAGGTGACCACGACGATGCCATTGGCCGGCGTCGGGATGGTGATCCCCGCCGGCGGGTTCGACGTCAGCGTCAGCGCCGCCGGCGTCTGGATAGCGCCGCCCTGGCGCTTGAGCAGCTTGAAGGTGGCGCTGTAGCCGGTGAGGTTGAGCGCCGCGCCGGCTTGGTCTTTGACCGTCACATTGAGAATGCGCTTGTTGCCCGCATACATGGTGTCCTTGGCGTTTTTGACCGTCATGTTCAGCGCTCCATCCAGATCGACCGCATTATCCCGCGAGCCCGCGAAAGCCGCCGCCGACGACCAGCTCCCGGTCAGCGGAACCAGCGCCAGCAGCCCCTGCATTTCCACCGACAGCGAAAGCTCGGCTTGCATGTCCACGAGGCGCTGCTCCGTCGCATAGTGCCAAACGGTGTCGGTCCAGGCGCCGACAAAGACCACGTAGGGGGTTAATACGAGGCTGCCGAAGTACGGGGACGGGAAGTAGCGCGCCGGAAAGTAGCGGCGCGGGAAGTGCGTCACGGGCTGACATCCAGCACCAAGGCGGTGCGATTGCCGTTCTCGTCTGTGGTGGCCGTGATCCGCACCTTGCCGGTTCCGCTCATGGCGGCGGCGCGCAACACCACGGTGGTCGTCTCGGCCCCGGAAATCTTGCCCGCCGCCGCCGCCAGGATCAGGCGCTGCGCCTGGATCGGCGTGATCGCCAATTCCACCCCATCGCTATAATCCCACACCGCCGCCGCGATTTGCGCGGCGCTGGGGAGGTTGCCAAGCTTCGCGCCAGCGGAGCCCGCCGCGTAGGCGCCGGGAAGCTGGGTGACCCACGGGTCGCCGCCCGCGCCATCGGTCACCACGATAAGGCCGGCGCTGTTGTTGCTGCGCAGGCTGACAGCGTTGAGGTTCATGACGTCGGCGATGTTGTTGTTCGCGCCGACCAGGCTGACCGAATAGGTCCCCGCCTCGAACGTAATCGTGTAGCCGTTGACGATCTCAACCACGCGCGCGAGCGTCACACCGCCGACCGTAACCGTGGTGTTGTGCGCGTGCGTGCTCGGGAACGCCATCCCCTCTTCGCTGTCTTCGAGGTCCTTGAGAGCGAGGCGCAGCGCGTCCACGTTCAATTCGTAGCGCGTGGCGGACAATTGCGTCATGTCCGCCTTCGGGATGCTGATCACCCGCGTCGCCCAATTGATCGTGATCGCCACGGCCCATTAGTCTCCCGGAACGGATGGGCCGGTGCCCATGCGCCGCGCCAACGCCATTCCCCTGTCGTGCTCCAAGACCGCCAGCCGTTCGGCCAATCCAGCCAGCGCGGCTTGCAGCCCGTTCACGCGCTCGATCAGCTCGTCCATCTTGGCGTCTCTCCTGCGCTCGGCCGCCGCGACGGTTTCGGTGTTCCGCCGGTTGAGGTCTTCTTGCCCCAGCGCCATCGTGCTTGCGCCGTTCTTAAGATCGCCGCCCATGCCGTTCCCTTCCCTATTCGTCCCGCACCAGAAACACGGTCGTGTCGAACCCGGCCGTGGTCAGCGTGCCCGAGACGCCGCCTGTCTTATAAAACGGCGCGCTGGTGCTTTTGCGCGCCCGCCCGACCACGGGCTGGTCGGCGGTGTACGGGAACGCGGCGTTTTGGATGATGCCGCTGGCGTCGGTCAGCCCCTCAAGAATAACCCCCGTCGCCAGGATCGTGCCGGTCGGGTTGGAGCCTGGCGCGCTGCCCATCGTGTAGGTGTATTCGTTGGCGTTCGTCACCGTCACCGCGAATACGCCGTTGTTCGCCGCGTGGCTTGCGCCCTTGATCTGCACCTTCTGCCCGCTTGAGAGCCCGTGTGCTGTATGCGTAACCGTCGCCGCCGTCCCGGAATTGGCGATGGTGACTGTCTCGTTCACGGGCAGGTCGCCGCCGGTATCCGCCAGCAGCAGCACGCGCGCGTTTTGAATGGCCGCGCTGTCGCTGGCCGCCTTCACCGTGACCTTGGCGGTCTTGGCGTTGACCACAGTCACGGTTGCGCCGGCGGTGCGGATCGTCGGCGTCGTGCCCCCCACGATATTGATCGTCATGCTGCCGGTGGCGATGTTGACATAGATCGGCGCATCCGTGCCGGTGCCGCTATAGCCCGTGAAAAACACGTCGGTAAGCGTCACCGTCGCCACTGTGCCGCCGATCTCGATGGCGTGTCCCGTGCCGCCAGAGACAAACGAGCAATCGGAAATCAGCGTCGCATCGGCCGGCGCGGCGCAGCTAACCTTGGTGTTGTCGAACGCGCAATTGGTGAGGCTGGCGGCGTTCTGCGTGAAGGTCGGGCAATCGATGAAGGTGACGCCGTCGAGATCGGAGGCCGCCCGCAGCGTAACGGTGGCGCCGACGATTGTCGTGCCGCTGAAATCCATGGTCCAGCCAGACGACGCCATCGAAGCGTCAAACTCCCAGCGATAGGCGCTTGGGCTGGTGAACAAGCAATTGGTGAACTTAATCACGTCGCCGGATTTGGGATAGAATTTGACGCCCGCGACGTTGTCGCCGGCGTTCCAGGCGAAGTACTCGACGCCGTCGTAGCGGCGCGGAAACTGGATCGTGAGCTTATCTACCGCCAGGCAGATTTTGTCGCCCCCGCCGAATTGCATGGGCGCGTTCAACGTCGCCGCCGAGCCCGAGCGCTGCACAAACGGGAACATGCCGACGCAATTGTTGGCGACCTGCTGTACGTCGTCGAAATCGAGCGGCTCGCTCGACGAGCCCCCGGCGATGGCGATCCGTGTCACCAGCGACAGCATCGACCAGACCACGGAGACCGCGCCGGCGTAAGCCAAGCTGGTCCAGATCGAATACGTCACCGCGCTCTTATTGATCGCGCCGCGCTTGGCCCATTCAGTGGCCGCCCCGTTCCAATCGATGGCGAACACGTTGCGCCCGTCGGGGTCGGTCGAAAGCGCCCCGCGCGCGTGCACGATGTAGCTCAGATAATTGTTGGACGTGTCGGCGAAGGTGACCTGCAAGCCGCCAGGGTTGGAGTTCGGCATCGGCAGCGCTGGGTCGATGTCGAGATCGCGGCGCAACGCGGCGCGGAAACTGCCGAACAGAATGCCGGTGTCGAGATCGAGCGCCGCCCCGTAAGTGTGCTGACACCCCGCCAGCGTGGTGGTGGTCGACGAGCCGATGTTGGAAGCGGCGTCGGTGTAGGGGTTGGTGCCGTTGTCAAGCGACGCGCCCGCGGTGATGTAGGTCGCGGTGCGCCCGCCCTTGCGCCCCTGGGTGAGAATCGGCGCCACCGTGTAGGCGGTCGAGACGCGCCCGCGCAGCCAATAGAAGGTCTGGCTGTTGATGGTGGTGGTCGCCATCGCCGCCACCGCGACCGGCGAAAGCGTGATCAGCGTCTGCCCAGTAGCAGTGAGGTTCGCGCCGGTTACGCCCGTGCTCGACCACGCCGAGCCGTTCCAAATTTCCCACACCAGCACGCCAGTAACGCCGGCGGTGGCGACATTGACAATGATAGCCTGGAACTTGTCGGCGCCGCCGAAATACATGTGATGGCCGACAGCGGTTGGAAACGTCACATCGGCAGCGGTCGTATCGTTGCAGGCGGCGGTGTAATCGGTGAAGGTTCCGCCCGCGTCGCGCTGCACATAATCGAAATCGTCGCCGATGGTGGGCAGCGTCAGCGAGACCGGCCAGGAATCCGAGAAGGTCGTCGATAGCCCCACCATCGGGCGGAGCACTTGGCCCGCCGACACGGCGGGGTCGGAATAGCCGGGCACCTTGGCGTCGGAGCTGGCATCCTTGATCGCCAGCACGATGCCGCGGCCGTCGTCGTTGGCGCGTCCGAACCACGAGCCCGCCGCGACCGCGCCCGCCGCGCGCTGGTAGGTGTAGGCCAGCCCCACCGAGTTCACGCCGCTGTCGCCGGCATAGATATTGACTAGCGGCGCGTAGGCGGTGGGCGAGAGCCCCGAATCGGAAAACCAAGCGTGCAGCACCAGGCAATTGGCGTCGGTATTGGTGCCGACGCTGGGCCCGTCGAACGGCATCGCTGTATCGTCGGCGGCGCTTTCAGCGGTGGCCCCGCCGCTATCGGCGATCAGATTGGCAAGTGAGGAGCCGTCGGCGCCGTCAACGGCGATCACCACCACGCACCAATTTTCCGCCGTGCCGGTACCCACCGTCAGTGTTTCGGCAGCCGAGGCCGCCGCCTTGAACATGGCGCGATAGCCGCAGCCCGCCGTCAATCCGTCCTGGATCGCGCCCCAGTCGGCGGTCGCGTTGATGGCGACCGCGCCATCCTTGGAGGCGAAATAGATCAGCACATCGCCGGCGACGTGCACCGGCATGTTGCACACCAGCGACGCCGCCGTGGTCGAGCCGAGTTCGGTGACGGCGAAATCGCGGATGCGCGCCATTGGCTTGCCTGGGGTTAGACCGGAATCGGCGCGATCTTGATCCACAATCGCAGCGAATCGAGCGGCTCGCCGGTGTCGAAGAAGCGCGCGTCGACCACGGTGAAGCCGTCCGGCAGGTAGGGTGTTTCCTTCAGGCCCTGCCATTCGTTCATCTGGATAAAATCGCTTGTGGCGATGACCGTTTGCAGCGATTCGGCCCCGCCATTGATGTTGATGATCTGGGTGGCGTTGTCGACAGCGACGAAGCCCTCGGGCACCACCAGCAGGAAATTGTCAACGTGCGGCATGGTTCAGCTCCCCTTCTTTACGCGGATGCCGGCGAGCACCATTTCGGCGTAGATTTGATCCTGCACGCCGGTCGGATCGTTGACGCGAATGGACACTTCCGCGCCGTCATCGTCGGAATGCCCGCGCACGCGCACAACGTGGTTGAGCTTTTCCCCGTTCCAGTAGACTTCCGGGTCTGGCGTATGGAGCGCGAGAATGGTGAGCGCGGTTTTGGCGCTGCCGAGGCCTGCCATGGTGATTTCTCCTTCTAGGCGTCTGACGTGCGGATTGCGGTGGCCGAGCCGCCGGCGGAACCGAGCGTGCCCGTGGTCTCGAAGGTCTTGATGGCAATGGCGTCGCCGGCAGTGCCGCCGTCCCGCACCCGCACGAACAGCGAGCGGTCGGCCAAATACACGCCGGTGAAGGAAGCCGTGGTCGCGTCGGCCAGCTTGTCGATGTAGGAGATGAAAACGCTGTTGCCCGCTTCCGAAGCACCCCCGGTCGCGGTGTTCGCGCCGCTGAAATCCGTCGAGGCAATAGTGAAGGTCGAGCCGGTGTACGAGGTATAGGCCACGCGGCGATAAATGCCGGTGTTGAGCTGGATGCGGATGGTGCCGGTGTTCGGCGTATCGGTCGGGATCGCGGCCGTGACTACGACCGCCGTTTCCGTAGCGCCGCTGAGCGTCGTCGCCAGCTTGAGTTGGCGCGGGTCCTCGGCCGCGACTACCGCGCCGTTCACGTCTGCCGTTGCGCTGGACGTGCCGCCGGAAATGGGCGAATTGTTCGCCGGCACCGAGCCGGTCAGCATGCGGATTTTCATCCGGCCGGTCGTGCCGTCGTCGGTCAATTCGGACAGATAGGCCGTCCCGGCCGGCGAGGTGAAAGTAAGCGTCTCGCCCTTCTGGAACGGGCCGCTGGCTTCGTTGTCATAAGCGAAGCTGTAGCCGAGCGGCGCCACCAGCACGCGGTCCTCGCCGGAGACTAGACCGCCGACGACGAACTGCACGTTGTTCGGCGGAATGCGCAGCGTGGCATTCAGGTCGGTCAGCTTGTCGGCGGCGGTCAGGTCCGCGACCTGAATACCGAGGCCGTAAGCGCCGATAATGGCGGAGCCGGTGGACGCGCCAACGGTCGGCGCGGAGACGGTGCGCGTGGTCACGGTCACGTTGACGGCGCACGTCGCCGCGGACTGCCCGCCGGTGATGACCTGGTTGTCGGTCGGCGCAACGCCGGTTAGCAATTGCATCCACAGCTTGGTGGCGGCGGTGGGGCTGTTGATGGCCAGCAATTGACCCGTGCCGCCCGACCACGACAGCGGCTCGACTGCCTGGAAGGTGCCGGTCGGGGTATCGACCGTGACTTCGTGCGTCACGCCGCGGAAAACTTCGCCGGGGAGTTCAAACACCTGCGGCGAGGCGTACACTTCGACCTTGAGGTCGTCGCCAGCGGTCGCTGTCCAGGTGGCGGTGACGAGCTGCGCGCGGTTGCCGGCGTGCGTACCCGAGGTCGCCAAGCCCTCGACCTCGATATAGTTCGCGCCGTCGATGACCGCGTGCTCGACGGTAATGGTGTAGTTCGTGGACGCCGCCATTAGCGCCTGGGTCAGGAAGGCGAATTCATATTCGAGATAGGAGGTCGTCAGCAGCGCGGCTTCAAGCGTGACCGAGGTCGCCAGCGCGGCGCCGGTCGGGATCGAGGACGAGCCGAACGTGCCGCTATGGGCGTAGAGTTTGCAGGTGATCGCGCCGGTGGGCGAGCCGACCTTGCGCAAGCTGAACCGCGCGCGGGTGCAGAATTGCGCGTTGACGCCGTTGGCGAACGATTGCGACTGGCCGATGATGGTGGCGTTGCCGAGCTGGAAGCTCGAGCCGGTGTCGTTGCAATCGGTCTCTTTCGTCGATTCGCGCGTCAGCCATTTGTGGCGCTCGAAAAACTGGTTGATCGACTGCGAGCCGCGATCCCATTGCACGCAATAGGGCTCGGTCGCAGCGTCGTTGTTGACGTCGATGAGCTGATAGCCCTCGACCGCCGTGACCGTGGTCCAGCCTGCGATGGTGGCGATCGCGGTGGCGTTGTTCAAATCGTTGGCATAGACGAGCGCCAGCACGTTATTGCCGCGCGCCGTGCCGTTGATCGGAAACTCAGAGTAGGTCTTCCCTACTTCGCGGGTCTGCCCAACCAGGCGGCGACCGTCGATATCGGCGGCGGCGCTGCGGACCTTGAGCATAAAGCGGTGCGAGATGCCGTTGGCGGCGTCGGCGTTGATGCCAGCGCCCCAGAAATTCGGATAAGCCGGCTTGCCGTTCTGGATGATTTGCAGCGGCGTGCCGGCCGGCGCGAACACCAGCACCCCGTCGTAGATGGTGTCGCCGTTGCTCTGGATGATGGAGCCGTCATAGAGGTGCTGGGCTGCGGTGTCGTTGATGTTGTAGGGCGGCAACAGCGTGATGATGTTGTCGGTTGAGCGCTCCGAGGCGGTCGCATCGGTGATGTCGAGAATGTCGTTGCCCGACGCCTGGGCGTCGTCCATCAGATCGCCGAGCCAGCGGTGAAAGGCGATGACGGTGTAATTGGCGCCGCTGCCCGTGTAGCGAATGTCGCCGTTTACCGCGACCTGGAAATCGTCTTGGATCGCCATAGGCGCAAAGCTCCCTTAAGGGCGCCGCCACTGGTGCAAAGCGCTATTCCTCCCGCCCCCTGTGCCTCACTCGCCCTAACTTACGCTTAAAGCTCCCGGCGGCGCGTATAGGACATTTCGCGCCTGTTAGGCCGCGCGGACCGAAAAGCCGTTACGTCCCCGCCCCTGCCCCGCGCTTGACGCACAGTAGTTCGAGATAGCGGCGGGTCTGCCGGTCGCTGCGCTCAACCGGCTCGGCGATGATCTCGTAGGCTTGGCTGCGCCAGGTCAGCGTATCGCGCAGCTTGATCCCGGCGCGCCAGCGGATGGTGACCCGCAGCTCGGGCCGGGTCTGCATGGCGCCCTCGGCGAAGCGCTCGCCCGCGCCCACATGGCTGACCTTGGCCCACGCCAGCACGCCGGGCGCGTCAACGCGCACCAGCCCGCCAAGCGCGTCCTTGGTGAAGCTGGGGGCCGCTAGAGCGATCCGCTGGTTGAGGGCGCCGGCGCTGTGCATCAGAGCCGGCTTCCCGCCGTCGCCCCGCCACCGTTGAAGGCGTCATTCCAGTGCTCGCGCGCAGCGCCGCGAGCGTGTCGGGCGCGCATCCCGGTTCGCATAGCGGCAAAGCCAGACCCGCCGCGCGGCATCAGCCCGCGCCCGCGCGCCTTTTCCTCCAGCGCCTCGCCATCCGGCGTGCCCTTCACTAGCAAATCGCGATATTCTCGGCTCATCAGTTTAGCTCCCTCATCACTCGTGCGGATTGGATCAAAGCGGCCACCGCCAGCGGCGTCGCGGTCAAGCCGGCCTCGAACGTGTGCGTGGCTTCTGGGCTGCGGTGCCAGTGCGCGGCCAGCATTTGCAGCGCGGTCAGCAATTGCGGATACCCGCTCGCGTCCGGGCTGGCGGCAAAGGTAATGACTACGCCGTCGGTGATGGTGTCGCCCTCGGGAAACGTCTCTAAATCCTGGCTCACCACCAGCTCGTCGCCGCGCAGCGTGTAGAGCGTGCTGGCGATGTTGACGCCATCGACGGCGACGCTTGTGATGGAAAGCGGCGGCGGGTTGAGCCGAATGCGGATGCGGCCGTCGTTGCGGTCGGGGTCGGGCCAGCGCTCCAGCTTGGCGGTCCAGGATTGCGCCACCAGCACGCGCCCGGACTTTTTCTCGACCAGATGCCGCGCCGCCAGCAACAGCCCGCTCAAAGTGGCGTCGTCGTCGTTGTCGTCGATGTGGGCGTATGCGCGGAAGGTCGCGACGCTGACCGGCTCGCTCGCTGGCGCGACCGATTGCGCGAACACGATAGCCGGGGGCGGCATCGGCTCGGCCGGTTCGAACGGGTTGAAGAAAAACGCCACCGTGTCCACAGCCTCCTGCCTACGGCATCCACGATCCGCTTCTACTGAGGCGCCTAGCGATTTTTTCCAGGCTTGCGAATCGTCGCCTGTTTTTTGCGCGCTTTATTTTTGCTGGCGACATGGTTCCGCCCGTTAGCACCATTCGCTGGCGGAACGTTCTCATCCACATCGACCGCGCCCCGGAGCGACCCGGCATCAGCCCGCGCCCTCTCCCGGCCTTTTCCTCTAGCTCCTCGCCATCCGGCGCGGCCTTCACTAGCAAATCGCGATATTCTCGGCTCATGGCTTCGCTTCTCCTAAGGCGCGGTGTGGCCCTGGGCGTTGAGATAGACCGAGCCGGCGATCGGGTTGGTCAGCAAGGCGATCTCCAGCAATTGCCCCGGCACGCCGGGTAGCGGTTGCGGAAACGGGATGTTGCGTCCCCCAAGCAAGCCCGCCGTGCCGATATTGCAGCGCCAGAGCACGGTCCCGGCCGCCCCGCTGCGCACCACCAATTCGCTCGCCGCCGTCAACGCCGTGGCGTCGATCTGGATCGAGTCGATATAATTGCGCTGCACTGTATCGGCGGGCGCGGCGGCGATCTGTACGGCGGTGGTGTTGACCAGGCCGGCGACCGGGGGCGCGTAGGACCAGCTCATCGCGCTCAGCCCTCAACCGGGGCGTCGGGCGCCGGTTCGTCCTCGGCGGCGGCCTTGCCCTTGGCGGCCTTGCCCTTGGGCTTGGCGACGGCGGCGACGGCCTCAACCGCGCCGCCGACCACTTCGGCCACCTTGTCGGCGACCCCCGCCAGCCCTACCCTTTCGGCGGTCTTCTGCTCGTCGCAAAAGGCGGTGGCGAGGCTGGGCGCGACTTCGTAGACGCCATCCTTGCCCGCCCCGCCATCGGGATCGAAATTCAGCACGGTAAAGCCGTCCTCGCTGCCGCGGCAGGGCTGCGTGACTCGGATGCGCTGCTTGCTCATGGGTGCTCCTCAAAACAAAGGGGGCGCGGGCAAAAACCCGGCGCCCCCTCACTCGCTAAGCTAATTCGCCAATCAGGCCACCGGGTTTTCGGTGCGTCCCTTGAAGCGCTCGACCAGCACCGCCAGCGGGGTCGCCGCGCCATGCGTGCCGGAGAAATCGGCCAGACAAGACAGGTGCGTGATCGCCGGGTCGGTGTTGACGTAGTCGTAGACGTAGGCCGTGGCCGCCGCATGCGCCGCCACCAGGCTGCGAATGATGCCGCCGGTCGCCCAGGCGTCGCCAGTGACGAATTCAACATCTGCCGCCGCGACCGCGACGTGCGCGCCAACGGTGGCGCCGCCGGCGAGCAGCTTGAATTCGATCTTGTTGGTGGCGTCGAAGGTGATGCCGCCGACGCCAACTAGGACATGAACGCGCACGCCCTCAAAGCCGAGGATCGACACCGCCGCCGGAGTGTTGTCGGCGGCAAGCGCCGCCGGTGCGATTAGATAAGCTGGGCTGACCCCCAGGCAAAGTTGGCGCCGCGCGCTCATGGTCTGCTCCTAGCTCTTGCTCAAAAAACCTGTTCCCGACGGAAAGCCCGCCAAACCCAAAAGCGGGGCCGGGTTTGTCCCGGCCCCTTATTCTGCTTACGAGGTGCCGAACTTCAGCAGCTTGATGGCGTCGTAATTGCGGACACCGCCGCCGGTGCGCTTGCGGAAGTGGAATTTCACATAGCCCGGCTGAGTGATCTCGTCGCGGCGCACTTGGATGCCGACGCGGTCGACGATCTGGTAAGCGCGCTCGAAATCGGCGAACGCCACCGAATAGGTATCGGCGGCGATCTCCGGCATGTCCTCGAATTCATCCACCGCGTAGCCGAGCAGCACCGGCACCAAGCCGCTCTCGGTGATGGCGTCGCGGATGATGTAATCGCCCTGGCTGTTCTTCAGCGTGCGAACCGTCCCCAGCGTGCGCCGGGTCATCGCCCACGAAGCGTTGCCGCGGAAGCGCGGCTTGATGTCGTAGACCAGGCCGATCAGCGCATCGGCGCCGGCGGGCGCTGCGGCGAAGCCGCCGGAAACGCCGGTGAACTTGTAAGCGATCGAGCCCCAGTTGGTGTTGGCGTCGTAGGTCGCCGCCGACACCTTGGTGATCGCCGAATCCAGAAAACCCTGCGGCTTGCCGTTGCCGTTGCCGGTGACGAATTGCAGGTTTTCCTCGATCATGATCGCTTCGATCACTTCGTCGTGCAGCCATCCTTCGACGTCGAACTGGGCGTCTTCGAGCATGGAAAGCGTGACCAGCGGGTAAGCGTAGATCTCGTGCGCCCGGAACCGCTCCTGGCTGATTTCCGGGGTGCTGGTCGCCGTGCGCGTGCCGGTTTCGCCGACCCACGCCGCCGTCGTGCCCTTGCGGTTGACCGGGATTACCAATTCAGGCGCGCCGATGGAGCGCACGTTGGCGACCTGGCGCATCGGCGAAGTCTCAAGCAGGATTTCGTCCATGTCCTGCTCGTATTCCGGCTGGATCATGTAGCCGCCGTCCTCGGCGACGATGGTGCTCAAATCCTTGATTTCGATGCCCAGCTTTTCGCTGATGGCCTTGGCCGCTTCCTTGTATTCGGGCGAGCCGGCGAGAGCCTGCGCCTCGCGCATATCGCGCTCGCCTTCCTTGGAGCGGATGTAGCGGTCGAACGCCTTTTTCTCGATGTTGCGCAGGCGAGTGGCTTTTTCGTCCAGCTCGTCCTCGCTGTTGTCGTTGGACGCGCGGGCCTTTTGCAGCTCGGCGAACTTCTTGTTGAAATCCTCACGGAAGGCGTCGGACGCTTCGATCACCTTCGCCAGCTTGTCGTTGGTGACGACGTCGTCGAACTTCTTCTCGATGCCAGCGACGCGCACGTCGTTGGTCTTCTTGAATTCGTCCATGGCGCTGCCGAAATTATCGAGCAGCCCCTTAAGTTCGGGGGCGAGCGCGACCTCTTTGCTTTCCAGTGGCACGGCATTGGCCATCAGGTCTTGGCGGCGGATGGGCTTCATGGGGTCGGTCCCTTTCAGGCGTTGAGGCTGCGAATCATTTGAGCCATGCGATCGATTGCGAGGCTGGAGTGGAAAGCGGCGATCTGCTTGTGCGCGAGCGCCAGGGCGGCGCGGCGCGCGGTGTCCTCGGGCGCCTCGGCGGCGACATGCTTGACGCTGGTCACCCGCGCGCCGTCGCAGCACGGAATGGTGACCAGGCTGATTTCGTACAGATCGACCTGCTTGAGCAGCCGCTTGGTGTCGTTGGTCTTGGGGTCGGTCTGGTATTCGTGCACCACGGCGCGATAGCCGATGGAGATGCCGATCTCGGCCCCCATCTTGAGCACGCGGTGAAGCTGGCCCCCGTCCTCGGATTCGATGTCGATCTTGCCCTTGACGCGCAGGCCCTTGCGGTCCTCGACCAGTTCGGTCCAAACGCCGACCGGGATGCGCTGGACGTGGCCGACCAGCATGGGCAGGCGGCTGGCCTTCTTTTCCTTCAGCGATTTGGTGAAGGCGCCCGGCAGCACGATATCGTTGATGCGGTCTTCCTCGTTGAAGACCGAGGCGTAACCGGTGATCTCGCCAGCGGCGTCGCCGTCGGCCTTGTAATCCATCTCGGCCAGGTCGCCCCAGACTTCGGGGAACACGACCTCGATCTGCTCGCCGGCCAGCTTTTCTTGCACGGCGGCGGACTTAGTTTCGAGGGCGAGAGGAGCGATGAGGCGCACTGGCGGCGCTTGTCTCGCGTCGCAGTTAAAATTCCATCACCGCCGGCTCAGGGTCCGCTCAGAGTCGAAGGCGTAACGCACAATTGCCCCCTGGTGGCGCCATTGCACGCCGGCGAAGCCCCTTTTGCGCAATGCCGCCCGGAGGGCGCCGTCGGTGGCATAGAGCGCGCCCACCCTGGTGCTGTCACGGGTAGCCGCAACGCGCGCCCTGAGCTTAGCTGGTAGCGCGCGGAGGTGGCCGCGTTTGTCATGCGAAAAATAGCGGCCCCGAGCCATGAGCTTCAGCACGTTTTTGCCGAAGCCTTGCGCAGCCGCGCGGCTAGACGACACAAAAGCCTCGCCCGACAGGTTGCCTATGCGGGTTGGCTTTTGCCCGTTGGGGGTGGTCACGCCGCGAAACCAGGTGGTCGGTGATTGCCGCGATGCGCCGGTGCGTTGTCGGCGCGCTTCCTGGCGCAGGCCCTTTTCCTCGATTAGGAGCTGGCGATACTCTCGGCTCATGGCTCGTATCTAGCCGCCGCCGGTTGCCGAAGCGTTAGCCGCCGCTTCGGCCTCCATCGCCGCAATCGCCGTTTGCGCCGCCCGCGCGCTCCATCCGGGCTCGCGCCGCGCCTGGCGCAGCACGATTTCGGCCAGCGCCGGGTCCATGTCGGCGGCGTGGCCCACCACCGTCGCGCTAAAGCCTCCGCCCTCCCCCGCTTGGCGGCGGGCGAGATTGATGACGGCGGCGGCGGATCGCTGGCGGTCGGTTTGGAGGTACGAGCGGGGCAGGTGCCTCGCCACACAGCGGCAGCGGATGGTATTGTGCGCGCCCCCTCGCGGATCGCCGGGGCGGCTCATGGCGCGACCGCCGACGAGAAAGTCGGCTTTTAGCTCGCGGGTCTGCCCGTGCGCGCGGCGATGGTGCGGGCGGGTGCGGTTGTCGCGGGTCGCGGTCCAGACCTTGACCAAATCGGCGCCGCGCTCGGCCAAACCCAGCGCCTCGCGCTCTTGGGCGTAGGTCGCGGCGTTGTGCAATTCGGTGCGCGCGATCAGCTCGGCGCGCGTGCGCGGGGCCAGGCCGGGCAAGCCCGGAACGAGCCCCTGTTGCAAGCGCTTGCGCAAAGTGTCTGGCGACCAATTCTCACGTGTGGCTTGCTCGATGGCGGCGCGGATGCGAGCGCGGGTCTGGGCGTCGAGATTGACCGCCAACGCCGCGCCCTGCTGGCGCGCCCAATCCACGCGCGCGGCGCGGAAGGTGTCCACGTCCTTGGCCTGCATGCGGCCCCAGGCGCGATCCTGGATCATCACCGCATGGTCGGCGACCTGCACCAGATGCGGCACGAGCAGCGCCGCCAGCCGCGAAGCGCCCCAATCGGGAACCGCGAGCCCCTGCTCGAACGCGGCAAGCTGGCGCGCGAGCTGGGTTTCCAGCGACCGCTCCATGCGGTCGAGCATGGTCAGCAGCGGACGCGCGGCGGGGTCGATTAGGTCGGCGGCAGCGATCGGCCGCGCATTATTCCGCGCGGTACTCATCATCAGCGGCGGCACGGCGATCGCCGCGCTCAAACAAACGGAACGGGGGCACCGAAGCGCCGGCGAGCATAGCCGCTCAGCTTTTCACGGCGGCGCTGAAGCTTGGACCGCTGGGGATGGGGGATGTATCGGTCGGCGCCGATGCCCTTTGGCCCCCTATAGCCGGGGGTGTCCTGTACGCGAAGCATGGCGCGCTTGACGATCCGAAGCTTTGCCATAGAGCCGCGTGGAACCAGCCCGCGTCCGCGCGCTTTTTCCTCCAGCTCATCGCCCTCCGGCGCGGCCTTGACCAGCATATCGCGATACTCTCGGCTCATCGCATTCTCCCTCTCATACGCGGGCGCACCATATTTTAGGTTGCCGAGCGACGGCGCATGTCGTTCATCAAGTCGGCTCGAACCTGTCGCGTGCCGGCACCATGACTGCGGCCAGTGATTTTCTGCTCCAGAACAAGCGCGCGATATTCCAAGCTCATGACTTGCCCTTCGCTGGTTTTTTGACGCCGCCCTCGTCGGCCTGGCCCTCGTGGCTGGCGCCGTCCTTGTCACGGTCCTTGCCGGGGTCATAGCCGGGATTCGCCGCCATCATCTGGTTGGAGAGCAATTGCCCCTCGACGCCGGCGGCGGCGCCTTCGACGCCAATCTCGGCCGACGCGAGCGATGCATCCAGCGGCGTCTCGAAGCCGTTGACCATGACGCGCTCGCCCAAGCCATCGGGCAGCGGATCGTAGCCGGCGGCCTCGCGCTTTTCGTCCAGAGTGAGAAAGCGCGAGCTTTCAAGTCGCTGGTAATTCTCGGTCAGCTCCTCGGCCAGCGCATAGATTTTGTCCTCGTCGATATCGAGCGTCAATTCGCGCTGTTGCGTCCACGCGCCCAGCCAGCGGCCAATGGCGCCGTAAATTTTCCGCGCCAGCGGAATGACGGCGTTGCGGTAGAGGGCGCGGTTGGCCTCGCGGTAATTTGCATAAGTGTTGTCGCCTGGAATGCCGAGGATCATCGGCGGCACACCGAAGCCCAGCGCGATGGAGCGGGCCGCGCCGTTGCGCAATTCCTCGGCCTGCATGTCGACCAGGTTCCAGGAGAAAGCCACCCAATCGAGGCCGCCGTCGAGGATCATCGGCTTGCCCTTGTTGCCCATTTCGGTTTGGCGCGTGAGCTGTTGCTTGAGCCGCTGGAATTGCTCCTCGGTCAACGAGGGTTGCGGTTCGCCGGCGGCGACTTGCGGAGCGTACTTCATGGCGCCCGAAGGCATCGCGCCGTTTTTCAGCAACGCCCGCGCGTAGTCGAAGCAATTGTCGTACACGTCGAGTTCCTTCTCGACGCTCTTCAGCGCGCCCCTACCCCAGAGATCGTCGTCGGGGGCGAAATCGGCGATATGCAGGATCGCCGCCTTGCCGCGCTCGATATCGACCGGCCAGTGCTTCTCGGCGCCGGTGCCGGGGCGATAGACGTATTTCTGCACCCAGCCATCGGCGCCGGGCACGATACGCATGTGCTCGGGGCGAATCGGGTAGAGCTGCGCGAAGCCTTGGCTGGCGCCCGGCACCAATTCGATGAACGCATTGCCGTGCAGCAGGTAGAAGCTGGCTAGGTGCTCGATCAGACCGCAGCGATCCTGGCGCGGATTCGGCGCCTTGAGAAAACGGGCGGTTGCTTCGGCAACGCGATCGTTCTCGCGCTCGGCGACTTTTGGCATGGGCGGGATCAGCGAAACCGCCTCGCTGACCAGCTTGACGCAGCGGCGGACGATGGCGTTGGTCGCGTATTTCTTGACTAGGCTGGAATAGTCGCTGGGCGGGTATTGCTCGATGCCGACCCGGAAATACATCGCCGCCGCGCGGGCGTCCGACGCTTTCAGCTCCAGCGTGGGCGCCGACATTTTCGCCAGAGCGGGCAGCGCGCCGCTGGGGGCGACAAGCGCCTTCCCGGCGGCGGCGAAGCGATCGAACACGGAAGCCATCGGGGCCGGACAATGCCCAACGCGCCTTAACGAACGGTCAGCGGGCTCGCGGCTTGCGCGCCCGGCGCGGTTTCTTGCCCATGCGGGCGGCCTCCATCAGATCGCCCTGCCCTCCCCGCAACGAATTGCGGAACGGGCGCGCGGGCTTGCCGACGCGGTAGGCGTGGCCGTTGCGAATAGCGATGCTGCCGGGGCGCTCGCTGCGCCGCCGCGCCAGCTTGCGGGCGCGCAAGCCCGCGGCCTTGTTGAATCCGACGCCGCGCTTTTTGAGCCGGCGCCCGATGGCGGCGCGGGTCTTGCTGGGCACGCGCCCTGCCGGGGCGCCGGAATCGACCACGCGCCGGGCGCCGGTCACGAAGCTCTCGCGCAGGAAGCGGCGGGTGACTTTCTGGCCCCGGCTTATGCGCGGAGCGGAATAGTACGCGCCCCCCTCCCCCGCATCGCGCCGCTGCGCCCGGCTCATGCGCACGCCGCGATAGCGCACGCTGGCCTTGGTCAGCAGCAGGAAGCGATATTCGAGGCTCACAGGTTTGGGGTTTGTCTGGCGCCGTATTTGTTTAGATGGCGTCTGAAGTTGCGGATGCCGCGCGCGCGGATTTTGCCGCCTAAGCGCCGTGCGCCCACACGATAGGCCAGCGACATTGCCGCCGCATGGCCGTGCAGCGAAGCAGAGGATAACGCGCGACCAATGCCGCGGCGGATCATCCCGCCGCCCCGCCCAGCCTTTTCCTCGGGCGCCGCCTTAAGCAGCAGATCGCGATACTCTCGGCTCATCGGAGGCTCCTTCCCCCCCTATGACCGGGCCGGGTAAACAAACGAAAAAAGGCCCGGCGAGTTTCCCCGCCGGGCCTTGTTCGATCAGTTCGGCTCGATCAGTTGCTGCACCAGCGGTGCGCGGTGCCTTTGCGAACGCCGTAGCGGCGCTCGATTTCGCCATACGAGAGGCCCGCTGCTTTCAACGCGCGCACGGCTTGCTTGCGCGCGGCGCCGACCGGGAGGTTAACGACGTTGCCGCCGTTTCCCGAAGGCGCTTCCTGCGTTTCCGGAACGGCCACTTGCGTTGCCGGCCCGTCCCGCTCTTCGCGGAAAAACGCAACCCCGATTGCCCACAATCCGCTGACCTTCACAAAGCCGAGGAAGGTCAGGAAGGCCCACACGGCTTGCTCGGGGAACGGCTCGCCCGGTTGCTCGATCTCGCGATCTAGCCCGTTGAGCGCCGCCTCGGCGGCGGCTTTCGCCGCCCTCGCAGGCCCCGTGACCGCTTCCCAAGCCACAATAGCTTGAGCGTCGTTCTGAGGGCCGCCCGATAAATCCGGCTGGGGAATGGCGTCGATGCGGGCTTGCGCCTCCGCCACCGTCGCCGTCAGCCGAACCTCTTCCGCGTGGATCGCGTTACGCTGCGGTTCCGTGAGCGTTTCCGCCCGTTCCGCCATCGTCCCGCGCCAGGCTTCGTGACTGCCGGCCGCGTTAAACGCTTCGCAGCCGGCGAGGATAATCAAGCAGCAGGCCACGCGCGCAGCGCGCACCCGCCAATGCCCGCCGCGGCCCCAGGCAAGCTCGGCGCATACGGCCATCAGGAAGGCGATTGCCTCCGTTGCGATAGCCAGAGCGGCAAGCAGGGGAAACTGGCGATCAAGCCAGCCCGCGGCGTTGTACCATGCCAGCAGGGCCGTGAGCCCCGCCAGCGCCACCGCGCCTATAGCGGTGAGCCATGCGCCCGCTTTGAAACGTGCGCCGGCCATGGTAGTTTCGTTCATCATCGCTAACTCCGATGATCTGCGCCGCAAGGCGCATGGGCCCTGGGCGATCGCCGTCGCCTGGGGCCTTTGCGGCTCAAATTGTAAGGGAGCCCGGCGCGCCCGCCGAGCCCGTCCATTATAGACGAACGGACCCTAGCGGCAAAGCCCTAACTTGGGATTATCCCCAAGATTTAATTTTAGTCGTCCAGCCCGCGAATCTGGGGATTAGCCGTCCCGCCCATGAGCGCGGTGGCGGCCCAGATCCACGCGTCGGCCCGGTTGGGTGAGCGCTTGCCAACGAAGCCCGAGCCGGTGAACTGGGTCAGCTCTTCCTCCATTTCGGCGAACCCGCGCGCTGAGACGCCGGCGGGTATGATCCGCGCGGCGCGCTCCTCGGCGTCGATGTTGGGGTCGGGCGTGTCGTAGGCGTGGGCAATCCGGCCCTGTTCGTATAGCGCGCTCACCGGCTCGGCGCGCTGGGTCTTGCCCTTGCTGGCGTTGACCAGGCGCACGGGCGCTTTCGGCCCAGCGGCTTGCAGGGTGGCGCGCACCATGGCCCCGCCATAATTCTTCTCCGCGACGATGGAATCGGCCAGCCACTTCTCGGCGAGGCGGTTGGATTCCTGCGCCCATTCCTCGGGCCGGCGCTGGCCCGTGCAGTCCTCCAGCGCCACGAACAGCGCGCGGCCCTTGGCGTCGCGCTTGCGCAGCTTGCCGCCGACGACGATGCCCTGGGCGTCGCCCTCGTCGTTGTCGGGGCCGTCCGAGCCGGATGGGTCGACGCCCACCACGATGCGCTCGAAGGCGTCGCGGTCGAACGGCCGGCCCCAATCGCGAAAATTCGTGCGCGCCTGCGCCAACATTTCTTGCGTCCACAGCGCGCCGGGCAGGTCTTCAAGGTAGACGCCTTCCAGCTCTTGGCGGCCCACCCGCGTGCCCTCGAACTTGCGCAACAGATACTCGACCGCTTTGCGCGAGAGATTGGCCGCGTTATCCATGGTGCGGCCACGGCTGATGGCCACGTCCTTATCGTCCAGCAGCTCGCGGATCATCTTGAGCGGCCTCGGCGTGGTCAGCGCGGCCAAGCGCGGATGGTCGCCCAGGCGCACGCCCATCAGCAGGTTCGACCAGGCGTCGTCGAAATGCGACCAGGCCGCGATCTCGTCGGCCAGCGCGCAACGGAATTGCGGGCCGCGCAGCGAGTCCGGCTCCTCGGCCGAAAAGGTGGTCGCGGTCGCGCCGTTGGCCCAGGTCAGCCGCCGCTTGGACGGCTCGTAGTGCGGTCGATTCCATGGCGGCGCGCAGGCCAGCACGCCGGCCGGCCCCTCGATCAGCACGTCGCGCACGTCAGCGGCGGTGCGGCCGACAATCGCCATGGGCAGTGATTCGAGACCGGGGATAGCCGCTTGCTCTAGGAGCCATTGCGAGCCGCTGCGCGTTTTCCCAAAACCTCTGCCGGCCAACGCGAGCCAAACATGCCAGTCGCCGCCGCTCTGAGATTTCTCCGGCGCTAGCTGGTTTTCGCGCGCCCACCACGTGCGCCAATCGTGCATGCAGACGAGCGCGGCCTCGTCGTCAATGTGGTTTTCTTTGATCAGGGTTTTGAGCAACGAAAGCCTCGGCGCCCCCGCTGCCGACGAACGCGGTAAGGACGCGATCAATTGCAGCGTTGAGTCGGTCAGTCGCGCCGGCGGTTGGATCGACGTGCTCGAAGACATGGGTTTCCTTCCAGCCGCCTTGGCACTTCAGGATGAACATTCCGCACGCCGGCACGGGCTTGATCTCGGCTTGCGTCTTGTTGCCCTTTTCGTCGAACTTGGCTGCGCGACCGACCGCGAGCTGAAATTGCGTGGCCGCGACTTGCGCCAGCATTTTCTGCTTGCCGAAGCTCAGTTCGGTTTCGTAATGCGCTTTCAGCGTCGGGATCGAGACGCCGATCAGCCCGGCGATGGCCTGCTGCGGGATGCCGGCGGCTACGCACAATTCGACATACTGGCGCTGGCTGGCGGTGGGCTGGTGGGCGGCGGACATGGGCTCAAGCATGCCCGCGAATCCGGGGCGCCCGGATAGCGCCCGAAAAAGGTTAGCGCGGGGTTGCCGCTAGCGCCTCCGTTGTCGGCGTGACCATGGCCGAGCGGCCTTCGGCGGTGACGGCGTAGATCATGGCGCGGCGGCCTGGGTTGCGGGCCTCGATGCGGGCGGCGGCGGTCTTGGCCTGCTCGAGCGTCGGGATGTCATCCTCGCGGTCGTACCGCCCGCGCCCGCGAAACACCATCGCGTTGAAGTGCGTGGCGGCGCGGATGTAGGCGGCGTCGCGCAGGTCGGTGGGGTGGGGGTGCTTGCCCATTTCAAACCCCCAGATCGCGGCGGACTTCCTCGGCGAGGATCGCGTCGAAGCTCTCCAAGCCCCTGGCGAGAATATCTTCTGCGCTTAGGGCGTGCTCAGTGGCGCCGCAGTCGGCCAGCGTTTTGGCGTACTCTTCAGCGAACACGCGGAATCGGTCGCGCGCATCTGCGATCATCCAACCATGGAACGCGAACCACGCCGCGCGGGACTTCGCGTCTGCGTCTTGCCAGTTCATTGCTCGCCCCCATCATCGGCTTCGTTTTCGATTGTCTCTTCGCTCCACCAAGCGCGCTTGCCATAGCCCTTTTGTTTGCCTTCGCAGAGCACGATGCCGCCCTCGCCGCTGTTCAGCGACTTGTCGATGCAGGGGCCGTAAATTGAGCACTCGAAGGGATAATTCGGCTGGTCGCCGATAACGACCTCACAATGGCCGCCCAGCTCCTCGCGGGCCGCTTCCAAGGTTTCGATCAGTTCGTCGATGGTCATAGCGCCACCTCGCCCGCGCGCTGGTAGTCCGCGTGGAAAACGCCGACGCTGTACTCAAGCGATTTGAGCGCGCGCTGGCGGGCATGGACGAACTCGCCCTTATTGTAGAGCGCGGTCGCGTCTTCGAGACAAAGCCGCGCGCTGGCATTGGCGCCCGCCATGGATTCAGCGAGGGCGAGGGCGCGGTAAACGGGGAGCTTGTAGGTCATCTGCGTTTTCCCTTCGCCCCTCGGCGGCGAATCCGCCCTTGGGGTGAATTGAACTTGGGGGCGTTCCCAAGAAAACGCAAGCCCTAAAATTTGCCTTTGCGTTAATTTTTCCGCTTGCATTGCGTTGGGATTGGCCCCAATAGGGGGCGCGGGCTGGCTGCGAATTCGCGCAGAGGCCCGCGAGGAGCTACCCAATGACCACACTGACCCGCGCTTCCCATCAATGGGCGACCCGCCCGGCGGACGAGCGCTTTCTCTCCCTCACCGATATGCGCGACGCGGCCTGCCGGCAGAAGCGGCTCAGCCGTTCAAGCGCCTTCCCGTCGCGCACGCTGGAAGCCCGCCCCGGCGTCAAGGACGACGGCTCCGAGGATATGTTCGGCGTCGTGATCGACGGCCTGCGCGAGGAGCCCGCCGCGCCCACGCATTGGGCGTTCGGGCAGCTTTGCGAATTGGCGAAGGCGCCCGCCGGCTATCTGCGCACCCTGCCCTCGCCCATGGCGGCCGATTGCATCAATTACGGGCTTAAGATCGCCCGCGACGTGGCAGACGTGGGCGTGCTTTCCCGCGTCGAGGAGGAAGGCGCCGAGCAAGCGATCCTCGCCGCCGCGACCGGGCCGAACTACGGCCGCATCTGGAATTGCGACACCATCGACGCGCTGATCTCGCGCTTCGGCAACGGGCGCGACGGCGCGTTCCGCGTGCCCGGCGAATTCGGCAAGCCCGTGCCGATCACACTCGACAACACCACGCTGTATGCTTCCGACCGCGACATGTTCGTGTTTCTCGCCGATGAGGGGCACGCCTTCGAGGTCGCCAACCGGCGCGGCGGCAAACCCGGCATGATGAGCCGGGGGTTCTTTGTCTGGAATTCCGAGGTCGGCTCGGCCTCGCTGGGCGTGGCGACGTTTTTGTTCGACTACGTTTGCTCAAACCGCATCGTTTGGGGCGCGAGCCAATACGAGGAGATTCGCATTCGCCACACCGTCAGCGGCCCCACTAAGTTCGTTGAACAGGTTGGCCCGGCGCTTGAGGCTTACGCCAAATCCTCGACCGCCGGCATCGAGGCGGCGGTGAAGGACGCGCAGGCCAAGCGCATTGGCAAGGACAGCGACGAGGTGCTGGACTTCCTGGCGAAACGCTTTTCCAAGCGCGAAGCGGCGGCGATCGTGCTGGCGCATGAGAGCGACGAGGGCCGGCCGATTGAGACCGTGTGGGATGCGGTTGTCGGCGCCACCGCGTTCGCGCGCGGCAAGGAGCATCAAGATGTACGGATTGGCTTCGAGCGCCAGGCCGGCAAATTGCTAGACTTGGTCGGCTGAGCGGGGCTCGGCTGACTGAGACCGGGGGCGTCATCGGTACGGCGGCGGCGCCCCCACCCTTACCAAGAATCGCGGAGAAATTGACATGGGTCTTGATATCACCGCCTGGCGCAGTTTGCGGCCGACCGAGCCGGACGATTACGACACGGACACGCACGTCAACGTTAGCGCTTCGCCGCATTTCCCCGGCCGCACCGAGGGGCTAGCCGACGGCTGGCATGAGGGCATGCGCTGTGAGCTGCTAGGCCCGTTCGGCGGCTTCAAGGCCGGATCTTATTCGGGATACAATTCATGGCGCGAGTGGCTGGCCAAGCTCGCGGGCTATCCGGCGCTGGACAGCCCCGAGACCGAGCACAAGCATTGCGCCGGCGCGTGGGCGGCGAGCAGCGGGCCGTTCTGGGAGCTGATCAATTTTTACGACAACGAGGGCGAGATCGGGCCGGTGGTTTCCGCCAAGCTGGCGGCGGATTTCGCGGAGTGGGATGAGCGCGCGCAGGCGGCTAGCCCCGAGGGTTGGGAGCATGACCTCTATCGGCTCTGGCGCTTGGCGTTCGAGTGGGCCAGCGACGGCGGCTGCGTCGAGTTTCACTGATGGCAATGAGGAGAGACGGAATGATCAGCATTCTCGCGGCGGCGGCGTTCTGCGCCGCTGCCGCACCAGCTTCGGCGCAAGTGTACGCCGCTCTTGAGGCCGGCGGCACGCTTGATACGCGCCTCGACGGCCGCACGGTCAAGGACGACGTCGCCCTGCGCGCTGGGCTTGGAGTCGACAGCGGCGATTGGCGGGCCGAGGTCGCCGTCTCTCGCGTCGCCGCCGGCGTGTCGTTCGATAACGTCGAGGCCTGGGGCTATTCGCTGAGCGCGTATCGTGACTTCGGGCTAGGCGAACGCGGCGCGTGGTTCCTGGGCGCCGGCGTCGACTGGCTCGATATGCGCGCCGTCGAGGGCGTGATCCAGCCGGTCGCCGGCGATGGCTACGGCTGGCACGCGGCGCTGGGCGCGAGCTACCGGCTCAGCGACAGCATCGCAATCTATGCGGCGCTCTCGCACATGGACGCGGCGCTCAATTTCCCCGCGCCGGTCACATACGATTCCTGGCGCTCGACTGCGCTGGGCTTCGGCCTGCGGGCTTCGTTCGGGGGCGTGCGATGAGCTTCATCATCCAGCGCCAGCCCCGCGAGTACGTCACATGCCCCGGCGCGGCCAAGTCCTACACCTTCAGCTTGATCCGCGCCCGCAAGTGGCCGACGCGCGAGGCCGCCGAGCGCGAGGCTTGCGGCAATGAGCGCGTGATCGATCTCCGCGAGCTGGTGTCGTTCGACCTGCGGATGGCCTAGGCGGCTTTCCGGTAGCGCGCCTCGATGATGCACGGCGTTATGTCGGCGCCTTCTTAAGCGCATCCAGCGCGCCCATGCTGAAGAGCGTGACTTCGCTCACCCACGCGAACAGATCCTCGCCGCCGCCGTCCAAATGGGCCGTGATGCGCGCCGCTTCCACTTCGCCGAAAATCAGTTTCAACGACGCGGCAAATGCTAGGTACGCCGGAATTCTCGGCCCCTCGTCATAACAACGCAGCATCTTGTACCGATTGCGCACCACCAGCGTGCCGTTGGCGTTGAACGTGAAGGGCGAAGCAATGCAGCCAAATGGCTTGTCGGGCGTGAAGTGAATTCCGCACAAATGCTCGGTGGTTTGGAATGGGCAGCGCTTGGCTGGCGTATCGATGCGTCCGTTAATTACGCGCGCTCCGCGCGCCTCCAGCGCGGGAGCTTCCTCCGGGAGAACGCTGATAAGCGTTCCGCTAGGCTGGCTTGACGAGCGGCAGCACGCCCCATGGCAAACGTCGCGAATGTATTCCGGGGTGCAGCCGTGAAAGCGCAGGCGCGCCATTTTGGCGCTGACCTTGACCCGCCGCATGCCAGCGCGATCTTCGCGGGCGACGCCGCCTATGATGCTTCGACGAAAGGGGCTGGCGCTTCCGGCGCGGCCTCCTGGTCAAGCTCGCCGAAGTCGCATTCGCCAACGGCGGCGGTCGCCTTGACCGGATCGCCCTTCACGAACACGAGCACGTTTTGGTGCGTTTTTCCAAGCTTTCGCGTGGCCGCGAATTGCTTGCCGGCGCGGATCGGCAGCGAGCCGACGGCGGTGACCAGGATTGCCTCGTTGTAAAGCAACGCGCCAGCGTCTTGGAATGCGGCAATCGTGTCGCTGACAAAATTGCGATACACGCCCGCCTTGTCGCGGAAATCGCCCACGCACACGCATGCGAAGCGGTCGGGCTTGAGCTTGACAACAGCGGCGGCGATGATTTCGCGATAGGCGGCGACAAAATCCCCGTGCGGCATAGCGCTTAAATCGTCGGGCGCATCGCTGTAAATTTCAAGATTGCCATAGGGCGGGCAAGTGAACACGAAATCGGCCTCAAGCTCGGCGGCCGGAATGGTCACGCGGCTATCGCCCTCTACCCAAGCGGGGCAAACGCCCTCGGCGCAAATCGCGCTGGCCTGTTCGCGGTTGGCGGCGACTTGTTCGGCGCGCAATTCAAAGCCCACATATTTGCGCCCGAGCTTGGCGGCGACGATGCCGCGCACCGAGCCGCCGGCGAATGGATCAAGCACCAAGCCGCCGGGCGGGCAAAACCAGCGGTAGGCCAATTCGCAAAGAACGGGGTCGAAGATCGAGGTTCCAGAAGAACCAGCCGCAAGAATCTTGCGGCTGGTTTCGTCTAAGTCTTCAGGGTTGTGACCGCCCACCCAAGTCAGCCCTGGCGCCGTCGTCATTCCGCCCCCCCCAACGACGTGCTCGCCGCGCATCAAATCTTGCCCGAAGGTCCGCGCGTAGCCCTTACTCATCACGAAACACCTTTGCCCGGTCCAGCGGCATGCGCGCCCCCCCCCGGAATCGCGTTGGCGCGCCCGCGCCCATCGCCGCGCGCTTTGTTTTCATAGTTCGCCGCGGGCGCGGCGTTGCGGCGCGCCGCCATTTTGGCGCTGACAGCGGCATTAGCCTCCGCCTCCGCCTCCGCCTGGCGCGCCATTGTCGCGGCCCAGGCTTTCGGCGTCGCCTCGCCCCAATTCAGAACGAATCCCCAGCGCCAACCATGCCGCTTTGCGTTCCTGCCACCAGCCTTCGCGGGCGTTGAGCACAGAGAAAGGCGGGACGCCGAACTTCGCGGCAAGCGAACCGGCGCCGCC
>ERZ1292625.436-Hain-H41-01um-R1-436-length-64382-cov-11_pt1 | contig 64382 bp, 66 predicted proteins | sample MGYA00564400_ERZ1292625 | MGnify/ENA primary metagenome ERZ1292625 (study PRJEB36523, sample SAMEA6512639) | groundwater metagenome | collected 2019-01-08 | study: AquaDiva: Metagenomics assemblies of 32 groundwater samples | reverse complement strand
ATGGAACATCTCCTTCCACCCCGTGGCTAACTTTTGACTATGCCCTTAGCTCAGGCCGTGCCTGGTGCGGTAATACGCTGGTATTGCTGGATGGTGAATATGGTTATAACAGAAGTACCGGCATGATAAATCTTCAGAATGCCAATTGCACAGCCGGGAACGAATTAAGGATAACGGCACAGAACCAGCGCAGAGCTAGAATTGATGGCGATGGGACTGCATCCACAGTTCGGATTTATAGAAGTTCTTATATCATTGTAGATGGGCTGTACGCACGGTCGAGGGATTATGTTTATCCTAATCCTGCTGATGCTAGGATAGGTGGGGAGGTATTCACTGTAAGAGAAAGTAACCATGTTGTGATACGAAACACACTGGGGTACAATCCTAACCGTGCTAATAATTCTCATATTTGGTTTATTGTGGATTCTCAGGACGTTTTGTTGGAGGACAATGAAGGGTATTACTTTCACCGCCACTGCGCTATGGGATTTAAATCTGAGCGCGTCACAGTGCGTCGCCAATATTGTCACCCGAGAGCAGGAGCAGATCCTTCTATATATTCAGGGGGTGGGATGATTCGGGGGAAAGCAGGTGCCTTGTTTTCTATGTATCCATGCAAAGACTGCATAGTTGAAAATTCTGTAGCCGATGGTAACATGTTTATAAGTGAAATGAACGCTACCTATAACGGAAATATCCTCATGAGTGGTTCTAAAGTACTTGGTTCCATTTGCCTCACTTGTGGGCATGGAAACGGTCTTTATGTGAGTTCCAGAAACGAACCAGACCTCAACCATGCGCCACAAAATATTCTGATTGAAAATGTAGCGATTGTTGATACAGTTTCTGGTTCAGCAGGCGTTAGGGCATCCAGTAGCGTTAACGTTGTGGTTCAAAATTTTACTGTTACTGGCGCGGCGGGTGGTGGTACAGGAGTTTCATTAGATAATAATCCCAGAGGAGATGGAGCAACACCTGCACAGCAATCTGCCACTGTTCGTGATTCGGTTGTACAAGGGATGGGAGGAGCTGGGTTTAACCAAGAATCAGGTTCATATAATACATTGGTTACCAGCAATCTCTATAGTTACAATAACCGCCCTGCGTCCAGTGGCAGTTGGGGCAGTGTCTCTACAAATAATCCTGGAATGGGTTCGTGCAAAGTGTTCATTCCGGAAAACAGCCCACTGAAACGTGCGGGGACGAATGGTGGCGATATTGGTGCGAATGTTCTTTGCCGCTATGAAAACGGTGTGCTGACGCAAACCCAGCTTTGGAATTGGCAGACTGGGCAGTTTCCCTGTGGAGCTATTGTCGCCGGTGTGAATGATGTGGCAGGGTCGTCCTGTTCCGATGTACATAGACGACTGAATGTGAATACTAATGGCTGCAACCTTCCTGCTACGCCAAGCTGCAGGCAGCCTGCTCCGCCGAATTTTCCATCTATTCCGCCGAGTGGTGGTTTTGTACCCCCAATTTTGAGAGGTCCTGACGGTGAGGTTTGCCCGAGCGGGTTTTAATAGGGAAGCACGTTGCGGTGGCATCTTTACGCTTTGTAAAGGTTTGTTGACTATGCCCCCCCCCGTGAGTTACTATCATGGGGTGTTCACGTCTTAATTTTAAGCGTTGGCGTGGGTTTAAAGGCAAGATATATATAAGGGAATAGTCATATGCTCCATAAATGCCGGAATAGTCACAAATTTTCTTCCTTTCTTTTTGTAATTATATCATTTTTGGCATTTGCTGGAAGTGCGCAGGCTGCCGATTACTATGTAGCGACAACTGGCAGCGATTCCAATCCTGGTTCGCAGGCTGCGCCGTGGAGAACGATTGCCCATGCGGTAGACAAGATGGTTGCAGGCGACACGACCTATGTGAGGGGTGGGACGTATAACGAAACTAGGTCAATCGTTTTCCGTAAATCAGGCACTGGGGAGTCGTCTCGCATTCGCCTTCTCAATGCTCCCGGTGAAACTCCAAAGATAAATTTCTCACAGGCAACAGATGCTAGAATCCTGCTTTCAACAAGTGGTCAAGCCAAACCAATCGTAGGCAAACCCAATGTACCCGTCGGTTGGCTCACGATTGAGGGGTTTGAGATTACGAAAGGGACGGTAGCTTTTCATTTTATCAATGCCCATGACATTGTAATCCGGCGAAACTGGATTCATCATCACTATTTCTCGGGAATAGTGGGCTTTGGGAAAAATGTTCTGATTGACCGCAATGTCGTCAACCGTAATGGGGATTTTGCAGGCTGCTCGGTAGGAAAGCTCCATGCGCCCAATAGTGGCGGCAGTGGCACCGTATGTACCCATGATCAAGGCATCTACACGACAGGAACGCAATGGACGATCACTAATAACCTGATCTACCAAAATCTTGCCTATGGCATTCAGGTGGCGGCCTACGCGTACGATCCGGAAAATACGGACACGCTGATCCCAGCTACTCTGGTGCATCGGGTTGGCTGATTGCCAACAATACCATTGCTTATCAAAATCACCGTGCTGGTATTGTTTTGTGGAAGGGTGTCGCCAATATGAGGATAATCAACAATATTTTATATGAAAACGCTCAGGTTGATGGCGGCGCACAAGGGATCGATTTTGAAGGTGGTGGTAGCGGTCATGTCTTTGAAAACAATCTTTGTTACGCAACAGCACCAGGGAACACTACTTGCATCGATAAAGACGGTGCAGGAAAATACACTGAATCAGGAAATATTGTGAATACGGTCAACCCGCAATTCGTTAATCCTGAGTCAGGAACATTCGTAGAAGGCGTGGAGGATCTATTCGTGCTTAACGGCACGCCGAATTTCCAGCTTCAGCCTAGCTCCCCCGCCATTGACAAGGGGAAGGGTGTTTCTGAAGTTACATGGGATCATGCCGGTGGCGCGCGTCCGTTTGGCGCTGCGTTTGACATCGGGGCATATGAATTTGGTTCGCCGCCTGATTCCGGTAGTCCTCCACCAAACCCAACCGGTGGTGGTGGCTTTATTTCGAGTGGTGGCGGTGGTGGCGGGGTTGGCAGTTGCTACCAATGATACGTGATATGAGCTATACGTTTGCGGTGAGATTTGCCAAGCGGATGTAGGAAGAAAACAATAAATCCTCTTCCTTGGTCTCTATTCTCCTTTTAGTTCTCTATTTTTGTATTAGGGGAGAGGAGGCTGTCGATATAGCGACCCTGGAAGAGTGATATTCCCAGAGCCTGCCCGTATTGCACGGACTCTTTATTATCGCAGCGGCAAAGTATCACGCGGTTGCTGCCAAAATCGCTGACGGCTTTCACTATGTTTTTATTTTCCTTGCTATCGAGGTCGGATTCAATATCGGCGTTCCACTGCACTTTTACTAAATCCACACCAAGTTTTTCGCGGTCTATCATCAGGAAGCTTTCAGTGCTTAACCCATCGATGCAAACCCGGTAGCCACGCTTCTGCACATCGCGTCTTGCCATGTGGAAAGCATGAATATCGGCGAATATGTCCATTACCGGAACTTCAATAACAATAGAGACTTTGGAAGATGGTTTAAGCAACGCGTCAAACTCGGCGAAGCGGTTGGAAATTAGCGTCTCAACATTAAGATTCAGGCTGATGGGAGAATCAGTGTAACGCGTCATGTTCTGCTTAATCAAATCCAGCATACGTTTATCAAGCAGCTGCGTCATATATTTGAACAGCCAGCGATTACTGAGTAAATCTACATCCATTTTCAGAAGCTGGCGAAGATGAGAAATGTGGATATACATCTCATCAAAAACCCGTCTGGTGGTCATTGCCGGCGATACTACGCAAACCGGCTGGCGACGGATAACGCGCTGGATGTCGGAACGCTCCAGATCGCGCTCTATACTTGCCATTCTATGCACGTTAAAATCACCACTGCCAGCAGTTATATTACGCTGGCTAACCGTATTATCTGCTGCGTTAGACACTTCGCGGTCATGGCGTTCCGGAGCTGAATTTCTACGAACAAGTAGTGCCATTCTGCCCCCGCACATATCCATAAATTCCTGCCACTGTACGCGCAGATCATATACTGTGCAGAAGTCTCTGTTTTCCCCGCCATCTTCCGAGTAGCTCAGCGGATCATCCATATACAGATAGCGTAACTGGAAAATCAGTTTATTCAGAACATTTCTATCCAGCTCGGCACAAATGACGACAATGCTGTTGTCAACCATCTGGTAGATGCCGCCTTCATAACCTTTCAACAGGTCATGAATCAGGTTTACGGCAATTTTAAACTGATATTCGCTTTTATACTGTTCGAGCAGCTCATTCAGGTGGAAATGCACGACCTGCCAGCCGGCGGGATCGCGTATGACCCCAAGCAACTCCATCAATTTAATTTCCGCAGATTTCTGCACTATATTCATTAGCTAATCCTATTTGCTGACGTTGCGTCTTGCAACATAATCTTCTAAAGACGCAGTATCAACTTTTATGTCAGGCTTATCTACTTTTCCTGAAAGCTGGATAATCATGGTAGGAGTGATATCGGACAGCAGATTACCAAAGCGGAATAATATAGAGAATTGCCCTTCAAGGGTTTCAAGTTTTGTGCCGCCGACAATCGAACCGGTGACAAGGCCAGAGCGGATGTTCAGATTAGGAGAACGGAGCTCACCATTTTTGATATTTAAAGAACCGTCTACTAAAAACTCTGTAGTGCCATTAGTCAGGACATTGTTAACGTTGTTGAACACGTCGGCAGAAGTTCTGGCAACGTCTATTACATTGCTTACGCCTGCCAGATTGATTCCCTTAACTTTAACACCTCTGGCAGCGATCAAAAGTTTTGCGTCCATGTGATTCAGCCATTCATAAAAGCTCCAGCCATTAGTGGTGATAACGCCACTGAGGCTTGCAAAGCCGTTGATGTTACGAATAGTTGTCAGTGGATAAAGCATTTCATAAATATCGGCATTGCTCATGGTGAAGCTGACATTGATTCCTGGTATTTTTCCGCCGTAAAGAATACCGGTTACGTTGCTTTGAGCCTGCGAATAGACAAAAGATAATCTCTGGATATCCAGCCGTTTGTTATCAACCTTGCCGCGGAATTTAATTTTTTCGATCAAAATATTATCATGGATAAGTTTGCGTAAAGTAATATCGAATACGCCGTTAAAACTGTCCATCCATCCCACCGGAACAGCGGTATCTTCTGACATATCACGCAATTCGGAGAATTTACCAACCGATTTCTTACGGATTTTATTATTAGCGTTATCGGTGGCTTTGGTATCGGTGTTATGGTCAAGATTAAAATAACTGGTATTTATCTGGTCGGCATTTAACATCAGGCTGATGTTCGGTATTGAATTTTTTACATTCATAGTGGCATTCAATTCAGAAATACCATCGGAATAAGTGAGCTGCATATTTGATATGCGCAGATCGCCATTGTAAGCATAAAGCGAGAAAGATACGCGGTCGCCTTCACGTTCCATGAACTGAAAATTGTCAATATATACGGTAGCGTCTAATCTGGTGCTTAAATTTTTCAACCAATCAAAACCAGCTACTTTGGGTTGTATTTCATCATGCTCACCACTTCTGCGCTTTTTGTCCGCTTCGGCATTTTTTTCACGCAGCATATCACGGATTCTGTCAAAATTAATATCTTTAAGCCTGATTTTTGCTTCCAGGCGAAGTTCCGGTTCCAGATGAGCGGTTATTGTTCCGAGAATCGGAGTTCCGTCCACAACTGCATCCGCTTCAAACAGGCGAATCTGACTTTTATTTATATATAGATTGGCACCAATCGTAAATTCTCCAGTTCCAACTTCAGGAAGGTCGGTTGCTGACGGATAGAGCATGGTGATGGCATCGCGCAGTGATTTGCCTTTGGCTTCGATATTTCCTTCAAAACGCAAATCGCCATTACCACCTTGAGAAATTACGCCAAACAAGGTGAGCATTCCTTCACCGTTCAGATATATATCACACTGGTTGATGGTTAACGCGCCTTTATCCAGCACTGCGTTCAAGTTCAGATTTTTCCATTCTTCACTTCCTGATACGATTTTCTCTGCGCGAACGTTGAGTTTTAACTCGACATTTTCAGGAAGCGGGTTGTCTTTATAAATGTCCATATCCTGATTATATTCAGGCAAGAATAAATCCGGTTTTTTTATTGCTTTTTTAGTAATCTTAACTTGAGACAGGTTTTTTAGCATCAGGTAATCAATAGAGTCAAAATCCATATTTATCGATATGGTAGGATACCAGTTGTCCCAGCTAATGCTTCCTTCTCCTTTTCCTTCGGAATTCAAGCCTTTCATGGTTACATCATGCATCTGCAGTATACCTTGCTGCAACTCCCATTTGCCATTAATAGAAACGGACATGACAATATGATTGGCATCATCATCATCTTCACCATCCACACCTTGTAGGAAATTTTCCAGGTCATCGGAATTGGCATCGAATTTTCCGGTAACTATTGGTAAATCAGCGGAGGCGTCAATTACACTCTGGACGGCAAGGGTATTATTGTTAGAATCGCTTACACTGATATTAAGCGGGAACTGATTTGCAGCGATATTCAGATCCATCGCTTTGCTGTCAATAACAAAATTATAAGGGTTGCCATTGCTCTCCATACTTCCGTTTAATGATATTTTTGTGCCGTAGTTGGTGGCAGCATCGATATCCTCGATAAAAATATTTTTTCTATTTATCGTATCAGTATAGCTGAAGGTTCCATCAACTATAGACATAGGCAAAGATACGCCTTTTCCTGAATCCAGCAGTTTGAGAAGTTTCAGATTCAACCAATCCCAATGCACGATGTTATCGCTGGCACGTTCCACCGATAAAACTGGATTTATCAGAGAAACATGCGAGATGCGCATCTGGCGGGATAGTATCGACGCTGTCTCAATATAAATTTCGACTGATTTGATAGAGAAAGCAGGAGATGATGGGGTGGTGCTGGCGGTAACATCAACTTCCAGATCAGAAAATACCAACCTTGGAGATGGAAACAGAGAAAAACGCGAGCCACCATTAATTTTTATGGTTTGACCTGTTTGTTTCTTTATGGCCTCTAAAACCTGTTCCTGATAATATTCTGGTTTTATTAAATTGCTTACATAAAAAAATGTAGCTTCAAATATTCCTATAATAATCAAAAGGATTATTGCCAGTGCTTTTATTTTATTTTTGTGTTTCAGAGCCATTGACTTAACCTAATAAAAATTTCAAAGCTTAATATACAGATAATTATATAATATTTTACTAATTTATAATTATTAAATGCTACCCACCCGACAATTTTTATAAAAACAAGCAAAACAGCCGTTCCTGTCGAGAAAAGTCATGCTTTTCTTCCCAAATGCCGCAACAAGTGTGGCATGACAGAATTATGTCAGAGGGAATTATAACAGAGCAGTTCAATAAATTATTAACATATTGATTTTTCTTGTCACCCCGTTTTTATAACGGGGTCTGGGGTAAAGCCCACTGACTGTAGTTTTTGCTCCGGATACTTGGGCAAGTGCGGTATGACAAATTAATGGGTTAATAATTTATTGAACCGCTCTGGAATTATAATAATTGACCATCCAATTTAATATGTTAGCCTGAACTTGAAGCTGGGGAACCCGGCTTTGGGGCGTAAGAACCCTTGTCATATGCGGTTTGTACAACCGTCACTTGTACTCCTCAACCTCTGGTCGGGGAGGCACATGCGCATGTTCAGGCGTAAGCTAAAGGCATGTGCGAACCTTTCATATGACAGGTTTTCTTAACTCCCCTGCCGCCAGCAATCAAACTGGTGGTTTTTGCGAGGGAGAGAGAAATGTTTTTCGACAGAAATTCCGACATCAGGAAAATGCTACCAATTGAAATAGCTCTCAGCATACTATCACATTCTATGGCTATTGCCTATAATTATCAGAATGATAAACGTCATACTTTGACCGTAAATGAATTAGAAACGATCGATATGTTCGTGAGAGAGTTGGAGAAAAGTCACACCATAGCCATCTATATTGCCAGCGAACTACGCCAGCGCAGCAGGGACGAAGCTGAAGGCTCGCAGAAATTCACCAATCCTGACAGCTTTGACTATCATTATCCAGAATAATCTATTGGAGAAAAAACCAAAGACGGAATTTGTTGCCCCAGACCCCGCAACAAGTGCGGGGTGACAAGAGTAAATACGGGGTGACAAGGGTTAGCGCGTTACCATGAAAATGCCGTGCTGTCCAAAAAAATTGGCGAATTTAATGTTGCCGAGAACGTTGGAGGAAGTTCCGGCTTCGGTCACATAGATGCTTTTTTCTATTTTTAAATTCAGGCTTTCGCACAGGCGGATGAAATCTATAATAGTGCAGAAATGGATGTTCGGTGTGTCATACCATTGATAGCTCAGGCTGCTGGTGACTGGCATGCGCCCTTTGCAGGTCAGATACAGGCGATTACGCCAATGCCCGAAATTAGGCACGGATAAAACCGCATGTTTTCCTATCCGCACCATATGTTCAAGCACTTCTTTCGGATGTTTCAGAGTTTGCAGGGTCTGGCTGAGAACCGCGTAATCATAGGCGTTATCTGGATAGTAGGAAAGGTCGATATCAGCATCTCCCTGAATTACCGACAAACCACGCCCTATACAGCGGTTGACACCACTCTGCGAAAGCTCGATTCCGCGCCCGGAAACTTTCTTTTCCTGTTGCAGGAATGCCAGCAAATCGCCTTCGCCACAACCTACGTCAAGCAGATTTGATGATGGTGCAATCATATCGGCGATGGCTCTAAGATCAGGACGGAGTGAATTCATCAGGTTTGATTAAATGGTTTGTGGTATTTTGGAGTTTTGTATTCCTAGCATCTGGGGGACGATTGAAGTTCTTTCCTGTCCCATCTTCACCCGTGCCAGCATAGCACGTAGTGAGGCTGAGGGGAGGGTGATATTATTGTTTGCCGGAGATTCTGTTGCCACAAACCCAGCCAGATTTTTAGATGCGCCAACCTTGCTTTTTTCAAGCCTTTCACGCAGGGCGTTCACTCTGGAGGTTACATCCGGGCTGGTAGGCATATCTTCCTTGGTCATTGATGTTTAGAGCAGTCACTATAGCAGAGCAAAACATCTTATACAAGTTGCGAAGATATGAAGATTTGATGACAATTGCGTAGTCGTGGTTCGTGATAAACGTGATTCGTGAATAGTTATCACGACTATCACGCTTGCCACGGCTACCACGTAAGTAATAAGAAACTCAAATATTATAAAAGTCATTGCCACATTCCGGGGAGATAGTGTATTCATATGTGCAATTTAACCAGCCTCAATGTGTATTTATGAATGATATTTCCGCTTTGTTATATTTAGTCTCTTCCGTCCTGTTCATACTCGCACTTAAAGGGCTTTCCTCGCCAGCCACTGCTCGGCGCGGGAATATATATGGTATTGCCGGGATGGTGCTTGCCATAATTACAACCCTTGCCATGCCTGCTATCGAAAATTACCTGCTGATATTATTCGGGATTATGATCGGTGGGATTATAGGAACAGTGATTGCCAAAAAAATTGCGATGACCGCCATGCCACAACTGGTTGCCGGATTCCATTCCCTTGTTGGTTTGGCAGCGGTGTTGGTTGCTTCTGCCGCGCTTTTATCGCCGGAAAGTTACGGCATTGGCAATAAGGGGAGTATCCATGCAGGTAGCTTGCTGGAGATGAGTCTTGGCGCGGTTATTGGCGCGATTACTTTTACCGGTTCTATTGTCGCGTTTGCTAAACTGCAAGGGCTGGTCTCGGGAAAGCCACTGCGTTTTGCCGGACAAAATATGGTAAATGCCTTAATCGCCCTTTCGATTGTTTTGTTGATTGTGATTTTCTGCTTAAGTGAAGCAAAACTTATATTCGCGCTGATGGTTCTGTTGGCACTGGTGATTGGTGTTCTGCTTATCATTCCGATTGGCGGGGCGGATATGCCGGTTGTGGTTTCCATGCTGAATTCTTATTCCGGCTGGGCGGCATCGGGCATTGGCTTTACCCTTGGCAATCCGTTGCTTATCATTACCGGCGCGTTGGTGGGTGCGAGTGGCGCGATTCTTTCATACATAATGTGTAAGGCGATGAACCGTTCGATTATCAATGTGATATTCGGCGGGTTTGGTGGGCAGGCTGGGGCTTCTGTGGCAAATGTTGAAACCGGTGATAAGCCGGTTAAAAGTGGTAGCGCGGAAGATGCGGCGTTTTTGCTTAAAAATTCCGGCTCGGTTATCATTGTTCCTGGATATGGAATGGCGGTGGCGCAGGCGCAGCACGCGCTGCGTGAGATGGCGGAGGAGTTGGAAAAAGAAGGCATCACTGTGCGCTATGCGATTCATCCGGTGGCGGGGCGTATGCCCGGGCATATGAACGTGTTGCTTGCCGAAGCGAATGTGCCGTATGATCTGGTGGTTGAGTTGGAAGAGATAAATAACGATTTTGCAACTACCGATGTGGCTTTTGTGATTGGCGCGAATGACGTTACCAATCCGGCGGCGAAAAATAACCCGAGCAGCCCGATTTTCGGGATGCCGGTGCTGGATGTGGGTGCAGCTAAAACTGTTATTTTCATCAAACGCGGGATGGCAGCGGGTTACGCCGGAATTGAAAATGAATTGTTCTATCAGGATAATACTATGATGCTCTTTGGCGATGCCAAGAAAGTGACGGAAGAATTGGTGAAGGCGTTGAAGAGTTGAAGAATTGAGGAAATGAGGAAATGGGGAAATGGCGAATTGGGGAAAAATTATAAATTCCTCAATTCCTCAATTCTTCAATTCTTCAATTCTTCAATTCCCCTTGCAACTATTGGCAATTTTTATTATAGTCGCACGCCTATGACAAAACCATCCCCAGCAGAAAATCAAACTGAAATTCCTTTCGAGGCAGCTCTTAAAGAGCTGGAGGCGATTGTGCGCAAGCTTGAAGGTGGAGCAGGGGATCTGGAATCTTCTATCGCTGATTATGTGCGCGGCACTGAGCTTAAGGATTACTGCCAGAAGAAGCTCGAAAGCGCGCGCCTCAAAGTGGAATCTATCCTGCAATCCAAGGATGGCACTGTAACAACCAAACCTTTCGATAATATATAGAAATATAGAGATTTATGTCCATAAAACTTCCCGATAATCTGCAGGATGCTATTGCTTTTGTTGCCGACTCCCTGACCGAGCGCATGGATGAATTGCTGCGCGTCCCACAGGTTAATGATAACACTGTTATTTCCATAAATTCAAAAGCTACTGCCTCGCCGGATGCGCGTATTTTAAAGGAAGACAAAATTGTTGAAGCAATGCGTTATAGCGCGCTGGGTGGCGGTAAGCGTCTGCGCCCATTTCTAACCGTATGCGCCAGCGGTCTGTTTGGTGTGAGCATGGATTCGGCTCTGGAAACGGCTTCTGCTATTGAGTTTATCCATACCTATTCGCTTATGCATGATGATTTGCCGGCAATGGATAATGATGATCTGCGCCGTGGAAAACCAACTTCCCATGTGGTTTTTGGTGAAGCGGCAGCGATTCTTGCTGGCGATGGGTTGCTTACATATGCTTTCCAGATTCTTGCCAGCCAGAAAACCCATGCTGACCCTGCGGTGCGCTGCGAGTTAATTTCAGCTTTAGCGCAAGCTTCCGGCAGTTGGGGAATGGTCGGCGGGCAGATGATGGATCTGGACTCAGAAAACAAGAAATTATCCACGGATGAGATTATCCGCCTGCAGCGTATGAAAACCGGTGAATTGTTTGCGGTGTCATGTGAAGCAGGGGCGATTCTGGGCAAAGCTCCGAACATGATGCGCAAATTGATGCGTGCCTACGCCCATGATATGGGGCTGGCTTTCCAGATTACTGACGATTTGCTTGATGTTGAAGGCACACGTATCCAGACTGGAAAGGGCGTGCGCAAGGATAAAATCGCAGGCAAGGCAACACTGGTTTCGAGCATGGGAGTTGAACGCGCCCGCGAACACGCGCAGATTCTGGTGCGACAGGCGATTTCCTATCTTGACGTATTTGATAAGAAAGCTGATAATTTGCGGGATCTGGCGGAGTTTGTGATTTCGCGCAAATCTTAAATATTATTTGAGACTGGAATTGGCGATGAATTTCTATCTGGATGTGTTTGTTGAGTCTTTAATAGTTTCCAGTTTTATTCCGTTTGTGAGTGACCCGACTTTCTTTGCCATGAAAGGGTTTGGTGGGCATGACATGAATATTGCCGTGGCACTTGCTATACTCGGTTCGACGATTGGCGCGGCGATCTGTTATGTGGTAGGACACTGGATTGCAGAAATATACAAACTGGACGGCAACCAGAAAAACCTCAGTATAGAAAAATATAACAAGGCATCGCGGTTTTTTTCTAAACATATCATGATACTTATGCTGTTTACCTGGCTGCCGCTGCTTAAATTCCTGCCGCTTTTTTCCGGATTTCTGGGAGGTAACGCAAAGCTCACCATGTTACTGGTGGTTTTGGGGAAAGCAGGGTATTATGGGTATTATGGGCTATTTTAGTAGGGATTAGGGATTAGGGATTAGGGATTAGGGATTAGGGATTAGGGAAGAGAAGCCTAGAAGGCAGAATTGTAGACACAGGATCTGTTTCCAATTGAGCGAGATCCTGCGCTGCGACTATGTCGCCCGCAGGATTGTGTGTATCACTTCAACTTAACCAACAAATGCTTTTTCTTACCGGAGGAAAGTTTCAGCATGCCGTTTGGCTTGAAATTTGCCGGTGTTATGCTGATATTTTCATCTTCGACTTTCTGGTCATTGATTTTTGCACCGCCGCCACGTATCAGCCTTTTAGCCTCGCCACCGGAATCAGAAAGCCCTGACAGGCGGAACAGCTCATAAGCTGCGACACCCTTGCCGAGAGTTGCTGCAGGCAGGATGTAAACCGGAATGTCCTCACCAATTTTGCCTTGCTCAAAAGTTTTCTTAGCAGTTTCGGCTGCCTGTTTTGCAGCACGTTCGCCATGACATATTTTGGTTGCTTCGGTTGCCAGAATTTTCTTAACCTCATTGATGTCCGCGCCTTTTGCTTTTTCCAGCTTTTCTATCTCAGCAAGTGGCAGCTCGGTGAACAGGCGCAGGAAACGCCCAACATCGGCATCTTCCACATTGCGCCAATACTGCCAGTAATCATAAGCGGGGAGCATATCTTTATTCAGCCACACCGCGCCACTTTCGCTTTTACCCATTTTCGCACCGCTGCTGGTGGTGAGTAGGGGAGTGGTAAGCCCATACAGGTTTTTACTGCTTTCACCCATAAAATTAAGGAAGGCTTCCTGTGTGTAATCCTTCGGGTCGGTGCGTGTTGATTTAATCATCGGTTGCACTTCCAGCACCTTCAGGGTTTTGTCCTTGGACTGCTCAATAACCATTGGCTGGAAACTGGTTGCCGATTCGATGCGCTTGTTGAGGTCAATACCCATGATGATATTGCCCCACTGGTCGGAACCGCCAATCTGCAAAGTGCAGCCATAACGCGAGTTAAGCTCTACGAAATCATACGCCTGCAATATCATGTAATTAAACTCAAGGAAGCTTAAGTTTTGCTCGCGCTCAAGACGGGATTTGACGCTGTCCTGTGTCAGCATTCGGTTTACGGAAAAAAACTTTCCATATTCGCGCAGGAAATTAATGTAGTTGAGTTTCTCCAGCCATGTGGCGTTGTTGACCAGAATTGCATCATTCTGACCGGAGCCGAAATCTATGAACTGCTCAAGGAGCTTCTGGATTGAATCTATATTGCGGTTGATGTCGGTTTCAGAGAGCATCTTGCGGGCTTCATCCTTGCCGGATGGGTCGCCAACCCGACTGGTTCCACCACCGAGAAGGACAATAGGCTTGTGTCCGGTTTTTTGCAGCCAGCGCAGGATCATAATCTGCACCAAGCTTCCCACATGCAGGCTTTGGGCAGTGGCATCAAAGCCGATATAAGCGGTTACGCGGTTGTTGCTTAAAGCTTTGTCGAGACCTGTCGCATCTGTGCATTGGTGGATAAATCCACGGCTTTGCATCACCTGCAAAAATTCGGAATTAAACTTAACTGGTTCTGCTTTTGCCATAGTACGTATTATTATTGTAAATTATTATCAATTTATTAATGAGATGGATTTAAAATGAAGAGATAATATATGTTTCTATAAAAATGTATAGCAATATTAAGGGGCTAGAGAGCTAGGGAATTGTCATCCCCGATTTAATCGGGGATCTGGGGGCATAAGTTCTGTCGGTGATTTTTGCTCAAGATCCCCGCCAATTCTTTCAAACAAGGTTGGGCGGGGACGACAGCCTCTGCCGTAGGTAGAGAAGCGAAAGAAGTAAAAATGAAGTAGTGAGGTTGGCAATGAAACACGAGGAAAAATGGGCGTTGGGGCTGATGAGCGGTACGTCGCTGGACGGTATTGATGCCGCTCTTATCCGCAGTGACGGTGAGCATATCATTGAATTTGGCCATTCTATCACCATTCCTTACAATGAAAATGAAAAGAAATCGCTGCGTGAGGCTGTGCATGGGCGCGGTGATATGCTGCTTGCCGAACAGCATATTACCCTGAAACATGCGGATGTGGTTCGGGAATTGCTGAAAAAGGCGAATTTAAGCTTTAAGGAAATTCAGGTTATCGGCTTTCACGGGCAGACGGTTTCACACCGTCCGGATGAGCATTTGACATGGCAGATTGGTGATGGTGCGCTGCTTGCTGAAAAAACCAGGATTGACGTTGTTTCCGATTTCCGCAGGCGCGATGTGGCAGCCGGAGGGCAGGGCGCGCCGCTGGTGCCACTCTATCATGCGGCTTTAGCGCGACATATGGATCTGCCAGTGGCGATACTCAATATTGGCGGGATTGCCAATGTGACATGGATTGGGCGTTCGGAAGATACTTCGCATGAGCTGATGGCGATGGATATTCTGGCGTTTGATACGGGAACGGGGAACGTGTTGCTCAATGAATGGGCATTTAAGCATACTGCGAATGATCGCGATGTCGATGGCAAGCTTGCCCTTGCTGGTAAAGCGGATAACGCCATTGTTGAATCCATGCTGAAGGATTGGTTTTTTGCCAAGCATCCGCCCAAATCACTCGACCGTAATTATTTTTCTTTTGAAGCTGTAGAGCATATGTCGTCTGCTGATGGCGCGGCAACACTCACCGAATTTACCACTGCTGCGGTGGAGGCTGGGGCAAAGTTTTTTCCCAAACCAGCCAAGCAATGGTTTGTAAGTGGTGGTGGACGTTTGAATCCTGCCATTATGCAATCGCTGCGACGCAGATTTAAAAATGTCTATCCTGTAGAATCGCTGGGTTGGACTGGCGATTCACTGGAGGCGCAGGCATTCGCTTTCCTCGCTATCCGTTCGCTTAAAAACCTGCCGCTTTCACTGCCGACCACAACCGGTGCAATCCGCGCGGTTACGGGCGGGGCTTTGTATCGGGCGTAGTTCGTACCTCGTACCTCGTAGTTCGTACTTCTCATCCGATTAAATCGGGGAGGAAAATATATTATAATCCTCGAAAGCTTTTGGAGAGAGCGAAGCTAACCATGCCATCATTTTTAATTGGTGGTAAAAAATTAAGCTGAACACCAAGACCGGTTTCTTGGTGTTCTACTATGGCAAGTCCGGTTGCTAATGCTGTAAAATCTCCGATGCTTGGACCATCCCTACGATAACTGCCATTTTGAGTATATGCCACTCCTGCGCTGGCACCAAATTTTGCTATAAAAGTACCAAGTTGCTCTGTTTTGAGCTTTGCATTAAAAGGAGTATAATTAACTCCTCCGACAATTGTTGTATCATTGTAGCTGTTTTTAAAGCCACCAGCAAATACCCCAACATCACGTGGGTCAAAATTAAATGTTTTGGTGTGTTTATCACTTCTGTCTATCGATGCTTCAAGAATGAGGCCGGGATTGAATTCATTGTAATGCTTATTATTTGGCACATATGTGGCATAATATTGCCCATCATTAGGATTAAACACAGGTTTAGTCTGATCAAATGTTCCACCATGATCATATTTTGCGTGTTCAAAATTTCTGTTAAAATGATGGCTGATGAGCGGTACTATAGCTCTTATTGAGAATTTGGTTTTTTCAGGTTCGCTTTTCTCATGGGTGGCTTCTTTGGTGGTTTGGGGCATTACAGAAGGAGCGGAATTTTCCTGAGACGTGGTGAATGGGGCGGGAGGATAATTTTGCTGCATCCCCTTTGTTACTTTATCCAAAGCTTGAGGGTCTACCATTCCAGTCTGGGGGGCATAGTTTGCTTTTATAGCGAGTTTTTTAAATTCTTCCATTTACTGCTCATGAATTTTAATAAAATATTAAACATTATATATGTTTTAGTAAAAAGTTCAATAGTTTAATTGATATAAGTTAATATTTTTAAAATCCTACGCCTGTGCCGACAGTAAATACATTGTCCTGATTGTCGTCTACAGCAGGGGTGACGATGGCTTGGATGAAAACGCCGCTTGGGATATGCTTTATTGAGCTATATACGCTGCCGAACAGGCCGCAAGTGCCGATGGCGGGGTTGGGGGCGATTTTGTCGCGGTTGCCACGCTCGACGCAAACTACTTGTGCGGAAACGCCAAGATTTGCCTGAAAATCTCCTTTTTCGAAAGTAAGTGGAATAGCACCCAGACCAGCGACTAATGTTGCTGCGTCCTTTGTGTTATTGCTTACGATGGCAAATGCACCGGTATATTTTACTGGTAACGGTGCGCTCAGACCAAAGCCTATGCTGGGTTCGGTGAATGCCCTGCCGTCTTTATTTATGAAAGTATTGGTGACGGGCAATATGAAGTTGAAGGGGCGGGGTGTGGATTTTTCCTGTTTTTCGGTGCTGAAATTAAGCGGTGAAAAGTTCATATTTACTGGAGTTAGTCGAACGCTGAAATCCGGCGGACGTGGATAATCATGATATTCTTTTATATCAAAATTATCTACGACCTTCGCTAAAGCTTCCGGGTTTACAGGTTTATCTTCTGAAGCTTTTGGCATTTAAAACTCACAGGTCTAGTAACTAACGTCTGTAACCAGTGACACCAGCACCAACCAGATCCCGATCTCCATCCAAACTACGATCAAGTTTAACAAGCTTGCTGTAGTTTTTGAAATGTTCAGATCCACCTATTTGTAATCCACCAGGATGTCCATGCGGTTTATCTGGAGATTCGTCTTTTGGTGCTTTGTTATGTGCTTTAGAAACGGCAGAGGTTTCTGTAAAAAATATTTCTTTATCTTTATATTTATCTTTATTGTCGGTGTAAATGGCACTTGCCAGATGATGTGGATCGATGTCTTTAGCTATTTCTACACCTTCATGGATATTTGCTATGGGAGGAAGTAGAAACAACACCGGCGCGAAAAATTCTTTTCCTTTTATTTTATTTATAAACTCCTGAGTTTTTGGGTGGTCTTTTTCAGCTTTACTTAAATCAATTACTACAGGATTAACCCAACGTCCGCCTTTTGGCAGAGGAAGATTCCCTTTATTTGCGTCAAAATTACCGAAAACTTTTACGCCAAGATCTTTATACTCATCCTGTTGTGCAATACCAATAATTTCCTTGGTGTCGTTATAAGCTCTTTCATCAACAAGTGGCCCAATTTTTGTTCCTTTGCTGAAGGAATTACCTATTCCGTCCTTGCCAATTGCCGGACCGTGCTGGCACATTTCTTTTAATGCTTTTCCAACCTTAAGAGCGTCACCATCATGCATTAATAAGAATTGGGGAGCAGTGCAGCGTTGACCAGTGGCTGGGGCAAAACCAGCATATATTTCCTTGCTTATTTTATCGATGGCTTTTTCAGGTGTGGTTTCTTGATCGTGTATGGCAGAATTCATTACCACAACGACATTGCTTCCACCCATTTCAAGGATGGTTGGTTTATCGCCTCTGGCTTTTCTGATTTTTTCACCAGTTTCATTACTGCCGACAAAATGTACTAAATCGGCACTGTTGCTTATGGTTGGATCTCTGCCTATTGAATATTGCATAAGACCATCTTTTAAGGCATTCGCTTGTTCTTTTGTTAATTTATCTTTGTGTTTATCGGTAAATTCAGCAACTGCTTCACTTGCTGCCTGCATTAAAGGGAAAATGAAGTTAGGAGCTTTTTCTGGCGTTGAAACTACTACGCTGTTGCCGGATGCCAATCCGCCTACTATTCCGGGGATTGTTAATGCATAAGGATAGTTAAAAGCACCTATAACCTGTACAACACCAAGTCCATCTCTGCCCATATTGGAATTTTGTGCGTATTTTGGCTCTAACTGCTTTTTTGCTTCTTTCTCAGCAAATTTGAACCAGGCATTACCTTTGTCCAACTCACCGGCGGTCAGATCAACCGGTTTACCCATGTCGGCGGTTATGGTCAGTTTTATATCATCAGCATATTTTGTTATTTTTTCCTGCAGAATTTTTAGAAAATCCAAACGATCATCTATGTTCATTTTTCCGAAAACTTCTTGGGCAGCTTTGCCCTTTTCCAATATGGCTTCACCTTCTTTCGCAGTGGTGGTTGTGAGGTGGAAATTCTCTCCTCCTAGCATTGGATTTACGGCAGGGATCGTGCCTCCGCCAGAGATAGCATCAGCACTGTGATGTTTTACAAACTCAGGAAAATTATCTGTTAGATATTCCTTATAATGGGCTCTAGAAGCAGCAGGATTATCACTGTAATTATTCCCACCGAAATCTAGTTCAAGTTTTTTAAGTGTTTCTTCTGCAGTTTGTTTAGTCACAAATTATTCCCCTATTACTTTTATTTTTTAGCGCGTTAGTGCATTCCTACCTTATATAGTGAGGCTTAAGAGTAGCTAAATCAAGTTAAGGTTGTGTGACAATTGGGGGAAGTGGGAATTGGGGATTATGCCTTATATAACAGGATGATGACAAAATACCCTCACCCTACCCTCTCCCAGAGGGAGAGGGGATTAAGGCAGGCTCTCCCAGAGGGAGAGGGTTTTGCGAGATAGGTTTAACTATCTGTTTTATTTGGCTTTTTTATCATGATGCTGGTGATGCTTACGCGCTTTACGCATCATACGCTTGTCTTTACGAATTTCTTTGCGAGATTCACGAATATCCTGCTTGTTTTCGCGGATATCCTGCCTTAATTCGTGATGTAAAGCGCGAATGTGATGGCTGTCAGCTGCTGCGGCACCTCTTTCTTCCGGAGTTGCAGCATGAGCTGCAGAAGAAGCTATTAATAAAGAAGCTAAAATTAACGAGATTTTTTTCATAGATACATCCTTGTTTTATATAATTATTTTCTCAAATAATATGTTGACTTACTAACATATAATGGGAAAAGATCATATAACATAACAATAATGTTTTCAATGAATATATATATTTGATGGACGCTAATGATATGTCTATACAGCTTAATTCACTTCCATAGTGTCATCATTATTTGGGATATTGTCCTCAATAATTTCCTGTTGTTCAGTTGGTTGCGGTAGAGGTGCCGGTGATTTCTGCGGGATTATTTCGACACCGGCATCCATCTGCTGAATCCTGAGCAAAACGTCACGGGCAACAGGTGCTGCTGCTGACGCTCCGCCACCGCCATGTTCAATCGCGACGCAACAAGCATATTTGGGCTTGTCAACCGGAGCAAAACCAACAAACAAAGCGTGATGCCTTGCCTCCCACGGAATCAGGCTCTGATTCTGTCCGCGTTGCGTAATTTTTCTTACCTGAGAAGTTCCGGTTTTCCCACCCATCATAAAGCGTATATCGCTGATGCGCTTTGCATAGGCTGTCCCATGTTCATCATTTACCACTGCCGACATTGCCTCTAAATTAATTCGCATCAGATCTGAGCTTAATCCCATATTGGCAAATTCCGGATTTTCTTCACCTTCCGGCACGAACAGGCGCGGAGCTATTTTTTTGTTACTTGCCATGCGCGCCGTCATGACCGCGAGTTGCAAGGGGGTTGATAATACATAACCCTGTCCGATGGCGTAGTTGATTGTGTCACCGCCACTCCAGCGTTGCTTATAACGCTTCATTTTCCATTCCGGTGTCGGAATGTTTCCTGATTTCTCGCCGATGATCCCTATGTCATGCAACTCGCCAAGACCAAAGCGATGCGCCATTGCCACTATTTTTTCGATTCCCAGTTTCTGGGCGGTGGTATAAAAAAAAGTATCGCATGACTGCTCAATCGCTTCGTGATAGCGCATTGTGCCGTGCCCACCTTCTTTCCAGCAATTGAATTTATGATCGCCCAGATAGAAATGACCGGGGCAGAATACTGTACTTGCAGAGTTGATGAGCTTTGCTTCAAATGCCGCCAGTCCCACTATCATTTTAAAGGTAGAGCCTGGCGGATATTGTCCGGTGATGGCTTTATTGAGAAGAGGTGATTTTTTGTCGCCGGACAGCTCTTTCCAATAATCGTTGCTTATTCCTTTGCTGAAAATATTAGGATCAAAAGCCGGCATGGAAACCATGCTGAGGACGTTGCCAGTGTCAATTTCCATTACTATTACACTGGCACTTTCATTCTTTACTAAACCGGCGGCATATTTCTGTAGGTCGCTATCGATGGTGAGTTTTATATTCTCTCCGGGCTTGCTATCGGTTTTGCCGATTTCGCGCACCGGCATTCCGTGTACGTTTACTTCAAGCTGGCGGATTCCGGCGGTGCCACGCAGTTCGTTCTCCATCATTTTCTCAATGCCATTCTTGCCAATTTTAAAATCGGGCAGGCGCATGAGTGGCGGGTCATTTTCTGATAATTCATTCTCGGTTACTGCACCGAGATAACCAAGCAGATGCGCAGATTCGTCGAGAAGAGGATAATAGCGTATCTGCCCAATATCAACGGTCACACCGGATAAATCCATCATATGCAGTTCGATGAGTGACACTTCATCCCAGGTCAGATGTTCCTTAATCATATCCGGCACTCCGGCGGTTGAAACTTTCACGCTCTCCAGTGCCTTCAATTTTTTTTCTTGTATGACCAATATGGTTTTCAGCTTTTCTATAGTGGATTGCAGGGCTTGCTGTGTAATTGTGCTGTAATCAATGAATAGGCGGTAATTGGTGTTGCTGGTGGCGATCTGGATGCCTTTGCGATCTAAAATATTGCCACGCGCCGGAGCGACCAATTGCAGCTTTATACGGTTATTTTCAGAAAGTGCGGTATATTTTTCGGCATTGATGAATTGCAGGTAGTAAAGCCTGCTTGCCAGCGCGGAAAAAGCGGCAAGCTGCAAACCACCAAATATCAGGGCGCGTCTGGTGAATTGATGCTGTCTTTCATTATCCTTAGGCATGGGTCAATATCCAGCGGCGTTGCTTTATATACTCGGCGATATTATCAAATAGTTTATGAAACAGCGGATAAAGACCAATTGTCAGAAGCCATTGGACAAAGGCCGCAGGAATTGCTTGAGATTGGCTGCCGGAAAGGGAGATTATAAACCACTGGGAAGCGCATATTATCGCAACCAGCATCACGAAATATCCCCACATAATCATAAACCCTTCCTTGTGGATATATTTACTCTGGCTATGGGTTATGACAAGAAATATCAGATAGAGCAGGGCAGACAGTCCAAGCGGAGTTCCACTCACCACATCCAGCATCAGACCGGTGAGGCAGGCAAACCAATAGGGCATTTCCTGAGCTTGTATTGTTCCCCAATAAAAAATCGGAAATAAAGGAAGAAGCGGCATTACATACCCCATCCCCCAGATATGATTGGGAATTATGCACAGCATGAACAGCAGGCAGGTGATGATAACAGGCGTTATCAGCCATATCAGCAGTTCAAGGCGTTTTAGAGTCATGTGTCAATAATTACGAGTTGTGAGTTAAAAGTGCGGAGTGCAGAGTAATAAAAAAAGATATCACAGCGCAACATATATGTTTGCGTTTAATACCAGAGGAAAAGGGAAATATCTACACTCTAAACTCAGCACTCAATACTTGTAATTTTTTACAGTGAATACTCAATCACGCTTACATATTCGATTTTGGAAGCATCGACAAAAGGCTGCACGCGGATGACACCTTTTTCAATTGCAGTAACCACGCCAACTGCTATTCCGCGTGGGAAAACTCCGCCATCGCCGGAAGTGATGATGCGTTCGCCAACAGATATAGAACTGCCGGACTCGATATAAGACAGGCTAGGGAGTTCATTGTTATTGCCAACCAGAATAGTTTTTTCGCGACTAGTCTCACTCATAACCGGTATGCGTGAATTTATATCACTGAGCAGCAGGATGCGGGAGCTGGTATTTCCTGCTTCTACCACGCGACCAACCAACCCAAGCTCACTGATCACCGCCTGATCTTTTTTTATACCATGCTCGCTGCCACCACTTATGAGGGCAGAACGTACATACGGACCACTCATGTCGGTGACTATCCGAGCGGTGATATAATTATTTTTTGCTTCCTGAACGACGTTTAGGAGTGCGCGCAGACTGTTATTTTCAGCTTCCATGGTTTTAGCTATGGACTGCCACTGGAGCAACTGCACATTAGTGTTTTTAAGGGTTATATTCTCAGCGCGCAGGTTCACCATGCTACTTACCCACTCACCGGCAGATGCAATTGCATCAAACGGTTTGCTGGCTACAGCAATCGCCGGAGCTATTACATCGGTAAGCGTTGTTCGAATACGAGAAGCGTTCTGACTCCCTGCCTGACTCATCACCATAAGAGCGACCGAAGACAATGCGAGAAAGGCTATCAATGCCCTGGTGGTGACACCCCGGGGCGTTACAGCGGTAAGATGTGCGGTACGACTCTTTTTTACAGGCATTTCCTAGATTTCTTGGCAGTTTTTAGATGTTACACAAGCAAATAATTTCTATCATTCTGACGCGATAATTTTATAACCGCAACTAAAAAATATTTTTTTGTAATTATATTTTTTATAATGATTTTTTAATCATTTTAGGACATAATAAATGTCCTTGTAAATCGTGATTCGTGGTTCGGAGTTCGTGGTTATGAAGCGTATGGCTCTCTGCCATGAAAGAAATGACAGAAATCAGCATAGATTCAATAAATTATTTTGTAATGACGTAATTATTATTTGTCATATTTTTCAAAATGTTATGGATTGTTACGGTTTGCAACTTATAATTGTCGCAAAACCTTAACTTTTCTTTTGTTTGTCGCTGTGGTCTATATTGCCTATGAAGACCTCTGCATAATGCGTCATTGCGAGTGAAACGAAGCAATTCATTTTTCTATGATGCTTGATTTTACTGGATTGCCGCGAAGGCTACGCCTTCTCGCAATGACGAAAAACGCATTATGCAGAGGTCTTCTATGGGTAATTGATTGTCAGGAAATACAGATGCAATCCGCAGATTTTTTTAATAGCTACCTTAATGAATTTATTAAGCGCAATAGCCTTGATAAGGTATTAGCTATTGAATATTTGGCTGTACTGGCGATTAAAGGGAATGTAAGAAATGGTGATTTAGAATGTAGTGAAAAACGTCTTATAGAACTAAATAAATCTGCGCATGAATTTCGATTGTTATCTGATTATGGAAGAACCTCTGATTCAATGAGAAGAACCATAAAAAATTTTTTATTGGAAGATAAATTGGAAAGTGGATTTAAAGTTGGCATTAATATTAGTGAATTATATAAAAGGGTTGAAAAACGTCTTAAAGTTCCATTAAGAAAGAAGATAATTCAGGATAAGGCTGAAATTTTCTTGTGGTTTATTTTTAAAGATGATGCTTATAAAGTGCAGGATGCTGTTGATTATTTAGCTAATTTAGCGAAAAATGGCAAAGTAGAATGTATTGATATGAAGTGTGGTCCATTCTCTTTTGGAATGCTAAACGGTAAAGCCGCTGAATTAGGATTGGTTTCTGAAGGTGGAAAATTTCTGAATAAAAAGGGAACGACTAATGAAGAAACTCAAGAAGCGTTGCAGGAGTTTTTTATAGAAAAATTTGGAGCAAAAGATCTCTCACCAGAAGATATTCAAACAATCTATCCAAAAGTACAAAAATATCTGGATAAGAAAAAATCAGGCATAGAAATAATGAGATAGAGTGCCAAAGCCGAATTTTAAATATAGGAAATATGATGGAATATTCATCGTCGCAAGCTGTTATTGAACAGGCGAAAAGTTTTATTAAACTCAATGACAACAGTAAAAAAGAAGCCGCTGAATATTTAGCTGTTCTGGCGGTTAATGGAAATGTACGGCACTGTGATTTGCAATGTAATAAAAATTGTTTTGCGGAATTAAATGATTCGGCAGGAAGATTGGGATTATTACCTGGTAAATGGGCGATTACCAAAGCAACTAAAGATGACTTAAGAGATTTTTTATTGAGTGATAATGATTTCAAAAAAATATATGAAACAGTAAAAAAACGCATTGAGTCGATTCGGGCTGTTCACGAAAAGGCTATCAATTTTCTCGACGCATGTAGCGTGCTGGATGGTGTTGATAGTCATGGCGTGATTGATAAGCAGGACGCTGTCAAGTATTTAGCGGTTTTAGCCATCAAAGGCAGTGTGCAATCTTCTGATTTAGAGAATTTGACACATCTGTCTTTTGCACAATTAAATGGCAGAGCCAGAAATTCCGGTTTGATTTCTCAGGATGGATTTTTTTCCAACAAAAAAGGGATAGTTACAGAAGAAGTGAAAGAAAATCTGCAGAAATTTTTTGTGGAAGGTAGTATACAGCAGCGTTATGCGGATAGTTTCCAGAATGGATTACGAGAAATTTACGATATAGTAAAAAGAAGTTTTGGGGTCGAAAATTTAAGTCCGGCAATACAGGATAAGGGTTGGAAAACGATTATTGATCGCTCGGAAGATGTCGCTAAGGTCAAGGCTTATCTCAAGCAGAGAGCAGAAAAAGAATTCCCGAATAATGCTGTCAATGTTTACTATGGCGAACCTACTAAAGGCAGTGATTGGCGCGAGCCGACATTTTTTGTTGATTGCGGGAATAATATTGGAGGTAAATCAGGTTTTGTTGAACCATATAAATTAAAACATCTTGTTAGTGAACTTAAAGAGGTTTTTCCTGATTTTAAAGGTGATTCTTCCGTATGCGTGCTTATGGATGAATCTGGTAATGGTTTTTCTGTTTATGGTAAGCCAAAATTGTTGGTAGGCAACATACAGAAAAATGACTTGGAAGGGTATAAAATGTTAGGGAATAAAAGCAGGGTTGGGTTGGGATAAAGTCAACGATTAATAGCCGGAACCCAGAGAACATCGTTTTTGCCGTTGTCGTTCACGGCGCGGGCAAGCACAAAGAGAAAATCAGACAGACGGTTTAAATATTTTATAGCTTCCGGATTTATTGCCTCATTAGAGGCGAGGGCGCAAGCGATGCGTTCAGCCCTACGGGTTATGGTGCGAGCCAGATGCAGGAATGCTGCAGCCTCACTGCCACCAGGCAGCACGAAAGAAGTTAGTGGCAATATATTTTCATTTAAAGAATCTATTTCTGTTTCCAGCCTTACGGTTTGTTTGGCGATGATACGCAGAGCTTTATCTTCTCCTGATTCGGGCAAGGGTGTGGAAAGATCAGCACCGAGATCGAATAAATCATGCTGGATACGCGCTAGCATCAGTTCATGCTCGCCGGAAGTGTGCAATCTGGCAATGCCTATAGCGGAATTGGCTTCGTCAACTGTGCCGTAAGCTTCCACGCGTAAATCATATTTCGGGCGACGACTGCCATCGGTGAGTCCGGTATCGCCATTATCTCCGCTGCGTGTGTATATTTTATTCAGCTTTACCATGAGAGTGATTCCCTAACTTTTGTTGAACAGGTAAATTGCTATGAGTAGCACAACTATCAGCCATTGCAGGCTGACACGCGCCATCATAAGTTTATTGCCGTATTTTTTATTTAATTCGCCGCCACGACCCATAAGCACCACGCCGGCAATAAGCACGGCAAGAACGGAGAATACTAAGATAATCAAAATGTAGTTTGTCATAATATTCCGTGCCATCTATATTACATGAAATCATAATGTAGCGATAATATGAAAATTGCAACCTGAGTTGTATCTTTTGTTGTTTACGTGTTAATAAAAATAGGTTACAGAACATATCATCTATTTACTATATATTGTGTCCGGTTTTTTTTATTTTAAGGAGTTTTAATTATGAATTTTGTTCAAAGTGTCACCAATATTGCAAAATATTCTGTAGCTTCTGCTGTGCTTGCTGCCAGCATGTTTTCTGTCGCACAGGCAAAAGAAGATAACAGGGATTATGTCACCGGTTATATTGGTTATTTTGACGTTATTGGTAATGATGACGGGGCTACACAGTTTGGTTTTGAATATCGCGCCCGTGCGATACAATATTCAATACGTCCGATTTTCGGGGTGAATGTGACCACTGACGAATCAGTGTATGGTTACGCCGGACTTAACTGGGACGCAGAGCTGATCGAAAACCAGCTATATCTTATACCTAGCTTTGCTGCCGGTCTGTACAGAAGAGGCGATGGCAAGGATCTTGGTGGTGCTGTTGAATTCCGCTCAGGTATTGAACTTGCTTACCAGTTCCCTAACGCACATCGTTTAGGCGCGCATTTCAACCATATCTCCAACGCCAGTATATATAAGCGTAACCCAGGTTCAGAAACCGCGATGGTGACTTACTCTATACCGCTGGACAATTTCCGGTAAGAAATTCACTGCTATATTTTAGAAATGCCAGACCCCGCAACATCCTCCTTCGCCAAGGCTTCGGATGACAGGAGTGCGGGGTGACAAGAGTGGCTGTTGCGGGGCGTGACATAGCATAAGTTACTTAACCTATGCGCGAAGAGCGGGAATTAATTAGAATTACTTGAATCTAACGCCAACTAACGCTCTGGCCATTCCACCGTAAAAAGTTTGAGAAGATCTATAAGGATCATCCCCACCATATGGGACAAATGCCGCTGGTCCAGCCTCTACACCTAAGGTGACCCTGTCATTTATTGCAACATTGCCGCCAAGCATCACTGCGCCTACTCCGGTATCAGGGCCGGCACCAGCCAAAGCAGTAACTCTCAAACTACTTTCAAAGCTGCCAATTTTACCTTTTAATACATCATAACTGGTTTCTACTGTCGCAATCGGACCGTTGAACGCGCCACCAGAATGCAAACCAGCACCAATCCTGAGTCTTTCTGCTTCATCCAGTGTTCTATTGTAATTGATACCAGCACCCAAGGTGCTTCCTGAAATACTAACTTCATTTGGACGACGAGGACCTTGAACCTCATTAAAGTTTAATGCTTTACCAGCATCCTTGACTTCATTAATTTTTTTTTCATCTGTGATAAATGGATTTTTTATATCAGCCATAAACATCTCCGTTATTGGTTAATTAAGTGTTAGTGAGAATATAATACTTAACTTTTTATTAATTTCAAGGGGAATTTAGAATTGTGGCACTGCAATCCATGTTGCAGTGCGATATTACGCTGCTTTATCGAAAATGGCAGTATCTGCCCGGATTTCAAGGCGTTCAAAGACCCAAGCAAGGGCGCGGGTAAGCTCAAACATCATTTCATGGGTGTGGGGAGGGGTGGGGGTAATACGTAATCTTTCCGTGCCACGCGGGACAGTCGGAAAATTTATCGGTTGGACGTAAATATCGAATTGATTCAGTAACATATCAGATGCTTGTTTGCATAAAACCGGGTCGGAAACCAGCACCGGCAGGATATGACTCTGGGTCGGCATAACCGGCAGACCGGCTTTTTTCAACATATCTTTAAGCACACCGACATTGTACTGATGGCGTTCGCGCTCTTCGTTGCTTTCCATTAGGTGGCGGATGCTGGCGTTTGCTCCGGCAGCTAAGGCAGGCGGGATGGCAGTGGTGAAAATAAAGCCGGAAGCGTAGGAGCGGATTACGTCAATTATGGTTTTGCTGCTGGCAACATAGCCACCCATAACGCCGTAAGCCTTGCCTAATGTACCTTGAATCACGGTTAATCTATCCATCAAGCCTTCACGCTCGGCAACTCCGCCACCACGCTTGCCATACATGCCAACCGCGTGGACTTCATCAAGGTAAGTTATGGCGTTATATTTATCGGCAAGATCGCAGATTTCTTTGATTGGTGAAATATCACCATCCATGGAATAAACCGATTCAAAGGCGATGATTTTCGGGCGGTTTTGGTCGGATGCTTTAAGGAGTTCCTCGAGATGGGAAACATCATTATGCCGGAAAATCTTTTTTTCGGCTTTGCTGCCACGCATGCCGTGAATCATTGAAGCGTGGTTATAAGCATCAGAAAAAACAATGCAATTCGGGAGGATTGAGCATAAGGTTGAAAGTGCGGCTTCGTTGGTGACATAGCCGGAAGTCATGACCAGTGCGGCTTCCTTGTTATGCAGTTCGGAGATGGTTTTCTCAAGGGTTACGATAGCGTGATGCGTGCCGGAAATATTGCGTGTGCCACCTGCGCCTGCGCCGAACCTGCCGATTGCTTCCGACATGGCGGAGATAATCTTCGGGTGTTGCCCCATTCCCAGATAATCATTGCTGCACCAGACAGTTACGGTTTTTCCGGTTACATGGCTTTTGGCATTAGGAAAAGAGCCTGCCTTACGCTCCAGATCGTTAAATACACGGTAACGCCCTTCAGCCTTTACCTGTTCGATGCTCTGTTTAAAAAGGTCTTCGTAATTTATCTTCATGTATGTCATTCAGCCGTTTTTATATATCAATTTATGCAACAAAGCAACGGCAACAAACCATAAAAGCAGGGCGGTCATCTGATGCGCTAGTGCCAGTGGCAGCGGTACGTGGTTGAGCAGAGTAAACACGCCAAGGGCAAATTGTACAAGGATAATTATAATTATTGTTATACAATGAGTTGTAATGTTTTGTGACCCTATATAGTTTTTATAGCGATAACACCACCACAAGAACAGAATTGTTAGCAAAATTGCGAGCGTGCGGTGGGTGAATTGAATAAAGGTAATATTTTCCAGTGGATTACCAGAAAAAATCCCGCTTGGAAGATACTCGCCATTCATGTCCGGCCAGGTGTTATAGATAAGTCCGGCGTGTGAGCCAGCCATAAAACCGCCGAAGATTATCTGCACGGAGAAGAGGGAGAGCCAGAGTTTGTAGGTGGTGATTAGTGGTTGGTGGATGGTGGATGGTGTATAGCAGTCTGCTTTTCCCTCTCCCTCTGGGACAGATTTTCTAAATTCGCTACGCTTATATAAGAAAATCTTACCTCTCCCAGAGGGAGAGGCTAAGTCGAGGATTGCCCAGAGAATCAGGGCGAAGATGAGGAAGGCGAGGGAGAGGTGGAGGGTGAGTTTTATGTGGCTTACATAAGGTGCGTCCTGCAGCCCGCTTTTTACCATTATCCAGCCCATTGCTCCCTGCAAGCCACCGAGAGCAAAAATGCCAAGCATCCGCCAGAAAAATATTTTCGAGGTACTTTTTCGTAAGGCAAAAACTATGAGTGGCAGGAAGAAGATAAGCCCGATGGTGCGGGCAAGCAGGCGGTGGAAATATTCCGGCCAGAATATTTCTTTAAATCCAGCAAGCGACATATCGCTATTTACCAGCTTATATTGCGGTGTGGCTTGATAGGCGGCAAATTCCTCCTGCCACTGCTGCTCGCCAATTGGAGGAATGACACCGTGAACCGGTTTCCACTCGGTGATAGAAAGTCCGGAACCGGAGAGGCGGGTATAGCCACCAACCAGCACCATTAGCGCAACAAACAGTAGGCAGATGGAGAGCCACGCGACCACAGCGCGATTATCGCGATTAATTAAATGTATTGGAGCTTTCATGGTCAATAATTATCTCACAAAATATTCGATGTCGTCATCGCGAGCGAAGCGTGGCGATCCAGGCTGGATTGCTTCGTCGTCCGCTTCCGCTTTCAGCTTCAGCGCGACTTCTCGCAATGACGAAATGAACGGACTTCATACTATTTTTTTATAGCGTGATTGTCTATTAGGTACTATGTGTCGTTGCTACTTTATTGCAATGACGGTAGTAACATAATATCTCATATAGACAATGACAAATTCGCCGCTTTTTTCGCCTGATGGTAATTTTTCACCTATATCGCGCCGTTGGCTGATTATAGGGGTTTGGTCGCTGGCAATCGCCGGGATTTTTTCTTTAATTCTGGTGGTTTCGCGCACGCCGAGTTTTTGCGATGTGCCACTTCTTAATAAGCTTTTTCGTGAAGCTTTGGTGGTGCATGTCGATCTGTCGGTTCTGGTCTGGTTTTTGTCCATAGCCTGTATGTTCTGGAGCCTGCTTACCGAATCTTCCGCGCCTGCTATCCCCTATCTACGCAGGGCGGCGCAGATATGCTTTATTGGCGGGATGATTTTTATTTCAATTTCTCCGGTAGATCCCAAGGCTTTTGGGGTTATGAGCAATTATATTCCGGTGATTATGAGTCCGATATTTTTTCTTGGGATTGCGCTGTTATTATGTGGCACGGGGTTTATGCTTTTCCATTTGTTTGTAAGTAAAAAAGATAGCAGTATTTTCGCGCCGCCGATACGTTTTGCGATATTTGGCAGTGCTGTTATCGCTTTGTTTTCCATTGCCGCTTTCGTCTGGTCGTTTCATTTATTGCCACCCCAGATTGACGGGCAGCAATATTATGAGATGGGTTTCTGGGGTGGCGGGCATGTTTTGCAGTTTGTGCATATCCAGATTATGATGGTGTGCTGGCTGTGGCTGGCGGCAATGCTCAAGCCGGAATTTTCCATATCTGATAAAATGTTATATTCGCTGTTTGGCATTGGTCTGGTGGTGGCAATTGCTACACCGCTTCCTTACCTGCTGTTTGATATTACTTCGCCTGAGTTCCGGCAATTTTTTACTGATGCGATGATTGTTGCGGGGGGAATTGCACCATCAATACTCGCGCTATTCATAATTCCGGTGCTGTGGAAAAAGAGAAGTGAACGCAAAGGACAGGCGCGCGCGCTGTGGTCGGCGTTGCTGATGTCGGTTATATTATTTATCTATGGCGGGTTTCTGGGGGGCTTGATTCAGGGGCAGAATGTGGTTATTCCCGCGCATTATCACGGCTCGATAGTTGGGGTTACGCTGGCGTTTATGAGTATTGCCTACCTTATGCTGCCACGTTTTGGTTATCGGAATGTTGCTGGCTGGAAGATGGCATACTGGCAGCCACTGGTTTATGGATTCGGGCAGATAATGCATATTTCGGGGCTGGCTTATTCGGGTGGATATGGTGGGTTGCAGCGTAAAACACCATGTGGCGGTGTGCCTGAACTGGCGGTTGATATTAAAGCTGCGATGGGCTTTATGGGGCTTGGCGGGTTGCTTGCTATTATCGGTGGGCTGATGTTTGTGGTGGTGGTGGCGAGGGCGGTGAAGGTGCGATGATCCGATTATCAGATAATCCGATTATCGGATCATCGTGTTTTATAACTGGCATATTTAATTTTTATGAAAAAAATGCCCATATTGCAACATCAGTATTTGACAACAGATTACATGGATGTAACATTGCGTTCATCTATTGGTAGTTGCTAATGTTGTAAGTTTGTGGAATATATGGAAACTCCATATACAGGCCTTGGCGGGTTCCGCTGAGGATTTATAAACGTTTTTTGGTGATAAGGATTCATTCTATGAATAGTTCAAAGATTTTGATAGCGGTGTCGGTGGTTTCGCTTCTTTCCGCTTGTAATCAACCTATGGGTCAATCTGGCAGAGGCGTTCTGCAGGGTGGCAGTGTAAATAAACAGGACGTTGGTACACTTGCCGGCGCAATCGGTGGTGGCGTGATTGGACATAATATCGGCGGTGGTGCCGGTCAGACAGTTGCGACAATTGCTGGTACGCTTCTTGGTGGTGCTATCGGTAGCTCTATCGGTGCTTCTTTAGACAATGCAGATATGGCTGCGTATAATGATACTTCCCGCCGCGCACTTGAGAATGCTCCCGCCGGTAAAACCTTGCCTTGGAAAAATCCGGAAAGCGGAAATTATGGCTCTATAACTCCTTCTGGTTATTACCAGAATGAACGTGGTCAATATTGCCGTGAATATACTCAGACCATAGTGGTTGGCGGTAAGAAGCAAAGCGGTCATGGAACGGCTTGCCGTGAGCCGGATGGTTCTTGGAAAATTGTTGAATAATCAGCACAATCAATGACAGTTAGTTTGCAAATGACTGAGACTTCAGAACAACAGCCCAGCGTGCCTCAAGGCACGCTGATGGCTGGCAAGCGTGGATTGATAATGGGAGTGGCGAACGATAAATCGTTGGCTTGGGGTATCGCCCAGTATTTGAGCGCGCAGGGTGCTGACATCGGTTTTACCTATCAGGGCGAGGCACTGGAAAAACGTGTTCGTCCGCTTGCTGAAAGTGTTGGTTCAAAAATTATCCTGCCTTGTGACGTTACTGATATGGCAAGCATTGACAGCATGTTTGCAACTATCGAAAAAGCTTGGGGTGGTTTGGATTTTCTGGTGCATGCCATAGCGTTTTCCGACAAGAATGAACTTAAAGGAAAATATGTTGATACTTCGCTGGAAAATTTCCAGATGACGATGAATATTTCCTGCTATTCTTTCACAGCTCTTGCCCAGCGTGCCAGCACCCTCATGAAAAATGGCGGTAGTATGCTGACTCTAACTTATTACGGGGCGGAACGAGTAGTGCCACATTATAATGTGATGGGTGTTGCCAAGGCTGCTCTGGAAGCCAGTGTACGTTATCTGGCTATGGATCTGGGCAGTCAGAATATACGGGTTAATGCTATTTCTGCTGGTCCGGTGAAAACTCTTGCCGCATCCGGTATCGGTGATTTCCGCTATATCCTTAAATGGAATGAATATAATTCTCCACTCGGGCGCAATACCACGATTGAAGATGTCGGTGGTGCGGCACTTTATTTACTTTCAGGGTTGGGACAAGGAACAACTGGTGAAATACTCCATGTCGATTCCGGATACCATGTGGTAGGGATGAAACGGGTTGATGCTCCTGATATAAGTACGGTATAGTTCTATTACTCTTCTGGTGGTTTTGCATTTTTTGCTGTTATTAATAATAGTTGGAGGAATATATGGCCAAGGCAAAAGAAAAAGATAAAACTGAAGAAGAAAAACCAGATGCTGCTCCCACGGAAGAAGGCGCGGAAGGTGCTGAAGGTGAGGCGGCTCCCGCGAAATCCAAGAAGAAAAAAATTATCATATTGGCGGTTGTAGCTTTAGTGCTTATCGGCGGTGGTGCCGGTGCATTTTTTATGATGTCCGGTAAAAGTGAGGAAAAGAAAGAGGAAGAACATGCTGTTGATGAACATGGAAATCCCATCAATAAAACGGTTTATTATACCCTGCCACAGTTTCTTGTTAATCTTAATGCTTCCGGAAAGTCGCAGGTTTTCCTTAAGACCACCGTTATTCTTGAGGTGGCAAAAGATACTGATATACCGTTTATTGAATCAAACCTCCCGCGGTTGGTAGACGGAATTAATACTTACCTGCGTGAACTTCGCTCCAGCGATCTTGCCGGTTCCGCCGGTATACAGCGTTTGCGCGAAGAAATTTTGTTCAGGGTGAACAAAGCTATTACACCGGTGCAGATTAATGATGTGTTATTTAAAGAAATAGTCGTTCAGTAAGCGTGATTTAGTGCTTCGTGTTTCGTGATTAGGAAATAGTAATGGCTGAAGAAGAAAAACCTACAGATGATGAAGCCGCCGCTGCCGAGTGGGCATCGATGCTTGAGCTTGAAGAAAAGAAAGCAGAAGAAGGCGGCGGGGCTGCTGCTGATGCTGGTGCTGGTACCGGTGAAGAAAGTGCACGCGTCTTAAACCAGAACGAGATTGATTCGCTTCTCGGTTTTGATGTGAAGAAGGAAACAGGCTCACATCACACGGATGGTATATTTGCCATCCTTGATAAATCAATGACGGCTTACGAAAAACTGCCGATGATGGAGGTGGTGTTTGACCGCCTGATTCGTCAGTTATCAACGTCACTGCGTAATTTTACTTCGGAAAACGTTGATGTCAGTATTGATTCAATGGCAAGCATTCGTTTCGATGATTACCTCAATTCTATTCCGCTGCCTGCTTTGCTGGTGGTTTTTCGCGCGGTAGAATGGGAAAATTTTGGTATTGTCACCGTTGACAGCTCACATATTTATTCGATGGTGGATATTTTACTGGGTGGGCGTAAATCAGACCGTCCGATGCGTATCGAGGGCAGGCCATACACGACTATCGAGCAGGATATTGTAAAAAGAATGGTGGATGTTGTGCTGGCTGATATGAGCGCGGCGTTTGAACCACTTTCGCCTGTCACTTTCCATTTTGAACGTCTTGAAAGTAATCCGCGCTTTGCAACCATCACCCGTCCTGGAAATCCCGCGCTTTTGATTAAGTTTCGGGTTGATATGGCGGATGATCGTGGTGGCATGCTGGAGATTCTGTTACCACACACCACTCTTGAGCCCGTGCGTGATTTGTTGCTCCAGATGTTCATGGGGGAAAATTTCGGAAAAGATACGGTATGGGAAAAATATCTGGGGCGGGAACTGCGCGGTACTAATATTGAGATTGAGGCTATATTTGATGAAAAACTGGTTACCCTTAAAGATGTGATGAGTCTTAAGGTCGGCAGTACTATACTGCTTAATTGCAGCCCTGATGACGATGTTACTTTGCGTTGCGGAGGGATTCCAGTGACAACCGGGACTTTGGGCAGAGTAAAAGAAAATATTGCCATCTCAATAAATGAGCCAGTCAAACAAAGGGTAAAGGATACCCAGTTATGATAATTGACTCTAATTTTGCTTCAGTTCTGCTTGGAATGGTGGTAACTATTACTCTGCAGGAGTGTGTGTATGAGTGTTGATTTTATAAGCCTGCTGCTTAATATTATGATTGCCGGCCTGCTGGTAGCTAATATCAGCTATTGCTGGGTACTCAATAAGCGCATTAAGATATTACAGGATGGTAAAAGCGAGCTTGCCAACCTGCTGCAATATTTTGATGAATCTACTGCTCGCGCCTCGGAAAGCATAATTGCGCTGCAAACAGCCAGCAAAAAAATTGGTGAGAATATGCAAAGCAAAATAGATAAAGCAAATTATCTTATGGATGACCTCGCTTTTATGGTCGAGAAGGGAAATATCCTCGCTGACCAGCTTGATGCTAATCTTGCGGTTAATCGTGCACGCAAACGTGTGTTTTCGGAAGAGCGCGTAGATGATGACGAGGTGTTGACCAGGGAAAAAGATATTGGAGAAAATGTCACAAAATCTTCTTTCGCGGTCGAAAATAAATCAGTGCCGCGCATAGTAGAAAGAAACTCAAATAAAGAAAAAACCACTGCTTCCCTTGAAGCGGTTATAGGCAGGATGGTTGGTCGTCCCAAGCCAGTAAATATTGCTGGAAATGCAGGGCAATCTGCTAATAATGCAGCTTCTGAAAAAGAAGCTCTTAATCTTCCTCAAACTCCAAGTAAATCCAGATCCAAGGCGGAGCAGGAGTTGCTCAATATGATTCGTACCGGCATTAAAGGATAATTAAAGTGAACAGATTGCGTATTCTTCCGGCGATTATCGTAACTGCTGTATTGCTGTTATTTGTTAAAGTTGTGTCTGTTATCAGGGACACTGAATCTTTGCTTATTGGCAGTGTGGAAGCGCAGCAAGCTGAGAAACCGTCGAATGTTTCTACTGAGAAGCCAGCAAACCTTCCGGATCAAGGGGCAAGCGCAAAGAAGCCTGATGATAAAAAAGCAGGTGATAAAAAAATGGAAGATAAAAAAGGTGACGAGAAAAAGGGCGATGAGAAAAAGCCAGAAGGTGATGGTAAAGAAGAGAGTAAAAAAGAAGATAAGAAAGAAGAAAATCCAAACGTTTCCAAGAATCTGGAATCTTCTGCAGAACATCGTTTCACAGCAGTTGAAATTGAACTTTTGCAGAGTCTTTCCAAGCGTCGCGAGGAATTAGAGCGTTGGGAAAATAATATACAGATTAAAGAAGTCGCGCTTGGGGCAACACAGAAACGGATTGATGATAAAATAAAACAGATCGAAGCAATGAAAAAGCAGGTTGCCGTTCTTCTTGCCCAATATAATGATAAGGAAGATGCAAAGATTAATAGCCTTGTAAAAATTTATGAAAACATGAAACCGGCTGAGGCAGCGCGCATTTTTGACGAAATTGAAATGCCGATTCTGCTTATGGTTATTAATGCCATGGCAGAAAAGAAAGCAGCTCCTATACTTGCTGCCATGAATCCAAAGAAAGCAAAGCAGCTGACTGTTGAGTTGGCAAATGAGCGTAAAATAAACACCAAGATTACTACCGGTGCTGAATCACAGATTGCACCATCTGCATCAGGAAATACTCCTGCTGATGCGTCTAAGGAATCGGCTCAGGCTGCCCCACCAAGTTCAAATTAATGTAGTTTTTAGTAAAGTTAAATAAGAGAAAATGGATGATATGACAGTACAATTGATGAAAAAAGAAATGAAACATGTTTTTAACCCAACTATTTTTCGTGAATATGACATTCGTGGCATAGTGGGACAGAGTTTATTTGCTGAAGATGCCTATCTTATCGCCCGCGCTTTTGCTACGAAAGCCGCGCAGTTGCAGAAAGATGGTGTTATCTGCGTGGGACGTGACGGGCGACTCAGCTCACCACAGATGCACGAAGCGGTGTGCCGTGGGATTATTGATAGTGGGTTGGATGTGCTGGATATTGGGCTTGGGCCAACGCCGATGCTTTATTACGCTGCTTATAGCAAAAAAGCTGTGGGTGGGATAATGATTACCGGTTCGCATAATCCACCGGATCATAATGGCTTTAAGTTTGTGCTGCAGAATCAGGCGTTTTATGGTGCTGCTATTGCCGAATTAAAAACCCTTGCGGAAAATAATAACCTGGCAAGTGGTGCCGGGAAAATCGAAAAACAGGACATACGCGAAACATATATTGCTGCGATGCTCAAGGCATATGATGGGACGCGTGAGCTTAATGTGGCGTGGGATGCAGGGAATGGTGCGACTGGAGAGATAATGTCGGCGATTTGCCAGAGGCTTGCCGGAAAACATATCGCGCTTAATGAAAAAATTGACGGCACATTTCCGGCGCATCACCCGGATCCGACAGTGCCGGAAAATCTGAAGCAGATAATCGCTACAGTGCGCGAGAAAAAACTGGATGCTGGCATCGCGTTTGATGGCGATGGCGACCGGCTGGGTGTGGTTGATGATGAAGGAAATATTTTATGGGGCGATCAACTCCTGATGCTCTACGCTGCTGATATTTTGAAAGAAAAACCTGGAGCGACTATTATTGCCGATGTGAAGGCGAGTGGCGCGTTGTTTGATGAGGTGGCGCGCCTCGGTGGAACACCTCTCATGTGGAAAACCGGGCATTCGCTGATAAAATCCAAAATGAAAGAAACCGGCGCGCCGCTGGCGGGTGAGATGAGTGGACATCTGTTTTTTGCTGATAAATATTATGGGTTTGATGACGCTATCTATGCAGCAGTGCGTTTGCTTGGTTTGCTTTCACGCAGCAATAAAAAACTTTCGCAGTTGCGGGCAGCTTTGCCTAAACGCATAAACACGCCGGAGATTCGTTTTCCTTGCGATGATCTGCGTAAATTTAAGGTGATTGATGAGGTGAAAAGCCGCTTGCAGAAAGACGGAGCAAAATTCAGCGATGTTGATGGCGTGCGGGTGAGCACGACTGCCGGCTGGTGGTTGCTGCGGGCATCCAACACGCAGGCGATGCTGGTTGCCCGCTGCGAGGCGGAAAATGAGCAGGGACTGGAAAGCCTGAAACAGGATTTGCAGAAACAGCTTGCCTTGAGCAAGGTTGAGTTGCCTGAGGGAGGTTCTGGTCATCACTAGCTATTTTAATGTACTAAAACATCAACGGACCGCTACTTTGTTTATTGCTGAGATGGCGTGATACTATACTACCATTATGTCCAGCATCATGAGCTGCTGCATCAAAGACTGCTGTTTTATATTTAGAAAGCTTATCCAAATCCATTTTAATTGGAGCTTTTTTCAACTCATCTACTTTAGACGGTTCAATGTATGCACTACCAATATCTGTATTATTATAAAGAAATGAGGCTACATTTTCCCAAGCCTGAGCTGCCCTAGATCCAGAAAAACTGAAGGAAATTATTTTTTGGTGTTCGCCTTCGTGATTTTGTTCCAAACTAACAGCCGCTTTTACATCAGCACCAAACCAGCGTGACATTTCATTAACTACATGTGTGCCAAGCATCACTGCTTTGTGATGTTCATGAGACATAGAAATAGCATCTGGCGTTTCAATGGTTATTGTGGTCATATTATCCTCCCTTAAATTTTTACCAATTCTAACAGAATTGTTATTCATTGAAAGTTAAGGTTTTGTTACAAGTTTTAATATGCTTCAAATTATGAAATCTTGTAATATCAATGACTTGCTATTATATGGGAATAGGGTTTAAAACAAATGGTCGGAACGACTGGATTTGAACCAGCGACCTCTAGTCCCCCAGACTAGCGCGCTACCAGACTGCGCTACGCTCCGAAAATCATTTACCCTGTTTAAAGTAGGATATTACTTTTAAAATTCAATGGATTTTTTGGCGGGAATCCAGCTGCACAAGTGCTTCGAAAATAGCGTTACTATTAAAGTGTAATTGCAACATATTGATATATCAAATTAATTGCTTTTATAAAATGTCATTAAACTGTAATAATAAAATTCTTAATATATGCTAACATGATTGCATGTCTGACAACATAGAAAATCTGTTTAAAATCGTTGGTGAAGAAGAACCGGAATTTCAGCGGGTAAAAGAAGCTATGGAATGGCTGATTTCTCCTAAGGCGGCAGGTATAGGGCAGAAATTGTTGCGTGATGCTTATGCGTTGCGTGGCAAGCCGCTAACAATTGAGGTTTCTAAAGAAGCACAAACCGCATATCTTGATTTGAATGGGGAGCATACCATTCGTATCAATCCACATAATGCAGAAAAAACTACAATCTTGGACAATAATGGAAAATCCGTACAGATGTCTGTAGAGCGTGCTTTGGCTCATGAAATGAAGCATTCTGGTCAGGACGGGCTGCAAGAAGCTACTAATAATAAAACTATATTAGAAGATAAAATAAGCAACTTTTATAAACCTAATTTTACGCCAGAACAAAAATCAGCAATTTCTGAGGATATGGCAAGAGCAATGGAATCACCAGATTATGAAACTGCGCGGCAGCATCTTGCAAAGTATGTAGATCAATTTGCAGTACCTAAGCAGAAGGCAGTTTCTCGTGAATTATTCGCACATCCTGAATATATAGAATATGTTAAGAAATTTGAGATGCCTGCTGTTGAAGTGGAAAATCAAATTGCGGTTTTGCGCGGTGAGCCGGCAAGAATAACCTATTTATCTTCCTATAATATTAAGCCTGAGGATAGGCGGGATATGATATTGGATGAATTATCAGAGACGATGGAATTAAATAAAAAGCCTCATCTTTCTGCGGTTGTGCAAGATGCGAAAGGCGCAAGTCGCAAATGATAATTCAATGGATTTATTGACGTAAATCCAGTCGTTCCGACTATAAGAAATCATGATTCAAAATAATAAAAAAAGCGGGATAAACCCGCTTTTTCTAAAATTTTAAATTAAGGTGGAACTAAAACTGGTAGCTTATGCCAACGCGGACATTGTCGGAATCTGGGTCGATGCTGCCTTCGCTGGCGTACCATGTATGGGTATATTCAGCGCGCACGCCGAATTGCCCCATTGCCAGAAGTTGCGTTCCGATACCTAGGTCAAAGCCGTTGAAGCGTTCTGACGCTCCGGCTGTGCCTGAGAAGGCTTCAAATTCGGTGTTGCGGTAGCCGAGGATACCGTATGGTGTGACGCCCATCTTTTCGTTGTTCAGGAAGGAGAGGCCGGGGCGGAATGACACACCCCATTCATTTTCTTTGTTGATTGCCAGACCAGCAACTTCATCATCGGAATCAGACCAGCCATAGAAACCTTCGATCGCGCCGTTAAGACCGATGCCGAGTCCGTTTACACGGTCAAGCAGCCCGTCGATGCGTATACCGGCGAACACACCATAATCCCAGCCGCGGGTTCTTGGGTTGAAGCCGGGAATGTTGGTGTCGGCATCGCTCCAGTCATAACCGCCGTAACCGCCGATATAAGGCCCGGTGAATGGCGAGCGGGCGATGTTTTCGCGGGTGCTGCTGGTGCTGGCGTTGTTACTTGGGGCGGCGAAGGTGGTGGATGCGAAGGTGGATAGCAGGACGGTGGTGACGAGTAAGGTTTTTGTGGTTTTCATAGTGGCCTCTTCTAAATTGGGGGTTTAATATGGGGAATTAATAAGATGCGACTACCATGAAGACTAGCATGTAAAAAAACAATATTGAAAGGTTAAGGATTTGTTCAATCTAGGAAATACAGATGGTTATATACTGCCACCATTAAAAAATTAATTGTCATTAAGTTGTAACTTTACATTAGGCATGGGTGCGGTTAAGCTGTTGTTATCTTGAAAAAAGACTGGCACAAAACAATAATTAAAAAAGGAGTTTGTAATGTCCAATAGAATAAATCCAGAATCACTAAAGAAAAACTTCACCACCGAAAATAAACTCAGGATTACTGATTTTATCGAGGAAAGAATTAGAAAAGATTGCCCGGGTTGTTCCGATAGAGTTATGCAGATATCTCATATTCCTGGTAGAAATGATGCTCAACCTTCTGTTGTGGTGAAACTTGGTTTAAACCATGGAGAAGATATTTCTTCTCTGAGTGGTGTTAATAATAAGTTACATGAAGCGTTTGGTGATGCTGTTTCTGAACCATTAGCAAATGATTATTGCGCTATTTTTGAAATCCATGGAGGTCCTGCTCGTTTAGTACAGGGTATTGATCGTTATGAAAAGGCGCATGATCAGGGGCGACAGAGCGCAATGATAGGATAAGGCTTTTTAGATCCTGTGCGGACACTATGTGTCCCACAGGATGACAGTCCAGACACTTACACTGGATAACAATTGTTTCAATTAAATATTTGCTTCAGCTTGTGAATCAGCAAATTTTGCATTATGCTGGCTTGCATGGAACACACCCTCATCAACACTATAATATCCAGTATTATTGCCGCATTTATCCTCGGGCTGTTGGCAAAAAAACTGAAGATGCCAGCTATTCTTGGATATTTGCTGGCGGGGATTGCCATTGGTCCGCATACACCAGGTTTTATTGGTGATGTGGGTTTGGCAAAACAACTGGCAGAGATCGGGATCATACTACTGATGTTCGGGGTGGGGCTGCATTTTTCATTCCGCGATTTGCTGGAGAGCAGGAAAATTGCGCTGCCTGGTGCTTTAGTGCAGATGGCATCGGCAACTATAATTGGCGCATCGCTTGCTTTTATGCTCGGGCATGGGGTTGTATCCGCAATAATTTTTGGGTTTTCACTTTCGGTTGCCAGCACCATCGTGCTTATACGCTCGCTGGAACAACGGAGTCTACTCACCAGCAGCGGCGGTAAGATTGCCATAAGCTGGCTGATTATTGAGGATATTGCGATGGTTTTCGCACTGGTCATGATACCGGTCGTTGCCGAAATCATGAATGGGACGCAGGATGCTGATTCTTTGCAAATTATAGGAATATTCTGCAGGATATTCTTTAAGATAGCCCTTTTCTTCGCTTTCATGTTTTATGTTGCCCGCCGCTTTTTGCCGTGGCTTCTGGCGCATACCGTTAAAATCCGCTCGGAAGAATTAAACACTATTGGAACATTGGCTATTGCCTTTGGTTGTGCATCGCTGTCTTATATAATTTTTGACGCTTCGCTTGCTCTTGGTGCTTTCCTTGCCGGGGTGATGTTAAATGAAAGTGAGATTGGTCGTAAATCTGCAAAAAACAGTGTGCAACTGCGCGATGCGTTCTCAGTTTTATTTTTCGTATCGGTGGGGATGTTGTTTGATCCTTATACACTCGTTACCCAGCCAATTCCTGTGTTTCTAACATTCCTTACCATTGTGCTGGCGAAAAGTGTTGCTGCCCTGATAATCACCCGCTTATTCAAGCAGACGCTGGAAGTGAGCTATGCTGTGGCACTGGGGCTGGCACAGATTGGGGAGTTTTCATTTATTCTTGGCGGAGTTGGTCTTGCCAAAGGTCTGCTCACCCAGGAGCTTTATAACCTGATTCTTGCCGGAGCGATGTTATCCATCGTGGTTAACCCATTCCTTTTCCGGATTTATGATTTGTTGGTTGTGAAGAGTAGAGAAGAGGGATTGGGAAATCGTAATTCGTAATCCCGCACTTGATGCGGGATCTAGGGCAGCAATTTCTGACAGAATTTATGGTTTTAGATCCCCGCCTACGCGGGGATGACAAGGGGAGAGTATGGGATGACAGGGGGAGAGTGCGTGAATGATTTACCGCAGCTGCGTAATTCGTAATGCTACCGCAATTGCGTGATGCGGAAGAGCTTGCGGCTGCTGGCGGGGATTATAGGCAGGTCAGAGGTTTTGCAGTCTAGCTCGGCAGCGGTGATAAGCCCAATTGCTTTTATTATATTCTCCAGACCCCAGCTATTTGCATGTCTTATCAGCGGGTCTTTCTGCTTCCAGAATACAGGCGGGCGGAGTCCTGCAACCACCACTTCCGCGCTTTGCCGAGTTTGCTGCATCTGGGCGCGGATGGAATAGAGGCGGGTGAAATAACGTGAAAGAGCGCGCAGATACATTATCGGTTGCGTGCCTTCGCGCAAATGCTGATACAGGTTCTTTTCCAGATTTACCAGATTGCGGTCGGCAATCGCGGTTATTATATCGTCAAGCTGGCTGTCGCGGTTGTTATCGGTGAGTAACTGCGCGTCCTGCACGGTTATTTTTTTCTCGTCACCAGCGTAGGTTATAAGCTTATCCAGCTCCTGATAAGTGACGTAGCGGTCATTGCCGAGCTGACTGGCAAGATAATCCACCACATCGCGGTTATAAATTATTTTTGCCCCGTCAAGTTTACTACGGATTACGCTCTGGATGTCGCGCATTTCGTCCTTATAACAGGCGAGGGCGGCACAGGAATTTTCCTTCTCAAAAAATGCCCTGAGCGATGATTTTCCCGAGAGTTCGTCGGCAACTACTATAAGGAAGTTGTCTTTATGAAAATAGGAAGCGGCAGATTCGATGACTCCGGTGATGCTGTTGCCCGCGTCATAAATTATGATAACCCGCTTGGGACACATCATGCTGACGGCGGAAAGTTCATCGGCGAGGCGAGGCGGGTCGGCAAGGAGTTCTGCTTCGGAAAGCTCGAGTTTTGCGAACGGGTCGCTTGCCATATCACCGAGAACCGCTTTGGTTATTTTTGCTGCACGTTCACGCACCAGCCCGCTATCAACGCCATAAATAAGCACTGCCTGACACTCACGCTGAGGAGCGGTGAGGAAGGATTCGATGGATTTAGTTGCTACTTTCATAGGGCGTAGTTCGTAAATACGTAGTTACGTAGTTCGTAATTAAGATCCCTCGACAAGCTCGGGATGACAAATTACTTCATTTCTTCAATTCCTCTTTTTCTACAAAACTCAACAACCGGTGGCGATATAGCTCAGCCAGCTCTTTGATTCCGCGTTTTCTGGCATCCTGCTCGGAAATATAAGTTGAGAAATATTGGTTGTTCGGGTTGTTGTAGCTGGTGACGCTGCTGAGTGTGCCGTTACCAACTTCCTTGCCGTCAGATATACGGGTCAGTTTGTAAGTAGAGCTGATTACCAGATTGTAGCGTGATGCTGTGCCGTCGCGGGCTACACCAACACCTATGTTGGAATAATTGATAAGCACGTTCAGATCATAAGATGGTGATGCTCCAGAATTCACCATATCTTCCAGATTATTGGAAAATTGTCGTGCCATGGTTGTTGCCGAGCTATTGTCAGCAGAAGCATCGCTGGAAGTTGGAAGCGTTGAGGTTGTGCCGCTGGCCGTGGCAGACACGCGTATTCCTGTGTTGATTATGGATTTTTCCGAATTTGCTGACGATTTGTCATAAACCGGACGGAAACCGCAGCTGGCAAGGACAAGGCAGCAGACTATAGGCAATAGGCGGCATAATGGCTTGAGGACTCCGGCTTGTGGCTTAAGTTTGTTTCCCTGACCACTGACTACTGACAACTGATTACTGGATAACGACATTGACAATCCTATTTGGTACGACGATTACTTTATTCACTTTTTTATCTTTTAGCAATTCTCTAATTGCAGGAACCGCCAAAGCTTTTTCTTCGGTTGTTTTTTTATCGCAGTCTTTTGGCAGATCAATAGTAGAGCGTAATTTACCATTTACCTGTATAGCAACAGTTACGCTATCGTCAACCAGCCACGCGCTATCAGCCACCAACCACGGTCTGTCGGCTAGTGTATCCTTATTGCCCAATTGCTGCCATAATTCTTCCGCAAGATGCGGCATGAACGGATTGATGAGGTGAACGGCAGCAATAATCGCTTCCATGCGCGTGGCAGAGGTTTCAGTATTATTTGGTGTACTCTCAACAAGGTTGGTTAGTTCGCGGATGCGGGCGATGGCTTTATTGAAATGGAAGCGTTCCAGATCCTCGGTCACGGCGGCGATGGTTTTGTGGGTGAGTTTTTTCAAGTTGTCAGTTGTCAGTTGCCGGTTGTCAGTATTTCTTTCTTCTGGCAACTGATCGCTGACCACTGACGACTGAACTAATCGCCACAGGCGGTTTATGTATCGCCACGCGCCTTCGATTCCGGCATCTGTCCACTCCAGATCACGTTCCGGCGGGCTGTCGGAAAGCATGAACAGGCGGGCGGCATCAACGCCGTAAGTTTCGATGATGTTATGCGGAGAAATGGTGTTTTTCTTCGACTTGCTCATTTTCTCGATGCGACCGATGGTAACTGGCTTGCCGGTTTTCAGTTCAACGTAAATAGGCTTATGGCTTATGGCTTGTGGCTTAAGTTTTTCTTCCTCAAGCCCTAAGTCTTGAGCCTTAAGCCCTATTTCATCTGGCGAAATCCATTTGCCTTCAGAGTTTTTGTAGGTTTCATGCGAGATCATGCCTTGGGTTTCAAGGCGTTTGAACGGTTCTTTATTATCAACTAGCCCGCATTTATTTAAAGCGCGGGTGAAAAAGCGTGAATAAAGCAGGTGCAGGACTGCGTGTTCAATGCCACCGATATAGCAATCAACCCCGCCATTTTCCGGCAGCCATTTTTTCACTGCCTGCGGGTCAAGAGGATTCTCTGAGGGCAGGGTGGCAAAACGGTAATAATACCATGATGACTCAAAGAAAGTGTCGAAAGTGTCGGTTTCACGACGAGCTGGTTTGCCGCAGCTTGGGCAGTTTACATGTTTCCATGTGGCGTGATGCTCCAGCGGATTACCAGTTTTATCAAAAGTCACGTCTTTGGGCAACTCAACTGGCAGGTCTTTTTCTGGCACGGGAACTATTCCACAAGCGGAACAATGGATAATTGGAATTGGGCAACCCCAATAACGCTGGCGGGAAACACCCCAATCACGCAGGCGGTAATTGATTTTCTCATTGCCTAAGCCAAGTTTCTCCAGTTTGCTTATGATAATTTTTTTTGCTTCATCGCTTGGTAATCCATTCAGGAAATCCGAGTTAATCATAACCCCGTTGCCAGCATAAGCTGCATCACGGAAATCAGCAGGATCGCCGTCTATAACAGGAGTTATCGGTAAATCATATTTCCGTGCAAAATCATGATCACGCTGATCATGGGCGGGGCAGCCAAAAATCGCACCGGTTCCGTAATCCATCAGGACAAAATTGGCGATGTATAGTGGGACTTCTTTTCCGTTAAATGGATGGACGATTTTTAGACCTGTGTCAAAGCCTTTTTTCTCGGCTTTTTCAATTGCTTCTTCACTAGTTCCTAATGTGTTACATTCGGCTATGAAAGTGGACAGTGGATTGTGGATAGTGGATGGTGAAGAAAGAATTTTAGAAACTAAAGGGTGTTGTGGTGAAATTGCACAAAATGACATACCAAAGATTGTATCAGGACGAGTAGTATAAATATCAAGCCATTCTTCACCATCCACCATCCACTGTCCACCATTCACACGCAAGCGTAGCGAAGCTCCTTGCGATTTCCCGATCCAGCGTTCCTGCATCAGGCGCACTTTTTCCGGCCATTCTTTCAGCGTGTCCAATCCTTCCAGTAATTCATCAGCGAAATCGGAGATACGCAAAAACCACTGGGATAGTTTGCGGCGTTCGACCAGCGCGCCACTGCGCCAGCCGCGGCCATCTATTACCTGTTCATTGGCAAGGACGGTGTTATCTATCGGATCCCAATTGACCTCCGCTTCTTTGCGGTAAGCGATGCCCTTTTCCAGGAATTTCAGGAAAAATAATTGCTCATGTTTGTAATAATCAGGCAGGCAGGTGGCAAGCTCACGCGACCAGTCATAAGAAAGGCCAATGGGTTTAAGCTGATCACGCATGGTGTCGATATTGGCGAGAGTCCAGTCTTCCGGATGCGAATTATTCTGGATAGCGGCGTTTTCCGCCGGCAAGCCAAACGCATCCCAACCCATCGGATGCAGGACATTGTAGCCTTGCGCACGCTTGCTGCGGGCGACGACATCACCGAGGGTATAGTTGCGGACATGCCCCATATGGATGTTGCCGGATGGGTATGGGAACATTTCCAGCACGTAATATTTAGGCTTGGCACTGTTGTTATCAGTTTTAAAAGTCGCGTTATCCGCCCAGTAGCGTTGCCACTTGGCTTCGGTTTCGCGGAAATTATAGCGGGTTGGTTCGGTCATATTGCAGTTGTCAGTTTCCGGTTGTCAGTTGTCAGCGGAAGTTTTTATACTGACCACTGATAACTGACAACTGACCGCTGACTATCTCCCCTGGCTTATCTTGAGTTCACGTGCGCGGGTGAGGATTGTATCCTCAATCTTGCGGGCATCGGCAGGATCAGATTTTATATCACGCCACTTGCCACTTTTATCCAAAGACTGTTTGAACAGGGTGATTTTTATGCCGTCGGCACGCAGTGATTTATCGAGGATAATTGCGTTGACTTTATAACGCTCAGAAGCATTTTCTTCATACCAATCAGTTATGATAACGCCACCAAAAGGATCAGCTGAAGCAAGCGGCATAAAAGAAAGCGTGTCCAGTGTCGCGCGCCACAGGAAGCTATTGACTCCAAGCGGAGAGGCGGAAGAAGCATCATCTTTTCTTTTGCCACCAAAGGAAATGCCATCTTCTCCGGTTAGCTTGCCGCGTGATTCCTTGCGCATTTCTTCAGCACTTACAGTGTCTGGTGCTTTGGTTTCAATGCCGGAACAGGCGGAAATAGCGAGAATTGATGTGATGATGAGTAGTGGTTTTTTCATGGCTTCTCTTTCTTGTCATCCCGCACTTGATGCGGGATCTAGGGTTGCAATCTCGGTCAGTGGATTTTATTCTAGATCCCCGCCTGCGCGGGGATGACAAATTATATAGCATAAAAAAAGAGGGGTGCAAGATTTACTCGTCATTGCGCGGAGGCGTAGCCGACAAAGCAATCCATCTTTCTATGATACTTGATTTTACTGGATTGCCGCGAAGGCTACGCCTTCTCGCAATGACGGATTTTGCATACACGGGATGACGAGCATAAAAAAAGGGCGGTGCAAGCACCGCCCTAAATTTAATTTCAACTACTTTCAGATTAGAAAGCGAGCTGTGTACCAACTAGAACAACGGTAGCATCGTTGTCGTTTGCAGTGCCAGTTGGGTCTAATTTAACTACGTTAACTTCAGCATAAGGAGTCAGACCTGCTGCCAATTTGTAATCAACACCGAATGACAGGTTGCTGAAATCATTGTTGGTAGCACCACCATCAACCTGGCTATCAATGTAAGTTACGCTAGCACCGAAAGGACCGGTTTCATACGCGCCACCAACAGTCCAGAAACGAGTTGAGCTATCGCTACCAGTTGTTTTGGTCTGCAAGCTATCACCAAGGTTGCCATAAGAACCAGCTAAGCTGAAGCCCATATAACCAAGTTTAGCACCGAGCTGATAAGTACGCAGATCGTTCTGAGTGCTAACTTCAGCGTTACCATATTCACCGGTTGCAGCGAGTTCTACAGAAACGTTGCTGAATTTACCTTGATAGTTCAAAGCACCGAGAATTACGTTTTCAGCTTCACCAGAAGTGTTATCAGCACGGCTTAAAGCTTGACCACGGTCACCACCAGTTGTATCGAACAAATAGCTCACGCCAGCTTGGAAACCAGAGAAACGTGGGGTGTAGTAGCTGAGTTTATTGATGGTCTGTTGTGATTCATCACCAAGCTGAACAGCACCGGTTGTTCCATAATCAAGATAAAGATCAGGTGTAGCAATGGTGCGACCTGTGCTTGTGCTCATGAAATAGATGAAGTCACCATCGATACCACCAGAAGCGCGAGCGATAGAAGAAGCGTCAACTTTCATGGTTTTAGTTACACCGAAATCAGAACCACCCTGTAATTTACCCCATTTTCCGTCAACATAAACGAAAGTACGTTCAGAGTTAACACCAGAAGTTCCGGCACCACCATCAGTTGATGAAGTATCAGCAGCTAGATCGATACCAGCACCATAACCAAGTCCACCATCGGTTTTACCATTAACGCGAACAGTAACTACGTTGTCAGAGCGGAAAGCACCAGAACGAAGGTTGGTGTCTAGGTCTTCGCTAACGAAGCCAGCTTGGAAGGTTGAGAAACCACCAAGAGTGATTTTTGGAGTTTCAGCAGCGTTTGCAGCACCTGCGAACAATGCAGCAGCACCAACTAAAGCAGAGGTACCGAGAAGAATTTTTTTCATATATATTTCCTTAGTAAGAGTTTATACTGTGACTAGAAGAACAATCTAGGCTACATAAAGCTTTTTTACTGCTTTATGACTTTACCTGAAGCTAGTTATTGTGCAAACATCTCCCCCTTGCAAGTTGTAACGGTAATCATAAGCATTAATTCAGGTGTTTTCGCTTAATATGTGGCAATATAGCAACAATAATACTAGTGATTTGAAGGTTTTTAATTGTTTTTTAATTATTTGGGATGCGTTTTATCTATGAATTTAGCAGATAAACTGAGAGTAATCAGGGAATCCATTGAAAATGCAAGCGTGGCATCGCCCATAGCTGCCAGAAATGTTACACTTCTTGCAGCCAGCAAGACGCAGCCCGCCTATGTTATTGAAGAGGCAATCCGGGCAGGAATAAGTTGTTTCGGTGAAAACCGGGTGCAGGAAGCGCGGGAGAAATGGTCAGAACTTAGGGGCAAGCATAGTAATGTTAAATTACACTTAATAGGAGCTTTGCAAACTAATAAGGTAAAGCAGGCACTGGAACTGTTTGATGTGATTCAGACATTGGATAGGGTTGCACTCGCTGAGGCGGTTGCCAGAGAATTGAAGAAATGGAGAAATGAAGAAATGGGGAACTGGAGAAGTAGAGAAATAGAGAAAAAGGAATTGGATAATTCCTCAATTCCTCAATTCCTCGATTCCTCAATTCCTACCTTCTATATTCAGGTGAATACTGGAAAAGAGCAGCAGAAATCAGGAGTTTTTCCAGAAAATGCTGATGAATTTATAGCATATTGCCGAAGTCTGGATTTGCCAGTTGTCGGGCTGATGTGCGTGCCACCGGCAGATCAACCATCTGCACCACATTTTGCGTTGCTGCGCGAAATTGCCCTGCGTAATAATTTGGCTGAGCTGAGTATGGGGATGAGCGATGATTTTGAAGTTGCTGTACGGATGGGGTCTAGCTGTGTGCGGGTTGGGACGGCTTTGTTTGGTGAGCGTAAATAATTTTGTCATCCCGCACTTGATGCGGGATCTAGAGCCATAAATACCTACTGAAATTGTGTTTCTAGATCCCCGAATAAATCGGGGATGACGACCTCTCTCATAGAGGGAGAGGGTGATAGAGTGTGTAAAGGAATTTAACATAATTATTATTGCAATTAGTACTTGTATAAGATATCTATAATACAACTTATAGGTAGTATTATGATATTTGCAACTGAGCCATATAAATTTTCACTGGATGCTTTTTGCTGCTGGTTTTTTGTTATGATGTTGTGGCTTCCTAGCTGCGTTGGCGGCTGGCTGGTCTATTTTGATTTGCTTGATGCCGGGAGCATGTGGCTGGGAAGTTTTGTACTTAGCCTTTTTGTTGCGGTGTATATGGGAACTACGAGGTACGCAATCAAATAAGCTTATCGGTCGCGCTGTATTTATCGCTTACTGCCGCAAGTAAATTTCCACCAATGTCCTTGCCGGTAACGCCACCAACTATTTCATTGAACAAAGCGATGGCAAAGCCGATTGGCCCGCCAATGAGCGCGCCACCGACAAGCCGGGAGCCGGTGGAAATAGTGTCGCCGGTTACCTCACGATATAAAGTTGACAGACCTGGAACTTGCTGTAGCGGGTTTATGCTATCTAAAACCGATTTGAAACTAAGACCACCTTCGCCAAAAAAATCATCATTCACCAACTCGAACGGTTTTTCCATGCGCTGCTGATATGGCGAAAGGCTGCGCTCAGGCTGGGCATAAATGGTAATCTGGGTAGGTTGCGGATTGGCAATATCTGTGGTCATGGTTTTTCTCTGTGATTATAGAGAATAAATATAAGCAAGAGCCGTGCCAATGTTTAGTATTTAGTAGTTAGTAAATTGTAATTTGTAAGATAAAACAAACTACTAAATACAAACTACGGTCTTACGCTGTCTCTACCAACAGTGTCACACGCTCGGGCAGGACTTCGGCAACGCCACCAGTTACGTGGAATTCTTTTTTCTCGCCGCCGATTAGGTCAATTGTAATATTGCCTTCTTTTAGTGTCGATATGAAAGGCGCATGGTTTGGTAACACGCCAAATTCACCCTGCGAGCCACAAACCTGAACATAGGCAGCATCACCTTCAAACAGGATTTTTTCAGGAGTTATTAGTTGTACTTGCATAGTGACCTCGTGTTTCGGGATTAGGGATTAGGGCTTCGGGATTCAAAAATCGGGAAATTCCTTCCCGAAACACGAACCCCGAAACACGAATCCCGATTAAGCCACTTCCGCAGCCATTTTCTTTGCTTTCGCGATAGCTTCGTCAATGCTTCCCACCATATAGAAAGCTGATTCCGGCAAGTCATCATATTTACCTTCAATGATACCTTTGAAGCCTGAAATAGTATCAGCTAGTGAAACCAGTTTGCCTGGAGAACCAGTGAATACTTCGGCAACGTGGAATGGCTGCGACAAGAAACGCTGGATTTTGCGGGCGCGGGCAACAACCTGTTTATCTTCTTCAGAAAGCTCGTCCATACCCAGAATCGCAATAATATCCTGCAGTGATTTGTAAGTCTGCAACACACGTTGAACTTCACGCGCAACGTTGTAATGCTCTTCGCCAATAACTGTTGGGTCTAGTACGCGTGATGTTGAATCAAGCGGATCTACCGCCGGATAAATTCCCAGCTCGGCGATCTGGCGGGAAAGAACGGTGGTTGCGTCAAGATGCGCGAATGATGTTGCCGGAGCCGGATCGGTCAAATCGTCGGCAGGAACATAGACCGCCTGCACCGAAGTGATCGAACCTTTTTTTGTTGATGTAATGCGTTCCTGCATCTGTCCCATGTCGGTGGAAAGTGTAGGCTGATAACCTACCGCCGAAGGGATACGGCCAAGTAGCGCGGAAACTTCCGAGCCAGCCTGTGTAAAGCGGAAAATGTTATCAACGAAAAAGAGTACGTCCTGTCCTTCCTGATCGCGGAAATATTCAGCTTGGGTTAGACCAGTGAGAGCCACACGCGCACGCGCTCCCGGAGGTTCGTTCATCTGCCCGTAAACCAGTGCCACTTTTGATTTGCTTTGATCTTCAAGGTTGATAACGCCGGATTCCATCATTTCGTGGTATAGGTCGTTACCTTCGCGGGTTCGCTCACCCACACCGGCAAACACCGAGAAACCACCATGCGCTTTAGCGATGTTATTGATAAGTTCCATGATGAGAACGGTTTTACCAACACCCGCACCGCCGAACAGACCGATTTTACCACCTTTTACATATGGCGCGAGAAGGTCGATAACTTTAATGCCAGTAACCAGAATTTCGGTTTTGGTTGATTGCTCGCTGAAAGCAGGTGCTTGAGCGTGAATTGGCGCAGTCTGCTTGTTGCCGATTTTGCCGCGCTCGTCAATTGGCTCACCGATTACGTTCATGATGCGTCCCAGAGTTTCGCGGCCAACCGGTACGGAAATTGGCGCACCAGTATCAACCACGCCCTGACCACGGGTTAAGCCCTCGGTTGCATCCATCGCAATAGTGCGGACTTCCGATTCGCCAAGATGCTGCGCCACTTCCAGCACCAGAGTTTTATTGTTGTTCTGGGTAGTGAGAGCGTTCAAAATCGCGGGCAATTTGCCAGCGGGAAATTTTACGTCGATAACCGCACCGATTACCTGTGTGATGATACCTGAATTTGCAGCCATTTTTTTCTTCTCCTAAATTATAATCAGTAATTCTATTTTTAATTCTATTTCTGTTCGTCCAAAATTCCTTGTATCCAATCTTTCAAAGCTGGGATTTTATGTTCTGCTATCTCCCAAAGCGTTGTTATTTCTATTTTATCATATTCATGCGATATAATATTCCGTAAAGCAATGATGTTACTCCATGGAATATATGGATATTTATCACGAATATTTTTTGATATACCACGACATGCTTCTCCGATTATCTCAAAATATCTTTCTAGTGCTTTTTCAGCAAATTCATCACGTAATTCAGATGCTAATAACCTTTCCATTCCAGCGATTGCTTTAAGGGTATCTTCTAATTTTTCTATATCCCTCTCTTTGTCGTATCCCCTCATAAAGGAATAGCCTCATTTAATATGGTATTTGCCACACGAGGACGTAAATTAGTATCTGAAACCAAATCAATCTTTGTATGTAGCATTTCCTCTAAATCATAAAGCATTCCAGCCATTTCCCAAATTGTAGAACCTTTCGGCAAGTGGCATAAAAAATCAATATCACTTTTTTCATCAGCATCGCCACGCGCAATCGAACCAAACACACGAATATTCTCCACCCCGTGCTTTTTAGCCAGCTCTAGGATTTGTGGTTTATACTCAGTGCGAAGTTGTTCAAGGGTTATCATTATTTACGAATATTCCTCTTTTAGATGATCAGATTATCTGATTATCAGATGATCCGTGTTAAGTAAGTTTGTTTCGTAATTTAGCAAGCATAGAACCGACAGCTTTAAAATCATCATCCCATTTGGTAAATTCAGTTTGGTCGATGTATTGTAAATCAGATGCGTATCTTAGCCAGATTTGTGTTTCGCAGGCGGAAGCCTCAGCAATGGTTAGAAACCGAGCGAATTCCACGCGCGAATATTTTTGTTTTATAAATCCTTCACCAATATTGGCGCAAATTGATTCGCTGGCACGGCGCAATTGATCGCCAAGTGCGTATTGTTCTATTTTAGGGAAGGCAAGAGTTTTTTGATGTACTTCCATAGAAGCATTGTATGCGCGTTTAAAAACCTCTAAATCCCAAGGGTTTCTAATTAGTTTGGACTGAGTAGAAGTTACATTTACTTCACGGATAATCGGATCATCTATTATCATATCATCGCTACTCATACTGCCTCCGCACCAGAAATAATTTCGATAAGTTCTTTGGTAATCGCAGCCTGACGGGTGCGGTTGTATTTGAGCGATAGCTTCTTAATCATTTCGCCCGCGTTACGAGTTGCGTTATCCATCGCCGTCATGCGCGCGCCTTGTTCGCTGGCTGCATTTTCCAACAATGAACGATATACCTGCACGCCAAGATTTTTTGGTAATAAATCGGCAAGTATTTCAGTTTCACTTGGTTCGTATTCGTAAGGCGCGTGGTTCGTGGTTTGTGATTCGTGATTCGTGATTTCCAGAGGGATTATCTGTTGGAAGGTAACAATTTGCGAAATAGCGGATTTGAATTTGTTATAAACCACATGGGCAACATCAAATTCGCCAGCTTCAAAGCGGGTTGTAAGCTCGTCAGAAATTTCTTTTGCATCGCTATATGCGATTTTTTTCTTAGGAAGTTCTGTCTTGTATATAATAAGAGAGCTAAATTCATAATATAGCTGCTCATAGCCTTTACGCCCGACACAAAGAAGTTTTACTTTGTTGCCCTGTCCTTGCAGTTCGCGGACTTTGCGGCGCACGGCGCGCACTATCGTACTGTTAAAACCACCGCATAGACCACGATCCGAGGTAGCTACCACAATTAATTGCGTGTCACTTTTACCTGTTCCAGAAAGTAGCTTGGGCGCGTCTGCCCCAGCATTTATAGAGCTGGCAAGAGAAGAAAGTAACTTTTCCATTCCTTCAGCGTAAGGACGCGCAGCCTCGGCTTGCTCACGCGCACGGCGCAGCTTTGCCGCCGCCACCATCTTCATGGCTTTGGTGATTTTCTGTGTCGATTTTACCGATTTTATACGGTTCTTAAGGTCTTTTAAACTAGGCATTACAGAGTTATTTCCTGTTGTGTCTTTTGGTTTTTATAAATAATCTTTTTTCCAATTTGGTCATTTGCATTCATAAGCTCAATTCCAAGAACCGAGCCATCTGTTGCTATATCGATATTTACATCATTTATAGTAATGGTTTCCTTTATTTTCATTTTTTTCTTTTTGAAGTAAATATATCCAATATCATTTTCCGGTTCATGGGTTATGTACATAGATATATTCTCTCAAAAAAATTTAGTTATTACAGTTACAACATACCAGCCATAATCTTTAGGAGCAGCGATAACCTCTAGTTTTTTATACCTAAAGTAACGCTCATTCCAGTAATCATTATAAGAAAAAGTTTTTTCAAATTTAACTCTCTCTTTTTTTGCTGGAAATTTTCTGCCTTCAAATACGGTTTTTATAATCTCCTGATAGTTAGCCCCTCTTTGTTTAGCTCTTTCTTTTGCATGATTACCAATAACGACTTCTACATTTTTATTCTCAACATTATAATCAAAAACTCCACCAGCCACCACATTATCTGGATTAATAGAGCTATTTGCCAGTACTACATTATTGCAAAAAGCAATATATAATATGAAACAAATAACTAAATGAAATAAGCTACGCAAACCTTTTTACCAGTTGTTCAATCACGTTTTTCAGTTTTGCTTCATTCTCTGGAGAAAGTGCTGATTTTGCAGTAATATCATCAAGGATATCTTTCTGGGTGTTACGCAGTTCCAGAAGCAATGCCTGCTCGAATTTGCCAACGTCACGAGTGCTGATTTTATCGAGATGCCCTTTCACGCCGGCATAAATTACGCAAACCTGCTCAGCAGTGGAAAGCGGTGAATATTGTGGTTGTTTTAGAAGCTCGGTGAGGCGTTGACCGCGTGCCAAAAGTTTTTGTGTTGCAGGGTCTAAATCCGAGCCGAACTGCGCGAAAGATTCCATTTCGCGATATTGCGCGAGTTCAAGCTTAATTGAACCAGCAACTTGTTTCATCGCTTTAATCTGCGCCGCTGAACCTACGCGTGATACGGATAAACCAACGTTTACCGCCGGACGCACGCCTTTATAAAACAGGTCGGTTTCAAGGAAAATCTGCCCGTCAGTAATTGAGATTACGTTGGTTGGAATATAAGCGGAAACGTCACCAGCCTGAGTTTCAATAATAGGCAGGGCGGTCATTGAGCCAGCACCTTGCGCATCCGACATTTTCGCGGAACGCTCCAACAGGCGGGAGTGAATGTAAAATACGTCACCCGGATAAGCTTCACGACCAGGAGGACGGCGAAGGAGCAATGACATCTGGCGGTAAGCCACGGCCTGTTTGGACAAATCATCATAAATGATGAGGGCGTGCATGCCGTTATCGCGGAAATATTCACCCATCGCCGAGCCAGTGTAAGGCGCGAGGAATTGCAGCGGAGCAGGCTCAGAAGCAGTTGCGGCAACCACGATGGTGTAAGCCAGCGCGCCAGTTTCTTCGAGTTTTTTAACTACCTGCGCTACGGTTGAGCGTTTTTGCCCGATGCAAACATAAATGCAATATAGTTTTTTGCTTTCGTCGGTACCGGAATTGATGGCTTTCTGGTTGAGGATTGCGTCAACGGCGATTGCGGTTTTACCAGTCTGGCGGTCACCAATGATAAGCTCGCGCTGCCCGCGACCGATTGGAATCAAAGTATCAATAGCTTTGATACCAGTCGACATCGGCTCATGCACTGACTTACGGGCGATAATCCCCGGAGCTTTAACTTCCACGCGAGAGCGAGTGACGTTGGTCAGTGGCCCTTTGCCGTCAATCGGGTTGCCCAGACCGTCAACCACGCGACCAAGCAAACCCTTGCCAACCGGAGTATCCATAATGGTTGCGGTGCGTTTTACAATGTCACCTTCTTTTACTGTTCTATCATCGCCAAAAATAACTACGCCGACATTGTCAGAAGCAAGGTTCAGAGCCATGCCCTTGATGCCGCCGTTAAATTCCACCATTTCACCAGCCTGAACATTTTCGAGGCCATAAACAGTCGCGATACCGTCACCAACGGCAACAACCTGACCAGTTTCAGAGAGTTCAGCAGATGCGCTGAATTCGGTGATTTGCTTTTTAAGAATGTCCGAAATTTCAGACGGGCGGATGTTCATGTTTTTACTCCATTTGTTTATTTTAATTATTGGATGATCCGATAATCAGATCATCGGATTATCCAGTTTTATGCCACTTTCAGCTCCTGCTGCAAGCGGTTTAATTTACCAGCCAGAGAGCCATCAAGCTGCAGACTGCCGACATTTATAATAGTTCCACCAAGTATTGCTGGGTCTTCGCGCACGCTCAGGTTGATTTTTTTGCCCACTGCTTTGCTGAGTGACTGCGCCACTGACGCCGATTCTTTTTCTGAGATTTTCTGCGCCACCACCAGCTCGGCAGACAGTTCTCCACGAACATTTGCAGATTTTTCCAGAAATATAGTAATCATTTCCGGGAGAAGATTCAGGCGTTTGTGATGGGCAAGCAGGGCGATAAACCTTGCGGTAAGCTCGCTTACACCGATTTTCTGCATTAAAACCATGGCAATTTTGCCTTGCGCCTCGCGGGTGAGCAGCGGATTATGCAAAAAATCCTGAAAATCAGAGTTTTCCTTGATAAGTTCAGCAATCGTAAGCAGGTCTTTTTCGACACTGGAAACGTTATTATCCGCCACTGCCACGTCGAACACAGCACTAACGTAGCGTTCGGAAATTTTTCTAGAACCAGAGTTTTTCACATCTACACTTCAAAATAAGTTATCAATTTGATTTTTCGGTGCAGAAACTAGGCAATTATGTTTAGAAAGGCAACAAGAAAATGCAGATTTCTAATTCACTGAATTATGGACAAATTTATGAATAATGCTGGCAGCTAGAGTTTGGTAGGGTAATCCTTCGGCTGAAGCTTTAAGCTTCAGGCGCAGCAGGTCATCATCAGAAATACGGATATTAAGCCGCGCATTCTTCCGTGAAAAATTCTTTGCAGCTTCGACAGCTTCTTTTATTAATTTCTTCTGATTAGGCAATGGCTTAAGCTTGCCTTGTTCAAAAGCTTCGAGAGTTGCTATCTCATCTTCATCCAGCTTATATTTCTTTGCCCATTCTGCCATTGAAGAAGTAGGCACTTTTTTAGCTGATGGCTTATTTTTTTTCATATCCATTTTCCTTTAGCCATTTTTTAGTTGCCTTTCTGCTTGGATAACAGGTTATTAGACGAATATTATGCTCCCTTTTCAGATAAGGGACTAACCATACATAATTTTCTATATCAATTACATATATACCCTGCTCACCATATCTTAGTTTATTATGGTGGTCAGTTGAAAATAATAACTTGCCAGCCTCAATCAGCGTTATTATTTCTTCAAAGCCAACCCCGCGCTGCTTTCTGAGCCACGCGCTTTTCGCCACATCAAACTCAAAATTGATTTCATTCATATTTGTACCACAATGTGTGCATTTTGGCAACCATATTTTTAGGTAATATTCTCCAGAAAGGCAAGCAATAATTTATGGTATGAGACCTCTGCATAATGCGTCATTGCGACTGCGAGCGTAGCGTGGCAGGAAGCAATCCATCTTTCTATGATGCTTAATTTTACTGGATTGCCACGTCGGCTTCGCCTCCTCGCAATGACGAAAAACGCATTATGCAGAGGTCTCGGTATTGTTATCCCCGCGCAACCTTGCTTGGAAGAATTGGCGGGGATCTAGGGTACAAACTAATTAGGAGCTTTTGGCTCTAGATCCCCGCGCAAGGCGGGGATGACGGGCTACAAAAAGCTCTGCGGGTCGATGTCCAGTTTTATCCGCACTGAGGAGGGGGGCTTTTACCCCTTCTACCCAGTTTCGCATCACCAATCAGATTTTCCTCAATTCATCAGCACTAATTTGATAGGTAGCCATTTTTATTTATCTCCTTCTTCAGTATTTAATAAATATACAGTTATAGCACTTTCAGCTAATAGGTCGCGATCACAAGAAAATTGATTAAAAAGCCTAGCTGGATTCCATTCTTTATTACTGACTGCACCATAGGTACATTCATTGTTTAGTCGTCGTTTTTTTAGCACTGTAAGCGTATCCTCTAAAGCCTCTGTGATTTCCTTGTCTTTTTCTTTTTTGTGTACCTTATGTCGCAATTCCTTGGCGTGTTTATCAAATATTTTTGCCCACCATTGTGATTCAAGCTCTATGCAATTTAGAGTATTAGACCCCATATTTATGTCCTTAAGCCAATCATCATATTTTTCTATATTATTCATGCATTCACTTGCAAACTTGCCTATGCATTTTTTGTACAATGTATATTTGTGTAATGAATTAGCAGAAGATAAACATCCTTCAAAAAAATTTCTTCGTATCTCTTTTGCACTTGGCGATTTTTCTGCATCTGCCGCATTCGCAGAATTATAAGATGCGTTCATAGCCACGGTCACCATTATCAAAAACAAACTCATTTTTCTCATAATTGTATCTCTCAATAATCTATTATATATTTTCTTAAATAGGCTTAGTCATTTCTAATATACTTTCGATATTCATGGATACCGCCCTTCGGCGGTATGACGGGCTACAAAAAGCTCTGCGGGTCGATGTCCAGCTTTATCCGCACGGAGGAGGGGGCTTTTACTCCTTCCACCCAGTTTCGCATCATATCGGGCAGGTTTATGTTTCTATCAGCTTTGACCAGCAGGCGGTAGCGGAATTTGCCGCGCAGCAACGCGAGTGGGGCGGGGGCGGGGCCGTATAAGGTGAGTTTAGAGTGTTGAGTGTTGAGTGTGGAAGCAAGGTGGTTGGCGGTTTTGATTACTGCATCTTCCTTTTCGCCTTCGACTATAACCGCGGCGAGGCGGGAGAAGGGCGGCATGTTGGCGTTTTTGCGGGCGGCAATTTCGGCGGCGAGGAAGGCATCGCGGTCGCCAGAAACCAGAGCTTTGATGACTGGATGCTCAGGCAGAAAACTTTGCAGGAATACCTGCCCGCGCACGATTTCCCGCCCCGCCCGCCCTGAAAGCTGGTGCAGAAGCTGATAGGTGCGCTCAGAGGCGCGCAGGTCGCCCCCCGCCAGCCCCAAATCGGCATCCACCACACCAACCACTGCTAAATCAGCAAAATGATGACCTTTGGCGATCATCTGCGTGCCGATCAGCAGGTCGATATTTTTCTCGGTCATGTCGGTGATGGTTTGCGACATGTCGTTGTAGCTGCCCATGCTGTCGCTCGCCATGACCGCTACCCGCGCTTGCGGCATGAACTCGCCGACTTCTTCCAGCAATCGCTCCACACCCGGCCCGCAAGGGTGCAATGTGTCCTCAGCGGCGCAGGTTGGGCAGGCTTTTGGAACAGGAACGCGGTAGTTGCAATGATGACATTCAAGGCGCGGTTTGCTGCGGTGAAGAACTAGCCACGCGGCGCAATCTGGACATTGGAAACGATGACCGCATTTGCGGCAGAGCATCAGCGGCGCGTAGCCACGGCGGTTGAGAAAGAGCATCGCCTGATGACCGTGTGATATTGCAGTTGCCAGTTTTTCGCGCAGCAGGGCTGAGATAAAATGCCCAGCGGTTAGGGTTTCCTTGCGCATATCTATAACATTTATATCGGGCATTACCGCCTCAGCGTGGCGCAGGGGCAGGGATATTTCAGTATATTTGCCTTCTTTGCTGTTGTGATAGCTCTCCAGTGATGGTGTTGCCGAAACCAGCACTATCGGGAATTTTTCAAAGCGGGCGCGGGCAACTGCCATGTCGCGGGCGTGATACATCACACCGTCTTCCTGCTTATATGAGCCGTCATGCTCTTCATCGACGATAATCAGTGAAAGGTTTTTATAAGGCAAAAATAATGCGCTGCGTGCGCCGACAATTACTCGCGCTTCGCCACTGGAAATTGCTTGCCAGCTTGCTCGTTTTTTTGCTGGAGTTATACCAGAATGCCAGACTACAGGCGCGCAACCAAAACGTGATTCAAAACGTTCCAGCCATTGTACTGATAGACCGATTTCGGGGAGCAAGATAAGGAGTTGTGAGTTGTGAGTTGTGAGTGCTGAGTGCTGAGATTCTTGCTTACTCTGCACTCTTAACTCTAAACTCAGCACTTTAGCTATAGAGTCAAAATAAACTTCGGTTTTTCCTGAACCTGTTACACCATCAAGCAATGTTACAGAGAAACCAGCCTTGAGTTTTGCACCTAAAATATCTGCTGCGTTTTGTTGAACTTCAGAAAGCGGCGTGAGGTTTATTTTATTGATATCTATTTTTGTATTTACATGTACTCGCCCAGTTTTTTCTATCTCATTAATTGGTAATAACATTTTAAGCATCGAACCTTTCGGAGCGCAATTATACCACGCTGCCCAGTCAATAAATTTGCGGACATTTTCGGAGATTGGCGGAAAATTCTTGTGATGGGTTATGACATTTTTTATTTTCCCCGCGGGCAGGTTGGCTGTGCCTTTGCCCCATACCACGCCCAGCGATTCGCTCCTGCCAAACGGCACGGTTACTATATCGCCAGCCACAAGCGACATGCCCTCTGGCGCGAGATAATCAAACGCCTGATTCACCGCAGTTGGCAGGAGTATTTCAAATTGATTAGGTTTCATACTTGCAAAAAAAACGGATGGTAGCTACTGTGCTGAAAGTTTATTCATACACCATTGAAAGAAAATAAAATGAAATTTTTTGTTGATACTGCTGATGTAAAAGAAATCCGTGAACTGGCTGCAACTGGCTTGCTTGACGGCGTAACTACCAATCCTACTCTGATTGCCAAGTCGGGTCGTGATTTTATTGAGGTCATAACCGAAATTGCTGCGGTTGTTCCCGGTCCGGTTTCGGCGGAAGTTGCAGCGACTGATTTTGAAGGAATGGTGAAAGAAGGTGAAAGGCTGGCGCGGATTGCTGATAATATCGCTATTAAAGTGCCGTTGACATGGGATGGGCTTAAGGCGTGCAAGCATTTCACCAGCAAAAATATTATGGTGAATGTCACTCTGTGTTTCTCGGCAGCGCAGGCGATCCTTGCAGCGAAAGCAGGCGCAACTTTTATTTCGCCGTTTGTGGGCAGGCTTGACGATGTCGGGCAATCAGGAATGCAGCTAATTTCTGAGATTTGCACGATTTACAGCCAATATGATTATTTTGAAACAGAAGTTCTGGTTGCCTCTGTTCGCAGCCCGATGCATGTTGTGGAAGCGGCGATGCTAGGCGCACATGTGGCGACGATTCCGCCTTCGGTTCTCAAACAATTAGTGTCGCATCCGCTTACTGACAAAGGACTCGCGACTTTCCTCGCCGACTGGCAGAAAACTGGTCAGAAGATAGGGTAATAAATGTCATCCTGTGGGCAACGAAGTTGCAGCACAGGATCTCATGCAATTATAAACAGATCCTGCGCTGTGGCTAAAGCCACCCGCAGGATGACAGGTAAAGGATAGCTAGTGAGCAGGAAAAAAGAATTGGTGCAGGAAGTGGCAATTACTGAAGGTCAGGTGCGGGAATATTTAGAGACACATCCTGATTTTTTGCATAATATCCCCGCACCAAAGCGCGATTTAGGCGAAGGGGTGGAGGATTTCCAGCATTACCTGCTGAAGAATTTGCAGAGTAACTCAAAATCATTGCAACAGAGTTATGATTTGCTGGTGGATTATTGCCGGGAGAATTTATCGGCGCAGGTGCAGGTGCATAATGCGGTGCTGAAACTCATCCGCGCGCGCAGCATCGAGCAACTTCTTGAGCTGCTGACGATTGACATGCTCTCGGTGTTTGGTTTGGATGTGGTGCGGATTGCTATGGAATCGGATGTTCCTTTCGATACATCTTATGGTGAGCAGAATTATTCGGGTATTGTGTTTATTGATTCAGGAACGGTTGATGCTCTATTTGGTAAGCAGAAAAATGTCCTGCTATTTGCAGATACCGGAGAAAATTTGCCAATCGGGTTTGAGCAGATTTTTATAAATTGTGAGCAGCAGGTTGAATCCTGCGCGCTGTTGCGTCTTGATTCAGAAATGGTCGATAAGCATATTATCCTAGCCCTTGGAGTGCGTGACAAAGACCGTTATCATGCGGGGCAAGGGACAGAACTTCTGCATTTCTTCGCGCAGGCTGTGTCGTTGCAGCTTGATAAGTATCTGGATGATTTGACACTTTAAGGATTAAGTGTCATACCGCCGAAGGGCGGTATCTATGCAAACAACAAACTGGTAACTTGCGGTTAGGTATGGATTGCGCTCTACAGCGCAATGACGGCTAAAAATATCGGTAATATTATGTCTATAGATGATTTAATTGAAGAGTTGTTAGAGCTATATGAAGACCTTATATGGTCAAAATTAGCAGATAAAAGATTGAGAGAAACTACAAAATGGATTTCTCATGAAGAAGCTTGGAACTAATCTTCCCATAACGCCCGCGCTTAATTCCATTATGGAACAGTGGGAAATTTGGCTTGCGGGTGTGAAGATTTTTTCAAATCACACGGTTATTTCCTATAAAAATGATCTCTCCAATTTCCTTATTTTTATGGCTGGGCATTTGGGGGATAAGGTTGGATTGCCGGAGCTTGCCGCGATTGAGCATAAAGATATACGTGCGTGGCTTGCCAGTCGTGCCATGGCGGATGAAGAAAAAAAATATGAGGCATCATCGAACGCCCGCGCACTTTCCACTATAAAGAATTTTTTCCGTTATTTGGAAAAACAGGGGAAAAGCAAAAACGCTGCGATACTGCATATCCGTGCGCCGAAAATAAAAAAATCCCTGCCGCGCGCGCTTAGTGAAGAGCAGGCAAAAGATGCGGTGGCGGGAATTATTTCTGATAATTCGGAAAGCTGGGTGAATGCGCGGGATACGGCTTTGCTTATGCTGATTTATGGTTGCGGGCTGCGTATTGGTGAGGCTCTTTCGCTTAACTATAGTGATATTCCTCGTGGTGAAAGTTTGGTTGTGACGGGTAAGGGAAATAAACAGCGCAAACTGCCAGTGCTGCCGATTGTGCGGGCAGCAATTGAGGAATATGTTGCACAGTGTCCATATGATTTTAATGCCGATTCGCCTCTGTTCTGGGGACTGCGTGGAAAGGCTCTCGATGCTGGAATTTTTCAACGGCAACTGCGAAATTTACGCGCCAAATTAAATTTGCCGGACACGACCACGCCACACGCTTTCCGCCATAGTTTCGCTACGCATCTGCTTTCGGCAGGTGGGGATTTACGCTCGATTCAGGAGCTGCTCGGACACGCTAGCTTATCTACAACGCAACGCTACACACACGTGGATAAAAACCGCCTGATGGCTGCCTATAAAAACGCGCATCCGCGGGCTTGAGTTTTTTTCTGTCATCCACGATTTAATCGGGGATCTAGAGCAACAAATTTTGTCACAAATTTTGTCATTGGTTCTGTCCCTAGATCCCGCATCAAGTGCGGGATGACGAAGGATACTAACGATCGCGAGTAGAGCCACCAGAGCCACGCATGAATCTTTGTAGTATACCTTCTTCATGCAGCTTTGCATTATCCTTGGCTGCTTCACCAAGTTCTATATCTTTAAGTTTACGTTGTGTTTTTTTTATTATTTCGTATAGTTTTTCACCAGTATATCTAGGTTTATTAAGCTCCGCTTTGCGTTTTGTAGAATCCCCAGTTCTAGACTGAAGTGCAACACTTGCTGTAAGGCTGTGTTGCTATGGAA
>ERZ1292625.136-Hain-H41-01um-R1-136-length-120005-cov-13_pt1 | contig 64456 bp, 51 predicted proteins | sample MGYA00564400_ERZ1292625 | MGnify/ENA primary metagenome ERZ1292625 (study PRJEB36523, sample SAMEA6512639) | groundwater metagenome | collected 2019-01-08 | study: AquaDiva: Metagenomics assemblies of 32 groundwater samples | reverse complement strand
TTTTGTTCTTTTTTGTCTTGACACAAAAAAGAACGAAAAAAAGTCAAGGCCGAAAAATGTTGCCATCTCACCTCCAACCGCACCCCCGCTTTTCGGCCGGGCCAGCGCACTTGTGTTTCCATTTGATGTAAGTGTCTAGGCGTCAGATCATCGATTCAAAAATTCTTACACTAGCATTGAACGAAAAAAAACCACAGATCGGCTAAATTCTCTAATTCTGCGGCTATATTTGCACTCCTTTTTGGGGAAGGAGAGGTGGGTGAGTGGCTTAAACCAATAGTTTGCTAAACTGTCGTACGGGTTATTCTGTACCGGGGGTTCGAATCCCCCCCTCTCCGCTGTTCTTTGAAATGATGGTCTCATAGCTCAATTGGATAGAGCAGCTGCCTTTTACGTAAATGGAGCCTTTGCTCAGAAAAATAAATGAGCAAAGTGGATGACGCTGTATCGGTGAAGCCTTCGCTAATGTGAATTGGCATGGTAATACCGAGGAAATTCTCGGCCTATTCTTTTCTTTGTAAGATGAAAATTCATCACACAAAAAATAAGGGTGACTTAGGAGTATTGAAGGCGCAGGCTGATTTGTGTGCAAAAGGGTTTTTGGTATGTCTTCCGTTGTCGGAACATGCACCCTTTGATCTGGTGGTTTTTAAAGACGATATCTTTAAGCGAGTTCAGGTTAAAGCAAGAACCCTAAAACAAGGAAAACTCACCGTTCGGTTCGAACAGAGTTATTCAGATAAAAATGGAGTGCATACCCGAAAAGTGGATATGAATTCCATTGATCTTTATTGTGTTTATTGTCTGGATAATGATACTTGCTATTATTTCCAGGTTAACGAATTCAAAAAAAGTAGCACAATCAATTTGCGGGTAAGTACACCAAAAAATAATCAGAGCCAGCATATTCGTTGGGCTCAGGATTATCGGGAAGTTCCGTAGAGACTACACGCGCCACACCTGAAATGGTGAAGATATAGTCCAGACCCCAAATCCTTCCAGACGGAGGGAGCGATGAAAATCGTAGTGGTATGCTAAGCAGCAGGTTGCTGGTTCGACTCCAGCTGGGATCACAAGTTTAGTTGGTGATTGAAGATGTTTTTATATCTTCGCGCCTCATTTTAGATCGGGGCGGTGTCCCGCAAAAAAAGCGGGATAAACTCCGCCCCCGGTTTTTAGAGTGTTTTTTGAATTAGGTTTTCGGGGCGTAGCGTAGCCCGGTATCGCGTGGCGCTTTAGTGCGCCAAGGTCGCAGTTACGAATCTAGGCTGAGTGTAAGAAAAAAATTTCGGGGCGTAGCGTAGCCCGGTATCGCGTGGCGCTTTAGTGCGCCAAGGTCGCAGTTACGAATCTAGGCTGAGTGTAAGAAAAAAATTTCGGGGCGTAGCGTAGCCCGGTATCGCGCCTGGTTTGGGACCAGGAGGTCGTCAGTTCGAATCTGGCCGCCCCGACAAGACCTCATCGTAATGGTGAGGTTTTTTATTTGTATGAAATTTATAGCATATATTCTTTTCAGTGAATCTGCCGCCAAATGCTATACTGGACATACTCACGATTTGGTAAATCGGTTAACTGAACATAATCAAGGTGAAACTCCTTCTATCAAAATGGGTATCCCATGGAGAGTTGTATGGAAAGCAGAATTCCCCACACGTGCTGAGGCAATGAAAATGGAAGTCCATATCAAAAAGCGTGGAGCCAAGAGGTTTCTTACCGATTTGTCGCGTGGCGCTTGAGGCGCCAAGGTCGTCTGTTCTCCCGCTAAGAAGCGGGATGGCCGCCCCGACAAGACCTCATCGTAATGGTGAGGTTTTTTATTTGTATGAAATTTATAGCATATATTCTTTTCAGTGAATCTGCCGCCAAATACTATACTGGACATACTCACGATTTGGCAAATCGGTTAGCTGAACATAATCAAGGTGAAACTCCTTCAATCAAAATGGGTATCCCATGGAGAGTTGTATGGAAAGCAGGATTCCTCACACGTGCTGAGGCAATGAAAATGGAAGTCCATATCAAAAAGCGTGGAGCCAAGAGGTTTCTTACCGATTTGTCGCGTGGCGCTTGAGGCGCCAAGGTCGTCTGTTCTCCCGCTAAGAAGCGGGATGGCCGCCCCGACAAGACCTCATCGTAATGGTGAGGTTTTTTATTTGTATGAAATTTATAGCATATATTCTTTTCAGTGAATCTGCCGCCAAATACTATACTGGACATACTCACGATTTGGCAAATCGGTTAGCTGAACATAATCAAGGTGAAACTCCTTCAATCAAAATGGGTATCCCATGGAGAGTTGTATGGAAAGCAGGATTCCCCACACGTGCTGAGGCAATGAAAATTGATTTGATACGAAAATATTCTACTATTGAGACGCTGTCAGGCTTCTCTTGCTTATAGATTCATAAGTCAACTCATAGCTGGTATCGCCCGGTGATTCCAAAGTATAAGATCAAATCAGGGTCAATCGGTCTGCAGTTTGCTACTTTATTTAAACTATATTAGCCATCCAATCGATTATTCTGTAATTCAAAAAAACACATGAAGCGACTCTTATTAATATTTGCAGTGGCGGTGTGTTGCTCATTTGTACAGCAGCCCGTAACCTGGGTGGGCATTGGTGACTCTATTACTTATTTAAATGATCATCCGGATGAAACAGGTAATAGAGTAACCAAGGGATATATGAGTAGGGTAATAGAAAAAATGCCCAACGTACATTTTATCAACCATGGGCACAATGGCTGGACAAGCGCAGAAATAGCTTCCAAAATCGACAGCCTTGGTTTAACAGCCGCTGATATCTATTCTGTTTTTTTGGGTACCAACGACTGGTGGCAGGGTCGCCCCATTGGAACCTTTACCGATTACCAAAACAATACCGGCAATACTACCCTGTTTGGCAACTACCGCATTATCATCAACAAACTGCACAGCCTGAACAAGGGTGCCAAAATCATTTTGATCACTCCTTTACAGCGGGGCGATTTTGTGTACATCAACAATATGAAAAACAATGCCTGGGGATCGTACAAAGAAAAAAAAGGGCAGTCACTTGCACAGTTTTCGGATGCCATTAGTGCCATTGCCAACTACGAACATTTTGCAGTAGCCGATTTGTACCACAATAGTGGCATCACACTGCAAAACATGGTAACCTATAAACGTTTAAAGGATCCGAAAACCGGTGCGTATAAAAAATATACTTATCCTGCCTATACCGATATTCCCTTCAATCCTGAAACCGATGAATACCCTTACCCTTCTCAAGCAATTGATATGACTTATGATGGCCTCCACCCTTCTGATAAAGGAAATAATGTCATTGCCGATATGCTTGTGAATCTGATGAAGAAATAAGCAAGAATTTTTGATTATCATGACTACCAAAATATTCCCCGATTACGAAACACTTTCGAGAGCCACAGCGGACTTAATCAAAGATTATATCAACGCTAAGAAGCAATCACTGGTTTGCCTTGCTTCAGGCCACACACCTGTTGGCGTATTTAACTATTTGATTGAAGATGTTCACTCTGGAAAACTCGATATCAGCCGGTGTACCTTCCTGAGTCTGGATGAATGGGTAGGTATTGGCACTACTGACTCCGGATCTTGCTTCTCGATGCTTAAAAAAGATTTCTTTGACCCACTTGCCATTCCAAATTCTCAAATTAAATTCTTTAACGTTTTAGCCGATGACCTGGAAAAAGAGTGCGACCGGATTAACACTCTTATTAAAAATCATGGTGGACTTGATATCATGTTGGTGGGTGTGGGCACGAATGGTCACATTGGAATGAATGAACCGGGAACTCCTTTCGATTCTATTGCACATGTTGGTGATTTGTCCAAAGAAACCATATCAGTTGGTCAGAAATATTTTGCTAAGCAAACTTCGTTATCAAAAGGGCTTACCCTTGGACTCGGGCATTTACACAATTCAAGACTTCCCATTGTGATGGCCAACGGTGAAAAGAAAGCCACAATTATGGGCAAGGCATTTACTCAAAAACCAACTGAACAAATTCCAGTTACCATTGTGCAACTTATTGAGCAAGGGTTTATCATGCTTGATCGGGAAGCCGCTAAAGAGGTGGTGGGAGTGGGTAGTAAGAAGTAAGTAGAATGCAGTAGACAGTAAGCGGAAGTTAATAACTAAACTTATTACCTCGCTGAAAAGCAAAACAGCCGGCCCCAATTGCCCCTGCATATTCGTTGAAATATGCTTTCACAATTGGCGTTGCTTTTCCATCAGGCCGCCATTCATACCGTTTCATAAAATCTGCAAGTGGTTCAAATAATGATTCATCGGCTTGGGCGATGCCCCCTCCTATTATCATCATCTCGGGTGCCAGGATATTGATTAATGAACTCAAGGCTACGGATAACTTTTTAACCGACAGCAGCCAAACTTCCCTGGCATAGGTATCACCAGCCTTATAGGCTTCTACTATCTCGTGGGTAGAGTGAAATCTATTTGCACTCCGCTTTGGCACAGATTCATTTCCTATTGAATTTTCCAACGTGCCAGGAACCTGGAGTGGACCCAGCTCCGTACTTTCGGCATCCAACGACATATCACCAATGCTTCCTGCCCGTTGTAAAGTGCCCTGGTATAATTGACCATTGATTAAGATTGCACCACCCACACCAGTACCCAAGGTGATCATCACCACATTTTGTCTATTTTTTGCAACACCAAATTGAACCTCCGCTAACAAGGCAGCATGTGCATCGTTCAGCACATGAACATCATTTTTCAAAAAGTCACTCCAGTCAAATCGTTCAAGTCCTTCCAACCTGCCGGGCATATAATTGATTTGTCGATTCCTTTCATCTGGTAATCCCGGAGCGGCCAAACCAACTTTAACGTCCATATCCGTTACCTTCAACCTAATGCGCTTTACTAATTCCAAAACGGCTTTTTTCCAATCATACTTGTGGATAGGATTGGTTTCCTGGGCAAGAATTTCTCCCGATTCTGTAATCAATACTCCTTTCACGTTTGTTCCGCCCAGGTCAATGCCAAGTGAAATCATGGTCAGTCAATTTATCAATGTGTCAAAAAAAAATAGAAACCCGTCCAGGCACGCGCTGTTGATCCATACGGGAATGACCACGCTCCCTATGTGTTCCAAACTTTTGCGTGTCTTAAAGTAAAGATGGTTGACGTTTGCTCATTCTTTACCCTTACAAGGTAGAAATAATAAGGTGGCTACATCGCGTATTGACTCTACATTATTCAAAATAATGTCAATTTGCACAAGGCCTATACAAATTGTTACTTGCGAAATAAAACAGACTGACGTGGTGTGGTTTCGTGACTTTGGCTGGACGGAGATTATTTTGGTCCTCCTTTTTGCAATATTTTATTCAATTTATGTCGTTAAAATTGTAAAAATAGGTCGTTCGCTTCATACGCCATTCTCAAACATTTTTATCAAGCTGGCATTACGAAGTATTGTGTTTGCTTTGTTGCTTATTGCCTTCCTTGGGCCCTCCTTCGGTGACTCCAAAAGAGAAATAAAATCAGTTGGCAAGGATATTATGATCTGTGTTGATCTGTCAAAGTCCATGGATGCTTTTGATATTCAGCCTACGCGTTTGGAGAAGATCAAATTTGAACTGCGGAAATTGGTGGACGCCTTTAATTCGGACAGGATAGGGATCATTATTTTTTCCTCAGAAGCGTTTATGCAATGTCCTTTTACATTTGATCAAAATGCACTTTCACTTTTCATTGAAACCATGAACACTACCTTGGTGCCGGCATCGGGAACGGATTTTGGGCCACCCCTTAAAATGGCACTTTCTAAAATCAGCGACCAGGAAGGACCTAGTACGCAGCAGAAATCAAAAGTCATTATTCTGATTAGTGATGGCGAAGATTTTGGTGAAGAAACTGATGACATTGCCAAAGAAATAGAAGATAAAGACATCAAGTTGTTTACGCTGGGTGTAGGCACTGATAAAGGAAGTCAGATATATGCCGGAAGAGGTTTTAAAACTGATAGGCGCGGAAATACAGTAGTGACCAAACTAAATTCAAGTTCAATGCGTTCTTTGGCCAGTAAGACCGGAGGCCAATATTTTGAGATCAATGAATCCAGAAATGATGTTTCCCGACTGATCAATACCATAAGTCATATTGAAGGTGAGTTACGGGATACCCGTTTTGTGGATGTTTCTGCCAACCGCTACTATTACTTTTTATTGGCAGGCTTGGTCCTTTTAGTGATTGATGTTTTAATAAACGTGAAGACCATACACATATGAAGTTGACCCTTGTGTTATTAATTTTCACACTGCTTCTCACTGATTTGGATAAGATCGGCAAAATAAATTCTTTAAAAAAAGAAGCAAAAAAAGCATATCTCGGTGGTGACTATAAAACGGCCGTTGAAAAATATAAATATCTTGTGGATTCTCTTGATGTAAAAGAAGATGAAGTGCTGCTCAATCTGGCCCATTCTTATTTTGAATTACTGGATACTGCCAACGTTTCAAATGCCTACTTGCCACTCACACAAAGCACTAATTCAAAAATAAAATCAGTTGCCCATCAGCAATTGGGAGTGGCCGCTAATCGCCAGGGCAAATTTGAAGTTGCCCTCGATCAGTTTAAACAAGCTCTGAAAGCTGACCCGACCAATGAAGATTCCCGCTTTAATTATGAAATCGTAAAAAAGAAATTAGAGGAGCAAAAGAAGAAAGAACAGCAACAGAATAAGGATCAAAAAGAAGATCAGAAAAAAGACGAGAATAAAGATCAAAAAAAGGACCAGCAGAATAAGGACAACAAAGATCAAAAGCAGGACCAACAGGATAAGCAAAATAAAGAACAACAAGAAAAAGACCAGCAAGAGAAACAAAACAAAGAGCAGCAGGAAAAAGAAAAGGAAGAAAAAGAGCAGCAACAAGAAGAGCAAGAACAGAAAGATGATAGCAACAAAGATAAGAAAGACCTGCCACCGTCCGTTTCTGAAAAATTAAAAGAAATGCAGATGAGTGAGGAGAAAGCCAAAATGATTTTAGAGGCTATGAAAAATCAGGAAGTCCAATACCTTCAGCAAAATAAACGCAAAGCCACTAAACCCAGAGATAAGGGTAAACCGGATTGGTAAATACGTAGTGAGCACAAAGTAAAAAGAAGTAAGTAGTAAGATGAAAGCAGTAGAGTAGTCCATTAATTTCCAGGTCATGAAAGAAGTATATATCGTATCGGCTGTGAGAACGCCAATTGGTAGCTTTGGAGGAAGCCTCGCCAGCGTAAGTGCCATTACTCTTGGCTCTACTGCGGTGAAAGGAGCCCTTGCTAACATTAACCTTGAGCCTGACCATATCCAGGAAGTATTCTTCGGCAATGTGATTTCCTCAGGGCTGGGTCAGGCACCTGCTACACAAGTCGCGGTTGGTGCTGGACTAGGATATACAATCCCCTGCACCCTGGTGAATAAAGTTTGTGCCTCCGGAATGAAAGCCATTATGCTGGGTGCACAGTCCATCATGCTAGGTCACCATGATGTGGTTGTGGCAGGGGGAATGGAAAGCATGTCAAATATTCCATTCTACCTGATGAAAGCCAGATATGGGTATAAATACGGAAATGGCGAATTGGTGGATGGACTTACGTACGATGGCCTCACGGATGTCTACAATCATTGCGCGATGGGGGTGTGTGCCGATAACACTTCAAAAGAGATGAACATTAGCCGACAGGACCAGGATCACTATGCCATCAATTCTTATAAACGTGCAGCTGCTTCCTGGGCGGCAGGCAAGTTTAAAGATGAAATCATAGCTGTAGAAATTATGGGTAAAAAAGGTGCTATCACACTATTTTCAGAAGATGAAGAATACAAGAATGTAAACTTCGAAAAGATACCCGGATTAAAACCTGTTTTCACCAAAGAGGGTACTGCCACCGCGGCCAATTCTTCTACCATCAACGATGGAGCCGCTGCTGTCATCTTGATGAGCAAAGAAAAAGCAAAGGAACTTGGGCTCACACCTATCGCCAAGATTCTTGGCTTCGCGGATGCGGCCCAAGACCCGATGTGGTTTACAACCACACCTTCTATTGCCATCCCTAAGGCCATGAAGATGGCAGGTGTTGACAAAAAAGATGTAGGCTACTATGAAATCAATGAAGCTTTTTCGGCTGTTGCTATCGCCAATAACCTGAAGCTTGGATTAGACCCTGAGAGAGTAAATGTGAATGGCGGTGCGGTAGCGCTGGGTCATCCATTAGGAGCATCTGGGGCAAGAATTACGATCACGCTTGCTTCTATTTTGAAACAGAATAACTCGACTATTGGCGTTGCCGGAATTTGTAATGGTGGTGGAGGAGCTTCTGCTATTGTGATTGAACGTATGTAGCGATTAAGTCTTAAGTGGTCTGTGAAGATACTGACCAGGGCATCGGATTTAGATTTCAAGAGTACATTTCATAAACACAACATCATTGCAGATTGTGCGTTTAGATTTTTATTAGCCCATGATGCTTCGACCTGCACTATTTCTTCTGATTATATTTTCAAGTGATTGCTTCGCTCAAAAGGAAGTAAAAACCTATTACGATCCTCAACGGAAACAACTTCAGGAAGAATACACAGTTTCCGTCAGCGACAGCGAAACCATAGAAGGAAAATACAAGCGTTTCTACGCCAATGGCAAACTCGAGATGGAAGGAGAATACCTGGACGGGAAACGGTCCGGCACCTTCCTCGAGTATCATGAAAACGGTTTACTTTCCCGTAAGATTACCTACGTGAATGGGTTGCGACACGGTTCAGTGGAGGTTTTCAATGAGGAGGGCAATCCCATTCAGACGGCCTTTTATCAAAACAATTTATTGGTTGACTCCGTAAAATCATATTATGAAAGCGGCACCACCAAAATTGAATCGAATTTTGTAAAAGGAAAGCCCGATGGCCTGGTCAGGGAATATTTTCCATCTGGAAAACCACGAAAGGAAATTACGTACAAGAATAGAAAACCTAATGGCATCACTCGAACCTTCTATGAAGCGGGTCCTATCGAGACTGAAGGGAATTTCAAAGACGGGGTTCTCAGTGGTTATTATAAAACCTTCTATCCTAACGGCCAACTGGAGACCCTCTCTACCATGAAAGACGGAGAAAAGATGGGCAACTTCAAGAACTACGATCGTGAAGGACATCTGATGTTGGAAGGTTCTTTCATGAATGGTCGTTTGCATGGGGATAACATCGCCTATTACACAGATGGAACTATGCAACATCGTTTTCAATACATGGAAGGTGCCAAGACAGGAATTAATCTCGATTATTATCCGAACGGGCAACTTAAAGCACGGGAGCAAGTTTCCCTAAACGGTATCGATACAAGAGAAGAAGGCTACACAGATCAAGGTATCCCATTGTATGAAAAGAATTTTCGCAAGTTAAAACCACATGGCCAGTGGATTTTTTACTTTGAAGATGGGAAGACGATCAGGTTAAAGGAGAACTATGAGCGCGGTAAACTGCAGGGGATACGCACCACCTACTACGCCATGGGAGAAAAATCTTTGGAAGAACCCTACGAACAAAATCTTGTCACGGGCGCTGTCAAAAATTATTATGAAAATGGAAAGTTGCTTTCGGTATGCGAATACAAAGGCAGCAGGCAGCATGGGCTGTACACCCATTACCATCCCAATGGGCAGCTACAAGAACAAGGCGAATACGTGGCGAACCGGAAACACAAAGAGTGGAAAGAATATGACGAGCAGGGTCATTTGGTCAAAACCTACATTTTTAAAGCAGGCATTCTCGTTGAAGAAAGGTAGCCCGTTTTAATAAAATGAGCATTTTTAAATAATATACTACGTTTGTACATTTGTAGTACAAATATGAAAACGAGACCTACTACTGAAAACGGTACTTCTATTACTACCTCAAAACATCAAATTGTTGTTCCAAAAAACCTGCGAAAAAAGTACAACATTAAGCCAGGTACACGAATTATTTTTACTGACAAGGGTAATGGGGAAATTGTCATGCGTGCCCTGACAAAAGAATATTTTGAGAATTTGGCAGGATGGTTAAAGGGAGGAGATATCATAAAGGACTTGCTGGCAGAAAAAGAGTTTGAAAAAAGCCATGACGAAAAACGTCATCTTCGATAGCTTTGCGCTAATTGCCCATTTTAGAAAAGAAGAAGGTTCAGATCAAATTTCTGATCTACTCTCCGAAATAGCAGTGGGGAAAAGGACGGCTTTATTTCAGTGATCAATGTAGGAGAAATCTATTACATGCTTCATCGAAAAGCTGGAAGAGATAATGCCGAAAAATCACTCCGAATTATCAAGACACTCCCCCTTATCATTGTGAATGCCGATTTTGACACCACCTATCTTGCTTCCCAACTCAAATCAAATTTTCGCATCTCTTATGCCGATGCTTTCGCAGCATCTCTTACCATTGAGAAAAAAGGAACTCTTATAACGGGTGATCCGGAATTTAAAATTTTGAGAAAAGAGAAAGATTTTAAAGTGCATTTCATTAATCGTGTTTAACTTTGAAACTCACTGGACTTCACAAGAACCTACTTTAATCACCCGTATGCAATCCATTCCAGAAACCCATTTTAAATTCAAAGGCCAGACCGGCTTTTATAAGGGCAAAGTAAGAGATGTTTATTACTTCGGAGATAAAATGGCGATGGTTGCCACGGATCGCATCTCCGCATTTGATGTGGTGTTGCCTCGGGCCATCCCCGACAAGGGAAGGGTTCTTAACCAAATTGCAGCTTTTAATCTACAGGCCACAAAAGATATTGTTCCTAACTGGGTTTTAAAAATTCCAGATCCTAATGTGACCATTGGATTTCAATGCGAACCCTTTCCGGTAGAGATGGTGGCTCGTGGGTACCTGGCCGGCCATGCCGCGCGCGAATACAAAGCGGGCAGACGAGTACTTTGTGGCGTACCATTACCAGCAGGATTGAAAGAAAATGATAAGTTGCCAGCCCCTATCCTTACTCCTACCACCAAGGCCAAGGTAGGGCACGATGAAGATATCTCGCGAGAGGAAATATTAAAGCGGGGGCTTGTCACGGAAGCTGACTATAAGATACTGGAAGAGTATACTTTAAAACTTTATCACACCGGAACGGCCCTGGCTGCCAAAAGAGGTTTGATTCTGGTCGACACGAAATATGAATTTGGCAAGCACCGGGGAAAAATCTATCTCATTGATGAGGTGCATACCCCAGACTCGTCACGTTATTTTTACCAGGAAGGATACCAGAATCGTCAGGATGCTAATGAACCTCAAAAACAACTGTCCAAAGAATTTGTAAGGCAATGGCTTATTGAAAATGGGTTCCAGGGAAAAGCGGGGCAGCACGTTCCTGACATGACAGATACCCTTGTCCAATCCATTTCAGACCGGTATAAAGAACTCTATCAGCAGGTAATGGGTGAACCGCTGGATTCTATTAATTATACCAACTTGATGGAACGGATTGAACAGAGCATCGTTAATTCCATAAATTAAACTACTTTTAGGCCACGATAAATCACACTTCATGAAGTATACCATTGACAAGCAGGAAAAATACAGCCTGCTTCGCCTGCACGAAGACAAGATGGATTCAAGCATTGCTCCAAGTCTCAAATCAGAGATGATTACGCTACATGCAGAAGGTATCCGCAACATTATTTTGGATCTTTCCGAGGTAAAATATACCGATTCGTCAGGTCTGAGTGCCCTGCTGGTGGGAAACAGGATTTTGCAAGAGGATGGAGGAATTTTTATCCTGGCTGATCTCTCCGATCACACCATGAAACTTATTAAAATATCCCAATTGGACAGCGTTTTGAATATTCTCCCTACTGTTGAAGAGGCAATCGATGCCGTATTCATGCACGAGATCGAAAAGGACATGAAAGCTGGAGAATAACTACAGTATCTGACCTGTTCTACCGGTCGACCTCCGATCTTGTACTCAAAATAGTGTGGATTAAACTTCGCGCGTAATCTTACGATTCGTATTTTACGAAGTAAAGCTTTTTTACTTGTCTTTTCGCATTACTATTCTAGGTTCAAGCGGGGCCCTTCCAGCCTATGGAAGACTTCCCTCCTCGCATTATATCATGATACAAAACAGACATTTTTTGGTCGATTGTGGTGAGGGTACACAACTGCAACTCATGCGTTATCAAATTCCCCATCTTAAAATCAATCATATTTTCATCAGCCATTTGCATGGCGATCATTATATTGGATTAATGGGGCTTCTGTTTACCATGCATTTGTTAAGGAGGGAAAATGATTTACACTTGTACGCTCCAAAAGGTCTGGCTGATATCATTACACTACAGCTACGCTATTCCAATTCAGCGCTTCGCTTCAATATTATCTTTCATAAAACAGACCCGCATAGTCGATCGATACTCTTTGAAGATGAAGCCTTGACGATCGAAACCATCCCATTGGTTCACAAGATACCTTGCTGTGGTTTTCTGTTCCGCGAAAAACCAAAGCCTTACAGAATTGATAAGGGTAAACTTCCCTCCGGTATTTTATTGCAACACATTGTCATCTTAAAGTCTGGTAAAGATGTGCTGGATGAATCGGGAAATCTATTGTACACCAACACCGACTATACGCTTCCTCCGCATCATTCCTTTTCTTACGCCTACTGCTCGGACACCGCCTATACAGAAGATATAACGGAGCAACTCCGAGGTATTGACCTATTATATCATGAAGCGACTTTTATGGAGGGTGAAAAGGAAAAAGCAATTGAAACAAAACATAGTACTGCAATTCAAGCGGCCTTACAGGCTAAAAATGCTGCTGTCGGAAAGTTGGTAATCGGCCATTTTTCAGCTCGTTATAAAGAATTGCAGCCTATCCTGGATGAAGCCCGCACTATTTTTCCTGACGCCATACTTGCAGTTGAAGGCGAAACCATTGAACTTGATATATGAATGAACCCCTTGTGCTAGAGCGGAAGAAAAGTAAACTCTTCATTATCTTATGCGGCATTTTTCTTACCAATGCACTCGTAGCAGAAATGATTGGTGTCAAAATATTCTCCGGAGAAAATACAGTAGGCTTACATCCGGCTCATCTGAATATATTGGGATTTACGATGGATTTTAATCTCACTGCAGGCGCAATCATTTGGCCTGTTGTTTTTATTACCTCCGATTTGATTAACGAGTATTTCGGAAAGCCAGGTGTCAAAAGGATCAGTTATCTGACAGCCGGCATGATTGCCTATGCCTTTGTTGTTATTTTTTTTACCATGAAACTACCGCCAGCCCAATGGTGGCTAGAGGCCAATAGTCTGGATGCAGAAGGTAATTACTTCAACATTGGTTTTGCCTTCAATAAAATCTTTGGTCAAGGCCAGCGGATTATTATTGGATCCCTCGCAGCCTTTCTTCTTGGACAATTAGTGGATGTCTTTGTCTTTCAGCAGCTCCGAAAAATAACGGGCACCAGAATGTTATGGCTCCGGGCGACAGGCTCAACGCTGGTCTCCCAATTAATGGATAGTTTTGTAGTTTTATTTATTGCGTTTTACGGCACATTTTCTAACGGACAAATTGTGGCTATCGGGCTCACCAACTATATCTATAAGTTTGCGGTGGCCATTCTTCTTACGCCATTGATTTATGGAGGTCATTATGTGATCGACCGGTATTTAGGAAAAGACAATGCCGATAGACTTTCAGAGGAAGCCGCTCACCGGAGCGGTTCATTTCTTTGACCTGCGAAGGTTATCCAGCACAACGGCAGTAGCCATGGCCGCATTCAACGATTCTGCTCTACCAAACTTTGGTATGGAGATTCGCTGATCAATAAAATGTTCCACCTCTGCTGATATGCCACGTGCCTCGTTGCCAATCACTATAAGGCCTGCAGTTTCAAAATTTACCTGGTGGACATTTTGACCATTCAGAAAAGTTCCATAGCATGTTGTCTTTCGTTTTGATAAATATGCAGTCAACGAGGTATAGAAGATGTTCACTCTGCAAAAAGACCCCATTGAAGAGCTGATGACTTTGGGATTATAGAAATCGGCAGATTGTTCTGACGCAATGATATGCTGTATGCCATACCAATCGGCAATCCGGATGATGGTGCCTAAGTTTCCCGGGTCACGTATATCATCAACTACCAAGCCATACTCATCAAATTCCAGTCTCACGGTCTGATTGGTTTTCATTCTGGCTACCGCTATAACATCTTCATTGCTTTGGAAGGAGCCCAATCCTGCTACTTCTTTCTCACTTGCCTCTATCCTCTCAATTTGACTATTCATTTTATGTTTATACTTCAACATGAATTCTGGCGTTGCCACCAACATGACAATTTCGAAATCTGATCGTAACAGTTCGAGGACACTTTTGGCACCTTCTACTACAAAGCATTGCTCCTCAACCCTGTATTTCTTTACTTGCAGGGATTTGATGAATTTAGATTTTGCTTTTGAGATCATGCTGGGTTTGTTCAGGAGGAAATATAAATATTTTCTAATTGCCTGCGTACTTCCCTGGCTGTTGTCAGGCTGTATGGCCACCCATTACCTTAAAGAAAACGAAAAACTACTCTATCGCCAGAGTATTAAAGCACCCACTGGGTTTTCAAAAGAAGGCCTCTCCGATTTATATGTAAAAAAAGCGAACAGCAAGTTTCTTGGGTTGCCCATTAATACACTTGTCTGGATGTATTACTCGGGACTAAAGCGATACAACCAGGAAGAATATAAAACCAAACGGAAGAAAAAGGAAGCAAAATTTGATAAGAAAATTGCCAAAACTTCTTCCACTACAAAAAAGACCAACATTGCCTACCGCAAGCAGAAGAAATTAGATGCCCTTGATAAAAAAATAAATAATGGCAATAACTTCATGCAATGGGGTGAGCCTGTTTCCGTCTTTGATACCGCTGCTGTTGCAGCAACAGAGAAGAAATTAACCAGTTATCTCCAATTAAACGGGTATTTTCAGGGGAAGACCACTAGTAAAACCGGTGAATTTGAACGAAGGGTTGGTGTCACCTACACTATTCGTCCTGGTGCATCCTACTATTATGATACTGTTCTCTATTCCATACCAGACTCTCTCGTATTTGCTTTAACGAAAGGCGCACAATCTGAAAGCCTTATTAAAAAAGGCGATCGCTACAGTCAGGCTAAAATAAATCAGGAACGAGAGCGAATTGATTTGACGTTGAAAGACGCAGGGTATTTTGATTTTAGCAGGGAGTACATCGATTTTGAAGTCGATACTACATACAAGTCCCCGCACTTGATTGCCTTGCGGATTCTTATTCATAATCCTGACAAACGAAATTATCACAAGCAATTTACGATCGACTCGGTGGCCATGACCACGGATGCCAGTATCAAGCCCTATGGAAAAATTACCCGCCAACATGAAGTTTTTCACAATATCACTTTCAGTTATTTTACCTACAAATTCAGCAAAAAGATATTGACCCAGCGGATTTTTATTGCCAAAGACAGTCTTTATAGCCGCACAAAAACTTTTACCAGTCAGCGACAGTTGGCCAACCTCGATAATTTTAAATTTGTTAACATCAACTATGACACATCCGGTGGTCGCTTCATTGCTAATATCTTTGCCAGTCCACTCGATCTGTATTCGCTTTCCAACGAAGTAGGTGTTACCGTCACTCAGGGATTCCCAGGCCCCTATGTAAGCTTAAGTCTGAAGAAAAGAAATCTTTTCCGGGGATTGGAAATTGGAGAAATCAACGGACGTTTTGGATTTGAAGGTGTGGCATCTGCCACAGAAGATGATAATATTTATAAGAGCACCGAAGCCAGCATCAATGGGTCGTTGCTCTTTCCTAAATTTCTGTTTCCGCTGAAAGAGAGAATTTCCTATCGCTATGGCCAATATAATCCCCGAACAAAACTATCGTCAGGCTACACGTATTCCAACCGCCCTGAATATAAGCGAGGCATTACCAACGTCAGCGGCATGTACACCTGGGACATTAATCAACGAAGACAGTTTGCTTTTACAGCCGTCAACCTCAACATCATAGATTCCAATCTTGATCCTGAATTTGAACAACAGCTATTGGATTTACAAGAAGAAGAAGGCAATAATCTGATCAACACGTTTAAAAAATCCTTTGTCAGCAGTATGATTTTTGCTTTTACGTGGAACCCAAGCAATTATGGAAACCGCGAACGCAATTCAAAGATAATCCGGACCACACTGGAAAGTGGCGGTACGTTCCTGAATTTTTGGACACCCGATATTCTGATTGAGAGAAAACTGGAGCTCTACCAGTATGTACGGCTAAGTTTCGATTTCCGTAAGAACATCATCCTTGATAAAAGCAGGTCGCTGGCTTATCGCATTAACTCCGGAGTTGGGATTTCGTATGGAAAAAATTCGGTTTTGCCCTATGAAAAAAACTTCTTTGCCGGTGGTAGCAATAGTGTGCGCGCCTGGCGACCGAGACGACTTGGTCTGGGGTCTGATCCACCTGATTCCAGTGCAAACATTAGCGGTAATGGATATTTTGATTACAAGTACGAGAAACCTGGTGATGTGTTGATAGAAGGAAGTATTGAATTAAGGCAGAAGTTATTCGGCTTTGTAAGTTCAGGACTGTTTATTGATGTTGGAAACGTTTGGACATTAAATAGTACTTCAAATGAAGACGCCCAATTTGCCTTTAATAAATTTTACAAGGAGTTTGGAATCGGCACCGGGTTTGGGTTGCGCTTTGACTTTAGCTTCCTACTGCTTCGTTTGGATGTTGGAATTAAGGCATGGGATCCGGCCCGGGAAGGTAGTGATCGATTTGTATTGGACAATCTTCGGTTCTATAAACCGTATAGCAAAGAGCGAGAACCGGTTATTTATAATATTGGTATTGGGTATCCGTTCTAGAAGCTAAGAATCTAGATGCTGGATTCAGGATACTAGAGGCTAGAATCAAGCATCCAGAATCTTAACTAAAATCCCAATAGTTTGTCCAGTTCTATTTTCACCTTCTCCGCATTGGGCATCATCATTTTTTCTAACTCCACATTCAGCGGAACGGCTGGAAGATCAACGGCACCGAATGTCCAGACTGGAGCATCGAGATAGTTGAACATCTCTTTTGAAATTCTTCCGGCAAGAGATTCTGCAAAAGAATTGAGAAGAGGCTCCTCCGTCAACACAAAAGCCCGACCATGTTTCTTCACTGATTGTTCGATCGATTCCCAATCCAATGGATTGAGTGTACGCAAATCCATGATCTCTATTCTTCCCACAAAAGATTTTGATGCTTCTGTTGCCCAATAAATGCCCATACCATAGGTTATCACCACTGCACTTTCTCCAGACTGAATATATTCATCGGATGCTTCCTGTATTCTGTCAGCTTTTCCCAACGGAATTATATACTCTTCATCCGGTTCAATCCGCTTTGCCTCCAAGGTGCCTTGCATTTTACTCCAATATAATCCCTTGTGTTCAAGCATGATCACAGGATTTGGGTCATAAAAAGCTGCCTTCATCAAGCCTTTCATATCGGCAGCGTTGGAAGGATAAACCACTTTAATTCCTCTGATGTTCAACAACGTTGACTCTATGCTTCCTGAGTGATATGGGCCGCCACCACCGTATGCACCGATGGGAATGCGGATCAGTGCCTGGATGGGGAATTTTCCATTGGTAAGGTAACAGCTTTTAGAAAGTTCTTCCACCAGCTGATTAATCCCGGGCCAGAAATAATCTGCAAATTGAATTTCAACAATGGGCTTCGCTCCCACTGCGGCCATACCTGCGGTTGATCCAATAATATACGCCTCCTGAATCGGTGTGTTGAAGACGCGCGCGTCTCCATACTTTTGCGCCAGCGTAGCGGCTTCACGAAAAACACCACCCAATCTGGCTCCTACATCTTGTCCATATAACAATGCTTCCGGATGCCATCTTAAGATTTCTTCTACGGCATGAAGAGCTGCGTCCACCATCATCACTTTTTCTCCCTTCCCTGGTGCACGGATTCCCGCTTCCTTTGTACTGCTCGTTGGAGCGAACTCATGTGAATCAAAATCATTCCTCTCAGGATCAGGGGAACTGATTGCTTTATTAAAATCCTTCAGGACTTTCTCATTTGCGTGGCGTTTAATTTCGCCCAACGACTTCTCTGTTTCGCCATGGGCTAACAGGAAGTCCTCCAATTTCCTGACGGGATCATTTTGCTCCTGAATTTTCAAGTTATCACCCCGATACCATTCCTTCCTCACTCCTGAAGTATGATGACCCAGCAATGGGCATTTGGCGTGTACCAGCATGGGCGCACGATCATTTCTGACATAATCAAATGCTTTTTGCATGCCAGCATAGCTGTTGATAAAATCAGATCCATCTACCCGCATTCGCTCAAGTCCTTTAAACCCAGCTGCATACTCATAAGCATCCATCGCCCTCATTTCCTTGCCGGTAGCCGATATGCCCCAATCGTTATCCTGAATCAAATATAGGATGGGGAGCTTTTTTAATACGGCCATTTGAAAAGCTTCCGCCACTTCACCTTCTGTCACAGCGCCATCTCCCAAAGAGCACAAGACAACGGACTTGGATTTTTCCTTCCATAATCCCTGTGACTCCAGGTAGGCAATACCCTGTGCCATGCCAGTAGCAGGAATTGCTTGCATGCCAGTGGCAGAACTTTGATGGGGAATGGTTGGAAATCCATTCCGCCTTAAAGATGGATGACTATAATAGATTCTCCCACCCGAAAAGGGATCATCTCGTTTAGCCATTAACTGCAACATTAACTCATATGGTTCCAACCCGATGGCCAACAACATGGATTCATCACGATAATACGGGGAAGCAAAATCATATGACATTAGGTGGAACCCTGCAGCTATTTGTATCGCTTCATGCCCGCGTGATGTACTGTGAACATATTTGCTGCTTACGTCTCTGTTTTGTTCATAGGTTTCTGACATGCTCTTAGCTGTGCACATCAGCTTAAATGCTTTCAGCAGAACGGAATGATTGACACTGGTTGATTTTTTTGATAGCGCCACTTAAGCCGAGTTTTGTGTTGACCAAATATAGCGATTTAAAAAAGCTCTCCCGTTTGCTTATATCACAACGATTAACCCGATATGAATTTCATTAGATACTCCAAAGTGAAAATTGACATGTCATAAATCGGCTATTAATTCCACGAGTGGCAAATGCATTACGATCTCCTTTTACTACTTTTCAAACCTAACCTTACACGTATGAAACGGTCCTATCTCTTTCTTTTTACATTTTTTTATTTACCGATAATCTGTTTGTCACAAGATGATTACTTCTATCCTACCGCAAAATCATTCAATCCCGCTATTCCAACACCTGAGGAGTTTCTGGGCTACCCCATCGGGTCACATCATACGCGCCACGACAAAATAGTTGAGTACTTCAAGACGTTAGATCGTTTATCTGATCGCGTTTCCGCTGAAGAGATTGGTGAGACGATTGGGCACCGCGTTCAGGTTGTCGCCAAAATCACTTCACCTGCTAATCACAGTCGACTGGAAGAAATTCGAAAAAAGAATCTAGAAGGCGGCACGGATATTCCCTTAATCATCCAATTGGGTTACAATGTTCACGGCAACGAGCCTTCCAGTTCTGAGGCCGCCATGATCACTGCGTATTATTTAACAGCTAATGAAGATGAAGAGACCCTGCTCTGGTTAAATGAAATGGTGATATTAGTAGATCCTGTTTACAATCCGGATGGAAGAGATCGCCATACCCATTGGGCGAATATGCATAAAGGGTCACCTGTTGTGTCCGACCCGATAGACCGGGAACACAATGAAGCCTGGCCGGGTGGGCGTACCAATCACTATTGGTTTGATCTGAACCGCGATTGGTTTCTGGGTGTTCATCCCGAAAGCAGAAACCGCATGAAGTTCTTTCATCACTGGAGGCCTTATGTGATGACGGATCACCACGAAATGGGAAGCAACTCCTCCTTCTATTTTGATCCCGGAAAATACACCAGCAACAATCCCGTGGTGCCTGCTTACTTATATGATGTAGTGCATCCAAAGTTTGCTGAGTATTTTTCGAAAGGCATGAACTCAATCGGATCCTTGTATTTCACCAAGGAAGCCTTTGATAAATTGTATCCCGGATATGGTTCCAGCTATGTTAACTTTTATGGTGGTATTGGGTTATTATTTGAACAAGCCAGTTCACGCGGGCATATGCAAGAGACCACTACTCTGCCTATCACCTTTGCTTTCACCATCCGAAATCAATTCGCGGCATCACTGGCAACGGTCCGCGCTTCTGCTGGCGAAAAGGAAATGCTTCGCAAGCTTCGAAAAGATTTCTTTTCCTCCGCTATGGCGCAAGCGAAAGCCAGTCCTATCAAAGCATATGTGTTCGGAGACAGTAAAGATGTAAGCCGAACCAATGCATTTATCAACTTGCTTCTTCTACATCAGATTGAAGTCTATGAGAGTAATCAAGTAATAACCTCCAATGGAAAAACCTTTGAGAAAGGAAAATATTTTATAGTGCCGACAGAGCAAACTAACTATATCATGGTACGGTCAGCTTTTGAAAAAGATATTGTTTATCGCGACAGCACTTTTTATGATGCTTCAACCTGGTCGTTGGTTCATGCTTTCAACATGCCCCATGCGGAAGTGAAAGGAACTTTCACAAAAGGCAATCTCATCAAAGAAACTCCCATAAAGCCAACCCTGACACTCTCCAAAAGCAACTACGCCTATCTGATGGATATCTCTGATTACCAGGCACACAAGGCCATATTTCAATTGCAGTCCAAAAAAGTTATAGTGCGCACCAGTTTCAAATCGTTTAGCGCCATTTGCAATGGAGTAGAACGAAATTTCCCACATGGCAGCATTGTCATTCCTGTGCAACAACAGACCCTTGATTCCGATCTGCTGTTTACTATTATTCAACAAGTCAGCAAAGTCACCACGATGGACTTCTTTGGGGTTGAGACTGGACTCAGCACAAAGGGAATTGACCTTGGATCGGGCTCGGTTAAAACTATTAAAAGTCCCAAAGCCATTATGCTTATTGGACCTGGAGTTTCAGGCACTGAAGCCGGAGAAGTATGGCATCTGCTGGATCAGCGGGTGGGCATGCCTATTTCCAAAGTTGACCTTCTCAATTTGCCCAAGGTCAATCTTAACGATTATAAAGAGATGATTATGGTCAGTGGCACCTATCCTAATGATAAAACATTTACAGATAAGATCAAAAGCTGGGTGCAAACCGGAGGAACCTTGATCACGTTTAAGACGGCTTCAGAATGGGCCATCAAGCAAGGCATCATCAAGGAAAAGTTAGTCGTTACGGATACGATTAAAAATCCTAAGCGGGTTGACTTTGAGAATGTAGCCGACACCGAAGGTGCAAAGCAAATTGGGGGATCCATCTTTCAAGTTGACCTGGATATTACTAATCCCATTGGTTTTGGTTATAGTGACCGAAAAGTTTCCATTTACCGTAATGGACAGACTTTTTTACAGCCAGGCAAGACACCATATGGAACTGTGGCCCAATACACCGCAAGTCCATTGATTGGGGGCTATTTGCATAAAACAGATATTAAACGGGTTGCCAATTCGGCCGCTATACTTTTCAGTCCTGAGGGTCAGGGAAGAGTGCTACTATTCTCTGATAATCCTAACTTTCGAGGCACATGGTATGGAACCAATAAAATGTTCCTCAATGCTTTATTTTTTGGCTCCCTTATCTCCTTGCCCACTAATTTTGGTGGGGAAGATGGAGAGTATTAAAATTAACTATTCAAACTGCATAAAGTGGTAGTCCATAGGAATAGTTCGACAGGCTGAATATGACATGGCTTTAGTAACAATGGTTAATCTAAATTATTAGTATAAAAAAGATACGTATGAAAAAAAAACTATTTTTCCTTCTTGTGCTCACAAGCGTTAACCTGGTACAGGCACAAAAAAAAGAAACCAAACCTGCCTTGGCAGAACCCAAGAAAGATGAACTGGCGCTGCCTGGCATAACATTCAGAAACATCGGGCCTGCAGTAACTTCTGGCCGCATTGCCGATTTTGCGATGAACCCTACTAACGTCAACGAGTACTACGTGGCCGCAGCTTCGGGTGGCGTTTGGAAAACTGTTAATGCCGGAACCACCTACGAGCCCATCTTTGATGGACAGGGATCTTATTCCATAGGATGTGTAGCCCTTGATCCTGCGAATACCAATGTGGTGTGGGTTGGCTCAGGTGAAAATAACAATCAACGCAGTGTTGCCTATGGAGATGGTATTTATAAATCAGAAGATGGTGGCGCTACCTGGAAAAATATGGGGTTAAAAACCAGCGAGCATATTGGCAAAATACTTATTGATCCAACCAACACAAACATTGTGTATGTGGCTGCCATCGGGCCGCTGTGGAAAGAAGGTGGAGAAAGAGGAGTTTACAAAACGATGGACGGAGGCACAACCTGGAACCATGTATTAAAAATTGATGAACACACCGGAGTGAACGATCTCATCATGGATCCGCGCAACCCAAACATTTTATATGCTTCCTCCTTTCAAAGGCGAAGACATGATTATGCGTATGTCAGCGGAGGCCCTGGTTCAGGGATGCATCGTTCATTGGATGGCGGAAAGACCTGGGAGAAAATAAATACAGGATTACCCACCTCAGACAAGGGCAGAATTGGACTTGCCATTTCACCTGCTGACCCAGAATATATTTATGCTATTGTAGAAGCCGCAAAAGATGCGGGATTCTATCGCTCCACAAATCGCGGGGCAAGCTGGCAAAAGATGAGTGGCCATCAACTAGGAGGACTCTACTACAACGAAGTGATTGCCGATCCAAAAGATCCAAATAAAGTGTACACTATGGGCACCTTCATCAACGTCAGTAACGATGGTGGAAAGAATTTCAAGCTCCTTGGTGAGAAATCCAAGCATGTAGACAATCATGCCATGTGGGTAAATCCATCTAACACCAATCACATGATCAACGGATGTGACGGAGGAATTTATGAAACCTGGGATGGAGCCAGAACCTGGCAGTTTAAAGCCAATTTACCCGTTACCCAGTTTTATAAAGTTGAAGTAGATAACACCGAACCCTTTTATTATGTCTATGGAGGAACACAGGATAATTTTAGTCTTGGCGGTCCATCGCGTACGCGTAACGAAAGCGGTATTCTCAATTCAGATTGGTTTGTAACCAATGGCGGTGATGGTTTTGAAAGTGCCATTGATCCATATAATCCCAACATTGTATATGCACAATCGCAGTATGGCGGTATTGTGCGTTTTGATAAGGCCACCGGAGAAACAACCGGCATTCAACCCAAAGCACGGAAAGGTGAAAATGACTATCGTTGGAATTGGGATGCACCACTTCAAACCAGTGCCCATAAGAAGGGAAGAATTTATTTTGCTGCCAATAAAGTTTTCCGCAGCGATGATTATGGCAATACCTGGCACGTAATCAGTGAGGATGTCACCCAACATCTCGATCGAAATAAATTGCCCTTGATGGGCAACGTGTGGAGCATTGATGCCCCCGGAAAGAATGATGGCACGGCCCCTTTTGGAACCGTCAGCGCTTTGTCAGAGTCACCCAAAAATGAAAATCTGATTGTGATCGGCACCGATGATGGACTTATCCAGGTAACGACAGATGGCGGCCAGAGTTGGAAGAAAATCCAGTCGTTTACAGGCGTTCCCGCGATGACCTATGTCTATCATCTTTTCGCCTCACAACACAATGAGAATATAGTGTATGCCACCTTCAACAACCACAAACGAGGCGATTTCAAACCTTATATTTTTAAAAGCAGTGATAAGGGAACAACGTGGAATTCAATTGCGGCAAACTTACCTGAACGCGGTTCCACGTATAGTATAGCCGAAGACCATGTTGATCCGAATTTATTATTTGTCGCCACAGAATTTGGCGTTCATTTCTCAAATGATGGTGGCAAAAGCTGGCACCAGCTAAAAGGTGGATTACCCACCATCGGCATTCGTGATATGGCTATCCAGAAAAGAGAGAATGACTTAGTATTGGCTTCCTTTGGGCGTGGATTTTATGTGCTCGATGATTATTCTCCTTTGCGCAGCTTGAAACAAACAGAAAACAAAGTGGGTTATCTGTTCCCAATTAAAGATAGTTGGATGTACCTTGAAAATAGCCCACTGGGTTTGAGAGGCAAGGGTTTTTTGGGTGAATCACTATATGCGGCTGAGAATCCAAAAGTGGGCGCCACCTTCACGTATTTCTATAAAGAGGATCTTAAAACGTTAAAAGAAAAGAGACAGGAAGAACAAGACAAAGCTTCTAAAGAAGGCAAAGACATTTTTTATCCTGGCTACGAGAATTTGAAAGCCGAAGAAAAAGAGGAAAGTCCCTATTTACTTTTTACCATTCGAAACGAACAAGGAGATATCGTACGGAAGCTAAAATCGCCAGCGAAGAAAGGTGTCAGCCGAATAGTTTGGGACTTTCGGTACCCCAGTTCTAACCCGATCAATCTTAATCAAACACCGACAGACAACCCATTCCAATCCAATGATGTTGGGCAATTTGTTACACCCGGTACTTATACAGTTGCCTTGGCCAGCAATGTTGGAGGTGTTTTTACTGATTTATCAGGTCCCGAGAAATTTATTGTTAAGGTGTTGCCGGGCACCACTCTTCCTACCGCCACGCGTCCGGCCCTAGTTGCCTGGCAACGCAAGGCGGCAGAACTTCAACGAAGTGTGCAAGGAGCTTCCGGAACGCTCACAGATGCCAATAACCGGATAAAGCATCTGAAGGAGGCCATTTTCAGTATTGCCAGGCCCAACCAGGATTTTGTTAAGGAGGCGCTGAGTATTGAAGAGAAGCTGCGTTCAATTCAACAGAAAATGAATGGAGATCCCATCGCTACCCGTTTGGATATGGATACGCCCCCCTCCATCACTTCGCGTTTGTTCAGCGCTATTTATGATGGTTACAATACTACCAGCGATCCAACTACCACTATGAAGGACCAGCTTCAAATTGCTGCCGATGAATTTGAAGTGATACTCGCTGAACTCAAAACAATTGTAGCTGGTGAACTAAAGGCATTTGAGGAAAAATTGGAGGCTGCTGGCGCCCCATATACACCGGGAAGGATACCTGATTACAAGAAAAATTGATTGAATCTTTCCATACAGGGATGATGAAAAAAAGCATGATAAAAATCCTGACGGTTAATGCCTGGGATCATGGAAGTCCGTCATTCCCGGAGGTTATATTTAAGTTGTTGATGAAATGAAGTTCTAACCTAAAAAAGGAAGAATTATGAAACTCATTAAAAAATCCAATTTCCCATCTCTTCTAAATGAAAGATGGATGACTGACTTTTTTGACACTGACCGTTTCTTTGATTCCGATTGGATGAAAATGATGGCCGTTCCACCTGTACCTGCTGTGAATATCCAGGAAACCGAAAAGGAATTCGTGATTGAATTGGCAGCACCAGGGTTAACTAAAAAGGATTTCAACCTTGAAGTTGAAAACGGAGTTCTTACCATTTCTGCGGAGAAGAAAACTGAGAAAGAAGAGGTAGAAAAGACCTTTACCAGGAAGGAGTTTAACTTCACTACTTTTTCGCGTTCTTTCAATCTTCCTGAAAATGTGAACGAAGAAAAAATTGTCGCTCACTATGAAGATGGTTTATTAAGATTGCAGGTAGCAAAAAAAGTGTTAACAAAAGCAACCCCTAAAAAAGAGATTGCAGTTGTTTAGCGGGTTAAACAAGTGATTAAACTATTAAGCGATATAATCTTTATAGTTCCTTTAGAACTCAATTATTGAAAACAGTATCGCGTTAATGGTAGAGAAAAATCCCTCTGTAAATCAGAGGGATTTTTCTTGATTACGAATACCCAAGATTTGGCCAATAGATCGCTAGGATTCCATCTCTCCCTTTTTACCATGCACCTATGTGTTCTTTACGTTTGACCACCTATTGGCACTATCTACCTTCCCTAACTTCGAAGACTTTCCTTAGTTTGCCAATCAGCGCGGAGGACTCCAGAAAATCAAGCGTCTGTTGCCCATCTGAATACGCTTCTTCTGGTTTTTGGTGCGTCTCGTAAATAATACCATCTGCACCCGCCATCACCGCTGCCAATGCAACAGGCTCCACATACTCCCGAATACCAACACCATGAGAAGGATCGGCTACCACCGGCAAGTGCGATTTCTCCTTTAAGATAGGTATGGCATTAATGTCCATCGTATTTCGGCTGGCCTTTTCATAGGTACGTATGCCCCGTTCACATAAGATGAGTTTTTCATTGCCACCGGAAAAAACATATTCAGCTGAAGAAAGTAGTTCTTCAATCGTTCCTGAGATTCCTCTTTTAATCATTACCGGTTTGTCTACTTTGCCTAATTCATCCAGCAAGTTAAAGTTCTGCGTATTCCTCGCTCCCACCTGGTATACATCGATGTAATCGTACATCTCCGCAATCTGTGATACCTGCATCACTTCACTAATGATCTTAATGCCAGCCACGCGCGCCAGCTTATACCACATCTTTAAACCTTCCACACCCAGGCCACGAAAAGCATAAGGGGAACTCCGAGGCTTGAACACACCACCACGCATGATGCGAACATTATTTTCTGTCAGGTGAGCCAGCACTTGCTCCACCTGATTCTCTGTTTCTATGGAGCACGGTCCTGCCATAATGGAAAGAGAACCGCTTCCAATCACAACTCCATCCTTTAAATCAAGTTGAGTCGGTTTCACTTTCCATTTGCGTGAGACTAGTTTATAGTCATCAGAAACCCGGTGGATATCGGCAATCCCAGGAAGGTGCCCAATTGAGCGAATGTCAAATTCTTTCTTGCCAATGCTCACCAGATACTTACCGTTCTGGGTATTCACTTCTGTAGATTTATAGGCAAGTTTATTGACTACATCAATGATGCTGGCTTTTTGCTCTTTAGTAATAGAATGTTTTAGTTGAATGATCATACACTAGATGTAAGATATAAGACGTAAGACAAGAGACGTTAGAAAACTTTCATTAAGAAGGACCCTCAATTTATGAATTCATTGATTGCGATCGTAAGCCCTTCACAAATTCAGTAATATCAGTTTTTAGATTATTGCTGTTCTTTAACATAGTAATAAATGCACTTCCAACAATGGCGCCAGCCGCATATTCACTTGCCTTTGAAAACGTTTGATAATCTGATATTCCAAAGCCAATCAAAAACGGATTTCTCAGGTTGAGTGATTTCAGTCTTTTGAAATACGCTTCCCGCTCCGGATCAAATCCTTTTCTGGCACCTGTGGTGCTAGAAGCGGATACCGCATATATGAATCCTTCGGTGGCCTCATCAATCTGACGAATGCGTTTCTCGGAAGTCGTGGGCGAAATCAAAAATGTGTTGCTCAATCCTTGTGATTCGAAAATCGATTTATACTCACTCTGATATTCATCCATGGGCATGTCAGGAAGAATCATCCCATCTACTCCGGCTCCCGCGGCATCACGGCAAAATTCTTCCATTCCATACTGCATAATTGGATTGATGTACCCCATTAAAATGATCGGCAGCTTAACCGTTACTCTCACTTCTTTTACTTGTTGCAAAAGTTTACTAACGGTCATCCCGTTATCAAGCGCTATCTTGTTGCTCTCCTGAATAACAGGGCCATCAGCAATTGGATCTGAAAAGGGGATTCCAATTTCAATGATGTCTGTGCCTGCTTGTTCAAGGTGCTGTGCTATTGCTACAGTGGCTTCCAGATTTGGAAAACCCGCGGTGTAGTAGACACTAAGAATGTTACTATTTTTTTTAGAGAATAATTTTTGAATGCGGTTCATTTTACTATTGATCAGTTATTTTTTTGAATTATTTAATGTTCGTACCCAACATATTTTTTCTCCCCTGCCGGAATGCCTAGATCTAAAATATTCTGTACAGGTGGTAGTGGGCACGTGGCGAATGAGGTGAACGCACACGGAGGATTCTGTGCTTTATTGAAATCAAGTATGGTCTTGCCGTTTGCATCTGGTCTCTTCACGTATACATATCTACCGGACGGATAGGTGTCCTTCGCATTCGTGAGGTCTCCAAAAATGATGAATAGTTCATCCTTACCTTCCTCCAAAGCATCAAGTCTATATTCCTCATTACTGATGGTAAATACTAAAGTTCCAGGAGAAACTTGAGACGTGGTCTGTCCCAATACATTGGTGATGTCAATCATTTTAAGTTCACTTGAATACTCAACAATAGCTTCTATCCTCCACGCTAGATCAGTTGGGTAGCGATCAATTCCTTTGAATTTTTGCACTTCCTTACTGTCAAGGTCACGCAGCCGGACACCCACCATTTTATCGCGCTGAATAATGAACCATCTCAACGATCCAGCTTCCAATGTTGGATTAGAAGTCGAGTCGGGGGAAAAAATAATAGCATCGAAGATTGGTTCCCCACCTTGCGTGATGTCTACGTTTGATGCTACTGAAATTGTAACCGTTCCTTGATTTACTAAAAAATATCCTGCCCGTTCTGGTAGTTTTCCTTTCGGAAAAACGATGTCATTCATATCACCACTTCCCAACGTGTTAATACCTTCTTTGAGCCAAAATAACCCTGCCAGGTTAAGCCAACCATCTTCGGCTTTAAGTTTTTCAACTCTGTTTATATTCCATGTTTCTATCTCCAGTTTATAGCTCACTGAATCCATGGAGGCTGCAGACTTTTCCTTGATTGTGTTACAACCAATCATTATTAAAAGACAACCTGCCGTAAGTTTAGTAAAAGGATATTTTTTCATAGCGTGTCGGATTTAATCCGGTTTAATACTTTCCCCATTTGATGTACGTCTCCAAATCTTTATCGCCTCTTCCACTTAAATTAATAACTACGACATCGTCCGCTTCCAGTTCAACTTTCTTTAAGACGGCCACAGCATGCGCTGATTCAATTGCGGGGATGATTCCTTCTGTTCTGCTCAACTCAATTCCAGCATTCATCGCTTCGTCATCGGTGGCGCTTAAAAACTGAACCCGACCTGTTTCAAACAAATGTGCATGCATGGGCCCAATGCCGGGATAATCCAATCCTGCTGAAATCGAATAAGGTTCTATAACCTGCCCATCGGGGGTTTGCATCAAAAGTGATTTGCTTCCATGTAATACACCAACCTTTCCTAATACGGTAGTAGCCGCAGATTCTCCTGAATCAACACCTTTACCAGCAGCCTCAACTCCTATAAGATTGACATGCGCGTCACTTAAAAAATGATAGAAGGCACCGGCTGCATTACTTCCGCCACCGACACATGCAATCACATAGTCGGGGTACGGGTTACCAATCTCCGACTGAAGTTGGTTTCTTATTTCCTCACTGATTACCGATTGAAATCTGGTGACCATATCCGGGTATGGATGTGGACCAACTACGGAGCCAATAATGTAATGTGTATCGGTAGGATGATTGATCCAATGGCGCATGGCCTCATTGGTAGCATCCTTTAACGTCATGCTTCCACTGAGAGTCGGAACTACTTTTGTTCCCAAAATGCGCATGCGCTCTACGTTGGGCTTTTGCCGTTCCATATCGTGCTTGCCCATGTATACAATGCATTCCATTCCCATCAACGCACATACTGTAGCCGTGGCTACGCCATGCTGACCTGCACCGGTTTCCGCAATTATTTTTTGTTTACCTAATCGTTTAGCCACTAAAATCTGCCCAATGGTATTATTGATCTTGTGTGCCCCCGTGTGACACAAATCTTCCCGTTTTAAATAAATTTTTGCCTTGTATCGCTCAGATAACCTTGTTGCAAAATATAATGGTGTTGGACGCCCAACAAAATCCCGTAGAAGTTTTTGGAATTCCTTTTGGAATTCAGGCTCGCCTATTATTCTTACATAGCTTTCGCGAAGCTCCTCCACATTGGGATATAACATTTCAGGAATGTAAGCTCCCCCGAATTTTCCATAGTATCCTTTGTCGTTTATTAAGTATTTCATTGAATTAGTAGTAAAAAGTAAGATTAAGAATTAAGAATTAAGAATTATGTTCAGCTCTTTTATTTTATCCACTGCTTTTAGTCCTGGAGAAAGCTCGACTCCACTGTTGATATCAAAAGCATGAAGATTCATTTTACCAAGGCTCATTGCGTCATGAACATTTGCAGAGGATAAACCACCACTTAGGAAAAAGGGGACGTCCTGATTATAGTGCTGCAACAGTTTCCAATCAAAGACTGTTCCGGTACCTCCGTAACTCTTACTCTTTGTATCGAATAGAAAGTAATCTACCACCTCTTTGTACTGAATAACCCGCAAAAAGTCAGATCGTTCATCTATTGAAAACGCCTTTATTACACCAAGGTCATTGTGCCGCAACTCAGCACATTGATTCATAGGTTCATCTCCATGTAATTGAATAAAGTCCAACTTATGAAGGTTTGCCAAATTGATTATCTTGTCAGTCGACTCATTTACAAATACACCTACCCTTTTGATGCGCTTTGACAATTGATCCGGAACTTTAAATTCACTACCCACAAAACGCTTTGACTTCGGATAAAAAATAAATCCCATATAGTCGGGGTGTAGTTCTGCTACCTGAAGTATGTTTTCAGGATCTCGCATTCCACAGACTTTGAGTTTTATTTTATCGTTCATAATTCCAAAAAAGTCTAAAGTGAAAAGTTAAAAGCTTTTAGCTTTAGACTTTCTGCTTTGCACTTTCTATTCTTAATTCATTTATGAAATCTGTGGCTGCCTTCTCCGGGCGGCTGTGTTGCATAAAGGTCTGCCCGATTAAAAAACCTTTGAAACTATGTTTCTTCAATTCCAGTATCGCCTGTGGAGACTCAATTCCACTTTCCGAAACCTTGATCACCTCATTGGGTAACAAAGGTGCCAGACGCTTACTGGTTTCAATATTCAATGTAAATGTTTTGAGATTGCGGTTATTCACACCTATTAAATCAACGCCTGCTTCCAGATTATTTCTTACTTCAGTCTCGTCATGGACCTCCAACAACACCTCTAAACCAAGCGAGTGAGCAAACCCGGTGAACTTCTTCACCTCTTCAAGGGAAAGAACTGATGCAATCAGCAAAATGGCATCTGCCCCAATCGACTTCGCTTCCAAAATTTGATATTCATCGATGACAAATTCTTTTCTAAGAATGGGGCAGAAATTAAATTTTCGGGCGGTAGTCAGGTCATCATTGCTTCCTCCAAAGAATTGCTTGTCCGTTAAAATCGAAAGTGCTGAGGCTCCCGCTTGCATATACCCAATGGAAGTGCGTTCGATAGAAACATACGGATTAATCATTCCTTTAGATGGCGACTTTCGCTTGATCTCCGCAATGATACCCGTCTTGTCTTCCCGCAACAGATATTTTTTTAAGGAGACAATTGGTGACGGAAAATAGATACTTTGCTCCAGCAGCTTCACCGGATACAGTGATTTCCGCTCGGCCACTTCCTTTCTTTTACATTCAATTATCTGATCTAGAATATTCATATGTTAATCGTTCGCAAAGACGCTTTATTATTCTCAGTAGGTCATTTGTTTAAAAACTTTTTAAAAGTCGACAAAGCCTTCCCCGAATTCAAGGATTCACGTGCTTGCTCTATGGCTGTTAGTATTCCTGCTTTTTGATGGCCCACATAGAGCGCCATTCCTGCATTAGCAATCACGACTGAATTTTGTCCTTCGGTCCCTTTGCCTTCCAGAATGTTTATAAATATGTTGGCCGACTCCTCCACCGTATCGCCACCTTTTAATTCAGTTGCTTCCACTTGAGGCAAACCAAGATCAGAAGGCTCAACTATTTTCTCTCCGCTATTCGTAAACATCTTAAACGGTCCCGTCAATGAAATTTCATCATAACCCTGCAGGTCGTGCAAAATGACAAAGTCCTTCTGCGTGTTTTGATACAAATAGCCATACTGTCTGGCCAATTCCAAACTAAACACCCCCACCAACTGCCGCGGTGGAAAAGCAGGATTGACCATGGGGCCCAGCATGTTAAAAAATGTCTTAACACCAAGTTCTTTACGAATGGGGCCAACATTTTTCATCGCTGGGTGAAAAAGCGGTGCATGCATGAAGAAAATATTGGCGCGATCTAAACTTCTTCCTAACTCATCAGAGTCATTCGTAAACTCCACTCCAAAATGTTGTAACAAATTTGAAGAACCACATACCGAAGACACGCCCACATTTCCATGTTTGGATACAGGCTGCCCTGCTGCCGCGACTACAAACGATGACAAGGTGGAAATATTAAATGTGTTTTTCCCATCACCGCCCGTTCCACACACATCCATTAGCGGTTCATCAAAACGAATGGGTATGCATAATTCCAGCATGGCATCACGGAAGCCCTGCAGTTCATCAATGGTAATGGCCCGCATCATGTACACGGTCATGAAAGCGCTCATCTGGCTTGGGTTGTACTTAGCCGAAGCCAAATCCACCAACACCTTTCTTGCCGTCTCTTTACTCAGCGAACGGTGTTCTATTAGTTCATTTAATATTTCTTTCATAACCGCACCCAGCCCGCTCCAGAGGAGAAGGTACTCGATTTTTGTTTTTAAATAACTTACCTTTTAAATTTTCTATCTCCGTTCTAAACTATTTTCTCACCCCAGCCCCTCTCGATCTCATCCCTGCCTGCCGGACAGGCAGCCTTTAAACACCTTCTTCTTTGTAGAAGGGAAGTGGCCTTGAGAATGAAATGGAGAGAGATTCTTAAGTTTAATTCAATTAATTATTTAACCAGTTCGCCATTATTTTCTTTCCATGTTCCGTCATGATCGACTCTGGATGAAATTGGACACCGCGCACATCAAATTTTTTGTGAGCGATTGCCATCACCAATCCATCGGGATTTGTTGCTGTGACTGTTAGATCAGGTGTAATGCTTTCCCCTTCAACCGCCCAGGAATGATAATGACAAACCTCAAACTGATCCGGTAAATCCTTAAAAAGTCTCTCTGATTTATCGATTATCCTTGCCGTTGAAGTGACACCATGAAGGACATTTGGAATATTATAGAGCCTGGCTCCAAATGCTTCCGCTATGCCCTGGTGGCCAAGACAAACTCCTAACATACTTTTTGTTGATGAATACGATTTGATTACTTCTTTCATAATGCCAGCCTCATCGGGGATTCCAGGACCAGGCGATAAAAGGATTTTATCATACTTCTTAACCTTTTCCAATTCAATCTTATCATTCCTGAAGATGTCCGGTGAATGGCCCAACTCACGAATAATATGGACCAGGTTATAGGTGAATGAATCGTAATTATCCAGCACTAATATTTTCATAATCTTACAATCTTTCCGCCATCGTAATAGCCTTTCGTAACGCTTCTAATTTATTATTCACTTCTTGTAATTCATTTTCCGGAATTGATTTTGCCACTATTCCCGCGCCTGCCTGATACACTAATCTATTGTCCTGACTTAAGAAGGTCCTGATCATGATGGCAAGATTGAAATCTCCATTGAATCCTATGAACCCCAGTGCACCTCCATAAAAACCGCGATTGACATTTTCGTATTTAGAAATCAGGTTCAGGGCCATCGGTTTGGGTGCCCCGGATAGTGTTCCTGCCGGAAATGTGTCCGCCACCAATTTCAGAGGAGAGGCGTCTTGGTGTAGTTTACCGGTTACTTTTGAAACCAAATGAATCACATGCGAATAGTATTGTACTTCTTTAAATACTTCCACTCTCACTTCTTTCGAATCGCGACTTAAATCATTCCTCGCCAAATCCACCAGCATCACATGCTCAGAGTTTTCCTTTTCATCCAATGAAAGCTTTGCTGCTAACGCTGCATCCTCCTGGTCATTTCCGGAACGCTTGAATGTACCGGCTATTGGATAAATACAGGCTTGGCCCTTCTTAATCTGGATTTGCGCTTCGGGGGACGATCCAAAGATTTTGAAACTCCCATAATCAAAATAAAAGAGATAGGGAGATGGATTTATGGAACGGAGTGCACGATAGACATTAAATTCATCTCCTTTAAAACCACTGGTAAACCGCCTTGACAAGACAATTTGAAAAACATCCCCACGATGACAATGCTTTATCCCTGCTTTAACCATTTCAACGTACTCCCGGTCTGTAACATTAGAAATCTCTTCATCGGTTGATCGGAAGGAGAACGTTGAAAACCGATTGCTGTAGATAATTTTTTCCAACCTTTCCAATCCTGATTCGGCTTGAGGATTGTATCCATTTTCAACCAATGTCAGTTCATTTGAAAAATGATCTACAATGATCACATAGCGATACACTTTGTACAGAATATCGGGAATATTAGCTTGCGTTAGGTTAATTGGGACATCTTCAAAGTACCGAACGGTATCGTAGGCCATGTATCCAAAAAGTCCATTGGCACTATATTTTGAATATGTTTCTTCCACCTCAAATGATAGCCTGAATTCATCCAACTTTTGAAGGACCTGCGCTTTTGCAGCGATGCGTTCCTTTACATTTTTTCCGTCCGGAAACCTCATCTCCATTACTTCCTCCTTCACCTGAAAAGAAGCTAGCGGATCGCAGCAAATAAAAGACAAGCTATTCTCATGACCGTGATAGTCGGAACTCTCGAGCAAGAGGCTGCCTGCAAAAACATCGCGAAGCTTAAGGTAGATATTCACAGGCGTGAGTGTATCTGCCAGGAGCTTCTTTGATCGTGTATTGAGATTGTATTTCATAGTTACGTTTTACCTCACCCAACCCCTCTCCTCTGGAGAGGGGAATAAAAAAAGCCCGCCCCGAGTGATCGGGGCGGGCTTACCATTTTTCAATATTGTTTACTTAAAACATAGCCGTTCACCGATCGAAATCCGAAAGATGCCACCACCATGCTATGTTTTGAAAATTCCTCATTACTTATTCTGCTGCTTCTTTTTTCTTAGGTGCGCGTTTTGCTTTTGGCTTAACATCGACTGGGCTAATCACAACTTCCGTTTTCACAGGGGCCACCACCACCTTCTTTTTTGCTGACTTTCTTCTCCTTGAATTACCGAAGGAACCTATTGCGATTTTCCCTTTCCTGGACTTCTTGTCACCTCTTCCCATTTGTATTTACTTAAATTATGTGGCAAGTATAACAAAGGGATTACTTTCTACCAAATCCTGACCCGATCCTTTTCATCGCGAAACATTTTATCACCAGGCTTTACGCCAAAAGCATCGTAAAATTCCTGAATGTTGGACACCGGCCCATTTGCACGAAACATTCCCGGGGAATGTGGATCCGTATTGACTTGTGTCCGTAGCGTTTCATCCTTGTATTTTATCCTCCATACCGTTGCCCACGAGAAATAAAACCTTTGTTCCGGGGTGTAACCATCAATTGCCCCCGGTTTTTTGTGTTCGCTATAAAATCGTTGCAACCCATCATAGGCGACACTAAGTCCGCCTAAATCGCCAATATTTTCACCCAAGGTAAATTGGCCTTGCACGGTAACGCCAGGCAACGGCTCATATTGATCAAACTGCTCTGCCAATGCTTTGCCTTTTGCCTTGAATTTTTTAAGATCTTCTACCTGCCACCAATTTTTTAAGTTACCCTCAGAATCAAACTGACTGCCCTGGTCATCAAAACCATGAGAAACCTCGTGTCCAATAACGGCACCTATCCCACCGTAATTAACTGCTTCATCGGCTTTGTAATTATAGAATGGTGGCTGCAAAATACCAGCAGGAAAAACGATTTCATTGAACAGCGGATTATAATAAGCGTTAACTGTTTGAGGCGTCATCCCCCATTCCTTGTTATTGACTGGCTTGCCCAGCTTGGCAATATTCTGTTGCACGGTAAACTTTGAAGCGTTGACAACATTATTGTAATACGAGGCTTTTTCGGGAGCCTTCTCTATGATTAAGCCAGTGTAATTTTTCCATTCGTCCGGGTAGCCAATTTTAACCGTGAAAGTGCTTAACTTTTTTAAGGAAGCTTTTTTTGTAGAGTCTGACATCCAATCTACGTTTTTGATTCGATCCGCAAACGCTAACTTGATGTACTCCACCATCTCCACTGCTTTCTGCTTTGCTTCCGGTGGAAAATTTTCATCGACATATAATTTCCCAATGGCTTCCCCTAAAAATCCTTCGGTCGTATTCAGGACTCTCTTCCATCGAGGTCTCAGTTGATCCACACCACGCAAATACTTGCTATTAAAATTAAACGCCTCTTGAACAACCGCATGATGTAAGAAGGGAGCTGAATTGCGAAGTGCTGTCCACTTTAGATACATCCTGATATCGTTCCACCCATAACTGTTGATCATTTTCTCCACCTCTTTCATAAAGACCGGCTCTGTAACAATGATAGAGTCTTCTTTGACACCCAGTGAAGTAAAGTAAGAAGACCAATTGATGGAAGGCACCAGGGCAGCGAGTGCCGTTAACGACTTTTTGTTGTATCGCTTAACTGGGTCGCGCCTCTCTTCTTTTGTCAAGGTCGCTTTTGCCAATTGAGATTCAAGTACCACTATCCTTTCTGCTGACTTCCCGGCAGCCGCTGGATCAACCCCTATTACTATCAGCATCCTGGTTACATGTTCTTTGTATTTTTCACGAGTCTCTTTTGATTTTGCGTCCGTCTTGATATAGTAGTCGCGCTCCGGTAACCCAATTCCTCCTGATCCCAGGTAGGCCGCCATCTTCTTGCTGTTCTTTAAATCCGGGAAAACCTGGAAACTAAAAAAAGCACCTCCGCCTTCCAGCTCTTGCTCCACCAAATAAGTTTGTAGATCAACTTTGCTTTTTATCGTTTCAATGACCGTTAATTTTGGTGTTAATGGTTCTAGACCAGCACTCTCCGCCAGTGAAGAATCCATACCCACGCTAAAAAAATCAACTGCTTTGCGCTGATCTGTGCCATCTGTATACTTTGGATTTTCACCAGCCTTTTTCAATACCTCTAAAACTGCTTTGTTGTTAAACTCACTTAGCTCATTGAAGGAGCCCCATGCACCACGGTCAGTCGGAATGGCGGTGCGCTTGATCCAATTTCCATTGACATACTGGAAGAAATCATCTTGCGGACGAACCGTTGTGTCCATATTTTCTAACTCAAGACCCGCTTCCACTTGGGCATCTTGTTTTTTAATTTCTGTAGAGCAGGCCAATACGGCTCCCATGTAGAACATAAAAATCAGGTAACGAATCATAACATATAGTTTATTAACAGGACAGTCAGGCTTCATTCCTCCCGCTTTTCCTCTGGTACACAGCGGGCGACAAATTTTTGGTCAGCATAGGTAATATCAATGAATGTTTTACCTAACAATTCGTCTTTCGAGTACCCTGTGATGTCACAGAAGCGCTCATTGACCAGGCGCCATTTCAGGTCACCATCAATTATTACTATACCAACAGGCGCATATTCTACAATCTTCCGAAAGTTTTCCTCTGTAAAAACATTCACCTGATCATTTTTTGAACTATCCATAAAACAAACTGTAAGATCGTATTTTAGTTTGGTATTTTTAGTGTAGCAAAAAGAAGCGTTATGGCAAAAGCGAGCTTGGAAATCATTCAGACCTTGAGAAATGTCGCCCGGAAAATTGAAGTGAGTGACACGTATCAATGGGGCCACATGGGAGCGTGTAATTGTGGATTTCTGGCGCAGGAAGTGACTCAACTGACCAAGGCAGAAATTCACAGAAGAGCCATGCAGCGACATGGAGACTGGAGCGAACACCTGAAGGATTATTGCCCTGTCAATGGACTTCCTTTTGACGACATTATTTCGGAATTACTTACTTTTGGATTTGATGCCGATGATTTGAAGCATTTAGAGAAACTTACGGATCCTAACATCTTACAGACTATACCGTTGGCCCACCGAAACCTTCATCATAATGTGAAACATGATGTGGTTATCTACCTGAAAGCGTGGATCAATCTGATGGAAGACGAGTTGCTACGTAACATCTCTATCGAAATTCCAACGTCCATAACTTTTACGGAAGCCTGAAGAGAATGCAATCTTTCGCTTCATTATTTTGATTTACAAAACGAAACCATTTGGTCAGTCTTGCTTCTTCGACTAATCCCGACTTTTGGAGGACTCGGGCAGATGCCACATTGTCAACATCCACGAACGTACCTATTCTGTATATCCCCATTTGGTTTCTGAGTATAGGCATCATGGTCTGGCACACTTCCGTAGCGTAACCTCTTCCCCATTGTGTTGGACTTAAAATATATCCAAATTGAACTTTGCCACCATCGTTTATGATCCCAAAAGTTCCAATAAGCTGAGAGGTTTCCTTTACACGAATTCCAAACGTATAATCGATACCCATGTTCCATCCCTGAATGGCATAGGTTACATACCTGCGGGTATCGCAAATTCCCTGATGCGTTGGCCAAGAAACATACTTTGTCGCTTCCAGCTTGCTGGCATAAGTGTAAAATATTTCTTCCGCATCTTCGTACCTTAGGCGCTGAAGAATCAGCCTTTTCGTTTCAATTTGTTCAGGTAGCGATACATGCATCATCATTATGATGCTAAATTAAATGCATGGGAAAAGATAACAACATTGTTCATCACTACTTTAAAAAAGAGATTGAAGACACTAAAATACTTGTGAAGGTAAATCCTATTCACTGGAAAGGAACAGAAATAACCGTATTTTCAGATGGTACCAGTGAGTTACGAGAACTGGCGTTTGATCACGAAATTTTTGAAGATTTGAAGGTGGATGGGTTTGAGTTAGCGAGCCCTTTGGAATTTAATTTGTATTTATCGGGATTGGCGAAACCTCACCCCCGCCTCTCCGGAGGAGAGGAGCCGGCTTAGTTTAAAAATTTATAAAGTCTTGATACTGGATGCTTGGTCATGGTTGTTGGATTTATTCCATCCTTCAAATTCCGAAATCTAAAATCATAAATTATCTTCTATCTTTGCCCCGGCAAATCGGCACGACCAGCTCCTGCTGAACCCCCCAGGGTCGGAAGGCAGCAAGGGTACGTAGTTGTAGCGGTGCGATGTTCGGTTTGCCATTTTTTATTCTTGCCCCTTCTGTCTTTAGTTCTCCTTTACTTTCTTACCAAGTCCTGAAACGGCTGCCACATTAAAGAAGCCCACTACTTTGCTGCCTTTTGGGTTTACATTGAAAATATTGGTGGACACGTTTGAAAGGGGTGAAGAGAATAATTCACCAAAACCTCCCGGACGATTTGTTTGTACAACAACTTGATTCAGATAGGTAAACGTCTCATAGGTTATAGAATGTATCTCCACATAAATTGAATCGGCAGGCAGATAAGGTGATACCAGGTTTCCGTCTGCATCCTCATTGAAAGGATTGACACTAGTTCGAATAGGAGGAAGAAAAGCGATACCATCAAAATTTCCGCCTTGCGAAAAGCCGGCATCAAAAGCCAGACTGATTTCAGAAGGCTTATTTAAGAGTGTATCGTTTTTAATGGTCTTGATCCAATAGGCATCTCCACTTCCAGGAAGATCATTCGCCCAAAATTCACAGCTGTATGAATTCGCAGGATAGAATGGACTGCTCTCTTCAAAAATAACGCTTATGCTGTCAATAACAGGTACACGACCCATATAAGATACCGACTCAAACGTTTCTCCCTTATAAGAAACCGTAAGTGCATAGCCCCGCCCTATTATTCCAAACGTTTCACCAGGGATTGAAGGACTCCATCGATAGTTCCCTTTTTGATCAACATCTTCTACAAAGTTCATGACCTCACCTTCCGAATCCTGAACGGTCACCACGGCACCAGAGACGCCCGGTGGAGTTGTGCTTTCAAAATAGGGTTGAGTCATCATCAGATTGATCACCTGGTCTTCTGGCTTGTTGTTGAGCCATGCTTCTACCACCAGTTCGGCATCTGCTTCCTGCAGATCGGGATTAATTACTTCTTCACAAGAAGTAAAAACTACTGAAGCTATTAAAAGAGCGACTAAAATTTGACTATATATTTTCATAACACTTACTCTCTAGAATTTAAAATTGTAGGATACTGAAGGAACAATAGACCCAATAATGGACAACTGCACCGCCTGTGATTGAAGCAGGTCTCCATTTACATATCGCTTGTCAAGCTGAGTGAAATAAATCGAGAATGGGTTTTTGCGTGCATAAACATTGTAAAGTGAAAAAACCCAATAGTCCGTATTCTTACGTGGTTTACCATTTCGTTTTACTGTTCTTCCCTCCAGTCGTGCTGACAAATCCAGTCTATTATAACTGGGAATTCTCACGTTGTTGCGGGAGTCATTAGCGTTGTAAGGAATGAGAATCCCTTGCGAAATATAACGGGATGTTGGGAACGTAGTGGGAGTACCTGTAGTAAAAATAAAATCACCTGAAACACTCCATCGTTTATTGATATTATAAAAGCCAGCCAGCTTAAAATTATGACGCTGATCATATCGGGCAGGATACCATGAGCCTTTATTGATACCTTCCACCTGTAATTCTGTTCTCCCGAGCGTGTAGCTCACCCATCCTGTGAAGCGTCCTGTCTTGCGCTGGAGATAAAACTCCAATCCATATGCTCTACCTTTGCCACTCAATAAATCGCCTTCCAAAAATTTATTAATGAGTATGTCTGCTCCATCAATATAATCGATTTGATTATCGGTATACCGCAAGTATCCTTCCATAGATGCTTCCCATTGATTGTCTTTGCCAATGTTTTTGAAATAACCCAGCGTAAACTGATCTGCCAGTTCAGGCTTGATATTGTTGGAAGTAGGTGTCCACACATCCAATGGGTTGGAAGCAGTTGTATTTGAAATCAAATGCAGGTATTGAACCATTCTGTTATAACTTGTTTTCAAAGAACTCTGCTCGCTCACCTGCACCTTCAAAGAAAATCGGGGCTGCCAGTTACCATAACTCGCAATGGTCTCTCCTTTTTCATAATTTTTTTCTGATACCGGTGTTTTTCTTACTCCTGGTATAGTGTCGTTATAGGTGTAGGTAGTGCCCTCTCCTAAGTACTGAAAGTAGGAATACCTGAGGCCGTATTCCAATGCGATCACAGAGCTGATTTTTTGACTATTTCCTATATAAAGGGAACTCTCGCGATTATACTTACGTGCAAGACTTGCGTCTACCACATCCCCATTAGATGTACCCACTGCATTAGCGGGCTCAAATGAATAAGAAATGAGTTCTCCACCAAAATTAAGTTCATTGTTGGTGTCAATGAAGTAACTAAGTTCGGGTTTAAAAATGTAGTTAGAGATGGATGAATTCCATTTGAAGTTGTTTATGTTATCCTCCCCGAACTGAAGCTGGTAATCATAACTGCTGTATACACCTGTTACATTTGCAAACAGGCGTTTTGAATAGATATGGTTCCAACGCAATGTGGCTGTCTTATTACCCCAGCTAAATCCCTGGTTATTATCGAAAAGAAAATTATCTCGTCCGAAAAAACCTGACAGGTATACACGATTTCTTTCGTTGAGATTATAATTAGCCTTCATGGTGAGATCATAAAAATTTAACGCTCCACCCTCCTGAAGTAATGGAACAAATGGTCTTGCCAGCACATCAATATAAGATCTTCTTCCTGCCACAATAAATGAACCCTTGTTCTTCACAATGGGACCCTCAATAGCTAATCTGCTAAAGATGGTTCCCACTCCACCATTCACTTCAAATTTTTTTATGTTACCTTCTTTCATCCGAACATCGAGCAGAGAGGAGAGGCGACCACCATACCTGGACGGGATAGCTCCTTTATAAAGCTTGGTATCCTTAACCGCATCGGGGTTAAAGACTGAGAAAAAACCAAGTAGGTGAGATGAATTATAAACAGGAGCTTCGTCCAGCAAAATAAGATTCTGACCAACACTTCCACCGCGCACGTTAAAGCCGGAAGCACCTTCCCCCACTGTGCTAATTCCAGGCAATAACTGCAAGCTTTTCACCACATCAACTTCACCTAAAAATGCAGGTATCTTTCGAATAGTAGCGATGCTTAATTTATTGGTGCTCATCTCTATACTTTGCACCTTGTCTGCATTTTCATCCTCTCCTATTATTATCAATTCTTCTAATTGTTCCGCTACTTGTTTCAATTCAATGTCCAATCGAATATCTTTTTCAAGAGAAACTTGTTGCACGATCTTCTCATACCCAACATAGCTTACCTCGAGTGTATAAGTAGCAGCGGGTACTGTTACTGAATAGAATCCATACACATTGGTCACACCTCCACCACCTGTCTCCTTTACGAAAACGGTTGCACCAATTAATGCCTCGCCATTAGAGGCATCCTTAACATAGCCGCTAATGGTGTGCTTCACCTGGGCCTGACTTGTCAACGATGCAATACAGAGTAAAAAGGTCAATAATCTCATAGAAACGGATGTCATTTTCAATTGCTACGTAGTAAACCGATTTAGGACAACTTTGTTTTAAGACGGAAGTGAAGCAATTATGTTGCAAATAAAAAAAGTAAAGTGGTATATACTTTCACTTCTCGTTAAAGAATTCATTTATAAACCCTCCTCTTTGGCTATTGTCCTACTATAAGACAATCGCCCGATGATTTACCCTTATGGGACAGATCGAAAAATCTATGGAAATCCTTTAAATCATTGTAGTTTTGTCGCCAAACCAATCAGCACTTATGAAGTTTTTCATTGACACGGCAAATCTTAACGAAATCAAAGAAGCATACGACCTGGGGGTATTGGATGGTGTCACTACCAATCCATCGCTCATGGCCAAAGAAGGTATTTCCGGAAAAGATAAGATCATGGCTCATTATAAAGCCATCTGCCAAATCGTAGATAACAATGTGAGTGCGGAGGTAATTGCCACTGATTTTAATGGAATGATTGCAGAGGGCAAAGAGCTTGCTAAAATTGACGACAAAATTGTCGTCAAAATTCCGATGATTAAGGAAGGTATAAAAGTGATCAAGAAGTTTGCAAGCGAAGGCATACGTACAAACTGCACGTTAGTGTTTTCACCAGGTCAGGCAATTCTCGCTGCAAAAGCCGGGGCAAGTTACCTTTCCCCGTTTGTTGGTCGCCTGGATGACGTAGGCCAGGATGGCCTTGAGTTGATCGCCCAAATCAGACTCATCTTTAATAACTATGGGTTTGAGACTGAAATCCTGGCGGCATCCATCCGCCATACCATACATTTGATTAAATGCGCTGAAGTTGGCGCTGACGTTGTCACATGTCCCTTAAAAGTTATTACCGATTTACTGAATCACCCTTTGACGGATGTGGGGCTGGCAAAGTTTTTAGCAGATCATAAGAAGGTTAACGGTTAATTGATGTTTTCTTCCGATTCAGTCGTTCGCGTAAAAGAGGCCACCATTTTTCAGGACAATACTTCAGTTCTGGACAATCTAACTTTTGAAATTGAAAAAGGTGAGTTCGTTTTTTTAATTGGTCGAACAGGTTCAGGTAAATCTTCTCTGCTGAAAACATTATATGGTGATTTGCCTCTCCGTCTTGGTGATATCCAAGTTGCAGGATTTAATATTCGTGAGATGAAAGATCATCAGGTTCCTCTCTTGCGAAGAAAAATTGGGATCATCTTTCAGGATTTTCAATTATTTGCTGATCGGACAGTTGGAGAAAATCTAAACTTTGTCATGAAAGCCACAGGCTGGCGCGATTCGGCCAAAATGAAAGGTCGCCTTGCTGAAGTGCTTATGAATGTGGGGCTGGGAGCAGTTGAAAAAAAGATGCCCCATCAGCTTTCCGGAGGTGAACAACAACGTGTGGTGATAGCACGTGCATTAATCAATGAACCCTTAATTTTAATTGCAGACGAGCCTACGGGAAACCTTGACCCGGAGGTATCCAATGGCATCCTAAAAACTTTTCAACAAATCAACCGCAGTGGCACCGCCATTCTCATGGCCACCCATAGTTATGGTTTGATTCGGAAATTCCCGGCACGAATTCTAAAATGCGAAGACAAGAAAATTCAGGATTCAGCTAAAGAAAATTTCGAGTTAACCTCAGAATATTAGCGATTGATCTACACAAGTAGGCGATTGATCCTAGCACGATAAATGTATCAGCTTTGATTCATATTTTTGTAAATAGCTTTCTTAGTTTTGAAGTAATTCATGTGGGGAAAGAGTATATCATCTTCTAAAATAGTTACCGTAACTCTGCACATTGGAGTTTGGGCAATGCTGTTTATCATTCCAGCTTTTTTGAGGCGTGCGGAGCATGGGTTTCCCAGAAAAATAGAATTTCCGGAGACTGTACCTTCCTTCGCCACAACCAACTTGACCTTTCCCTGGATCCTTCTTCTTACAAACCTATCGATTTGTGCTTTTTTCTATTTGAATGCATATTATTTACTGCCAAACTTACTATTTAGAAAAAAGACCATTTTGTATTTTTCCGCAATTCTGGGTGTTACCTCCGCCTTCGTACTCATTAACCTCACCCTAAGACCTTTCCTGCAAGAGAGATCGTTTCCAGGTCCCCACTCAATCATTATACTTTTTCCCTTGCTTGTTATTTTTGCTGTGAGTACAGCCTTTCGTTTTTTAGTTGATAAGATTAAAGAAGACAAACTCACTAAAGAAAAAGAAAACGAAAATTTAAAAACCGAATTGCTATTTCTGAGGTCTCAAATTAGTCCCCATTTTATTTTCAATATTCTAAACAATTTGGTCTCTTTAGCCAGGAAAAAATCTGATCAACTGGAGCCAATTCTTTTAAAATTATCGATCCTTATTCGGTACATGCTGTATGAATCAGTTGAAACGGTAAGCCTTGAAACCGAAATCGAATACCTCAATAACTACATTGAGTTACAGAAACTAAGATTTGGCGATAAAGTTCAAGTAGATTTCAAAACATTGCCGATTGGTGAAAACTATTCAATCGAACCCATGATCCTCATCCCCTTTGTTGAAAATGCATTTAAACATGGAGTGGGTATGATAAACAATCCAAAGATTGAAATCAGTATCAATGTCGTAAACGATGAATTATCTTTTGTAGTGCGCAATAGATTTAACCAAACTGCATTTGACGTAAAGGACAAAAATTCGGGTATCGGACTTCCTAATCTAAAGAGAAGGTTAAACTTATTGTACCGTAATAATCACATACTATCTCAAAGCATAAAAGACGATTGGTATATATCTTCACTATCCCTTAAACTAAAATGATTTCCTGTATAGCTGTAGATGATGAAAGCCTGGCCCTCGACCTGTTAGAAGATAACATTAGTCAAATACCATTCTTGAAACTAGTAAAACGTTGCAATGATGTTTTTGAAGCCATCGATATTATGCAAAAAGGCAAAATTGATTTGATTTTTCTTGATATTCAAATGCCGGGTCTTAGTGGAATTCAATTTCTGAAAACCTTATCTGGTCAAAATAAGCCAATGATAATATTTGTAACCGCCTATGATCACTATGCACTTGAAGGCTTTAATTTGGATGTCCTTGATTACTTGCTGAAGCCCGTCTCATTCGAACGATTCCTCAAGGCTTCTCATAAAGCCCTTGACTATTCAGAGATCCGGAAAAAATCGGAAGATTCAGGCTACGAAAGCTATTTCTTTGTTCATTCCGAATACAATCTTGTAAAAGTAGTTACCCAAGAAATAACCCACATTGAGGGGCTTAAGGATTACATCAAGATACATTTACAAGTAGGCGAAAGACCTATTATTACTCGAATGTCGATCAAGTCCATGGAAGAAAGATTACCTTCCGCTAAATTTTTACGAATTCATAAGTCCTTTATTGTTAACATCGATAGAATTATTTCTATTCGGAAAAACAGAATCCGCACGATTCGCGCTGAAATACCTATTGGCGATAGTTACAGCGAAACACTAAATAAGCTGATTAGCAAATCCTCGGCTAACTAAAATCATAGACCATATCCGCTTGTTTGTCTCTACAATATAGATATGTGTCGACTTCATTTTCCTCCTTCTTGTAAGCCCAATATCTTTCAAGAAAAAGAGAAGTGATGAATAGAATCTGTTGGGTTATTCTTTTTGTAAGCGTTGCAAGTATCGTTAATGGCCAAACACTTTCTTCCATAAAATTGGATGAATTCTATTCTAATTCATTTGATAAGGTATTGGCTGAAATTTCAATCAAATACAATGTAAAATTTGAGTTTGACAGAGCGAAGTTAAAACCTCATCTCCTATCAGATCGACCCTTCTCACAGCCACTTGATGAATTTCTAACGAGATGGTGTCGCAAATTCAAACTAAAGTGGTATCAGGATAATATGAAAGTGATTCATATTATTGGCAGAGATGAAATAGTTGAATCGCTTGCCGCTGTTCAGGAAAAAAAGAAAGCGGATCAATATAAGGGTGGCGCTACCAAATTTAACTTTACCCTTTCGGGAAAAATAAAAGATGGTACTACAGGAGAGTCATTACCTGGAGCAACACTACTGATTAAGGGAACAACACATGGAGCCACTACCAATACAGATGGCTTTTATTCTTTACACAAAGTACCAACCGATACTTCCACATTATTGATTTCCTACATTGGCTATGAGACCTCAGAAATAAAGTTAAATCCAGTAAGTGCTGCTCTTGATTTTCCGGTGGAATTAATACCAGCCAGTCAGGAGTTAGAAACGGTAGTTGTGCTGGCCGAAAGAGAAGGTGTTTTGCAAACCAACCAGCAAATAAGTGCAATTAAAATGACACCCATGAGTCTATCTAAACTACCTAATCTTGGTGAACGTGATATCATGCGATCATTCCAATTAATGCCCGGTGTATCAGCAGCAAATGAATCCTCATCCGGCCTTTTTGTTAGAGGAGGCACTCCAGACCAGAATCTTATACTATACGATGGGTTTACTATCTATCATGTAGATCATTTGTACGGCTTCTATTCCGCGTTCAATGCCAATGCCATAAAAGATGTACAACTTTACAAAGGTGGTTTTGAATCCCGTTTTGGAGGGAGGTTATCAAGCGTGATGGAAGTAACAGGCAAAGATGGAAACGCAAAGGAATTCAATATGAGTGGCGATCTTAGTTTGTTAAGCATGAATTTCTTTATAGAGGCTCCCATCGGTAATAAAATAACGACCATGTTTGCTTATCGAAGGTCCTACCAAGGTCCCCTTTACAATAAAATATTTGATTTGTACAACACAAGTACTACAGCCCAATCTCAGCCGGGTCCGGGAGGTGGAGGTCCAGGAGGCGGAGGTCCGGGAAGGTTTGGCGCTACTTCCTCAACATCGATAAAGTCATACTTCTATGATTTAAACTCAAAAATCTCTTATCGACCGTCAAACAAAGATATTATTTCACTAAGTCTGTTTAACGGAACTGATAAGTTGGATAACAGTCAGAAAATTGAAACTCCTTCCTTTCTACAAAGTCAAGGTATAAATTTTGGATTCAGCATCAGTGACCTAACTAAATACGGCAATATTGGAACAAGCCTTAAGTGGTCTAGACAATGGACAAAGAATGTATATACCAATACAACTGTGAGCTACTCAAACTATTATAGTGACCGTGATCGCACCAATGAAGCCAACATATCCCGTAATGGGGAAGAGACTACTTTTAAAAATGGTACACTTGAAAATAACGATCTTAAAGATTACAGTTTCAAATCAGATGTTATTTATGACGCCTCTGAGAAGCATCAGTTTATGGCAGGGGTCTTTGGTACACATTACGATATCGCCTACACCTATAGTCAAAATGATACCGCAACCATATTGGATCGTTATAATTTAGGAAATCTACAAGGTGTGTACTTGCAAGATCGCATCAAACTTTTCAATACAAGATTGATGATTGTTCCTGGTCTTCGTAGCTCTCAATTTGATGTTACTACTAAGTGGTATCATGAGCCTCGGCTTTCCCTAACTTATCAATTGACCGAAAAATTGAAAGTAATTGGGGCCTCAGGTAAGTATTATCAATTTGCCAATCGGGTTATAAGAGAGGATATTCTTTCCGGTAGCCGGGATTTTTGGATTTTGTCGGACGGAGAAAATGTTCCAGTCAGTTCCGCTAATCACTACATTGCTGGCCTTAGCTATGAAAATAATGACTACTTGTTTAGTGTCGAAGCCTATCGCAAAGATTACACAGGCCTATCAGAATATTCACTTCGATTCACTCCAAGCATGAGGACAACAAACTACAACGAGTATTTCTATAATGGAATAGGGTATTCAAAAGGTATTGAATTTCTGGCCCAACGGAAATACGGAAAGTTTAATGGCTGGGCAAGCTATACACTGGCTCGATCAGAAAATCAATTTGATATATACGGCTCAGATTATTTTCCTGCCGCACAAGACGTGCGCAATGAATTTAAAGCCATTGGAATTTTTGAATTGGGCAGATGGAATCTTTCCGCGACTTGGATTTATGCTACCGGAAGACCTTACACATCTCCGGAAGGGGGGTATGAAATTACTTTGTTAGATGGTACTACCCGGGATTATATCTCAATCGGCAAGAAAAACGGAGAAAGATTACCGGACTACCATCGCATGGATATTGCAGCAAACTACAAACTGGTCAATAAAGACGGTAATAATATAGGCCAAATAGGATTATCAATCTTCAACCTATATAACAGAAAAAATGTTTGGTACAAGGAATTCAATATTGCCGATGGAGGTGTGGTTGAAAGTAACATAGAATACCTTGGAATTACTCCCAACATTTCCCTTAGCCTAAGATTAAGATAATATGAAAATCACTCCGCTTAAGAATGTCTCCCTGGTGTTAATGGCATTTTGCCTAATGGCGACCTCATGCACCGAATCTCTTGAGTCTGTCTATGAAGACAAACCAATTGTTGAATCATATCTCTACGTTGGCAAGCCCATCCTTATAAAAATAACACGGATTACCCCCTATGATGCAAATGCACCTAAAGCGGAAGACGATATCAATAATCTGACCGTAACTATTTTAGAGGGCAATCAAGAGATAACCTTACAACCTATAGGGGATGGCATTTATGAAAGCTCAGCCGATTTTAAGGTCCAAGAAAGTGTTGACTATACCATACAATTTTATTTTAATAAAAAAGAAGTAAAGGCTACTACTCGTGCGCTTACTAAGCCAAAGGAATTCACGCAATCCGTAACCTCCATAACGGTGACAGTGTTCAGTGGCTCATTTACAGGAGGGATGCCCGACTTTCCTGATCCAGTAAAAACAAACTGGTCAAATCCTGAAAATGATTACTATCTAGTTGTGGTTGAAAATACTGAGGAAAATCCTGATGCCATTAACGACTTCGGAAATGTCGAGCGACCAGCTCGACTCTTCCGAAATGAACCCACGCAAACCAATTCATATGACATTAGGGCTCAACAATTTCAATACTACGGAGAGCATAGGATTATTCTATTTCACATCAGCCCAGAATACTCCTCGTTGTATAAGGATAGTGGTACTACCTCTCAGAATATTAGCACCCCTCCTACCAACGTTATCAATGGCCTGGGAATATTTACAGCCATTCACTCAGACACTCTTTTGCTTACTGTGAATAAGAATTAGCCTAAGTACTTTTGATGTATAGCACTACCAAATTCAAACATCTGAAAAAGAGAACTTTGAATCAACCACAGATTATTAGACTACGTTTCTTTAGGGTAGTAATCACGCTCAAATAATCCATTAAAGCGAAAGTTTAAGGTTATTCAAATCTTCTTTTGATGCCCCATATATCACGAACGATGACATCGACCATCACTTTGGAAGAATTTTCTTTAACCAGGCCATTGCTAAGAGTACCCAGGCATTCATACGCATAGGTAAGTTGTAGGGTGGCACGGTTTCCCTGAATGGGCAGTCCCATGCCAAAGGACACTCCCCAATTATCCAATAAGGTGTTCTCTAATTTGAAATAGTGATTTTGATAATGAAAGCCCGAGCGGAGGGAAATTCTGGACAAGTAGTTATCGCTTTTAGAATTGCCTTTATACATATAACCAAAGGAAAGGCGGTTTACATCCTCGTAGGTTACATTGCGTTCACCGAAATCTGCCTTAGACCAACTCTGAAATTGAAAATCAGCCGCTACCAAAGATCGCGTGGTTTCTACTGAAACCCCAAGCCCAACTTTGCCAGGGAAAATATACTGGACCCGTGACGTATTACTATCTAAACTCAACATAACGCCTGCAACGGCTGTGCTTTTAAAAAGTGATGATTCCCGACTTCCCTCCAATTTCCTCTCCTGATCTATTGTTGCCCCCAAAACAACAGCATATTTCTTACTTACACGAAACCTATACTGAATGCCCGCATCTAAGCTTAATCGGTTAGCGTAGATTTTTTTTTCAAGCACCATATCAGCGTTACTTAACGCTATTGATTCCGTCTTCGTTACCGAACCAAAAACAAGCGAAGCATTAACACCAACGGACAAGTTTTTCGTTACCGCAAATCCATTTCCCCAATACAATTCAGTGAAGCCGCCTGACCCTTTATAGGTAATATTGGTTTTGCCATATCCGAAATCCCGCAAGGCATTGATGTGGTAGGACACATCGCTATAGGGAGCCAGGCCAACAGTTGATCCCCAAAAAGGTTTAAGCTTAACCCACATATTAAGGTTTGTTAATCCCCCAAAAGATTTTTGTTCCGACATTGCTGCTGTGGTATAGCGAGCGGACTCCAGGTAAATTCCTGACTCGTATATCATGCTGACAGGACTTGCAATGGAAGCATAAGACGCAGGATTTATATGGTTCGTGCTCAGGCTGTCGCGGATCGCTATACCGGTTCCGGCCGGATGTCCGTTGTCTTAAATCACCTATCCCATATACCGAATAGGGAGACCCAGAGATAAACTGGGCCATTGTATGTTCTGTCAGAAAGGTTGTTAGTACAAGAAACAAAAATCGTTTTGTCATTTGATAATATCGAATCGACAAACCTAACACTCCGAATCGAAACAAATTTGAAAATGAGATCAGCATGTGAAATTCAAAGACGCAATGACAAATTTTGCAAACGACAGCAACGAATACCCCAGAACGAGTGACACGTTTTTCAATCTACACAAACCTTTCTTATATCTCTAAATTGCAAGAACTGGTCTATATCTTTTGTTCATCTTAAATACAATCGCTTGGTTTGTACGATTAGGGGAAAAGTAGATGGAGAATAACCACGTCAAAACAAGATCATTTATTTTTATAGTTTCAGCAGCTTTTGTCTTCTATGGGTGCAATGAGCTTCCTACCGAGATCGGGGCAGATTTTTTCAACGAAGGATCATTTAATTTTTCTTATGTTGATTCAATGACCATCCGTCTATCCACGATGGTTATTGATAGTATGCCCACCCACGACATTGATCGTGTCCTGATCGGCCATCACAATGATGAAAAACTGGGTAACATCAACGCGGAGGGATACTATCAGTTTGGTTTAAATAATCCATTTAGTTTAACTAAAGCATCCGTTAGCTATGATTACTTGGCAGTCGCACTCTCGTACGATGGTTACCATTATTATGATACTTCGTCACTTCATCGGTTTAATGTTTACCGCGTTACTGAAACCATGGAATTGAATAACGAATACTTGTTTAACACTAGCCGTTTCGCACACGGAAAAGTTTCGTTGGGTACTTTGATTTTTTACCCCCACCCCACTTCGAGCGATGCGGTCGAAATAAAATTGTCGGACCAATTGGGAAGGGAAATTTTCAACATGATTACAGATGAAGACACCGAAGTGTCAACCAATGCGGATTTTCTGAAATATTTAAAAGGGCTTATCATTGCTTCAGATACCGCTATCAACGGAAGTATCCTGGGTTTCACCACCACTCCACAACTAAGACTTTATTACGCAGACAAAAGCCAAGTACCCCCTGTTCAAGGATATTTATCTTTCGAAGTTTTAACTACTCAAGGCAACATTCATTTCTCCAGCATTCATTCCGACAGGTCACGTACGAAACTGAATAAATTAGTTGCCCGGGAAAATAGTCTTAGTTCAATTGAAACCGATGGGCAGTCGTACTTACAAGCAGGAATTGGACTTTGCATGCGGGTTGAATTCCCTTATCTAAAAGACCTTCGTCAATTCAACAATGTTTTCACCTCCCAGGCACTACTTGAAATAAGGCCTGTTGAAAAATCATTCGATACATCTACACCCCTTCCCGATTCGCTTCTGGTGTACAAGGTGGATAAAGAAAATACAGTCTATGGCCAATTAACCTCCAGTGGCACGCTTGTGCCCGATCTTTATCTTGGGCGAGACACTCATTATTCTGTAGACGTCACTGAATTTGTCACTGAGCAATTAAGCCTAGAGGAGAACAATGAAAATGGATTGATGATTGCATTAGACGATGCAAAATTTAGATCCAGGATGCATCAAATTTATGCGGAGGAGGTCAGACTGAAAATTTACTATTCAATAATCATTCAATAAATGAAAAACATAATCTCTTACGAAAATTTAATTGCCAGGCTGTTTGTCCTGACGGTATACATCACCGCCATATCCTGCACGGATGACAGCGAAGACACGGACGTTAATAATGGAAATTGGGTAAGGACTACACCCTTCAGGGGCACACCAAGGGCGGGCGCAGTAGGAGTCACTATTGGCAGTAAAGCCTACGTTGGACTTGGGTATGACGGTGATGAATATGTATATGATTTTTTTGAATTTGACATTGACCAAGGGTATTGGATTACTAAGTCACCTTTCCCGGGTACGTTGCGTGAGCGAGCTGTCGCCTTTAGCATTGGAAAAAAAGCGTATGTAGGTTTAGGGTATAACCGGGATTTGGACGTTGAAGAATTGTCTGATTTTTGGGAGTATAACACAGAAACGGATCAGTGGATTCGCCTGGAAGATTTTAAAGGAACTGCCCGATACAATGCAGTTTCATTTGCCATTGGCAATAAAGGATATGTAGGAACTGGATACGATGGAAAAAATTATAACAATGATTTTTGGGAGTTTGACCCCGAAACAAATAAGTGGAAGGAGATTGTCAGCTATCCAGGTAATAAACGTGAAGAAGGCTTGGCCTTTGTATTAGACGCTAAGGCTTATGTGTGCACGGGCCGCAACAATGGGTCCTTTGATACAGGTTTCTGGGAATATGATCCATCCACTGGTAAGTGGACAAGTCGCACACCCGATTCTGATGAAGATTACTACGATGAGTTTACAGTCGCAGTATCCAGGTACGATGCCACAGCCTTTACATTAAATGGAAAAGCCTATATCGTGGCCGGCTTCACTGGGGCAGTTAGCAATGCAACGTATGAATACGATCCCTCAACACAGGAGTGGGCGGCAAAAACAAGCTTTGAAGGATCCGCCAGAAGTGCAGCGGTGTCTTTTGTGTTGAATAACCGCGCTTTTGCCGGTATGGGCCAAAGCGGATCGCGCAGGTTTGATGATATGTGGGAGTTCTTCCCTGATGATGAATATGAAGTCAATGATTAGGCTGGTAATGATCACTCCACCTGGTTGTCTACTCAGACTTATTGATAAGACATCCGGCATCTAAAAATCAAAGTAACACAGATGTGCTCTCTGAAAAACAATACTACTTTCAGAAATTCAAGTGCTACTATGTTTACCCTTATTGTACGTCTTATACTGCTCTAATTTATGCAACAGCTGATTCAGTAAATCAATTCGAACAAGGAAATTCAAGATCAACGCATCCGTAACTTTTTGAGTTGGCTGAGTCTTCAATTGCTCCCTCAGCACCTGATACATTGCCTCCAGTTTTTGAAAATCCTGAGTGAATTGATCTGGTTCTTCTGCCTCATCAAAACTACTAATCAAAGCAACCTTCTCTTCAATTTCTGTTGTGTAATACACTTCCAAATCTAAAAATTCACTTTGAAGTTCGGCCATTTCCGTTTTTTGGAAAAGTGATTGACGCCCTGTAACAAAGAAGTAGGCGCCCACCCCCATGCATAAAATGGCAGCTGCTCTCCACACCGAAACCGAATTCCAAAGGGAGATGGTTTTCTTTGGCGGGAGCGTTGCCGCAATTTTTCTCCATACATTTTCGCCAGGTTGTTTATCATCAAAGCTATCCCGGTTTTGATGAATAAATTTATTTAATGAATCTTTCATAGTATTAATTCAAAAGTCCAAGATTCAAAATTCTAGTTATTCAATTTTGAATCTTGAATTAGTAAGTATCTCTTTCAGTTTTTTTTTAGACCTGTTGAACTGAGATTTTGAAGTGGACTCTGTAATATTCAATATCTCCGCAATTTCCTGGTGATCGTAGCCCTCCATTACATACAAAGACAGTACCATTCTGTACCCATCCGGCAATAATTCAATTGCCCGCTTCACTTTATCCACTGTAAAAGGAAAGTTCTCCAACTCATCCTTTTCTGTTTCCTCTGCTATATCCCACTGCTCATTTTCAGGTATCCGCTCAAATTTTCGCTTGCTGATTTGATTAAGCGCTTTGTTCACCACTATACGTTTTAGCCATGCCCCAAAGGTGGAGTCACCCCGATAATGATGTAAATTTTTAAAAGCACTTATAAATGCCTCCTGCAACACATCTTCTGCCTCATCCGCATTGTTCACTATCCGATAGCCCACATTATACATACTGCGGCTGTACAGCTTATAAAGACGCTGATAGGAGTTGTTATCGCCCTGAAGGCATTGCCTAATCAATTCATCATGAATATGTTCAGCGCGGGCCTCCAACTGCATTATATCTTAAGACCAATCCTATCGCAAAAGGTTGCCTCGTTATTTAATTTTTAACAGGTTTTCTTTTGCAGGGGTAAAATCCGGTGAAATAGCCAGCGCTTCTCCAAAAATCTTTTTGGCCGCTACGTTGTCACCCAGTTGTTGTTTGAGCAGGCCCTTGAGATTCAATACCGCCACCTTCATAGGGTATTCCTTAGGCTTGTTTTGCACATCGTTAAAGGAAACCTTTGTGGTCTCTATATCAGGCTTTGTCAACAGTATGTCGGCATTGGTCATACTCTCTGCGAATCTCTTCAAATCGTATTGAAAAAAGGCGACTTTATACAGTACGCTTGTTGAACCTGAAAGCAAGTACAGGCTTTCATAATACTGTAACGCCCGGTCAATTACTCCCAGGGACTCGGATGAGGCCCCTGCCAGTTCCAGAAATCCAGGGTCCTTGGGATTCCTTTTTAAAAGTTCCATGGCCACCAGTAGTGAAGAAGTATACTTCTGCTCCTGATAATACTGCACAGCCAGACTATAAATCAATGAATCGTTTCCAGGGTTCCGCACGATCAAATCATATAAAGCATCCTTGGCTACCTGGTCATCTCCCCACTGCACCGCAACCGTATATTTCCTATAAAAGTGTTGTGTAAGGATGTCAATTCGCTCAACGGTATCCTGCTGCGGCACCGGCTGGGGTTGTGGTTGGATTTCGGTAGCGGGTGGTTCCTTTTCAGTCTCTTTTTTCTTCTTTTTATTTTGAGCTGCGGCACCAAAAAAAATCATGGTGGCCAGAAAGAAAGTCAATGTGATTTTCATAGAATAATTCAATGGTTTATTTCAGTTTTAGTTAATCCTCTTTGTTGGGCAATCTTCACCATCAGCTGCCACGCCTCCTCACGGTCATTTTTTATTACCCCCTCCAGTATGGCTTCGCGAATTTGCTCCTTTATTTCACCAATTATCCTGCCTGGAGGTAAATTAAAAGTGTGAATGATTTCATCTCCGGAAATCGGAGGCTGAAAGTTCCGCAGATGATCCTTCGCCTCTACCTCCAACATCTTTTGTTCCACTCGTTCAAAGTTGTGAATATACCTGGCTACTTTTTCACTATTCTTTGAGGTAATATCAGCACGACAAAGTTTCATTAGCGCATCAACGTCATCACCCGCTTCCACTAGCAACCTGCGAACGGCAGAGTCGGTTACTTCTTTAACCAACGCAATGGGTCTAAGATGCAGACGCACTAGTTTCTGAACAAAGATCATGTTCTCGTGCATTGGCAATTTAAGCCTGCGAAAAATGCCGGGCGTCATCCGGGCACCGCGTTCTTCATGACCATGAAATGTCCACCCAACCTCTTTATCAAAACGCTTGGTCAGGGGCTTGGCAATATCATGCAAAATAGCTGCCCACCTTAACCATAGATCATTGGAAACTTTAGCTACATTGTCCAATACCTGCAGGGTATGAAAAAAGTTATCTTTGTGGGCATGGCTGTCTACATACTCCACGCCATGAAGCTGAACCATCTCCGGAAAAAATTCTTTCAACAGGCCACTGTGAAATAATAACTTGAACCCATACGAAGGGACTGGTGATAAAATTATTTTATTCAGCTCATCTATAATTCTTTCTGCAGAAACAATCTTCAAGCGATCGGCATTTTTTATAATCGATTCGAACGTGTCTGCTTCAATGTCAAAATTTAGTTGAGATGCAAAGCGGATGGCCCGCACCATGCGCAACGGGTCATCGGTAAACGTCACATCCGGATCAAGCGGAGTTTTAATGAGTTTCTTTTTTAAGAAGTCAACGCCTTCAAAAGGATCTATTAACTCGCCAAAATTTCCCGGAATCAGACTGATTCCCATGGCATTAATGGTGAAATCTCTCCTTCTCTGATCATCGTTCAACGTTCCATCTTCCACAATTGGTTTCCGCGAATCGCTCCGATAAGATTCTTTTCGTGCGCCCACAAACTCCAGTTCGTACTCTCCGTATTTGATCATGGCGGTACCAAAATTCTTAAAAAAGCTAACCGGAACGTTCCCCAGACCTTTTGCTACCTCATGTGCCAGGTCAATGCCGCTTCCCACGCAAACGAAGTCGATATCTTTGCACGGTCTCTGTAAAATTAAATCGCGAACAAAACCTCCCACTACATAGGTTTCAAGCCCCAGGTGTTGAGAAGCTCTTGCTACTTTTTCAAAAACCGTATTACTCTTTAATTCACCTGAAAAATTCATTTTACTGAAGATTCTCGACCCGATCCAAACCTCAAAGGTATCAGGATTTTTCAGTGAAACATGAAGAAGAATTGAGAATTGAGGATTGAGAATTAAGTTGGATTATTTCCAAAAACCGGGCTTACTGGTACTGCCAGGACAAGGGATAAGTCTGTTCTTCTTCTTCACTCCACGGCTTATTGGCTTTGCCATAAATTCATAGATGATAGAAATCTCATGGGCACCTCCGGAGGCGGCTGAAAGTTGGGAGATATTAAAATCATAGCTGTATCCTACGGTAAAGTTTTTAAGATAAAGACCCATCATAAAAATAAGCGCATCCTGATTGACGGAGCCAATCACATTGGTTTCAAAAGGCTTACCCCTGTACCACATTCCAATCATAATCGGATCAATGTGATAATTTAAACCAAAGTCCAATTGAGAAAACCCGCCTTGCAATTTATAAATAAACGCAGGAGTCAGATACGAAACTTTGGAGGAAGTCCTCGGACCATTGTATAATGGAATTCTGGCACCACCATGAATTGTGGTTTTCATGGGCAACCTGCTTACACTATTCAAGATGGAGAGGTTAGGTTGGTTCATATGAGCAAAAGCAGTACCTAGCCAAAAAATCCGACTATACAGAATAAAGCCTGAACCGAAGTCAAAATACTGCTGATTTCCTAATCGTTGTAATTCCGGGTCAAGCGATTGGCCATTAAATTCCAAACCATCACCGAGCTGTAATTTTGATCGGTCCAACCCATTAATGCCGTACCCAAAATACAGGCCGGGAGAAAAAACAAGCTTCTCATTTAATCTGACCTTATAGCTATAATTGAGTCCAAATGTTGATGTCCGCCACCCGGCAGATCCCATTTTATCCGTTGTTGCCAATACGCCAAACCCACTCCTTAATTCATCCACCCAGATGTCATAACTCATCGCAAACGTATTAAATGCCTGCGGCAAATTTGGCCATTGAATGCGATTATTAAAGACTATCCGTTGTTGCGGTGTAATCCCTGTAAACCCCGGGTTGAGATAAATCGGGGCCTGATAGTACTGGGAAAATTGGGGATCCTGCGCGTAAACCCCAAGTCCACAACCTATCATTACTAAGGCTAAAAATGTTTTCTTCATGCTTTCACTTCTAAAGTTAACATTTTATCTGATCATGGTAATATCACCAATCTGGGTTGTTCGTTGACCATCTGATAATCGCAGTGTCAACTTATACACATACACACCCGAGGATAATAGTCTCCCGTTCCGATCATACCCATCCCAGCCAATGGTGGAGTTATTACTTTCAAAAATCAAGTTACCCCAACGGTCAAATATCTGCATGTTAAACTCCTCCGCCCCTTTCACATAAGGCAGGAATACATCGTTAAAGCTTCCATTGCTTGATACTCCTCCATTCGGTCCATTTGGATTTGGTGTGAAGGCATTGGGAACCTTGGTTATACCACCCTGCTTTGCTGTTATCTGACGCGATAACGTATCGGAACATACAACGCCATCCCCGTGGTCGTTCATGGCAATTAAGGTAAGATCATACACACCTTCGATCTTGTACACGTACGATGGCTCTTCTTCGGTTGACGTTCCATTGTCACCAAAATCCCAGAGATAGTCTGTTGCCCCTGTTGTAAAATTATAGGTTAGCAATTCAGTATCGGGTACATATAAAAGAGTTGGCCGTGCGTCAAATGATGCGACAGGAACCGGATACACCTCGAAATTATCCTGTTGCGAATTAGCTTCCTGGCCTGTGAATGAACTGGATGTCCTAAGGAATATAGAATACTTTCCAGGATTTGTGATCTGAAATATCGGCAAGTTCGCATTTGAAGTTGCCGCCACTCGTCCATTACTATCAACCACTCTCCATTCCATTACATCCCCTGTTGATGTATTTTCTGTTACGGTTATGTCGGAAGGGAAGCAAGCGGCTTGAGGCGTTGCTATAAATTCCGCTACCAATGGCAGTAACTCGATATTAATTGTTTTTCTGAATTCCGCAACACAACTTCTTCCCTCTGCTTCAGCGCCAATGTTGGTCACCGTAAGAATAACATCTTTATCACCAGGTGTTGTATAATCTATTGTAAAAGGTCCAATGCCATTTGCAGAAGCAGGAATTCCGTCAGCGCCAAACTCCCATTCATACCTAAAGTCGATTTCATCCTGCGGGGTAGTTGTATTCGTGAAGGTTACGATGGAATGACCTCCAATGTGCGGTGGCACATCACCTTCATTAAATCCAGGTGTAGCTCCACGATACACTGTTATTGGTGTTACTACTTCTTCAGCCGGACAATTCCCATTGGTGGATTTGTACACCACATCGTAGATAATCGGATTTGAAGTTGATTCATTGAACATTGTGTAACTAACACTAGATGTTGTTCTAACGTCAATTTCCTGCGAAGAACCCTGCACGCGGTAGAACCATGTATGACCAGAGGCTGAAACTCCCTGAGAGGTGTTCACAAACTTAACCGTCTCTCCACTGCATAACACCGTGTTGTCGGGGAACACACCCGTGGATATAGTCGGGTATACCCTGATCTCTTTTACAAATGGCAATTTCTTACAACCTACCTGATATTTTAATGTATCCAGGAATGCTTCCAATGAAACCTTAAACTTAGATGAAGTGGAAGGAGAAGGGTTCACGAATGTGTGCTTGATAATTTGGCCCGCAACTGATGAGGTCGCCTGATAGGTGGTGCTGTCGGGGCCATCAAGCCACTTCCAGGTATAATTTACACCCGCTACCTGATCATGTTTAAATTGAACCTGGAAAGGACTGCAGGCAATATCTGGTCCCACTATAGAAAATTCATTGCTAACCGCATCCACGTTAACAGTAACCGTTTGATTAATCTCTTTCACACAGCCAAACTTATCTTTCACAGAGATCAACTCATAGATAGTAGTGTTTTCAGGAGATACCTGTAGGATAGTTAATCCACCTAACTTTGTCAATGTCTTTGTTGTAGAACCTTCTTTGTAAACCACTTCCATCAGTGGTAATCCTATTGGATCGATGTACACAAATTCTTTTGCTCCCCTGCACAAGAATAACTCATTTGCCTTCTCACCGTTTATATTGAATCCATATATCTCACCGGTCACTGGAGGAGCAACATTAACCACCATGATTCCCTCCTGACCTGTACACGTATTGCCCACCAATGGATTTGCATCAGCCGGAATGGTGAGGTGAGGTGTAATCGTATACTGATAGGTCCCCAGGAAAGATCCGTTATTTACAAACGTCTGATTGATAGCAGTCCCATTTGTCACTGCAGGAAGATTTTCCAGGTCAGGGTTATCTCCATCGTCCACAATCCAATCGAATACCGGGCTCAACGATTCCACAACTGAACTGGTTAACACATACGGATTAGGATTAAGTGTTCCGTTGTTACACACATTCACTGATGAAGGCAAGCTGATAATTTTCGGAACAGGATATACCGTCACGTTCAACGTTAAAGGCGTTCCGCTACAAGCGGGTGAGTTCGTAATATTTTTGGCGTTGATGATGTATGTTACCGTTTTCTTATCATTTGAATTGTTGAACAATACCTGAGAAAAAGAGTTGCCGGCACCATTTGATTCACCGGTAATGGTGGCATCAGGGGTGACGGTCCAGGTTACTAACGTTGAACCCGGAATAGCATTCTCTGTATCGGTCACAATCGCAATAGGATCGAACGGCTCTCCACTACATATGCTAAAGTTCGTAATTGGTGTGATGACAGGTCTTGGACTTACCGTGACGATAACTTCTATTGCCGGGCCTGCACAAATCGTTACATCTGCACCATCTACATTTCGTGGTTCCAGTGTATAGGTCACAGATTCTGTTATACTTCCGTTATTGATCAGTATATCTGGCAATACCGTATTATTCAAAGCAAATGAATTATTGGTAAAGCCAGTCACGTTGGCACTTGATGGTACTGCTGTTACAAAAAACTTAATAGAACCCGTAGAAGGCACCGTTGTGGAAATAAGGCTCAAACTGACTGGTTCCTCTTCGCATATTGTTTTGTTACTAATCGCATTAATCTTAGGACGAGGTTGAACAACAATAAAGACATCTTCCACTGTACCTGTACAGCCCACACCATTGCTCGCGGCTGAAGCACGAGGAGTAACTTTATAATTCACTGTAATAGGATTATCGGTAGTGTTGACCAAAATATCAGTGATAGTTGTTCCTTCCGAAAGATTATTTCCTATCGTATTGCCCGATACTCCTGTGACGGCTACCATGGTATAGCTAAAGGTAACAACCGGGTTCGTTGGCGCACCATTGGCATACGTAGGTGATGCAAATGTCAGGCTGATTGGACTGCCGCTACAAATAGATGGGGCACCGTTACCTGAGACGGAGACGATTTGCGGTTCAACAGTCAGTGTAATTGAACCTTGTGGTCCTCTGCAACCGGGCGTTGAGACAGGAACGATCTGATACGATACAATGATGCGATCCGTAGTTGGGTTGACGAACTGATCATTTCTAATCTGGTCAACATCAGCCGTAATGCCGAGTATTGAATTGCTGGCATTGGCCGCTAACCCGGAAACTGTCGCTCCAGGAGGTATTGGAGTCCCTCCAACCGTTACACTTATAATGTCATAGGTTGCAGCTGATACACTGGTCGGAGAATTATCCTGAAGCACAATATTTGAAATGTCATCGCTACAAACAATCCGGTCCAAACCTGTTTTAAGTGCAGGAGATGGGTCGACACGAACTTCAACTGTCTGATCAGCCCCAACACAACCTGCAGCTGATACAGGGGCAATGGTGTATGTGGCAATTAATTGAGAGTTGGTAACGTTGATGTACGTGTCATTATCCATAGCATCTTTATCCTTACCAGCTCCAATACCTGTATTAGAAGCACCGGCTGTTAGTCCAGGGAAACTAATGGATCGTATTATAAAGGATGCAGCTGCCACCGAAGGAATTGGAAGTGTTTCTGCTTTCAATTCAAATCCAGGATTACCTCCTTCAATGGTTATGCCGCTACATATATTTGAAGGGTTTAATGCATCATCAAGAATAGGTTCCGGATTAATTGGTACATCAAAAATAACAGGGTCGCCATCACATGATCCACTTGCCACTGGACCTTGCGGAACGATGGTATAACGAACGACCACCTGGAATTCGCTGATATTCGTGTATTTGTCATTCTTAATCAGGTTAATTCCACTTGGTGAGCCAACTGTTGCATTTCCAATATCTTCAGTAAAGCCAGAAGGAAGGCCAGGCCCGAAAGGTCCGGCATTTGAGCTGTACTCTTTTGCAATTGAAATCCTGTAGTTCGCTGCTCCAACGGAAATGCCATCTCCTCCCAACACGATATTCGTTATGGTTGGATTATTAATATTATTACTACAAATCGCGGCAATTATTTGTGGCTGAATGACCGGCTCAGGGTTGATGGTAAACTCAACTACTTTTGGTTCGCCTACGCAACCATTCAGACCATTTGGTGTAATGGTGTAAATAACTTTTAACGGAACCGACTTGAAGTTAAAAAAGAAATCGTTTCTTATTGCAGTAGCCGCCTGGTTGATGCCCGTAGTAACTAGTCCAATAATAAGATCGGGATCCACCACTGCGGATACCGTATAATCAAGAGCGCCAATTGAAGTCATTACCGTTGCCAGATCTTTGTTAAAAATATCCCCACTACATCTGGTGGTGTTCAAATTAGTTTCAACAACCGGTTCAGCCTTAATGGGTACGGTAATATCAAAGTCATCACCAACACAAGTTCCTGCAGTAGGGGTTACCGTGTATACGGCATTCAACACTGCGGCACCACTGGTTCTATTGAGTAAAGTCTCACTTATTGAATTGCCACTGGTTCCAGCCGTTTTTACGACAATTCCTGGATCATAGGCTACCGTCCAGGTGAAGGTACTTACTACACTGTTGCCCGGAGGTACAGTTGAAATATCGTTTACAACATCCTGAGGGTTGAAAGTGAATGGAACGTTTGAACAGACATCTGGTTCAGTAAACGGACCAGCCTGGGGTTTGGGGCTAATCTTAACTTTATAAGTAAAGTCTGTTCCGGCACAGGTTGGATTAGCTGCATTAAAGGGTGTAATCAAGTAGGTTACAGTTGCATCAATGCCTGTAGTGTTTAGGAAATTATCCGTAATGTTTAATGCGCTCGCAACTAATCTATCATAGGGTGGTCCTGCTATGGGTAACACCGTTGGATTCAATGGATCGGGAATAAATACATAGGTAAACACACTCGGTAAACTATTTCCGCCAACTGCATTGATATGACTGGCTTGAATATTATGATTCAGAGCAGTACTACATACCGGATCTAAAATATTTATACCAACGGGCTCCGGGTGAATCACAATTTCAAAATCAAATGGAGTACCTTCACAATCTCCAGTCAGACTAACTGGCGTTACAGTATAGGTAATGGTAACATCATGATTAGATAAATTAGTATACGCATCTGTAATGGCTGCAATGGTTGCTGTGGTCCGATTCGCTGCAGGGAACACATCCATTGGAAAGTCTGATACCACAGTGTACTTAAACTTGCTGGGTACAGTATTCCCTCCACCTCCTACATTGTCAATCACCAAAGCTTGTAAATCAAAGTTATTGACATCGTCACTACAGATATCCACCGTTGTGAGTAATGGGGAGGTTGGCTCAGGGTGAATCACAGCCTCTACATCAAATGGGAGGCCCTCACAGTTACTCGAAGTGTTGAATGGAGTGATCGTATAGGTTATGGTTACATCAGCACTACTTATGTTGTTGAAGTTGCCAGAAATAACAGCAGCAGAAGCGATGGTCCGATCCAAACCAGCTGGAGTTGGTACATCAATTTCGCTGGATGAAGAAACAGTAAAGGTAAAATTACTGGACACTCCATTCTGCAAATCAATATTTTCTGTCTGAATATTATACGTAAAGGCTTCATCGCTGCAAATGTTAGCCAGGGTAGTATTATCCAATTGCCCAACCGGGTCAGGTCGGACAATCACATTCACAATTTGTGGGGTGCCATCTGCACAACCATTTAATTTTGGTGTAATGGTATAGATTACCGTCAATGGTAATGCAGTAAGATTATCGTGTGTGAGGGTTCCTGTATTGATACTGAAAGGGGCCACTGCACCCAGCACACCGTTTCCTGCTAGTAATGTTCCTGTAACGCCTCCAGGTAAAAGCACCGTTACATCAAACGTGAGATCAAGCAGAGTAGTGGGCGTTGTAGGACTTGTTATTGAAATGTCTGGAGTACCTTCAGTACAAATAGTGGGTAAATTATTGACGACCACTGCTACCGGAGCAGGTTCGACATCTACGTTCACCACCTTGGTAGGCCCGTTGGTACAACCGCTCAACTTAGGTGTGATGG
>ERZ1292625.435-Hain-H41-01um-R1-435-length-64508-cov-7_pt1 | contig 64508 bp, 77 predicted proteins | sample MGYA00564400_ERZ1292625 | MGnify/ENA primary metagenome ERZ1292625 (study PRJEB36523, sample SAMEA6512639) | groundwater metagenome | collected 2019-01-08 | study: AquaDiva: Metagenomics assemblies of 32 groundwater samples | reverse complement strand
CTCCGGACAAAACAAAAGGAAGCTCCTACTGGTTCGAGGTTCCCTCAAAAGCTATCATCCAACTCTCTTCACAGTTCTAAAACCTAAAAAAATCATTATGGCTTTCTTACCGATAGAATTTCAGGTGCGTCGGGAATATAATTGCACTAGACCATGATAGGAATCATATTTGCACTGCTTTGCGCTATATTTATAGGATTTTCCCAGATATCTCTTCGCAAAAGTTATAAGAAATTTCCTCCTTCTATCGCTTTTTTGTTTGACTCAATTTTTGGTTTATTGATTTGGGTTCCACTTGCCTTCTTTATGGGAATCTCTGGAACCGTAAACTGGGGACGTGCGATATTTTTTGCGATTGTTTCAGCCATCCTTTCTGAAGCCATTGTTTTTTACGCCTTATCACACGGAACATTGACTGTTACCGCTACAGTACTCGCAACATATCCAGTTTATACAGTTATCTTTTCAAGACTGTTTAATAATGAAGTCCTCTCTGTTCAGATAACACTCTTTGTGATTCTAGCGATCTTGGGAAGCATAATCGCCAGCTTACCTGACAAAATCAAAACATCTGAAATAAAATTAAGCAAAGGAATCATGTGGCCATTCATCGCAGCCGTCTGCATTGGACTTTCAGATACTATTTCAAAGGGTTATATTAATAGGTCGGGAAACTTTAGTTTCTTATTTTCACTAGGGTTTGTCCAGATTCCCATAGCGTTGGCTTACTTAAAAATTGAGAAACAATCCCTAATCAAATCAATTGAAGGTGTCACAAAACGACTAAAGGAATATAAATTCGCATTACTAGGTGGTTTGTTCAATATTGTTGGAACTGGATTTCTGTGGTTAAGTTTTTCCTACGCTCCGGCTTCAATAGTCTCACCCATAACGGGGACTAGCGGGGCATTAACTGTAATCCTATCAAGACTCTTACTGAAAGAGAAAATCACGAAAATAAAATATTTGGGAATTATATTTGCTTTTATTGGAATAATAGGGATAACCGTTTTGCGGACAAATTATTAGAGACTCCGTCAATGGAACTGACTAGTCTTCTATCACTCGACCGCCGAGGTCAGCAAAATCAGATTGCAGGGGCTTAGCATATATTATAGATCCTTTTCCATGAAAAATCTCAATAGTCCGCCCCAGGATCGCTGCCAATCTCATAGAGCCTGATCCGTTGGCCTCATCCTCCGGTATACCCCAATCCGGTGCAAATGTTCGTGCTCGGATGAGTCCCCTATGTTCATCTATCCATGCCCAAATCAATGAGTGTTTAATGGTTTTAGTTTCTGATTCACTAAGACGCTCAACTTCGATCGGATTTTTCCGTTGTACATATTTCCAAGCCGGCAGCGTTGTTAGAGCCGCGCGGATCCATGTTTTGCCATCATCCATCCACGTTTTAATTGTACCTCCTTCACAAACAAGGGAATCAATTGGTTTATCGCCCGTTTTGTTCATGAACCACGCTGCGCCGACCATCGCATGACCCGCAAAGGGAACTTCGCTCCTAGGATTAAAGATGCTCACGCTACCGACGCTTACGTCATTAATAAATACAGATTCACTGTAACCAAGATCCGTGGCGATCCGTTGACGATCATTTAAAACGATTTTCTTCCCTTCATCTTGTATGATTCCAACGGAATTGCCAAATTTTCCAACTTGGTTCACAAATACACGGAGGGTATGTATATTTAGGTGATTAGCCATACTTAGTTATTATCTTGCGAATCTCATTGGTCTCGAACCATTTAATCCGATAATTGCTACTCGAACAAGTTTGAGCTCATTTCAACTTACCTTCTATAACTTTTTTAAATAACCAGTCTATAAATCCTAAGTCTTCAAATATGTAATCAGCCATTAAAAATGGTTGAGCTACTCGCTCACCTGAGTGTGCCCTAAAGGGATGAATAATATTATTACGTATGCCATCACGCATTTCCTCCTCATAGTCCGTAAAATCAATTCCAGGATTATCTTTTTTAAGATATTCTCCTATTAAATCTATGACTTTATTTCTAGCATCTTTTCCTGAAAAACCATTTTTGAATTTTAAATGCTCAACTATAGCCTCATAAGCAATAAATGTATTATTGTAAGTTTCCTCTGCAAACAAGGAACTTGTATTTAATAAAATATAAGCCTTATAGAGGCACGCGCCAGCACGAACAAATAAATTATTTTTGTAGTCAAATTTCGTAACCAATTTTTTAACGTCATCTTCATCTATATCACGCTTATAGAAATGATATCCTCCATCGTTTGTATATTCGCAATATTTGTAGACTAATTGCATGCAGTCATCACGTGTAGGAAATTTATCCACCTTTTTTGTTTTATAGAATGGTCCAAATCTTCGTACAACTGGTGTTAGTGCTCCCTCAACTAAATGCTCGCTTTCTAACTGAGCATGTCTCAATGCAGTAATAAATGGTATTTCTGATCGAGTTACCCACGACATTTCTTGTTCAAGCCAATCGTCACTCTTTTTGATTTCAGTAATAATACCAGCACTATGAAATTGAGCCAGATAATAACAGTTTTTGACTTTAAAGATTCCTTCCAAGTGTGAATGTTTATTACTAAGTGGGGTAATTTTAATTAACATATTTTAGACCTCGATCATGAAAGTCTAGTTACATGTCTGCCAATCTTATCTGAGTGGGCCAGTCAAGGCCCGTTTAGTCATTAAAGAATAAGAACGGGAAACCCAAACCTCGAATCATTTAACGGTAGCTATACTATTCGTTTCCAACGCTTAAACGCTTTAACATCAGAAGAGTTTAATTTAAACCACTCACCTTTAATACATTTAGAAGAAAATCTTTTGTGCCAATAATCTTCTATGTGTACCATGTCATCTGTTTTTATTGTGTGTATGTAATCGAAATATTCTATCTGGTTTAAATTATGATCATTACGCCGTTGGTCTAAATTTTTGGCTCTACCAATTCTATAATGTTTGCCTCGTTTACCTAAATACACAAATCCGCTCTCTATCTTGTCATCCTCAGAAGTTTCATTTTCATTTTCATATTTTCCCAAAATTGAATTGCAAATATTTACTATATCATTGTACCCTCGTCGGCCTTCAACATATTCGAGAATTGTTAATGGCAAACCATCCTTAGTCTGACCAAGTCGATTATAAAAAGTTGCTGAGGCGGGGAATCTAGAATTTTGACGGCGTTTAAAATCTAACTCATCTCTACTTGGCCATTTCCCTATTTCACGAATTAATTTGATAAATTCGTCACATAAATCTTTCTTAGAGTATTTTGTTTTATCAAAATCTTGGGGAGTTAATCCGGCCTCACGCTGAATATCGGTAATTTTTGTCCAATAGGTAATCCAATCCCATTTTGGTATTCTCAATTCTTCTCTTATTATTTTTTCACTTGGAGTACGTCCACCATTCTCCTTAGCCCATTTTCGGATTTCCTTTAAAATATCTTCTTTTGTCAACATATTTTTAATACATACGTCTAATTATAATTTAAAGCGTCCAATCGTGCTGCAGTGCTAGTGCCCTTTCGAGTATTTTCGAATCGATTATAGTCTTAAGCGTTCTTGAGCGCTATTTTATCATCATTTATCAACAATTCTTTCTTAATCCGTGACCACGTCTTTAATTGAGCCTCTCGTTTCATTGCTTCTGCCCGGGATATAAAACTTTCCTGATAAACAAGCTCAAAGGAATTGAAGAAACGTACATATTTAGCTGATTTACTTCCTTTAGTGCGATGCTCTTCCAATCGTCGGATGAGATTGTTCGTTTGACCAGTATAAAAGGTATTCGAAGAGGTAAGGAGAATATAGACGGAATAAGACATATCAGTTCATCCCTCGACTCTGGTTCGACTTCGCTCACCATTCGCTCGAGAAGTGCGACATTGATATTTCTGCCCCTCGATTACACTCGGGGTCTTCGCTTCGCTTCGAGCTGGGAGACCTGGATTCGAACCAAGATAAACGGATTCAGAGTCCGTTGTCCGACCATTAGACGATCTCCCAAAATTTAATCTACGAACCTACAAATGAAAAATCTACAAATAACATACAAATTCACTCCGGTAGGGTGATTATACCAGCTTTTGAGCGGGTGATTAAGCCGTCGGCCTCCAAACCCTGAAGGATGGATTGTAAAAAAGAGGCGGGTTTCGCGTATTTCTTTTTAAACTCTTTGATAAGGTTGCTTTCCTTTGCTTCCCCTTCCCGCAGGCGGTCAATAATGCGGCCGCGGTAAAATCGATTGGAGTCACGGAAAGGAATGGAAGTCCTTCGACTCACTTTGGTCAAAGACCCTGAGCGAGCGCGGACGAGTCGAAGGGCTCCGTAGTCCATGAGGGCCTGGTGCCATTCCCAGGATTTACCGGGGGGTATCAGTTGACGGGCAATATCTTCAATTTCCTTTTCCAAGGCCCGGCCCTGCCTCGCCGGCAGGCGGGCTTGTGCCTGTTTGGGAAAAAAGAAGTGAGTGATGATCTGACGGATGTTTGTATCGACGAGCGGGACTTCCTTCTCGTAAGCGAATACTAATAGTGCTCGAGCAGTGTATGTACCCAGGCCAGGAAGCTTATTTAATAGTTCACAGTTCATAGGAAAATGACCGTTATATTGATCACAAATAATTTTTGCAGTCCTGTGGAGATACAATGCGCGGCGGTTATACCCCATCCCCTTCCAGACGCGAAGGACATCAGCGGGAGTAGCTTGAGCAAGATCACAAACCGTCGGAAATCGTTCGATAAACTCCGCATACTTTGGGAGGACCCGAAGTACTTGCGTCTGCTGGAGCATGACTTCTGACACCATGATCCGGTAGGGATCGCGCGTCCGGCGCCATGGGAGGTCACGGCGGTGCGTTTTCCACCACAAAAAAATCTTTTGATGGAAAGAGATAATTTGTTTTTTGGATAGCTTCATGATGCGTCGTTATTATACTCTGGATTCCAACGCTCGAGGGAATAACAAACGTGAATATACGGGAATGTACGGGAAATTAAAAAAATTAAAGAGATATTAGGAGTACTTACGAGAAATTAAGAGAAATTAGGAGAGGATTAAGGATTAAGGATAACAGATAACAAAACTAAAGGCTTTGAAGATCGGCCGTAAACTCTGAAGAATTGCCGGACTCAAGGGTCGTGCCGGAAAGGTCCTTCTCGATATCCGCAACCGTATCTGATGCAGTGAGTGTGGGCGTAGACGTCGGTATGGACGCATCAAACCCCTGGTTGGGTTTGTTCTCCAAATTGACAAGACTTGGTGGCGTTTTAGCGACAGTTTCCACCGGTTTCTGCGCCCCGGCATAGAAAAAATACGCGCCTCCACCAACGATGACGACGCCAAGAACCACGGCAAGCCATAACAATCCTGATACTTTTTTAGGCGGATTCGGCGGCACCACAACGCTATCTGATCCCATCATCGATGACACATCCGAAGGAACGGGTTCTAAAGGTATGGTTGGTGGTACTTGTTCTGCCATAATTATTACTGCGTGACACTGCTTCCCGTAGCGCTTGGTGTCGTTGTCCGGCTTGCGGTAACGACTGTTTTAACCTCACCATAAAGCTTTTGCACGGCGTCCCTCGCTGCCTGCACCGTCCGTAGCACTGCCTGAAGATCAGATTCCAATTGTTTAACCATCGCACCGACTTCATTTTTTGCTGTCGTATCATCCGTCACCGTTACCTGATATATCTTCTCTTTCTGTACATCAACCGCTGATTGTGCAGTGGCAATAGCGGTCCGCGCCGTGGTGATTGCAGTTTCTATGCTGGTAACGTTTTTCCCTTCGGCTTTGGCTTTTTCGGTACGGGAGACTATCTTATCCAATACCGTGGAAAGCCGATCAAGAACATTTTGAAAGTGCTCGACTCTCCGTTTATTGACGTTCCTCAAATTTTCCTGAACACGTTCAACGACTTGCTTCTTCTTGGCATCGCGCATAGCGGTAACTTTGGCTTTTATTTCTTCCCGTTTGGTCTCAACCATGGATTTAACTTCTTTGCGCTTGGCCTCACGAGTCGCTTCACGGGTATTTTTGAGCTCTACCCATCGTTCTTTGATAGCAGTGCGAACTTCTGCACGATTTTCTTTGATAGTTTCTTTGACTGCCTCGCGGCTTGCAGCGTTTTCCGTACGAAGCTCATTGACCGTGGTTGCGGCCATGACCGGAGTCGTCATCAAGAGAAAGGCTATCGAAGCAATAAAGATTGGACGAGAACTCATATAATATATAGTTACATGGAGCGCTATGATCTGTCAACCCCTTCTGTTCTGATCTTACTCTGTCCATTCGGGAACTACTGCGGGAACGAGAGCCAAAAATCCGTTATCTCCTTCAAATACAAATACCGGCTGCAAATACATCTGCGGATCAAAGCTGTCGTAATACCCTAAATACACTTGCCGAATAACCACATTAGTGGCGGCGTTAGTAGGTTTTCGTGCAATATATCCCCTCCCCCCTTTCAGCTCTTCCCATGCCTGCGCACTCGGTTTAAGCGCATAGGTACCAATCGTTTCATAATCAATAGGCCAAAGCGTGAAAGCAAACTGTAGAATCCTTTTTTTGCTATCTTTGGATCCGGAAAAAATAAACACTGCCTGTCCCTCATCGGGGAAGGGGGTAATAAGTTTCATTCCGCTCACGTTCCTCCGAAAAAAATCCACCCGCACCGCGTCCGCTTGCGAAAGGCTCGTCGTAACCCCAAGTTTATCGCCCGACAACTTAAGAAAACTCACCTTGCTCGTCCCCTGTGCCAAATCCGGCCCGTACAGGGTAAACGTCTGCAGCATGGCTTTCGTTTCTGAAACTGCCTGGTCCACACCCGGGAGGTTCCGCTCGGAAAAAAGTCCCGTATCCTGCTCAAATCCGTAGCGCAGAATAAAATTATTGGATACGATATCATACCGCAATCGCCTAAGCGGGGCGACCGCATCCTCAAACCGATAAATTGCTTTGGTTTCCTCGATAGGATCGGGATTAAGTCCCAGACGCACCGCAAATTCCTGGGTCCGGCTAAGAGCTAAAAGGTTGGCTGCTGGCTTAGGCATGAAATACACGGCCGCCGATTGGGAGGCCACGGGAACCGCGCCTTCGATGGTTTCCAAGCGGTAGGTAAATTGCTCCGGAGGTGAACTTTCCGGAAATTTAACTGCAGGAAGCTTACCAAAACGGAAATTAGGAGGCTGAGGTTTAGGCGGAAATACTTGAAGCCAGACCACGACAAATACACTCCAAAAAAGCCGCAAAACTATGTAAAAGATGACCCCAAGTATCATCCAGTTAATCGTCCGGCGTGTATAGTAGGCGGTTTCGGTTAAATTTGCCATATGTGATTAGCACATGATTGTCAAACCTGATGAGCACGTGATCACGTGTTGATCATGTTTATTTTTATCAAGTGCTTATCTATTCCATAGTAACAGAATATGGTGAAAAAGTGGTAAAATCAACATGATTAGATAACCACCATGAAACATATACGAACAAGGATCGCACCCTCACCGACCGGCGAAAACCTCCACATCGGCAACGCGTATACGGCGCTCATCAACTACGTGGTCGCCAAACAAAACAATGGACAGTTCATCATCCGCATCGAAGACACGGACCGGACACGATTTGTGGAAGGTTCTGAAACCAGAATATTAGCGTCGCTTGATTGGCTGGGTATTGCCCATGATGAAGGACCGGATATCGGAGGACCTCACAAGCCATATCGCCAGTCGGAGCGCCTAGAGATATATAAAAAATTTGCGGAAGAGCTTGTGGAGAAAGGACATGCATATTACTGTTTTTGCAGCCCGGAGCGGCTTGCCCAGATGAGGAAGGACCAGGAATCCCGACACGAACCGCCAATGTATGATGGAAAGTGTAGAACAAACAGCAGACAGCAGATAGCAGACAGCAGAGAAAACGGAGAAAAATTCGTTATTCGCTTAAAGGTGCCGGATGAGGGCACGACAACATTTACCGATCTGATCCGGGGAGAAATTTCTTTTGAAAATAAACTCATCGATGATCAGGTTATCCTCAAGTCCGATGGGTTTCCTACCTACCACCTGGGCGTAGTTGTCGATGACCATCTCATGGAAATCTCCCACATCATCCGCGGCGAGGAATGGATTTCATCGACTCCCAAACACATCCTCCTCTATCAATTTTTCTCATGGGAACTACCGATTTATGCCCATATGCCGCTCTTACGAAACACCGATAAAAGCAAACTCTCTAAACGAAAAAATCCCGTATGGGCATCCTGGTATAAGGAGCAGGGATTTCTGCCGAAGGCGGTCGTCAATTATCTAGCTACCATGGCATGGGCACATCCGGAAGGAAAAGAACTATTTTCCGTTGACGAAATGATACAGGTGTTTGATCTCAAAAATATCCAGACCACCGCGCCGATCTTTGATATTGAAAAATTACGGTGGATGAATGGGGAGTATCTAAGAAGGAGTCAAAAGTCAAAAGTCAAAAGTCAAATCTATAATTTTTATAACGGAAAATATGAGGAGGATATGATAGACAAAACAGTCCCTCTCATTATAGAACGGATAAAAACGCTTGCAGAATATGAGGCGATGGCAGGATTTTTCTTTGAACGACCAAAGGAGTTAGAGCGACCGATTAACGAGGCGTTATTGAAGATAACAAAGGAAGCGCTTGCATCCTGCGATTGGAATCATGAAGCTATGGAAAAAGCCATCCGGGAAGCCACGAATAAAGCGGGAATGAAGGTGAGGGACGTATTTATGGAGCTTCGTGTCGCCGTGACCGGTAAAACCGTCGGGCCACCGCTCCTGGAATCATTGGAAATATTGGGCAAAAAAGAAACTTTACTTCGTCTAAAAATATGAAAACCCGCGTCGTCGTTGCCGTGATTATCGAAAAAGGCCAAAAAATCTTACTCGGCAGAAAACCACCGGATATCGGTCCGTACCCCAATACGTGGGTATTACCCGGAGGTGGAGTAAATTTGGAGGAAGAATCGCTCACCGATGCGATGCATCGGGAAATCAAAGAAGAAACTAAAATCGAAGGGGGAACATTACGAAGACTCTCCTTTGATGAGGATTACGAACCGGATAAACATGGCGAGATGACCCATTATGTATTCCTGACCTACAGACTGAAATGTAAACAGGATGATGTGATTGCAGGAGATGATATCAGCCGGTTAGAGTGGATAAATAAAAAAGATCTTACGAAAATCCCGCTGGCAAGACCATCAGTGAAACTCTTTAAGGAATTAGGCTGGATATAATTCTACACAGTATCCATCCAATGAGAGTTTGTTTCGACGGTAAGCTCTAAATATACCTTCTTATTGGTCGCCGTTTCCAGTTCCTTGCGGGCGGCCATGCTGATTTCCTTGATCATGACGCCGCTTTTTCCGATGATCATGGATTTATACCGGTCCGCGGACGTGAGGATGCGGGCTTTTACATAGAGCACTCCGTTATCCCGGACAATGACATCATCAACAACTGCCGTCACGGAATACGGGACTTCGCGCCGTAAAAAAAGAAATGCTTTCTCCCGTATGATTTCAGAAAGAAACGTCTTGCTGTCGATATTCAAGCCCGGCTGCGGTAAATCGCCGGTCTCTATCATGGGTTTACCTTCCGGAAGAAATTCAAAAATCACCTGAAGAAGCTTCCCTAAGTGCTTCCTTTCAAGCGCGGAAACTTCAACCACTGCATCAAACTCCTCCTCCATAAATTTGTACTGCACGATGTAGGTAGGCTTTATGACGTCAATCTTATTAATAACCAGTAATTTATGACCCTTAAACTTGCGCACTAACCCAAATGTCTTGTTTTCCTCCAAATCCCGCTCCCGCGTGTGATCGACCAGATAAATCACCAAATCAAGCTCTTTATTAATCTGGCTCTCGGCCTCCAGGTTGATCCGGCGCGCGAGTTGGTCTTTGACCTTCCCCACGACTCCGGGGGTATCGACAAATATAATCTGTCCACGGTCATCCTCGTATACGGCCTGGATGGCAAACCGGGTGGTCTGCGGCTTAGGCGAGGTAATGGAGACCTTATGGCCTAAAATATTATTGAGAAGAGTCGATTTACCTGAATTAGGACGGCCTATGATAGCAACGACTCCGGCTTTTTGAGGTATTGGTTCCATGAAGAGCATTGTATCATAAGGATAATCCATAGAGGATTTTAGAGGAATTTGAAGGCGTTTAGGGGCTTTGGGGAATTTGGGGGATTTAATCTGCGCGGACAAAATAAACCACGTGGTTTATTTTGTCTATAATTAAGATTTCGCGTTCCTACAATGGATATGCGCTATTGCAGGCTCAGGGTTTCCCAATGATGATTACCAAAAACCCAATCGATGAGTTTTGTCGTATCGGCAAACCGGTCTTTACTTTTAAGCACTACAATGATGACACGGTGATTCCCGCGCTCAACGAGGGTCACCAGATTCTCCCCCGACTCTTCGGTCCATCCGGTTTTGATCCCTCCAACGCCGGGAATTTTTCCCAACAACTGATTGACGTTGGTGAGCGAATGAAAATACGTGTGCGTCACGTCTGAAATCGTGATCTGCGGGATAGCGACAATCTTGGCGATTGTTTTATTTGATAAGGCAACTCCTGCAAGCCTCGCCAAATCCATGGGCGTCATCTTGTGTGCAGGATCATCAAACCCGACGGGGTTGGTAAAATGTGATTGAGTCAGATGTAAAGCTTTTGCTTTTTCATTCATAGCCAGAACAAATGCCTCTACCCCGCCCGGATAGTTCTCGGCCAATGCATACGCCGCATCGTTACCGGATTGAATGAGCGCACCATACAGCAGGTTTTCGACTGTTATGCGCTCCCCCGCAACAAGCTTCATACTCGCCCCATCATTCTGTAATGTTTTCACCGTCATGACATCGTCAAGGACAAAAGAATCTAAAATAACCAGAGCCGTCAAAATCTTCGTCGTGGAGGCCGGAGAAAACGACTCATAACTATTGCGCTGATACAGGACGACTCCGGAGTCCACATCCTCTATGACTATCCCACCGGCAGAAACATCGCCCCCGGGAAACACGCCGGTCACATTGGTAGGATACGGGGCAATCGAAGGCATGGGAAACGGTATAGTAAATGCACTCGGCATAACCCCCGGAGCAATCATCAATAAACGATTATGTCCCGGATACCAGAGAAAAAATCCGGCAAGGATGAGAAGATAGAGGATCTTATGCCATGAACGGGCGAGCCACTCATGAGCATGTTGATTGACCGGTTTTTCTTTGGGCATGAATTATTCCTTTTTTGGTCGCACGGAAATTCCCAGCTCAATGAGCTGCTCGGAAGTGGCGGCACTCGGTGCGTCCATAACGGAAATCTGACCGGAGGCACTGGCTGGATACGCCATAACCTCCCGTACGCTTGGCTCGCCAAGGATAGCCATAAGGAATCGGTCAATGCCCGGCGCAATACCGCCGTGAGGCGGAACGCCATAGGTGAAAGCGGTAAGCATATGGGCAAACTGGGATTTTTGCTTATCGGTAAATCCGATGAGATCAAACACTTTTTCCTGTATCTCTTTTTGGTGAATCCTGATGCTCCCCCCACCTACCTCGTAGCCGTTGAGAACCAAATCATGTTGTAGACCCCTTACTTTGAGAGGATCGATCTCCAGAAGCCCTATGTCATCCGGGTGGGGCGACGTAAACATATGATGGGACGGGGCAAACTTGGCTTTCCCGGACCCGTGATAAAAATCCTCTTGAGACTGCTCGGTAAAGAGCGGAAAATCTATGGTCCAGGAAAACGCGAGTTCGTTGGGATCTTTTTTGTCTTTGCGCAGATCCGGCTTATCCGTGCCATACTTAGCTTTGGCTTCGGCATGGGGAATGCGCGGCCAGGGTGATTGGGAAATATGTTTCTCCGGAAAAAGCTCGATGACGAGCTTGGTAAATAAATCTTCGGCGATGGTCATGATGTCATTTTGCGTAATGAAGGACATTTCCATATCAAGCTGCGTAAACTCACCGTACGCGCGGTCATGCCTCGGGTCTTCATCCCGGAAACAGCGCGCGATTTGGAAGTACCGCTCGAATCCCGCGACCATAAGAAGCTGTTTGTATTGCTGCGGGCTCTGGGGAAGCGCGTAAAACTTGCCCTTCTGGAGACGCGACGGCACGATGAAGTCCCGTGCCCCTTCCGGCGTGGTCTTGGTTAATATAGGTGTTTCTATCTCGACAAAATCATGTCCGCTCAAATAATTGCGGATAAACATCGTCATTTTTGAGCGCATCCGAAGATTCCGGTTCATCCGCGGCCGGCGCATATCCAGATACCGATATTTGAGCCGGATTTCTTCATTAATTTCGAGCCCATCCGTATCGATGGGAAACGGAAGCTCACGGGCTTTGGATACAATTTTTAACTCTTTCACTTCCACCTCAACCGTGCCGGATTCTAATTTGGGATTAATCATGGATGCCGGACGCTCCTTCACTAGTCCCACGACTTCGATAACGTCTTCAGGACGGGCATCCCCTTTATCCTTGGTCGATACCAATTGCACGATGCCAGAACGGTCCCGGAGATCCAAAAACATGATCTTCCCGTGGTCGCGCCGTGCCCCGACCCAACCCTGAAGGAGCACTTCCTGACCGACTTTTTCTGTAATCTCCCGTGCAAGTGTACGCATACCATTTATTCTATGGTCAATTTACCATCTTGACAAGAAGGAGATTCTAATGCTATAAACGATATCTAACCTATGCAAACTAACGGTCACCAAATTATCAACGTCCTCCTTATTAAGCTCCGATTCGGGGCGAGGGGTCGTGTGGTGACTGCATAAAAATAAATTTATAAATCACACGAACCCCGCCAATAAGCGGGGTTTTTTGATGTGTTGCTTTGCAAGCGAATTCCTATTCGCGAGCTTAGCAACCATCAATCCGCCAGAGTGCGCTCTTTACGCCGTGTACGAATAGTACTGAAAAGGCGTAAAGGAAGCTCAGGCGGATAGTGACGAGGACGTAGCCCTCGGGAACGGCAAGCGGTCTACTGGGATGATGGGAGAAACTATGAACGTGGACTCAGCACAAAGAATTGCAATGAACAGATTCATTGGACAAACTGATGAAGTCTTTCTTGAGGCAGTAAGAACATTACACAAAGCGGGTGAGTCATTCCCGTTGGATGGAGCCATACTTGATCCAAAACAGGAATTTATAATCACTGACGCTAATATATTTGCCGTCAGAACTGCACATGGATTAATTTTTGTTCGTGATGAAACGTAAACCATAAGATGGATTCGTCAATCATGGATGCATGAAAAAGAGCTACGAGAGGAGGTGTTAAATAATATAGAAACTATCTCTACTTTAACATTTTATCCGAGGGGAACAGGCGAAATAGTATGTTATTCGCCAGAAGACGTCGCTCGAGCAGGAATAGCTGTTTTCCCTGACTCATTAAACGTAACTTTTGGACCTGATGCAGGTCAAAGATATCAAGAAGCAAGAGGACTTATATACGAACCGGAAGAAACCGCAGTAGTTAGTTAATCGTTTAAAAAGCATTATATGCGTATACTTTCAATCATAATTGAGAGGGGTACTGCTTTTGAAATCAATAGAGGATTTTAAAGGAATTTAGAGGAGTTTAGAGGAATTTAGACTTGGATATCTTTCACTTTCAACTGCAATTTGGAACTGCCGTTCCAGGTGTTCATATCGATGGTGTAGGCAAGATCAACGGATTGACCGGATTGGAGCTGACCGAACAGACTTCCTAAGTTAAAAGCAATCGCGTCAAATGAAGACTGGATCTCCGCCTTCGCGGGGATGACAGAGGGAACGGCGGGGATAATAGACGAAGAAACACGGAGTTTCAAGTGCTTGCCAGTGGCCCCGACGAGGCGGGCTTCCGTCACCTTCACACCTCGTGTCGCAAAAACAGGCTCTGGGTTGCCAAAACCAAAAGGTTGGAGTTGTCCAAGCGCCTCGTATAGCTCCGGCGTGACAAAATCCAACGGAATCTCTGCGTCAACTTTAAGAGAGCGCATGAGCTGATCTTCACCAATTTCCTTTTCCGCTAATTTCTCAAGTCTCTCTTGAAGCACCGCAATATTTTTGGTTTCCACCGTAAATCCAGCTGCCATCGGGTGACCGCCAACGTCAACAAGAATATCGCTGCAAGACCGGATCGCCTCCACGATATTAAAGCCGCTGATAGACCGTGCGGATGCCTTACTCATAAGCTCGCCTTTGCTCACGACGATCGCGGGGAGGTAGTATTCCTCCATGAGTCTTCCGGCTACTAATCCGATGACACCGGGGTTGTAGGAATCGTGAGAGACGAAAATTAATTTCTTTACATGACTTAAGGCCAGGCCTTCCAAGGCTAAGGCCTGGCCTTTAAGAAATGATGAAACGAGACTTCTGGCATGCACCACTGTTTCTTCCGTCAGTTTCTGCCGGTCGCGATTGGTCATCCCTAACTTCTCGGCAAGCAGGCTCGCTTTATCTTTTTGGTTCGTACAAAGGAGGCGGAGGGCATCCATGGCATGTTCGAGCCTCCCCATAGCGTTCAAACGGGGACCTAGCATATGAGAAACAGCGTAGACATCAAGAACGCCTTTCGTGATACCCGCGTCCGCCATAAGTGCTTCCAATCCCACACGTTTTGTCTGATTCATAGCTGCCAATCCATACTTGACGATCGAGCGGTTAGGGCCTGTGAGCGGCACGAGGTCCGCGATAGTACCGAGAGCGGCGAGAGCCGCGAAGTCATTGTTATTCGTTAGTTCGTTACTTCGTGACTTCGCCAATAATTCTTTGGTGACGAACCAGGAAACGCCGGAACCGGAAAGCTTCGTCGTATGAACGATCGTACAGTCCGGGAGCGTCTCGGGCTTGACGTGGTGGTCCGTGATGATGACGTCAATCCCCTTTTCCCGGGCATAAGCCACTTTTTCCCATGCCGTAATCCCATGATCGACCGTAATGATGAGCGTCGGGTCAAACTGCGCGCCTACTGCGTCTATTCCTTTTATCGACAATCCGTACCCTTCCTCTACCCTATGGGGAATATAGGGCATAACCATCGCCCCCAAGCTATGGAGCGCCTCCCACATGATAGCGCCTGCGGTGATACCGTCTGCGTCGTAATCTGCGTAGACGACGATGGATTCTTTGTCACGAATAGCCTTCCGGATACGCGTCAGGGCTTGGGATAGTGATGCCTTATCTATTCCGACATCTTTAGGTGTAAGACCAGAAGGATCAGAGGGGTTGAGAAAAAGATTGATATCATTTTTTGTCGATAGTCCCCTGTTCTCCAATAAAATCTTGACAATGTTTTCAACTTTTCCAGCCATAGGCTGGTCCGCCTTTGGCGGAAACTTATGTATAATTTCCCATTTCTTCATAGTTCGATTTCACTCACTATGACCCAGAGCATAGTCGAAGGGTCATGGGCTCTATGATATCATAAGGCCATTATGATCCTTCCAAGGGATGCACAATCCATCATTGATACCCTCAAAAAAGCAGGGTTTGAAGCGTATGCCGTAGGCGGATCAGTGCGGGATACAATCATGGGCAAACCCACAAAGGGATGGGACTATACAACGAATGCAACACCCGAAGAAATTCTTGCTCTCTTCCCGGATAGTTTTTATGACAACCAATTTGGAACGGTAGGCGTAAAAATTTACGAATCGCCTTCTGCTCGCCCGATTCCCGGAATCAAAAAGATAGATTCCGGGAATCTTACAGTTTCTGATATCTATGAAATTACAACGTACAGAAGCGAGAAGGGATACGCGGACCGCCGCCACCCGGATACGGTTCGCTGGGGGGTAACCATTGAGGAAGATCTTGCGCGCCGCGACTTCACCATCAACGCAATTGCGTGGGACGGGAAACGACTCATCGATCCCTACGGCGGACAAAAGGATATTACCGCAACAATCATCCGAGCAGTCGGAGATCCCAAGGAACGCTTCGCCGAAGATGCCCTCCGCATGATGCGGGCGGTCAGACTGGCAGCGGAGCTCGGATTTAGCATCGACGAATCTACACTCGCGGGAATACAAGCTAATGCTCACCTTCTGGTCAATATATCTATGGAGCGCGTCCGCGACGAACTCCTCAGGATTCTCGCCGCACAGTTCGCCTCTGATGCCATACTCGTGCTCAAGGCCACAGGCCTCCTCACCATAATTCTCCCGGAATTTGACGAGGCATTTGCAACTCCCCAAAAAAGCCCGAAGCGCCACCACATCTACGATGTGGGAACCCACTCCGTGATGGCCATGAAATACTGCCCATCAGCCGATCCGGTCGTAAAGCTTGCGACCCTCCTTCACGACATTGGGAAACCAAAAACGTTTCATAAAGACGAGACGGGACTCATCACGTTTTATAACCACGAAGTGGCGGGGACAAGAATGGTACGAAAGATTGTTGAACGCCTCCGTCTATCTAAAAAACAATCCGACCTGGTACTTACCCTCGTCCGGTGGCACCAGTTTAGTGTCGACGAACGGCAAACCGATGCGGCCATACGGCGGTTCATCCGCCGCGTCGGAAAAGAAAATTTGGATGCGATGCTGGCTCTGCGTATCGGAGACCGGTTGGGCGGCGGAGCGCAGGAGACTTCCTGGCGGCTGGAACTTTATAAAAAACGACTCGTGGAAGTGCAAAAACAACCCTTTACGGTCCATGATCTTCTCGTCAACGGTCATGACGTGATGGCCGAACTTGGAGTGAAACCCGGACCGATCATCGGAACACTACTTGACCAATTGTTTGCCGAGGTCGAAGCAGGAACGCTGGTTAACGAACGGGAAGCGTTGCTCACGCGAATGAGAGAGTTGAAATCTACGATCAACTAAAACAACGGGAGATTACGGGAATATACGGGAAGTTAAGGGAGACGTATTTTTCTTTTCTCCCACCTATCCCACAAAATCAGGATCGGGGTGGCGACAAACGGCGATGAGTACGTACCCGAAACCGTCCCGATGAGGAGTGCCACGACAAACCACCGAACCGACCCCCCTCCCATAAGGATGAGAGCCAAAAGCATGAACATGATAGTAAATGAATTTGTAAGCGACCGGCCCATTGTTTCGGTGAGTGCCCGGTCGGCAAGCTCATCAAACCGTGTCTTTTCATCTCTCCTTCGATATTCACGAATACGGTCAAACACCACGATCGTATCGTGAACCGAAAAGCTCATGGTGGTCAGAAATGCCGTCACAAATAACGTATCAACTTCCACTCCCCGCAATACCCCTAAAAGTGAAAATACACCGAGAACCACCAAAAGGTCATGGAGGAGAGCAATAATAGCGGACACTCCGAACTTGATATTTTTGAAGGCATACGCGACATAGGCCAAAATACAAAAAATGGCAAGCACTGCAGCCACAACTGCTTTTCCCAAAAGTTCGCTTCCTAACACGGGACCGACCGTTTCGTTGCGCAAGATAGTCGCCGTACTACTGGATTCCCGTTCTACCATTTGTGAAAATCCGGCGACATTATCGCTTCCTTCGGGCTTGATACGCAGAAGATACGTATTGCTTCCGGAACTAAGAATACTCGCAATCGGTAGGTCCTGCTTTCGGGCAACATCAGTCAAAATATTTTCCGGGACCGGCCGATCAAATGAAAACTCCAGAAGCGTCCCCCCAGTAAAATCGATAGATGGCCGAAGACCGTAACGGACGATCGAATAAACGCCCGGCACAAGAATCAACCCTGAAATGAGGGCGTAGAGCCAAAGATATTTAGAAAATCTAATCATATAGCATTAGGATATTCGAAAGTCGTTATAACGAAATTTGAGATTCGTAATAGAAAGTCGAAATACGATTTTCGATAACGTATTTCTATTTTCGAAACAACGAATTTCTATTTTCCATTTATTGATTTCTCTCTATACAGCACTCTCACCAATGTCCTGGTAACAATAATACCGGTAAATAGTCCCACAATCACCCCAATAAATAAGGTGAGGGCAAAACCCCGCACCATACCGGATGAGGGCAAAAATTGCCAGTTTCCGGGATTATAAAGGATGAGAGCCGTAAGGATCGTGGTAATGTTGGCATCCCTGATACTGTCCCACGCACGCCCGAATGCCTGTTCCATCGCAATCCCCATGGGCTTCCCGCGCCGGCGCTCTTCTTTATACCGCTCAAATATAAGAATATTGCTGTCTACCGCCATGCCGATTGAAAGAATAAATCCCGCGATACCAGGAAGCGTCAGCGTCACCGGGATGATACGAAAGAGAGCAAATGTCACAAGTCCATACACCACAAGCGCAAGATCCGCTAACAATCCAAGTTTCCCATATTGGGCAATCATAAAGATGGCAACAACAGAAAGACCGATGAGTCCCGCGCGTATGCTTTTGGTAACCGATGCCGCCCCAAGACTTGCCCCAATCGTGCGCTTCTCGACGACATTCACTGGTACCGGAAGAGCTCCGGCGGCAAGCTGGAGTGAAAGATTTTTCGCCTGATCGACTGTGAATCCTCCCGTGATAACGGCTCTCCCATCGGTAATGGCAGTATTTACCCGCGGCCAGGTAAGCGGTTCATCATCCAGAAAAATAGCCAGACTGCGGTTGACGAGACGGGCTGTGGCCGAAGCAAACTTCGTGGCTCCCTCGCCGCTAAACTCAAGCGCCACTTGAGGAGCTCCCGTATCGCTTCCGAAATCAAGTTGGGCACTCTTCAAATCTTTGCCGGTGATGTGAACAGATGTCGTATTTGTGAGACTGGGTATCACGTATGCCGCTCCGGTCGCGGCTGCCGGATCAATAAATTCCCGAAACTCAAGACTTGCCGTTTGTCCGATAAGGGCAACGGCCGACTCCACATCCGTCACTCCCGGAAGCTCGACGATAACCCGATAGGAATCTGACGACTTGGACGTCTGTACGACCGGCTCACTGACCCCAAAAAAATTAACACGCCTATCGATAACTTGCCGGGAAGACTCTAATGCGTCATCCCGCTGCGAAACAGGAATACCGGTCATATCTGCGTTAAGGACGATATGTGTCCCTCCGGAGAGATCCAAACCCAGATGCGTTTTGAACTGTTTCTGAATGTGAATATTAGCGGCATTAATGTTTATCTCCGGAGGGTTGATCGTGACATCAATGTGCTGACCAAAGAGCGTCTTCTGTATCCGAAAATTTTCCGGAAGATCAATAGCCGCAACCACAATAGTCAGGAGGATTATGAAAAAAAATACCCGCTTGGGATTATGAAACATGTTGAATATTGTAACACGCGTGGATTATAGTCCGTCAACGAGTTCTTCCTCATCTCCCACTACCATGACACGCGAACCGGTGAGAATGCCAATGACAAACGGATCACGACGGCGCTTGCGAAAAAGAAATTCTTCCTCCGTCATCACGGTATAGTTAAGCTCACGTCCCCGCTTGGTTTCTTCGAGTTTAACAAGCTGCCCAAGCTCCGGAAGAACGACCGTGCCTACGACAAGAAGATCAACGTCATTTGAGCCCCGACTAGGCAAACCGCGCAGGAATCTGCCGGAGAGCATAACAAACTTGATCTTGCCCAATTTCGGCCGGTGTTTATAAATATCCCATCCGAGTCCATTAGTTTTTCCGATAAGCTCGATAAGCTCAAAATACAAAGGGTAATCTTTACGGAACATGTAAAAAAGACGGTTGGCACGGGCTTCCTTCGTCACCATGCCGGCTTTTTCCATGTGCGCGAGCTCCCGGCGCACGGCGTTGATCTCCTCATCAACCTTGCGCACGATATCCCGCACGTGAAAAATAGTACCCGGATGAGAAAGAAACAGGGACAACATCTTCACCCTGACTCTGGAGATAATTAAGTCTTCTAGTATCATATTCACTCCCTTCGGGGCAGAAGAAGAAATACCTTATTTTTTAATCGGTGTTCCGATGGGCAACATTTCTATCCACAATTGACCACGATTGAGTTCAATTTCTTTTCCACCTGCGTCGTAAAACTTCATCCGTGCATTTCGCGTGGCTTTTTTCCAGGTAATAGGAATTTCCTTCCCATCCTGCCAGAGAAACCCCGTACCCGATCCAATATTTTCGTATAAAAGGTGCGCGTGTTGGTCAACCGGCCCGGTCTCTTTGGCAAACATAATAACGACCGCTTTTGCCGTCAACTGTTGTTTGGTTTCAAGATCCGTATGAGCCGCGCTACCGTTAAACCGTTTGTACATATTTGTGGCCGGATCGAAGTCCCATCGTACCCCGTACTCCTTTTCGTATCCTTTCCAGGCGACAAAACTTCCTGAAAATGAAGCACTACGATCTCCCTCCTTCGCATCATCTTTAAACTTCCATGACTCAAAGGATTTATCCCATGTGACGCCCTTCGTATCCACGTTCGTCCAACCACGCTCGCTTGCCAACTTATAGAGCTTATCGGTAAAACAGACCATGGTATGTTCTGTCGCCACGGGATGATCCAAACGATCATAGTTCCTATAACACGTCGGGAAGGAAATGCCGAACTGATCCATATCTTTCACTTTCCATGTTTCGATCTGACACAATGCTTTCGCCCGCTCATCCACGGTGCCATCCTCGCAGCGTCCTGCACCACCGACATGGTTGTAGAGAGCATCATACTCAAGAACCCACGGCAAGAAATACGTCCGTGCGCTTCGCACCGGCGCAAGCGTCACCGGAGCGGCTGCTGCCCCACAATAAAATACTCCCATGAACCGGGAAATGCCACCCTCTGCAACGGTTTCATACACAACATCCGCCGATGATAGTCCTGACTGGGGCCTGGCTTCTGCATGATTCTCGATCATGACGGCAAGTGGTCGACGCTTCTCCCACGTCTCCCGCTCGGGTTTGGTGAAATACATGCCATTAATCGGACACAACTCCGACTTAGGAAGACTCGGGTCAACCGCAAAATGACCTTGCGGTCCTTTGGATGCTGACTCTTGAGTGCTTGAATCCGCTTGCGCCCGGCTTCCCATCCATGAAAAAATACCAAAGGAAAGACCGGTGGCGATCAGATACAATGCAAGACCAACAACGCTCATCATTAAGTATTTCTCTTTTTTCATTTTTCTCCTATCGCCTGTTTGACGGCAGACAACTCCTCTTTGGATAATTCAATATCTTTGCCTTTTCCTTTCGTAATCTGTTTTACGTACCAGCGGTTACCGCTTCTGGCGTAGAGCGAGGTCATGACCACGCCATCGCTTTCGCCATCCAGAATCGCCATCGTAAAACTCTGCGATCCACCAGTATCAGAAAACGGGTTATACCGGACAATGCCGATTCGCTGTATATGACCCCTCCCGTCTACTTCCAACTGATCGACTGCTTTTTCTGCCCTTGTTGTACGAATTTTAAGACTTTGAAACTCTGTCAAAAGTCCGTCCAGAACCTGACTTAATGTCGTACCGCTCACTCCGCGTATAAGACGGTTATAATGGACTTGGAGCTTGGCAACAATATATGTTAACGCGCAAAATCCCAATATCAAGAGAGCTAATAATCCGATAATCAAACTTTCATTGAGCACCACTGTATTGATCATCTTACGATTACCGATAAAGAATTGTCAATCATGAATTGAACCGACAAGTTGACAAAGTTACTTCGGCCGTGTTACGCTCGTGGACACTTGAGGCTAAATAGCTTTGATGACCATGCCAGGTAGTAGAAATTCGACCGCGTGCTGTGCACGCAAAAACTCCTGGCGATAACTGTACATAAAAAATCGGTAAGAAAAGACAACAAACGGCAATAATAAATACGGGAGTTGTCGAATTTTCACTACCTGGTATGCCGAAAAAAACAAAGAAAGAAAAAATCATCGCCCAGTACCGCAGAAAACTCCAGGGGCTACACGAAACAGTCCCCGCGAGTACAGTATTGAAGCAGTCCACGAGACTAACACAAACTCCTTCCTCCTCTCCCTTCGTGTATCAGGCAAAGACAAACGATTCTCATGGCACCGTTACCGCTATACAACCCATAGACCAGGCAATCCGAAAAGATTTAGTGAAAACACTTATGTTAGCGGCAATTGCAATCGGAGGAGAAATAGTGCTATCGGTGATGATGGGGAAATAGGCTACGCAAGTCAAGTCCTGCCCGCCGCAACTTACCTTTCGCCGAAGTCAGATTTCTACTGCGGCTCAAGGAGCGTTTGCTTGGCGGGCCTAAGAAACACTAAACTCATTCATATTCGTTAAGTGGATTGATGAAAAAAAGAATATTGCCCGCCTACGTTTCCTTTGCGGCTTTTCAGTACTATTCGTACACGCCGCAAAGAGCACGTGAGCGGCGGGCTTAAGAAACACTAAACTCATTCACATTCGTTAAGTGTTTCTAAAGGAGGTGAAATAAATTATGGCAAGCATGTATTGTGTAAAATGTCGCGCAAAGAGAGAAGATCCAGCTGCAGTAAAAGTCACCATGAAAAATGGTAAACCGGCAATGAAAGGAAAGTGTCCTGTGTGTGGAACCGGTATGTATAAAATCGGAGCAGCATAATATTTTTTGAACTATAAAGAAACTCCGTCCTTCCGGCGGGGTTTCTTTTTTTTCAACCACTAGACTACCCGTTCATGTCCCCTATATTGCAACGCTTCTGCAACATGCGCTGTAGCGATCATCCCATCCCCGAAAAGATCAGCAATGGTCCGGGCAATCTTCACGACCCGATAGTAACTCCGGGCACTAAGCCCGAGCTCTCCCACCGCACTACGCAAGAATGCCTGCACGTTGCCATCCAACGGACAGAGCTCTTTGACCATTCTGTTGGACATCTCTGCATTGGAGGCAATGGAGTACTTACTCAAACGCTTCGTTTGTCTGTTCCGTGCCGTCTGTACACGGGCACGAATGATGGCAGAAGATTCCGCTTGCCCGGGGCTATCAAACGTAAGCTTTTCCACTTTCACCGCCGGCACGTGCATCACAAGATCAATCCGGTCCATAATCGGACCGGAAATGCGCTTCTCGTAACGGCTCACTGTTCCGGGAAGGCATGTACAACGCTTCGTCTCACTTCCATGATTGCCGCATGGACAGGGATTAGCCGCTCCCACGAGCATGAACTTGGCCGGGTACTGTACCGTACCGGCTGCCCGAGAAATGCTCACGATACCATCTTCCATGGGTTGACGCAGTGCCTCTAAAACATGCCGGGGAAACTCCGGAAACTCGTCCAAAAACAAAACCCCGCGGTGAGCAAGAGATATTTCTCCCGGCATGGGATGGGCGCCGCCGCCGATGAGCCCAATGCGAGACGTCGTGTGATGCGGTGCACGAAATGGCCGGAATTTGAAAACGGAGGTCCCTAAGGGAAGATTGCCGGTGACGGAATAAATCTTCGTCACCGCGAGCGCTTCCTCTTGGGTCATCGTCGGAAGAATGGAGGGAAGCGTACGCGCAAGAAGCGTCTTCCCCGCTCCCGGAGGCCCCTGCATAAATACATTATGCCCGCCGGCTGCAGCAATCTCCAGTCCCCTCTTGACGTATTCCTGACCGTGAATTTCTGCCATATCAAATTCAAAATTTTCCTCGTCGGTAAGAACGTCAAACGGAACATAAGGATGTGGAGTAATGGTGGCAAGGCCCATGAGGTGTTGAAAAAGAGCCATGAGTGATGGCGTGGGATACACATCCAATCCTTTTATGATGGCTGCTTCTTTCGCATCAATGACGGGCAAAAAAATAGCCCCTGATTGTTGTTCTTTCGCAAGAAGGCCAATGGAAAGGACGCCATTGGTGTGCCGAAGCGTCCCGTCAAGGGAAAGCTCACCCAAATACATACTATCCTGCGCAGGTTGTTTGATCTGTCCGGATGCGACGAGAATACCCAACGCAATAGGCAAATCATACGCGGGTCCGACTTTGGGTAAATCTGCGGGAGCCAAATTGACGGTGATTCTCTTAGCGGGAAACTCGGCGCCACTATTTTTAATGGCCGAGCGAACGCGTTCACGGCTTTCTTCTACTGCTTTATCCGGAAGGCCGACAATAGTAAACGAAGGAAGACCTTGAGAAGCAATATCCACCTCTACGATAACGGGCACAGCATCAAGCCCAACTACCGCCCCGGATAGTACCTTCGCGAGCATAGTGAGAAATCAGAAGTTACCAATCGCGGCCGCCGGAGTTATCTCCTCCCCGGAATCCACCACGATCTCCACCCCGGTGTCCACCTCCACCTCCACCACCGTATCCACCTCTATTTCCACCTCCACCACCGCCTCGGTATCCACCGCCACCGCCGCCGCCCTGATAGCCACCACCACCGGTCCGCGGCTCCATGGGTCTGGCTTCATTTACGATCACGGGACGACCGTCGAGCTGCTTGCCATTCCACATCTCTATCCCTTTGTTGGCTTCTTCCTGGGTCGCCATTTCCACGAATCCAAATCCTTTGGACCGTCCGGTCATGCGATCTATGATAACTTTGGCTGATACCACTGTTCCCGCCTGTGCAAACGCATCAGCAAGAGACTGATCCGTGATGTTATACGATAAACTACCGACGAATAATTTATTTGCCATAACTCTCCTTCTTAAATATATGCGGAACGCGCCTACGTCCCTATCTAAGCTGGTAGCATACCAGAAATGAACACGAACAGAAAGAGGCAGTTTTTTAGCGCCTTCATGATATAATCTCTATTGCACATTGGTATCCGGACGCTCGCCCTCCATAGCTTGCCATTCGCCTTACCTACTATTCGTAGCGCGGCTCATGGTGCGCTTATTGGCGGGAGGAAAGTCCAGACAGCAGAATGCAGGGGACTGCGCGCAAGCGCTGATCCCGCCTTAGGGCGGGACTGGTGATCCTGAGATGAAAATCAAAGGAAACGATTCCCGAACTGACGGGATGAGAGAGCCACAGAGACGATCATCAACCTGTAGCCTGACGGCTATGGTCGATGGGTGAAACGCGTCCTCCTACGTTCCGCTTTGCGGAACTATGGCGGACAAAGGCAATCCCACCCGCTGCAACCGGCGAATACACCGCCACTACGACGCATTCCGGAACCCCCGCGACTTGCGGGGTGCGGTGTGAAGTTTACGGGCATCCCGCGTACCGGGATTAGCCACGTTTGACGTGGCTTAAGAGAAATGAGCGACTAACCCGCCTGCGCGATAGAGCTACGGCGAGGTGAACCCGTCTTGGCGATAACGCTACGGCGAGATGAAACAGAATCTGGCTTATGAGATGCCAGTGTGCACTAAAAACCCCGCCAAGCGGGGTTTTTAGTCTACCCATAATGATCTATTTATCAATTCCTATGTTACTGGAAGCTACCAACATATCTAAAACTATCGGGCCAAAGGATCTTTTTAAGGATCTCACGTTTACGATCGATACTGGGGAAAAAATTGCCCTCATCGGGCGTAATGGGCAAGGCAAAACGACCATACTCAAAATTTTAGCGGGAGAAGATACCGATTTTGACGGGACGGTCATAACCCGAAAGAATCTCCTCGTTACACTCACCAAACAAGAGCATATTGAAGATACCCAACAGTCCGCACTGACGTACATTCTGAAAAGTGTCCCTGATTACTATACACTCGAAAAAATACTTCATGATTTCCAGCAAGGGCTTCTCACGGATATTCATCACTACTCTGAAGCGTTGGAACGATTTACCCAAAAAGGATATTTCTATAGTAAAGACTTCATTCTTAGAACACTTCTCGGCTTCCAAATTTCCAATGATCAAGCGCATTTTCCTCTCTCCAAGCTCTCGGGTGGAGAAAAACGGTATGTAGAGCTGACCCGACTCATGTATTCACGATCTGATCTTTTCTTAATCGACGAACCGACGAATCATATGGATTATTTGGGAAAAGAACAATTTATTTCCTGGATGCAAGAGACACGCGAAAGCATTGTCGTGGTAACGCACGACCGGGATGTATTACGGCATGTGACAAAAATAATCGAATTAAAAGACAAAAAACTTTCTCTCTATCATGGAAACTATGATCAGTATCTTGCTCAAAACGCATCACAAACCACCAATTCCGTCAAACAGTACTCCGACCAATTAAACCGTCTGAAAGAAGCGAAAAAACGCGTAGAATGGGGTCTCCAGATGCGGGCAAAAAGCAAAGAATGGAAGACACGGTATGATCACTGGCTTCGGGACTGGGAAAAAATTAAATCGGAAACAGTGAAACCATCCTTCTGGATCGATCAGAATTCTGCCGAATTACTCGATAAAGAAGTACTAGATTCCTATCATAAGTTTAAAGAAAAAAATATTTCGATCGCGATCCACACCAATAAAGAACGGACCAGCGATCTCGTCTCGGTGAAAAACCTCACGTTAGGATATAGCGCACCCCTATTTTCACCATTAACTTTTTCGATTAAAAATAGTGACCGTGTTTTTATTAAAGGAAAAAACGGTGCCGGAAAAAGCACGCTCGTTCGAACAATCCTTTCACTCTGGAAGCAAGAGATTCCCAACGTCAAACAAATGACCGGCACCATCACACTGGGCACGAGCCTGCGTATCGGTGAATATGAACAAGAAATAAGTGAAAAATATCTTTTTATGTCCCTGGAAGAAGCAGTCCTCCTGAACTATTCTGAATTGGGAATCCCCATGGAAGACCAGCAACTAAAACGTTTACTGGCCCAATATTTATTTGATCCAATTATCGATGGACGACAAAAAATAATCAATCTTTCCGGCGGCCAAAAAGCCCGCTTTCAACTCATGAAGATGTTCGCCGCAAAACCAAATCTCCTTATACTCGACGAGCCGACCAATCATCTGGATTTACCCTCGATTGAAGAACTGGAAAAGGCACTAGCCGCCTTTGGCGGAGGAATTCTGTATATCTCTCATGATACATACTTCATACAGCACTTGGGAGGAGAGATTATAGAACTATAATCTGCGCTGGAGGAACGCTTACTTCTGTGTGGGGAAAAGAAATGCGCGAAGGATAGACTGAAGCACTAAAACCACCGGAACTGCCAATACCGCACCGACCACGCCTGCAAGCCTCCCCCCGACCATAAGGGCAAATATCGTCACTATAGGAGAGAGTCCCACACTTTTTTTAAGAACTAAAGGAACAAAAATATTGTTTTCTACTTGCTGTACGATAAAATAGAGAGCCACGACGGAAAGCGCTAAGAATGGCGACACGGTCAGGGCCACCAATACCGCGGGTACTGCAGAGATAATGGGGCCGATCATCGGCACGATTTCCAACGTTCCGGCGATAATGGCAAGCGGCAGTGCAAATTCCACATGGAGGATAGTAAGACCTATATAGACGCAAACCCCGATAAGCGTCATGAGGAATATCTGCCCGTTTACCCAAGAACCCAAGCGTGATTCAATTTCTGCAAGTGTGCCAGTGACGCGGGCAGCCGCTTCTTCACCCATCGTTTGACCAAGCATACTTTCCAGCTTTTTGCGTTCAAGCAGGAAATAAAAGGCAAAGACTAAAACGGTGAGTGTCGTCAAAAGATTAGAAAATATCCCGACAGTCAGCTTCACGATATTTTCACTAATGGGGGCAATCTGTTGAGACAGAGACCGCACGTCGATATTCCAGTACGGGAGTACTTTTTCTAAAAATGTCGGGAGTTCCTGGATAAATTTGGTTGATTGGATGACCAGCGTCGGCACTGCACCGGCAAACGATATCCCGAAAAATCCAAACACTATGGCATATATAAGGAGAATCGCGAGCACCTTCGGAATCCGAGCCCACGAAAGCCAATCAACCAACGGCCGCAAAGCCGTCATGAGGATGAATGCGATAAATACAAGAAACAGGATATCTTTAATCTGAAACAATACCCAGAGGGCAAGAAGGAAAATAACGGTAAAAATGATGGTTTTATGGGATATTTCGATTTTAGAAGTCATATTTTACTTTAAATAGCAAATAGCAAACTCGCTAATACATTTTACAGTTACAAGTTATCTGCTAACTAGTATACCATTCCTTCACAAGCGCTTCTACCTCACGTTGATACTGTCCGTTTGTTATGTCAAACCAATGGATAGATGTATCCTTGCGAAACCAGGTGAGTTGGCGTTTGGCATACGAGGACTCTTGAGTAGTCCATTGCTCAATCGCATCATCCTCGCGCAATTGTCCGGAAACTACTCCCCGGACAATCGTAAGACCCAAGGACGTGGCAGCAGGCAGCATGGTATCGTCAAGCGTTTTCCCAAGTAATCTCACTTCCTCCACAACACCTTGTGTAAACCTTGCTCTCACGCGCGCCTTAATATTGTCACGAAGTTTATCAAGCGATGCGGTCAATCCGATCCATAACACGTCAAACGTGGGGGCATGATCCTGACTCTTTTGATGGCCAGTATTCCATGTGGCCACTTCTATCGCACGCACAAGCCTCCGGGGATTATTTCGGTCAGAGGTGTTCATATTCCCCCACTTCTTGGGATCAAGGGAAAGAAGGATCTTCTGAAGCTGGGAAACTGACTGTAAATAAAGTGTCGTCCGTAACGACGGGTTTTGAGGAATAGCAGCCGTATCAATAGATTTGATAACTGATCGGATATAGAGTCCCGTTCCTCCGACGAGAATCGGTAAATTTCCTCGTATATGGATATCATCGATGATTCCCCTCGCGAATTGTTGATACTGTGAAACGCTATAATGTTCATGCGCCTCAACGAGATCAACAGCCCAAATCTTCGTACCATCAATTGGCAAGTCTTTGCCAGTAAGAATATTTAGCCCCTTATAGACATGACGGGAGTCAGCTCCGACAAGTTCACCATTAAACTTTTTTGCCAGATCGGATGCAATCCTGGTTTTGCCCGTCGCCGTCGGACCACAAATGATGAGAAGCTTATTCATTGATATGTCCCAGCACGCAGATTTGTTTTGTTTATAAGCTCTTCAAGAATCTGCCACCGGCGTTTCTTCTCTGCGTGGGGAACATCGTCGGTATAGACTTTATGGGCTGCTGTCATTGGGCGGTCGGAATACATCGCAACGTAGGCTTTGGTAAAGCCCACAGTTTCGGCCAACGTCACTGTATTTTGAAATTGCTCATCCGTTTCCCCGGGAAATCCCACAATAATATCCGTGCTGATCGTAACATTTGAGATTTGCTTTTTGAGTTTTGAGATGAGAGCAATATATTCTTCGCGGGTATACCACCGGTTCATACGACGCAACACCTCGTTATCCCCGGATTGCACCGGCAAATGAATGTGACGGGAAATTTTTGGGTTATCGGCGATGACCTTGATGAGCGTGTCGGAAAAGTCCCAAGGATTGCTGGAGATAAAATCAATCTGCGTCAGTCCATCGATCTTACAAATTTCCTCAAGAAGGTATGGGAACAATGTGGGAATCCGAAGTCTTCCCAAATGCTTGACGTAGGTAACTTTTTGATCTTTGTCGTTTTTTAAATCTGCTCCATAGGAATTGACGTTTTGGCCGACCAGAGTGACATAGGGAATCCCGCGACTGACAATCTCCCGGCACTCACGGATGATATCGTCAAACGGACGGCTGACTTCCCTCCCTCGTGTCATCGGCACGACGCAGAAGGTGCAGAAATTATTGCACCCGTTGGTGATGGGAACTAACGCATGATGATTATTTGTTCTGATCGGTGCGTGATCAAAACCGACTTCTTCAATGGGAAGAAATTCATCCACTGTGGGCATTTTCTTTTTGAGGGCCTCAAGCATCTTGCCGGTTTTTTCCCGGGCTGCCATACCCACCATACAACCAGTGACGACAATTTTAAGCTTCCGCCCCTTTTGCTTGGCGAGCGACAAATTATAGACTAATCCGTAGATACGATCTTCCGCTTTTTGACGGATCATGCAGGTGTTGATCACCACGTCATCAGCAGAACGGATCGACTTGGCTTTGGTAAACCCACGCGACTCGTAGTAGCTTGCTATCCGCTCACTATCTGCCTCATTGGCAGCGCAGCCGAACGTGACAATCCAGTATTTCATGAGTTATATTGTATCACGAGGTGGACAAACGGAAGATTAAGGGAATTTAGGGGATGTTAGAGGAATTTATGTAAGAATGAATTTTTCGATGACGGTTGCAACACCATCTTCATCAACAGACGGCGCGATGAAATCGGCGATGGCCTTAAGTTCCGGAACTGCATTTCCCATGGCTATCTTTAACCCGCACGCGGAAAGGAGGGGATAATCATTGTAGCTATCACCGACGCCGATAATCTCATCCGTATGTATCTTCAACAGTTCCGCAATCCTTACCACCGCATGGAGCTTCGTTGCCAGAGCGTTCGTCACCGATACCCAAAATAGGCCTTTTTTAAACGACGGGTTTTTATGTACCGCGATACCGGAAACTCTCGTCAAATGTTGTATAAGTTCGTCCGCGACAGACTCAGCTAAATCAGGCATTGCTAAATCGGTGAGTAATTCCGACCACGATCCCCCTGTGTACTCATGTTCTGTTTCTCCTTCACCAATAAGAACCACATTAGGTTTGAATTGCCTGATGATGCCATATGCCTGATCAGCAAGCGTACGATCCAAGGAAATCGTATCGATGATGACGGCGCGACCTGCATCATACAGCTGCGTCGAATCGTGGACGGAACACAAACTTCGAAGTCCCAATTCACTAATCACGCGCTTGGCGATAAATAGCGGTCTTCCCGTAGCGACACAGACATGTATCTTATTTTGCGCTTTACCAATGGCCGCCAATACCCGATCGCTGGGATGAGAATCCAACCCCAATGGAATGGTGGTACCGTCCAAATCAAGAATAAGCGCTTTGTATTTCATAACGGCATTGTATCACAGGAAAAAACGGGAGCGTATGGGGATATACGGGAAATTAAAGGGTAACAATCTATTCCTTGCCAACAATCACTTGAGCGTCGTAAGAGGAATCGGAGGGTAAATCTGCCGACGAAGTGCCCAGCGTATAATTTTCGGATACATCCTTTTTCAAAAGCTCAAGATATGCTTCTTTATCCGCTTTGACGTGCACTTCTGTCTTTTTATACGTATATTCATCGGTGTTGCCCGTCGCAGACACGGTGTAGCCTTTTTCCTCTAAAAATGTCTTTGCTTTGCCGGCCGATCCGGATGTACCGCCGCCATTTAAGATTTGTAGGGTAATATCACTTCGTGCGGCTGCCGCTGGCGTAGGAATAGGCGTCGGAGATGGTGTAGGCGTTGGCGTGGGTTTGGCAAAAAACGCCGGGACTTTGGGTAGGCCACTTGCCACAACTAAAAGCGTACCTCCCGTCAAAAGGGCCACACCGATAATAATGACTGCCCAAAGGAATACCGGAGCAGCTCCGATCCGCTTTTGCTCGGTGATATCCGGGATGACCTCGGGAGAAGGTTCTTTGGTAAAAAGCTCCGAAAGCATTTCTTTGTCTTCTTCTTGTTTACCTGAGGAAATCGGGGTCCCCGGCACGTCTTCAACCGGGATCGTTTCTCCGTTTTCCGGTTCAGCATGAAGCGCAACATCGGCCTTCTCCTCGTCCTCTTTGTGTTCTTCCTGAATTTCCTCAACCACCTCCTCTATCTCTTCCGCCTTTTCTTTGATGGTTTCCAGCGCTTCCGATGAGACATCCACTCCATCGTTGACTGGTAATTCTTCTACGACTTGCGTAACGAATTGAGGCTGGGAAGGTTTGGTGTCCACGGGTGTTTCGCCGTGCGTTTCCGTTGATATCGCCTTTTCTCTTTTTGCCGACGCTTTGCGTTTGGTAGCCATGAACATAGTATTGCAGAAATTGCCACGGGGTTCAAGCCCACGTAAATCCCTTAAGGGAAATTAAGGGAGCTTAAGGGAAATTATGAGATGCTAACTTGAGGCGGAGGAGTATTGAAAAAGAGCGTAGTGCCATGCTTTGAGACACAAGACAAAAAACAATAAACCGAGGGCAATAGAAAAAATCACCATCCATGGAGATAATAATCCCATGAGCGCTTTAGCCGGAAACGTCATCATGACCCCGACCGGAATGACAAACGTCATGGTCGTCCGTAGTGGTTCATGATACACATCCATGGGAATCCTTCCCATACTCACCACATCGCGAAAAATCATAATCGCATGATCTACCTCTGTGGCGAGTATGCCTAACGCCAACACGAGGATATGAAATCCTGTAGAAATGATCAATCCGTTGATAAGAAGGATAAAATAAAATACCACATTGACCCATGAAACATCTCCCAATCTTCCTCCGGTATAGATAACGGCTGCGATATAGAGAGGAAGCATGCCTAAATCCAAAGGGTCGGCCCCACCGACGAGCACACGGAGCAACGGGTTCATGGGTTTGATGAGGGCAAAATCAAAATCTCCGCTGACGATGAGAGACCGGAAACGATACACTTCGCGGAAAAATAGTTGGGCGATGGTATCGACAAGGGAAAAAGATAAATAGAAAAAAACCATTTGATTGACCGTATATCCGGCAAGCGTCTCGGTTCGAGAAAAAACGGTAAGGAGAAAAATCAGAAAAAATAGAAAACGCAAAAATTTACCGACAAAAAATACACCTGCATTAAACCGGCTGACGAGCGAGATCATAAAAGAACTCACGGTCAGCATCCACCAAATACGAACATAGCGCATGAACATACTCATATTCACTTTCCTTCAGCCGTATACGCCCGAAGACCCCTACTCCAGGCTATACGCTCAAGTGCCCATAATCCGGCTGTCCAGACTATGCCGATGAGAAACCCCTGCAGCATTGCCATGGAGGATAATTGTCCAAGATATACTTTCAGCGGGAAATAGATGAAGTAATAAAATGGAAGACTTTGGCTGACGAGATATAAAGGGGCGGAAAGGATATCCAATGGAAATAACGCTCCGGTGAAAAACTCTGCAAAGACAAATGAAAGGAACCGCGGCGCCCATACGTCCGGCGTCCAAAATCCTAAGTAAGAAATCAGGAGACTAAAATAGAAAAAAAGCACCATGCCCATAACGAGCGCTACAAAAGAAAGGAGTATCACCACCGCGCTCGTCTGAATAAAAAGCTGGGGCCGAAGTAATACATACAACACAATGATTTCCGAAACAGCAAATATTACATTTAAAAGCTTATCTGCAATATCGCGGCTCGCACAAAACCCCAAAAACCGCATGGGACGAACGAGATAGTTGGATAAATTACCACTCCTGATAAGCTCGCCCACTTCCTGTGTACGCGTCCCCATGACAAAAGGCCGGACGAACGAACTGAATAGTACATAGGTGAGCATCGCTCCCTGGGTATAACCGAAGAGCTCCTGATGCCCGGCCAGAATAGCCCACCACATGAAGTATACGACCAGCAGTTGTACGACCAAACGCACGCGCCAGAGAATGAAACTTACGCGGTAAGTGGTGTATTCTTCTATCGTGCCTTTGATGATTTGAAGATATGTATGCATAAGACAGAGATGAGCACATGATTAAAAAACATGATGAGCACGTGATCAGCACATGATTAGCTGCTCGCGCTGGTATAATGCCGTAATGATAATTTCCATATAAATCGTGCAAATAAACCTAAGACTATGCAAACTGCAAAAAAAAGAAATCCTAGCTCAAAAGTAAATTTTTGCAGTAATACTTTTGTCGGAGTTGTCAAAATTAACGCGAGCGGTAAAAGAGGAACAAATATATAGAGGGGCAATCTGGCATACATCTCCTTCGGGTACCTGGCTACGTTCGTGATATTAAACAAAAATATCACAATATTTGATAATCTAGGATTAAAGATCATAAGTGTAATAAACGGCAACCAAAAAGAATAAAGCATATATACACCAGTAATAATGACAAAAAAATATACGACGATCATAGGAACGGTGATTATAATATGCAATGTGCCCATGAGATATACTGTTAAAGTTAAACCAAATAGTACGCGGATAAGGCTTATATAATTTATCTTCCAAATCACCGTTGCAAGCTGACTATCAATGGGTTTAAGCAAAACATAATCAAGTTTCCCAAAATATATATCATCGGCGATCTGATCGAGATTTCGTGAAATAAATGTATGGAAAATACCAATAAAAACATTATATGTGGATGCCAGCAATATTAACTCTCCTCTCGACCAGCCATATACCGATGGCACCTTACTCGTGAGCAATAAAACGATTATGATGTGATTGAGAGAAAATACTAGACTTGAAATAATCTGGGTTATAAAATCACCCCGGTACTCAATAAGAGCATTCCAGTTGGCAATAAGCAACCGTCTATAGAGCAATATAGATTTTTTCATTGCCCTACTCCCGTATATTTTCGAATCCCTCTGTGCCATATCAAACGATAAAGACCATACAATACCCCAACCCAAATGAGCTGAACGATAACAACTTGATACATTTCGTTAATCGTAAGTTTCCCTTGAACGGCGATTACCGGAAAATAAACAATATACGCGATTGGTAAAAAATATGACACTTTTTCTAATAATTCAGGATAATACGTAAGCGGCATAACGAAACCTCCAAAAATTAAAAATATTACTTCCTCTATACTGAGAATTCCCCAAAAATCAGTCGTCCATAACGCAAGCAAGCCAAGAATCATTTTTAATGTATACGATATTCCTAATGCAAGAAGACATATCACGAGAGCTACGATTATTTGTAGCGGATTACTAATGAATGATATAGATATCCGAGTGATAATAATAAAAAGCATGAAAGCACCTAACCCGAATAATCCCTGAATAATCCGCCACGGAAGTTCTTCCATAAATTTTGATATGAAATACGGGAAAGGATGGAGTAAAAATTTGGATAATCTCCCCTCTTTGATATCCAAAAATGCAACATCCTGCTCTATGTGTACCACGAGAAACGATGTTGCTATAGTAAGTAATAAATAATATGAAGCCATGTCACTAAAACTCCAATATGACTCTATTCCAGCGTTGCTTGCTATTGCGCCGCTCCAAAATAATAGCTGGAGAGCTGGATTAAGAAGAGCCATCAAAAAATAAATAAACGATCTACCGCGGTTTTGAAAAACATCTTGGAAATGAAGGAGAAAAATACGGAAGTAGCGCATACCAGGTAGTGAAAACTCGACTGCTCGCTTAGTAGCGAGCAAGCAATATTTCTTATTGTTTTTTATTTATCGCCCATCATCGTGAATTTCTTCAAAAAATGTTGTGTCGAGTTTCTACTACCTGGCATACTACTTCTTCTGGGTGAATACATCCCGGATGATGTCTTCGATATCCGGTTCTTCGATGTTGAGGTCATCAACCGGAAACTTCTGGAGGAGTTGGGCTGCGGCCACATTGGAAGCACTTCGGGGAACCCGGATGACCGCTTTAGGAAAATCGTATGAAACGAGCTCTCCCACCGCTTCCAGCTTATCCGGCGTCACGTATTCGTCTAACACTATCGAGAGTACTTTGTGTTTGGCGAATTTTTTCACCAGGCTCTCCAGCTTGCCATCATAAAGAATCTTCCCGTGATCGATGATAATCACCCGCTGGGCGAGTTGCTTGACGTCTTCCATATAATGGGAAGTCAAAAGAATTGTTGATTTTTTGAGCTCGTTGTACTGTTTGATAAAATCGCGCATGTTCTTTTGCATCACCACATCCAGACCGATCGTCGGTTCATCTAAAAACAACACTTTCGGCGAGTGAATGAGGGCCGCAATAAGCTCCATCTTCATGCGCTCCCCGAGAGAGAGCTTACGGACTTGCACTTTGAGAAGGGACTCTACATCGAGAAGCTCCACTAAATCGTGAAGAGTTTTTTTGTACTCGCCATCTTCAATTTCATAAATTTCTTTATTGAGAAGAAATGTTTCCTGTGCCGGCAGGTCCCACCAGAGCTGATTTTTCTGTCCCATGACGAGGGCGATCTGTTTAAGATAGGCGTTTTTCCTCTCAAACGGAGTAAAGCCAAGGACCGATACGAGGCCACTCGTGGGATAGAGAAGGCCGGAGAGACACTTAAGCGTCGTCGTTTTGCCGGCTCCGTTGGGACCGATAAATCCCACTAACTCACCTTCGTCGATTTCAAAAGAGATATCATCGACTGCTTTCACTGTCTGATACGTACGGTGAAAGAGTGATCGCACGGATCCCATAAATCCGGGTTCTTTTTGGTGAACCTGGTAGTATTTTTTGAGATGAGAAAGAGAGATAACCATGTGATGAGCACGTGATGAAAATACAACGTGATGAGCACGTGATCATGTGCTATTCATGTGTTTCCATCATGTGCTCATCTCTTATTGCAGTATACATAAAAAGAAGCCCCCCGGATATAAGGGGCCTCTTTATGAACAGATAAACAAATTTACCGGACAACTTTTTTAAGTGCTTTGCCTGCGGTAAATCCCGGAGTTTTTCGCGCCGGAATATTGATAGCGGCACCAGTCTGCGGATTTCGTCCAGTTCTGGACTTCCTTGACCGTACCATGAATGTCCCAAATCCGGTGACGACAACTTTGTCACCTTTCTTAAGCGAATCCGTAATCGAACCGAATACTGCAACGACTGCTTCACGTGCAGCTTTCGCCGTAAGACTTGCTTTTTTTGCGACGACTTCTATGAGATCTGCTTTTGTCATTTTCTATTCACCTCCATTCGGGCAGAGGATTAGAGCAAGCTAAAAAATATTTCGTCCCGCCCTGGCGGGATCTATGAGGCAATGTAGAAGAAATGGAGCGTTATGTCAATATATCAGAAACTTATTTTGCAATTTCTGTAGCCCGGAGTTCGCGGACAACGGTCACTTTTATCTGTCCCGGGAAGGTAAGCTTGGCCTGAATCTCATCTTTGATTTCGCTTGCCATAATAGTCGCTTGAGCATCATCAACGGATCCCGGATCTACCATAACGCGGAGCTCGCGGCCGGCAGAAAATGCAAAGGATTCGCGGACCCCATTTTTGGATTTGGCAATTTCTTCCAAATCCTTGAGCCGTTTAATATACCCCTCGACATCCTCATGCCGGGCGCCCGGACGGCTACCGGAAATGGCATCTGCAATATACACAAGCATGGATTCCAGTGACGTAAACGGTGTATCTTCATGGTGCTGTGCAACACAATCAATAACTTTGGGCGGCAATCCATACTTTTTAAGTACGGTAACACCTAATTCTACGTGACTTCCTTCCCCATCAGGCACTACTTTTCCTATATCATGCAATAAACATCCCAGACGAACGATGTTGGCATCTGACCCGACCTCATGGGCCAAAGCGATACCTATTTGGGTTTCTTCGAGTGTGTGGGCGATCATGTTCTGCCCATAACTTGTGCGATACTTGAAACGACCAAGAAGCGCGACAATCGGTGCCGGCAGATTGTAAACCCCGACGGCATGACAGAGTTTTTGGCCTTCATCAAACATGATGCGCTCAATTTCTTTCCTGACTTGAGCGACAATTTCCTCAATCCTCCCCGGTTGCACGCGACCATCCCGCATGAGCCGTTCGAGAGAAACCCTTGCAACCTCACGCCGAACCGGGTCAAAACACGAAAGCCGGATAATCCCTTCTTCATCTAAATCGACATCAACGCCGGTGGCGGTCTCAAACGCACGGATGTTCCTGCCTTCTTTACCGATGATTCTACCTTTGACGTCATCATCGGCAATCTTGACCACAGAAACGGTGTACTCTGCAACATAATCCGTTGCCCCATGACGCATCGCATCGACGAGAATCTCCCGCGCTTTTGTTTCCGCTTCCTCATGAGCACGAGCCACAGCATCGCGGATTTCACGAGCCACATCCTCACGGGACTTCGCTTTCACATCTTCCAGAAGCTGGGTGTGTGCTTCATCACGAGTGAGGTGGGCCGCTTTTTCGAGCTTGGCAAATGCATCCTGTTTGATTTTTTCGATATCACTAAGTTTCGCCCTGATGTCTTCTTCGAGTTTGACTAAACGCTTATCGCGCTCATCAAGACTCCCTTCATGCCGGTCAATGCTCTCACTACGACGACGAAGCTCACCCTCTGCTTCACGATGAAGCCGCATTGCTTCATCTTTCGCTTCCAAAATAATTTCTTTGGCTTGGGATTGGGCAAGGCGAAGCTCCGCTTGGGCGGCTTCAATTTCTTTTCGGTTAATGACGGGGACAACCGGCAAAGATACGGGCGACGGCACAGGAGCTGTCTTTACAGGTTTTTCCTGTGATCGAACTGCCGGAACAGCTTTCACTTTCGTTCGGACAGCTTGTCTTTTGGTTTTTACTAAACCGGAAAGGGTTTTGAGTACGTCAAACATACTATATAGGAGTCTTTATTGGAGAAAAAGTCACGAATCCCACAACCTTTCCGCTTATCGCAAGGTTATGATGGGTGTAGGAGAGAATGATGGATGAAAAACAATGTTCATAGAATCCTACAATATAAATGCTTTCTCTTCTAACAAAAACTCTATCTATGATTGTACCTTACCCAAGACTACTTCGTCAATGATGCGATGAATGGTGTCACCATCAAAACCCCGGCGGCCAAGAAAGCCATAGAGCTTCTTTTTCTGTTCAAGTTTTGGGAGCTTGCTCCACAACAGGACCTTTTTGGCTACTGACTGCCGGGCAAGTTCATATTGCGATGAAAATGATCCCTGGTTAACCTGCTGGTCAATAAGGGTGCGTGAAATACCTTTTGATAACAACTCTTGGGAAACCATCCGCGCGCCTTTTGGCTTATGAGCCTGACGCTGCTCTACCCACCAGGCCACAAACTTACCATCGTCGGCATACCCTAAATCTTGGAGTCTTGCTATAACACGGTCAATGACACCCTCGTCCGGTGCTTTATGTTTATGGAGTTTCTTCAAAAGAAAATCACGAAACTCTTTTTCGCTTCTTGGACGGAAAGAAAAAAAACGAATAGAAGCATCAAGGAGCTTAGCGTATAACTCCTGATCAGTAGGTATTTCCATGACATGAACAGCTTACTCTTCCTCCTCAACCCCCATGGCGACTTTGGGGTGAGCTTGACCGGTTTTGACCGCTTTCCAGATGGCGTCGGTAATCTCTTTGGTGAGCTTGCCGTTCTCCTTAAGGAAAAGCTTGGCGGCTTCCCTGCCCTGTCCCAACATCTGCGTGCCGTATTTGAGGAACGCTCCGGATTTGGTCAAAATATTAAGCTCCAATCCGACGTCGATAAGACCGCCTTCTTTGGATATCCCGTCATGCATGACGTCAAACTCCGCGACCCGGAAGGGGGGCGAAACTTTATTCTTCACGATCCGCACGCGGTGCCGGCTCCCGATGACCCTATCTCCGTCTTTCAGACTTTCGATTTTGCGGCTATCCATACGGATACTCGCGTAAAACTTGAGCGCCATGCCACCCGTGGTCGTCTCGGGATTGCCGAACATCACGCCGATTTTCTGGCGCAATTGATTCGTAAAAATGACAATCGTTTTGGATTTGGAAATGACTGCAGTAAGTTTACGAAGCGCCTGGGACATAAGGCGGGCGTGAACCCCCATCATGCTGTCGCCCATCTCGCCTTCAATCTCTGCTCTGGGCACCAACGCCGCCACGGAGTCGATGACGATGACATCGATGCCGCCGCTTCTGATAAGCGTTTCGGCAATCTCCAAAGCCTGCTCGCCGGTATCCGGCTGGGAAATGAGAAGATCATCAAGTTTGACGCCCAATATCTCTGCCCACTGAGGATCGAGAGCATGTTCGGCATCGATAAATGCTGCCACTCCACCTGCTTTTTGTGCTTCGGCAATCGTCGAGAGACATACGGTCGTTTTGCCCGACGCTTCAGGACCATAAATCTCAACAATCCTCCCGCAGGGTAATCCTCCCACACCCAAACCTAAATCTAAAGGAAGGATGCCGGTCGAGATGACGTCAATGGCGAGTTTTCCTGCATTTTGTTCGCCTAACATCATGATCGAGCCTTTACCATACTGTTTCTCGATCTGATCCATGGCGAGTCTGATGGCGGCGAGTTTAGGATCTGTTGGCATAATGATCTCCTTTTGGGGCAGGAATGTTTGGTTGAGGAATTTATGCAATTCTTACACAATAAATGGTAGAATACAAGAGATCAACAAAATGTTAGTTCGTTAGTTAGTTAGTTCGTTACTTAGAAATTTTTAACCAAGTAACAAATCACCAATCACGAATAACAAAAACCGGGGTGTGGCGCAATTGGTAGCGCACTCGAATGGGGTTCGAGCGGCTGGCAGTTCAACTCTGCCCACCCCGACTTTTCGACAAGCTCAAAGTCTACGACTTTATTGGACAAGCTCAAAGTCTACGACTTTATTGGACAAGCTCAAAGTCTACGACTTTATTGGACAAGCTCAAAGTCTACGACTTTTAAGATAAGGACATTCTTATGTTCTTTGTTTATATCCTGCGTGGGCCAAAGAATCATCTTTATATCGGTTGCACCAAGGATATCGATCAACGAATTAATCTCCATAAATCTGGAGAAGGAGCAGAATTTACGTTCCGTAATAAAACTCATGAATTGGTCTATCGAGAAAAATTTTCAACCCTACTCGAAGCAAGAAGGAGAGAGAAACAAATTAAAGGCTGGCGAAGAGAAAAGAAAGAGAATCTGATTACATTCGGTAAACCAGTAATCTAAACTCCTTCATCTTTGTATTGTTTTGACGCACACTTCAAGGACCGTCCCTAAAATTATTCAAATGCATCCCTTCGCTCTACTACTTCAAAAATTTTTTGGGTCAGCTCATTGACCATGCTTGGAGAAAGAAAGCCGGCTTCACGAGATGCATCTACATCAGAGCGTCGAGTAAAATAACGATTAACTGTTCTTTCTCCTTCTGCATGCATGCTAACTTGAGGGTCTTCCTGCGAAACATATTCAGCAGGGGTTTCAACCAGATAATATCCTGCACGAGTAAGTTCTAGAGTCGGCCTATCTGTTCCGAACGATTTCACTAGACCTTCCACGGGAGAATCATGCCAGTCAAAGAATTCGCCCTCGTGATCCCTCAGCGCCTTCATCAAAAGATGAAGCCTTGCCGTATCATTTCGAGACATCTCTGTGGCCCAATGGGGTTTTCCCCAGCCTGTCCGAAGGTTTTCTAAATCTACTATCTCAACAGTCCGGCCTTCTCGAATTAATTCTTCCGCAACCGCAGAGGCCATGTGAACAGCTACCGCTTCATTGGGATGCATTCGTACTGTAAAAATTATATTCTTCATTTACCGAATTATATCAAAAATACGGGAGAAGACGGGAATATACGGGAGAGATAAGGGATAAGGAAATAAGAGGAGGTAGGAGAGATTAGGAGGAGTTAGGAGAAGGTAGGAGAAGATAAGAGAAAGCAATCAGCTATTCCTGCGGAGCAGGATCTGGCTTCGCCAGACAGCTATGAGCAAGAGGAGTATACTGAATGTATGCGTGTCGGGAAGGTGAAACTGCCGTGGATGAGTGCGCTCCTCTTTATCATCCTCCTCATCCCATCGCTCATCCTCAACGCAGTACTTCTGAAAAAACAAACTCCGGTGCAACCTACATTATCTGCCGATCCCGGAGTAATGGTGGAGGGAGTCATTGACGGAGATACGATAGTGGTCGAACCCAAAACACGTGTACGCCTGCGTCACATCGATGCGCCGGAGCTTGAGTTTTGCGGTGGATCAGAAGCCAAAGAGGCCATCGAGAAGCTTGTTACCGGTAAACGCGTGCGTATCACCGAACAGGTTCCGGATCAACGGGGCCGCGGTATGGCACTTATTTATGTCGGTGACGTGTTGGTCAATAAGGAACTGATTGCCGGAGGATTCGTACGTTTCCACCATGATACGTCAACGAGAGCTGATGAACTCAAAGAGCTTGGGCTGGAAATAAAAAACGCTAAGAAAGGGATCTTTAGTGCGTGCCAATCAACGACCAACATAAAAAATCCGAAGTGTGCGATAAAGGGCAATATCGACCGGCTCAAAAAAATATATCACGTCCCCGGCTGTACGCAGTATCCGTTTGCCGTCGTAGAAGAAGATATCGGGGAACAGTGGTTCTGTACGGAAAAAGAGGCACAAAAAGCAGGGTATGTGAAGTCGGAGAGATGTCCCTAAAATGCAAATGGGATGTATGTTGTAAGTAGCGGTCGCGTCTTACAACGTACATATCGACCAGAAGGAAGATACGGGAAAACTACGGGAGCATATATACGGGAGGATACGGGAGAAATAAGTGAGGGATAAGAGTTTAGTTGGAGAGAATAGGAGAAGGTAGGAGAAAGTAAGAGAAAGGAAACCTTATCTTTTTAGACCTATTTGCATGCTCTTGCCACAGAACCAGCCTTACTAGCTCCCCCGCCAGCAACTGCGTAGCTATGGGCGGGCAGGCTGGAGCGGCGGTACGGGACTGCAGCCACGAAATTAACGTTTCGGGGATTGCCCAGACACTAACCTTACTTTGCGTTGTGCTCTGCGTGCACACACGCAAAGAGCGGTAGTTCTGGACAGCAGCCGCGAAACTACCGTTTCGGGCTTTGCTTTCTTGCCCTCGATTTACCGGCGAAACCGGCTTTGCGGCGCTGCTTGGCACGGGGATCGCGCATCATGAAGCCGCGCTTCTTGAGAATCGGACGGAATTTCTCTTTATCTACTTTTTCCAATGCCCGGGAAATTCCATGAATGACCGCTCCCAATTGTCCGGATAATCCTCCACCGACAACTTTAATGCTTATCGCAAACCTGCCCACGGTATTGGTCGTCCGGAAGGGCTCCTGATACATCTTTTTGAATACCTCGCCGGGAAAATAGTTTTCTGCCGGACGGCCATTGACGACCATAGCGCCTTTTGCTATTTCCGCTTCCTTAACCTTAATACTACCTTCCTTGACCACATAGAGGCGCACTCTGGCCGTCGCCACTCTTCGACGTCCGACGGCTTCGTAGTAGGAGTTTTCCGGCTTATCCTTTATGATCATTTTTACTGTTTCTGCTTCTGGTTGATCTATAGTCATATATGTATATAGGTCACATGAGTCTCATGGGTAAAAATGAGTCTCATGAAACGACTGGATCCCCGCCTACGCGGGGATGACTGCATTACGTAAACTTCTCCTTATACGGGTGGTCGGCTTCCGGATAAATCCAAAGGCGAGTCACCAGCCTATCACGAAGTTTATTCTTCGGCAACATGCCGTAGACCGCGTTGCGTAAAATCTTATTTGGTTTTTCGCGCCGCACTTGCCATAACGCTTTTGTCTTCAGTCCTCCGGGAAACCCTGAATATTTCGTATACAACTTTTCGGTTTCTTTCTTTCCCGTGACGACCACATGAGAGGAATTGATAACGACGACATGATTGCCACAGTCAAGATTCCGGACAAAATTAGGTTTGTCCTTCCCCATAAGTGCATGAGCAATTTGGGTGGCAATACGACCCAATACCTGACCTTTGACATCAAATATATGCCAGGTCCGAATGATATCTTTTGCTTTGGTTGCTTGCGTTATCGATTTCATATGATGCTATTACTTACTCTTTTTTGATCGAGCTGATTTGCCCGCCGCAGGTTTCACGGTGGCCGACTTCTTTTTTTCAGAAATTGACTTTTTTACCGATCCTTCAACTTTCGTACTTTTTTCCGGAGATTTCACAACCTCAACAATCACCCGCTCATCGACAAATTGTACCATGACTTCTTCGGCAGCATCTCCCATACGGGGGCCTAATTTGACGATCCGGGTAAATCCACTCTGACGTCCGGCAAACCGGGTCCCTGCATCTGCCAGAAGCAGTTTCTCCGTCACCTTATCAGCGAGAACCTTGCGCACTTGCTGGTGCGGCGCATCCGTATGGAGACCGCCGACAGACTTTTTTGCGCTGGTCACAAGCTTCTCAATCAACGGCTGTACGGCCTTGGCTTTGGCAATAGTCGTCCTCACCAGACCATGAAGAATAAGGTCGCGTGCAAGACCCTGAAAGAGTCTCCTGCGTTCGTTTTTGTTCCGTGATAGCTGTCGACCAAATACTGAATGTCTCATAAAATAATTAGCACGTGATTAAAAGAACATGAGTAGCACGTGATCAGGTGCTCATCATGTGTTTTTCCATCATGTGCTCATTGCGCTCAAACTGTGAGCGCTACTCCCTTTTCGCGCAGTTTCTCTTCAACGAGTCCCAAAGACTTGGCTCCGAGATTTTTAATCTTCATAAGCTCGCTTCGCAGTGTAGCCAACAGCTGACCGACGGTCTCGATCCCTCCGTTACCCAACGCATTGACGATACGGGTCGGAATGTCCAACTCCTCGATGCGCATCTTGAGCATTTCATCAGACACGCTCGGAGATACCGCGACACTTTCGGCCACGCCCACAGCTTTGGGTTCCACAATCTGGAAAAAGTATGACACTAATATCTTAGCCGACTGCTTGAGTGCATCAAGCGGGGACACGGAACCGTCGGTCCAAATTTCCATGACGAGTTTATCTAAGTTCGTCATCCGACCGACACGAGTAGCTTCCACGCGGTAATTCACGCGTGTCACCGGAGAGAAAAGAGCGGAAACAGAAATCCGTCCGATCTCTGAAACCTTTTTCTCGTCGGATGAAATATATCCATACCCTTTTTCGGCAGTCACTTCCATGACGAGCGATGCCTTTTTGTCTGCCAGTGTCCCGAGTACGAGATCCGTATTCACCACGGTTACTCCTGCGGGAGCTTCGAAGCTCGCCGCCGTAATCTCTCCAGGTCCTTTGGCGGTGAGTTTGAGCGTCACGGGTTCGTCTGTCGGCAATACAAGTCGGACCTTTTTGAGATTGAGGATGAGCTCAACAACATCTTCTTTGAGTCCCGGTACCCGTGAGAACGCGTGGGCAACACCGTCAATCTTGACCGATGTAATGGCAGATCCTGCAAGCGAGGTCAATAACACCCGTCGAAGGCTATTGCCAACCGTCTGACCGTATCCCTGCTCAAGAGGCTCAATGACGAATAATCCGTAATCCGGCTTGTCTACTTCTGTTTTGATTTTAAATGTTGGTTCGTTCATAAAAACTTCAGATGAGCACTTGATAATAAAAACGTGATGAGCACCTGATCATGTGCTAATCATGTCTTTCTATCACGTGCTAATCTCTCCCTTTTTAACGTGAATAATGCTCCACAATAAGCTGTTCGTTAATATCTTCTTTAATATCACTGCGAATCGGCAATCTGACGACTTTTCCGACCGGTCCTTTTCGCTCTAACCATTCGGGGATGACATCAAGCGGTGTATCGATGAGCTTCTTGACCGCCGGAATTCCCAAACCTTTTCCACCCAACGTGATCACATCATCGACTGCTACTTCATACGAAGGAATCGTGACTTTGCTACCGTTTACCAATACGTGACCATGCGTGATAAATTGACGGGAGGCGGCACGCGTAGGACCTAAACCCAGACGGAATAGCGTATTATCGAGTCGTCGCTCGAGAGACTCAAGAAGCTTCTCTCCCGTATTTCCGAGTGATTTACGCGCTCGTCCATATATGCGTCGGAACTGTCGCTCGAGCACTCCATACAGCCGCTTGACACGCTGCTTCTCCCGAAGCTGCTCACCAAAATCTGATGTCTTCCGGTGCCCCTTGGATCCGTGCATCCCCGGAGGTATACCAAGACGCTTCAAAAGATTGGCATGAGATTTCGTGCCGAGAGTCTTAAGACCCAAGTCAATGCCTTCGCGTCTTGCAAGTCTATTTTTTGGTCCGGTATATCGTGCCATATTTAATCGTTACTTGGTTAGTTCGTTAATTGGTTACTTCGATAATTACACTATTACTTAATTTATCATTTTTACTAAGTAACAAAATAACTAATAACTAACTAACAGCTATACTCTCCTCTTTTTCTTCGCTCGCACCCCGTTGTGCGGGATGGGAGTAACGTCAGCAATAAGCGTGATCTGCAGTCCCACCGCTTTGAGTCCCCGAAGTGCGGCATCACGACCAGCTCCCGGTCCCTTGATAAAAACCTCTACCTCGCGAAGCCCTTGTGCCTGGGCTTTCCGTGCTACTGCTTCCACAGCAGTCGTGGCTGCGTACGGTGTCGACTTGCGAGCCCCTTTAAATCCTGCCATGCCGGAAGATCCCCAACAGAGAGTATTGCCTTCCATGTCCGTCACCGTCACAATCGTATTGTTAAACGTGGCCGTGATGAACACTTTGCCTTTTTCGACGACTCGCTTGGTTTTTGTTGCTGCCATATTATTTTTTCGCTTCTTCGGTAGACTTTTCCGGTGCTTTTGCCCGATCATCTTTCTTAAGAGCGCCAATGGTCACACGCTTGCCACGTTTGGTGCGGGCATTGCTCCGCGTCCGTTGGCCACGTAAGGGCAATTTCTTCGCGTGCCGAAGCCCGCGGTAACTCCCGATATCCCGTAACCGTTTAATCGTATCGGAAATATTCCGGCGAAGGTCTCCTTCTACCATCGCTTGTTTCTCTATGGTTTTGGCAATTTTACCCACTTCCTCATCCGTGAGCGTCTTGACCCTGCGACTGGCATCGATACCTGCCTCAACCAAAATCGGTATGACGTTGGTGCGTCCGATACCATAAAGGTACGTGAGTGCAATATCGACACGCTTGTCGTTTGGTATGTCTACTCCAATGATACGGACCATACAATAAGTTAGTTCGTTAGATAGTTACTTTGTTACTTCGTTAATCATTATCAATTTTCTAAGTAACGAACTAACAAGCGTTGCTAACTAACGTTTTTATCCTTGACGTTGTTTATGTTTCGGATTGGCACAGATAATATATACCCGACCCCTGCGGTGAACGAGCTTACATTTGACACACATGGGTTTAACACTGGCTCTGACTTTCATAATTAAGTTAAAAGTCTATAAAGTCAAAAGTCTAAAAGTAAAAAAAGTCAAAAATGTACATTACGGACTTTATGGACTTTAAAACTTTTGACTCACTTCGTTCTATACGTAATTCTTCCTTTGGTCGCGTCGTAGGGTGTCATCTCAAGCTTAACCCGATCGCCCGGCATGATACGGATAAAATGAATTCGCATTTTCCCCGATAAATGACAAAGAACAATCCTGCCGTTGGGCAACTTAACCCGAAACAATGTGTTCGGAAGACACTCGGTCACTTCCCCATCTACCTCAATGCTTCCTTGATGCACCATACCAGGTAGTGAAAACTCGACTGATCGATCATGCGATCAAACAAAATTTTCACTTATGATTCAATCTATGCCTTCAATAATAGAAACTCAATAAAATTATATCCTGATTATCGACTGAAAAATTTTGTGTCGAGTTTCTACTACCTGGCATACCAGGTAGTAGATTTTCGATATCTCTTCGAGATGATGGTTACCCAATCCTACAAAAAATACCGATACTACTCTTTGCCGGATAGATTACCAATCGCATCGGCGATTGATCGAAAATTCACTACCTGGCATAAACAACAAAAATTCCCCATCACGCCCATGGGGCTTAAAAATAACAATTTAGCAAACCGAAAATTAACAAAACGACGTGAACAACACGTAGTATATCTTATTAAGTAGCCTTGGTCAACCCTTCGATAAACTCAGGGTTGACGCTGAATTTATTGAATGCGTCAACACCTGAGGCTCTCCATCCGTGATGAGGATACTGTGCTCAAAAACGGCGGAAAGCGAGCCGTCCCTCGTCGCGATAGACCAGCCATCATCATTGACGTAAACTACCGCACCGCGACCTCTTGCATAAATCACCTCTACGGCTATCGTCATACCCGGGACGAGCAATGGTGTCACGGCAATAGGAACTTTGACAAATCCGGGAATCTGCGGTTCTTCGTGTAACTCCCGACCCACGCCATGACCAACAAGCGTTTTGACGATACCATACCCCGCGCCTTCCACAATTTTTTGAACCGCTTGCGAAATATGCCCGACGCGGTTTCCGGCTTTGGCTTGAGCGATCCCTTGCCACATGGCGTCTTCCCCTACCCGTAAAAATTCTTCCTTCTCATCACTTTTCCAGCCAGAGGCTGGTCCGCCTTTGGCGGAGACTACTTTCGTCCATGCCGTATCGGTATGGAATCCCTCATAGAGTAACCCAACATCGATCGTCAATACATCACCTTCTTTGAGTACATACTTCGTTGGGATCCCGTGAACGACCACATCGTTGACACACAGACACGTCGCCCATTTATATCCCTCCACCGTACGAAATGAAGCTGTCCCACCCGATTTCCGAATCAGCTCGTCGGCATGAGCTTCGATATCCAGAAGCGAAACACCCGGCTGAGCTTTCTCAAGAAGTTGATTCAAGATGGTCCCAAGCTTGGCTCCTCCCACACGCATTGATTGTATTTCGGAAGGAGTTTTAGGAGTAATCATAAAGGATTTTACAGGAATTTAGAGGAATTTAGGATATGTTAAAGCAGATTTCGCTTTATAAGCTCCTCTTTAATTCGTGCGACAACATCTTCTTGATTCATACCCGTTGTATCCAATTCCCATGCGTCAGGAAGTTTTTGCAGTGGATCGGTGACGCGGGTTGTATCTTGATGATCACGTAGTTTTGTGTCTGACAAAACCTCTTCATGAGTTTTCTTTATCCCTTTTGCATCAAATTGTAGCCATCTTCGATGAGCCCGTTCCTCAAGGGAAGCAGTAAGATAAATTTTAAGTTGCGCGTTGGGGAGTACCCGCAAACCAATATCCCGCCCCTCCATAACCACCGATTTTCCATGAGCCATATCCTGTTGACGGGCAACCATCCACTGGCGAACCTGGGGTATCGTGCCAACGTCTGAGGAACCGATCGCAACATCCTGTTTGAAAATCCTCTCAGTCACATCTGAATCATTTAATACTGCGACAAATGGATGAATGCTCGTACTGGAAGGAGGCATAAGCGAAATAATAATTTGTTGGAGTTTTTTACAAACAGAGTCAATATCTTTTGTGGAAATTCCCGCTTCAATACAGGCTAATGCGAGCATCCTATACATCGCACCGGTATAAATATAGGTAAGCTGAAGTTCTTTTGCGAGTCTTCCGGCGATGTCCCCTTTTCCTGATGCAACCGGCCCATCAATGGCAATTTGAAGTGGGGTGTTCATAAATAATATGTACCAAAATAAATCCGACAATAAAAACTGGATCCCGGCTCAAGGGCCGGGATGACACCTATTAGCTTATGAAACGTGGGCCATGATGGCCTTGTGTACATCCTCCACCGACTGATCCGCATTTACTTCTATAAGCACGCCCTTTTGACGATAAAATTCCAGAACACTTTTCTCACTTTCTTTGTAGAGGGCGAGACGCGACTTAATCCTCTCCGGCGAATCATGAAGCTCGCTCGACCCCGGATGGAGAGGGCGCGCCCGCTTGAAGAGACGCTTGTATGATTCTTCCTCCGACAGATGAAGATAAAATACCCGCTCGACTTTATACCCATACTTGTCTATCTTGTCATCCAAAAACTTCGCCTGCTCGATATTCCTCGGAAATCCATCCATGATCCAATTCTTTCGAGCGTCCGGCCTTTTGAGACGCCGCTTCCAAAGCACAAACATCTCGCTATCCGGCACGTACTTGCCGGTTATTAATATGTCTCGACACACATCTCCGATCATACCTTTATCCGTCGCTGCGGTCTCCCGCACCAGATCGCCTGATGTCAAAATCGGGAGACCTAACTTTTCTGCTAATAACTTCGCCTGCGTCCCTTTGCCTGATCCTTCCGGACCGTAGAAAACGATATGCATACCAGGTAGTGAAATTTCGACCTTTGCTCTTTACGCTTTTGGGAAATCTCAATTTCCTTTCTTTATAATAGGACAACCTTAAAACCAGGCGACTCTACGACAACGAGCAAAGTCAAAAGCGTGTCGAAATTCTACTACCTGGCATAAACTCCATCACTCCTTCAGGAATCCATCATAATTTCTCATCACGAGCTGGGCTTCGAGTGCTTTGACCGTTTCCAAAACCACCGATACGACGATCAGGACGCTCGTCCCGCCGACCAATAATGTAGAAACACCGGTCGCCCCACCCGCAAGGGTAGGCAGGATGGCAATAGCACCTAAAAATAGCGCACCTGCAAGCGTAATCCGGGTCAGGATATAGTTGAGGTACGCGGCGGTGGGGCTTCCGGGACGGATACCGGGAATAAAGCCGCCGTATTTCTGTATTTCCCCGGCGATTTTCGTCGGGTTAAACGTAATCGCCGTATAAAAATAGGTAAATCCGATCACCAAAAGAAAATAAATTATATTATAAGAAATGCTATTCGGATTAAATACTCCGGTGAGAAACCGTCCGATATTGACGAGTATCGGTTCCTTCACTTGTTGGAGAAACCCTCCGACGAGAGAGGGCAAGAGCACAAGCGACACGGCAAAGATAATGGGAATCACTCCCGCTTGATTTACCCGAAGGGGAAGATAGGATGTCGATCCTCCGTAGACTTTATTGCCGCGGATCCGGCGCGCGTAGTGAACCGTAATCCTGCGTACCGCTTCATTCACCGTAACCGTCGCGGCAATAACCCCTACGGCAAGTCCCAAAAATACCACCATGTTGCCGGCAACTTCTGCCGTCACCGTTGAAATCGTCTGTCCGATCACCACGGGAAATCTGCCCACGATACCGGCGAATATGAGCAGTGATATACCATTCCCGACGCCATAGGCGGTAATAAGCTCCCCCAACCACATGACCACAACCGTCCCTGCCGTCATCGTCAGAATAAGAGAGATAAGGGTGAGTGGATCGGCTGCGCTGACAATCCCCTGGTTTTTGAGTAGCGCGTACATACCGATGGCCTGCAACGCGGCAAGCGGCACAGTAATCATGCGGGTGTATTGGTTGATTTTTTCCCGTCCATACTCCCCTTCTTTGGATAATTCTTCGAGTTTAGGAAATACAATGGTAAGAAGTTGCAGAATAATAGAAGCGTTTATATAGGGGTTGAGCCCCAAAGCCATGACCGAAAAATTAACAAGTGTCCCTCCCGAAAAAATGTCCAGAAGTCCCAAAAATTGATTCTGGGCGAAAAGAGAAGCTAATTTCGCCGTGTTTACACCGGGAATGGGAATATGGGCGAAAAGCCGAAATACGATGAAAAGAAAAGCGGTGATAAGAATTTTCCGGCGAAGTTCCGGCACTTTCCAACTGTTGAGTATAGGCGAAATGAGATTGTTCATTCTACCGAACCGCCAGCTTTGAGAATCGCTTTCTTGGCCGTGGCACTACAGGGCACCTTGACCGTCAACGTCACGGATACTTCCCCACCATCCAAAAGCTTTACTCTCGCAACACGCTCATCTATCATATGATATTTCTTCAATGTTTCCAATGTCACAACGGTGCCCTTGGGGAGAGCATTCAGATTGGTCACCGGAAGAGGAAATGCTTTGGGTTTTTGAGATTGGTTACGACCTTTTCCCCGAAGATACGGCAGCCTCTTGGTGATGGGCGACTGGCCACCCTCAAAACCCCGGGGCATACTCCCTCGGGCTTTTTGGCCCTTCGTACCACGACCGGATGTTTTATTTTTGCCGGAGCCGTGACCGCGACCGATGCGTTTCTTCGGCCGTCTTATAAGAGTTGGTAAATGCGTAAGATCCATATCAATAAATACGTATACGTCCTATTTGACTTTTATAATTTTTAATTGCTTTAGAGCTTCCATCGTGGCGTACACGTTGGATGCTTGATTTTTGCTCCCAAGAATCTTCGACGATATATCACGAATACCCGCCGCTTCCACGACCGCCCGTACTGCTCCGCCTGCGATGACTCCGGTACCCGGAGGAGCAGGCTTCAGGAGAATTTTGGCTGCACCGCGCTTGACATATACCTGGTGCGGTATGGTCCGGCCACGCATCGCAACCACAATTTGATGCTTTTTGGCATAACTCACGGCTTTTTTGACACCAGAGGAAACATCCGGCGCCTGCCCGAGTCCCACGCCAACCCGGCCTTTTTTATCTCCGACGACCACGAGAACCGAAAATCCGACTTTATTGCCGCCTTTGGTTTTCTTGGAAACACGGTTAACCTGTACGACTTTTTCGGCAAATTCTGATGTACGCGGATCTGATCGTTGTTGGTATTTCATACCGGGTAGTAGAACTTCGATGTTCCTAACGGAACGTAAGCTCCCCTTTCTTTGTAATATTATTTTGCATTCTCATACTTTCCTCTTTCTTGCCAGAAGTCCTCAACACATGCGTTTACGCATGATCGAAGTTTCACTACCCGGCATATTAAAATTTTAGTCCTCCCTCTCGTGCTGCATCAGCAAAGGATTTAATAACTCCATGATAGCGGTTTCCACCCCGGTCGAATACCACGGACGTTATCTTATGTTTCAGGGCAAGCGCCGCAATTTCTTTACCCAAGATCACGGCAGTAGCAGTGTTTTTCTTGGTTGCGCGTTTGGATACTACCGTTTTGCCTGCGTCATCATCAATGATTTGGACAAAAAGAGACGTACCCGACCGATACACCGCAAGACGCGGACGGCTAGCCGTGCCCATAACGACGGCACGGATACGGCGTTGTCGTGATTTCCTCAACATTTTTCTGGTTTTCATATTTATTTAGCTCCCGGAGCTCCTCCAACCGCTTTGGCGGACTTACCAGCTTTTCTCCGTATATATTCACCGGCATATTTAATACCTTTTCCTTTATATGGTTCAGGTTTTTTGACCGCATGGATCGATGCGGCAACTTGTCCGACTGCATGCTTATCGCTCCCTTGTACAAGGATTTTCCCCTCCACGACCGAAAGTGTAATACCCACGGGAGGAGTAATCGTGACGGGATGAGAAAACCCAACGGTCAATACGACCGAGGGACCACTCATCGCTGCGCGATATCCCACGCCTGCAAGCTCAAGAGTCTTCGTCCAAAGCTTCGTGACCCCCACGATAGCATTATGAAGCTCGGAACGATAGTACCCATGCAGTGCTCTCGTATCACGTCCTTCGTTCTTCCGTGTAACAGAAACAGTACTTCCCTCTACCGCAACAGCTAGTCCCTCGGGAATAGAGAGAACACGGTCTCCTTTGGGACCTTTCACGGTCACCGTGTCGCCTGATACGCTCACGGAGGCACCTTCATCTATACTGATTGGCATTTTTCCTATACGAGACATATAAAATCAGCAATACGAGTCAAGAGTCAAAAGCAAAACGAGAAATCACTCTTGACTTGTGTTGCTCTTGACTCTCTTGCTCTTTTTTCTACCACACCTCACAAAGCAATTCTCCGCCGATATGTTTGGCTTTTGCATGCTTCCCGGTCATGATACCCAACGGCGTGGAAAGAATAGCAATTCCCATGCCACCGACGACGGTAGGAATAGCATTGCTTCCGATATACACCCGGAGTCCCGGCTTGCTTTTCCGCTTCATATCGGTAATAGCGGGAGTCGACCCCTCATAGCGGAGCTTGAACTCAAGAACTTTTTTAACGCGCTCTCCCGAAACGGCAACCGACGAAAGATACCCCTCTTCCATGAGGATGCGGGCCACCGCTTCTTTGAGTTTAGAGTAAGGCAAGACGACGGCAGATTTACCCGCCATATACGAATTTTTTATCTGCGCCAACATGTCTCCGATAGGATCTGATACCATAATTATTTTTTTACCACGACGCCTTCACGACGCCGGGTAATTCTCCTTTATGTGCTAACTCCCGAAAACACAACCGGCAAATACCAAACTGCCGCATAAATGCACGGTTTCTTCCGCACAGTCCACAGCGATTTTTATGCCGAACAGCAAATTTTTGTTTATGATCAAATTTAACGACATCCGATGTTTTTGCCATACCAGGTAGTAGATTTTCGCTATTTCTTACGAAATATAAAAACCATGTTCCTTTCTATCAATCATATTTGTTAGTATTTCCAGATAGTTATCGTGTCCATTCCGCCATGCGGAATGAGCGAAAATTCACTACCTGGCATAGTGTTACTTCTCAAACGGCATCCCCAAAAGCGTAAGGAGCTTTTTGGCATGCTCATCGTTGCCTGATTTGGTCACAAAGGTCACCTCATATCCGCGCGTTTTATCAACCATAGTATAGTCAAGCTCCGGAAAAATGGTCTGATCGGCAATTCCCAATGTATAGTTGCCGTTTCCGTCAAAACCGGATCCCGATACACCCCGAAAATCCCGGACCCGGGGAAGAGCAATGGTCACGAGCCGGGTAAAAAAGTCCGACATGAGATGACCCCGGAGGGTCACTTTGAGTCCGACGGTATCCCCCGCCCGCAGTTTGAACGATGAAATCGCTCTCTTGGCACGCGTAACGCTCGGCTTCTGACCGGTAATAACGCTAAGCTGCGCAGATACTTTTTCAATGACTTTTTTGTCTGCAAGCGCCTCGCGGCCAATGCCACAGTTAACCACAATTTTGATCAAACGGGGAACGGCCATGAGATTGGCAATCCCAAGTTCTGTCATCAATTTTGGTCTGATTTCTTTGATATATTGTTCTTGTACGGTCATATCTTTTGTTGGCATTTGCGACAAATTCTCTCTTTTTCACCTTTGACGACTAAATATCCCACCCGTGTAGGCTGACTACACTTTGGGCACATAAGCGCCACCTTGCTGACTGCAATGGGTTTCGTAACATCGATAATACCTCCAGCCTTCTTCTCGTCACGCTTTTTCATGTGCCGCTTATAGACGTTCACCCCTGTGACAACCACTGACCCTAAGGCGGGAAACGTTTGCTCAACTTTTCCTTTTTTTCCTTTATCTTTTCCTGTTGTAACGATAATGGTGTCGCCTTTCTTTAGTTTCATAAGACTGGATTCCCGCCTTCGCGGGAATGACAAATAACTAATAAACCTCTGCTGCCATACTGACAATTTTATTAAACCCGCGGTCTTTAAGCTCCCGTGCCACCGGACCGAATATACGGCTACCCCGTGGATTTTTGTCATCCGGATTATCAATCACTACCCCCGCGTTATCATCAAATCGAATATAGGACCCATCGGCACGATGAAATTCCTTATGTACCCGGACAACGACAACTTTCACCATTTCATCTTCTTTGACGAGTCCGGTAGGATCACCCTTCCTCACGACGCACTGGACGATGTCTCCGAGACTGGCAAACTTGCGTTTGGAAGATCCATAGATATGGATGACCACCATCTCTCTGGCTCCTGAATTATCTGCAACTACTAATGATGTACGTCGTTGAATCATACCAGGTAGTGAAAACTCGACTGCTCGCTTGAGCGAGCAAGCAAAATTTTCATTTGCTTAACTATACCATCTATATTTTTATGTTGGTCTATCATGTAATATTTAATCCTCAGTTACTTAAAAATTTTGTGTCGAGTTTCTACTACCTGGTCATAGCTTTTCTATTACTATAAAGTGCTTCCTCTTGCTCATGGGTACAGTTTCTTGCATCTTCACACTATCACCCACGTTTATATCTGCCATCTCGTTGTGGGCCGCAAACCGCCGGCTTTTGCGGACTGTTTTTTTGTATAGCTTATGAGCAAATGTCCGTATGACCTCAACGGTAACGGTTTTGTTCATTTTGGTCGAAACGACCTTCCCAACCATAGTTCTCCCCTTCATTTCATTTTTCATATAATTTTTCTGACCAAGACTGTTATTCTACCAGAGTAAGCTCTCTTTCGCGTAGTATCGTTTTTGCCACAGCCACCCGGGTACGTTTTGCACGGAACAAACGGAGATTTTTTAATTGTTTGGTCTTCCGTTCTACCCGGCCTTTGAGCATTTCCGTTTCCAGCGTACCTATTTGTTTCGTAAGCTCTTGATCAGACATGCTGCGCAGTGATTGTATTTCTTTCTTTTTCATACCAGGTAGTAGATTTTCGCTATTTTATGCAAAATAAAAAAACCTTATTCCTCTCTATCAATCTTTGATCGTATTCCCGGGTAGTCGTCTCGTGCGTCCCATTAAGTGGGACGAGCGAAAATTCACTACCTGGCATATCATTCCTTCACAATAAACTTTGTGCGTACCGGGAGTTTGACGCTCGCCAGCCGCATGGCTTCCTTGGCTACATCCATAGGAACCCCTGCCATCTCAAACATAATTCTCCCTGGTTTCACGACAGCCACGTATTCAGCCACATCACCCTTACCGCTACCCATACGCGTCTCCGGTGGTTTCTTGGTAATCGGCTTATGCGGAAAAATTCTGATCCAAATTCTACCCCCACGCTTGGTGTAGTGCGTGAGAGCGCGCCGCGCCGCCTCTATCTGCCGACTCCCCACCCAACCTACAGTGATAGCTTTCAGACCATATTCTCCGAAATTAACCTCACTCCCCCGATAGGAGAGTCCTCCCCGCTTACCGCGGAATTCTTTTCGATGTTTGGCTCGTTTTGGTGCTAACATAAATTAAAATCGTTAGTTCGTTAGTTAGTTGCTTCGTTACTTCGTAAGAATATTTTCCTCTAAGTAACCAAGTAACACGCGTTGCTAACTAACTCCTTCGGCAGATCCACACTTTTACCCCGATATACCCTGACTTAGTAAGAGCGGGAGCTATGGCAAAATCTATATCTTCCCGAATCGTCGAAAGCGGAATCGTCCCTGATTGAAACTTTTCGCGTCTGGCAATTTCGGCTCCGTTTATGCGTCCAGAAAGTCTGATACGCACTCCTTTGGCTCCAGATGAGATAGCCCGTTCTACTGCCTGATTGCAAACCCGCTTATGCGGCATCCGGCGAACAAGCTGATCCGCGATGGTATTGGCTACCAACGTAGCATTGAGATTAGGCTCCTTGACCGGCTCAACCGCGATGTCCACTTTCACGCCCTGACCGACCTTCAGCCGCTTGCTTAAAATGCCCTCTATAAGCTTTTTGAGTATTTCAAGCCCACTGCCGCCCCGACCGATAACCACTCCGGGACGGGAGACGTGCACCGTAACTTTGACTTTGTTAATCGACCGTTCGATTTCCACCAGCGCTAGTCCCGCACTTTTGAGCTTCAGGCCTAGTTCGCGCCGGAGGGCAACATCGGCTAACAACAACGTGCTGTAGGTCCGGCTGTCGGCATACCACCGCGAGGACCAGTTAAATACCGGGCCGATTCGAAATCCTCTTGGATTAATTTTTTGTCCCATGGTTAAGAGATTAGCACGTGATGAAAAAGACATGATGAACACGTGATCATGTGCTCATCATGTGAACTTCTATCATGTGCTCATCCATGACCTCCTTTAACAGACTGACTACGAGAAGTTGCCACCTCATCAGTTAATACCACTCTTATATGTGTCATTCTCTTTTTAAATGCGTGTGCTTGACCTTTCGATACTGCGTGCCACCGCTTCATAACCGGACCCGGTAACACTTCGATCGACTTGATCCGAAGCAAAGAAACATCTGCTTTTTTTTCTTTTGCACCGGCAAGTGCTGAAGAAAGCACACTACCCAACGGCTCACCCGCACGCTTCGGCAGTGATCCAAGCCGTATAAGGGCAGCCTGCGGCGGCAACCGACGGATTGATCGCGAGACCAACTGCACCTTGCGCGGACTCATCCTGACATATTTCGCAACAGCTTGATATTCCATAAATTGTTAATTCGTTATTCGTTACTTGGTTACTTCGTAAAAAATATTCATGGCTTTCTAATAACAAAGTAACGAACTAACAAAACTTACGTTTTGTCCATCGTCCTCTTCGTCACTTGTCCGTGGCCTCTAAATGTTCGCGTCGGACTAAACTCCCCTAACCGGTGACCGATCATGGCCTCGGTCACAAATACTTCGATAAATGTGCGACCGTTATGGACTCCGAACCGGTGCCCGACGAAATCAGGCGAAATCTGACACGCACGCGACCACGTCTTAATCGGTAGACGATCTCCTCCAGCTTTCTGGCGATTGACCTTTGCCAGAACTCTCGGATCTATGTATGGACCTTTTTTAGAACTTCTTGCCATAAATTAGTCTATAAAGTCAAAAAGTTTATAAAGTCTGTAAAGTACTTTATGAACTTGATACCTTGGAACTTTTTATTTTTTCTTTCTTTGTAAAATAAATTTATCACTATACTTCTTTGGACTTCGCGTTTTTTTACCCAATGTCCGCTTCCCCCATGGGCTCTTGGGAGATGGCATACCGATGCCACTTCTGCCTTCGCCGCCTCCATGCGGATGGGAACGGGGATTTTGGGCGACACCCCTCACTCCGGGCCGGATACCCATGAGTCTCCGTGTGCCCGCTTTACCAAACACACGATTTTTCCACTCCACATTGCCGATTTGTCCCACAGTCGCCTGACAAAGAGCCGAAAAAACCCGTACTTCCCCGGAGGGAAGCTTTAATTGTACACGATCTCCCTCTTTTGCCAAAACGCTTGCGGCTACGCCAGCGCTTCGCATCATCTGCGCTCCCGCGCCGGGTTTGATTTCGACGCAATGCACAAAGGTACCAACCGGCATATTCCCAAGCTCCATACTGTTGCCCGGTTTGATATCCACGTTCTTAGCCGATACCACCGTCGCTCCAATCTCAAGACCGACGGGGGCTAAAATATAGCGTTTCTCTCCATCTTGGTATTGCAACAGTGCGACTCCTGCTGAACGATTTGGGTCATACTCCAGCGCCACTACACGGGCCGGAACACCTTCTTTATCCCGGCGCCAGTCAATCAAACGATAAAATCGCTTCTGCCGCCCACCCTGATGTCGTACCGCCACGTGACCGGCGACATCACGACCAGAGTGTTTCTGAAGAATTTCCTGTAATTGTTTTGATCGTTTTATATTCATATTTATTTCTTCTCTTTTTCTCCCGTCACCTCAAATGCATCAATCTTCTGTCCAACTTTAAGCCTCACGAGTGCCTTTTTCCAATCGCTGCGCAAAACCCGTTTCATGCGTTTGCCCGCCTTGCGCTCTTTGCCATGCATGATAAGCGTGCGCAGATTAACCACCGTGACACTGTAGATATCACCAATCGCTTGAGCAATTTCGGGCTTGCGGCTACCAACAACCACGGCAAAGGTATACCACCCGCGTGAGGCTAAACTCAAACTTTTTTCCGTGATGACCGGACGAAGAACAATTTGTTTCATACGCTTTTTTTCTGGGCAAACCTTTTTTTCAATACTTCTACTGCTTCTTTCATAAATACCAATTTTTGATGCGTGAGCACCGTATATGCGTGTAAATCTTGTGCCGGAAGGATATCCACGTCCGCTATATTTCGGGCGGCCCGTGAGGTCGTAATCGCCCCGCCATCAACGACGAGAAGTGCCGATCCCGTCACCCCGACGCTTTGTAACGCATGAGCCATATCTTTTGTTTTGGTAAGTCCTTCAAGCCCGGAAACAATAATCATCTTCCCTTCCCCAAGTGCGCTGGTAAGAGCGGAAGCCAAGGCGGCCCGCTTCATCTTCTGAGGCAAATCTAAATGGTAATCACGGGGATGGGGCCCGAAGGTGATACCACCGCCCACGAAAATAGGAGCACGGATACCTCCATGACGGGCTCGTCCGGTACCTTTTTGACGATAAATTTTGCGGGTTGATCCCTCTACATCACCACGCGTTTTCGTGGATGCGGCTCCCTCGCGCTGATTGGCAAGATACACGCGCACCGCTTGAGCCACCAGAGCGTCATTTACTTTTGCAGCAAAAAGCTCTGCGGGCAACGTCATCTTACCCACCGATTTTCCGTCAATGCCGACAACAGAAACGGAAACAGAAGACGGTTTGGGTGATTCGGGAGATTGGGGGGATTTAGGGAGTTTAGGGGATTTGGGGGCAAGGGAACGCACCAGCTTGGGTGTGACGGCTGGTTTTTTGGAGGAAGTCTTTTTTGATTTTATGATTTTTGTTTTTGGCATATGATGACAAAGCTAAGCTTTTTGAAGATCAAAGCTTAGCTTTAGGTATCTTGTTTGGTTCTTTTTGAATGATAAGGAGGCCATTACGGCCTCCCGGAACTAATCCTTTTATCGTCAGAGTATTGGTGTCCGCGTTGATTGCAAAAATTGACAAACCACGCTGGGTCACCCGCTCGTTGCCCATGCGGCCGGCCATCCGTTTACCTCGGTAGACGCGTCCCGGAGTGGTCGTCTGACCAATGGATCCCGGAGCGCGTTCACGATCAGACTGACCGTGCGTGCGTGGACCACCGGCAAATCCGTGACGCTTCACGACTCCGGCAAATCCTTTGCCTTTGGATGTGCCGGTGATGCGAATACCATCACCAACAGCAAAAACGTCAGCAACTTTAATTTCTGCGCCTGGTTTGGCGTCACCCACGTCGCTCACGTCAAAAGACCGTAAAAAACGGAGCTTCGTTGTGAGCCCCGCTTTTTTGGTATGTCCTTCTTCTGCTTTGGAAATATTTCGTGTGGTACCGAATCCAAGTTGAATGCTTTTATAGGTCGGCGTATCTTCAACTTCGGTAATCCAACACGGACCAGCCTCAATCACCGTGACGGGAATACGCTTGCCCTCTGCGGTAAACGCCTGCGTCTGATCTTTTTTGAAACCCAGTATTGCGTTGAACATAAAAAAATCCCACTCGGTGGGATCATAATGACTCATCCGAGACTTTTGATACTACTCTCTAGGATATGCATCGGTTTTCCGCCATATCAAAGCTAAAGTATATCAGAGTATCTCCTCGCGTGCAACGCACGCGTGATTAGCACGTGATTAAAAAAACGTGATTAGCACGTGATTGTTTCATGTGCTCATCATGTTCTTTCCATCAAGTGTTCATCATAGCTTGCTTCGCAAGCTACATTTTAATCTCTACATCCACTCCTGCCGGTAAGTCTAAATGCATGAGCTGATCAATCGTTTTATCCGTGGGCTCGATGATGTCGATCAGCCGTTTATGGGTCTTGACCATAAAATCTTCACGGCTATTGCGGTCGATAAATGGGCTTCTGGCAATGTTGTAATGTGCCCGATCGGTCGGCAGCGGCACAGGTCCCACGACCTTAGCGCCCGTCCTCACGGCGGTGTCCAATATCTTCTGACAACAGTCGTCTATGATCCTGCTGTCATACGCTTTTAAACGTACACGAATTCTTCCTTTAGGCATAGTAATGTGCTATTTATCAATTTCTTTATTGCTAGAATTATGAACAATCCTTACTGCAACACCATAAATTGTCCCTTCGACTTGATCTCCAACATCTAAACTTGTATTAATGGCAATATGATTCGGCTCCCCCATGACAATCTCGTTTGCCGTAACCAAGGCATAATGCACACTCCCATCCGATTCATGAGTGACAGTAATCAGTCCACTATTCTTTTCTCCAAGACCAATTTCATCAAAAACGATATTTTTCGAAGCCGGAAATGACCAACCTTCCTCCGCCTTACCTTCGTGAAGGATAATTGGCTCATCCGCCCCTGCCATAAAAAGAACAACAGCCCCCATATATCAGTAGATGCGGCAGGATTAGTATGTTTTACGCTATAATCTTGGTGATCACTCCGGCGCCAACGGTGTGGCCGCCTTCGCGGATAGCAAACCGAAGACCTTCTTCAAGGGCGACCGGAACGATAAGTTTGGCCGTCATCTTCGTTGTGTCCCCAGGCATGACCATCTCTACTCCCGCCGGAAGCGTCACTTCGCCCGTCACGTCGGTCGTACGGATATAAAACTGCGGCCGATAGCCCGTGAAGAACGGTGTGTGCCGTCCACCTTCTTCTTTAGCGAGAATATAAATTTCCGCTTCAAATTCGGTATGCGGCTTGACTGAACCGGGAGCAGCCAATACCTGTCCGCGCTCGACTTGGTCCTTCTCAACACCGCGCAGAAGAACCCCGATATTGTCGCCAGCCAATCCCTCGTCGAGAAGCTTGCGGAACATTTCTACTCCCGTGACCACGGTCGTTTGGGTCGCTTTCATACCCACGATCTCCATGGTGTCGTTGACCTTGGCTTTTCCGCGCTCGACGCGTCCGGTAACCACCGTGCCGCGGCCTTTGATGGAGAAAACATCCTCAACAGGCATAAGGAACGGCTTATCCAGCTCACGAATCGGGTCCGGTACGTAGGAATCAACCGTATCCATAAGCTCCTGAATTTGCTTCTCTGCCTCGGGATCACCCTGAAGCGCTTTGAGGGCACTTCCGCGGATAACCGGGACTTTGTCGCCAGGGAACTTGTACTTCGTGAGCAGTTCCCGGACTTCCATCTCAACGAGATCAAGAAGCTCTTTATCCTGCACCATGTCGCATTTGTTCATAAATACGACGATAGCCGGTACGTTGACCTGTGCCGCGAGCAAAATGTGCTCACGGGTCTGGGGCATCGGACCGTCGGGCGCGGATACCACGAGGATAGCTCCGTCCATCTGGGCGGCTCCCGTAATCATATTTTTGATGTAATCGGCGTGTCCCGGCGCATCGATGTGCGCGTAATGACGCTTAACCGTCTCGTACTCTGAATGATGAATGTTAATCGTCACGCCTCGGGCGCGTTCCTCGGGAGCATTATCGATGTCTTCGTATTTGAGGGCTTTGGCCAACCCAAGCTTGGCTAACACGTGCGTGATAGCGGACGTCAAGGTGGTCTTACCATGATCGACGTGGCCAATGGTGCCAATATTCAAATGGGGCTTTTTGCGGTCAAATTTTTGCTGGTCTGCCATAGGTCCTCCTTAAAAATAAATACTACCAATACTACCAATCCGACAAATACTACCAATAATGAGAACTAAAATATTGTATCACACCTTAAACGCGATTGGCAATGATCTTTTCCTGAACATTCTTAGGAACCTCTTGATAGTGACTGGGTTCCATATAGTAGGTCGCTCTGCCTTTGCTCATGCTGCGCAAGGTCGTGGCATACCCGGCAAGCTCGGAAAGCGGCACCAGAGCCACGATAACCGTGACATGTCCCCGCTTGGTCGACCCCTGAATCTCGGCCCGTTTGGCGCCCAGATCGCCAATAACATCACCCATATATTCATCCGGTGTCGTAATCTCTACCTTCATGATAGGCTCCAAGAGTGTCGCGGCTCCCTGTTTCACCGCTGCCTGGATGGCCATGCTTCCGGCAATTTTAAATGCAATTTCACTGCTATCGACGTCATGATACGTACCGTCATAGAGCGTCACTGCTATATCCACAAGCGGATATCCCGCGATCACTCCATTTTCCATGGCTTCTTTGACACCCTTTTCTATGGGTGAAATAAATTCCTTAGGAATTGCACCGCCTTTAATCTCGTCGATAAACTCATTGCCTTCACCTCGACCCTTGGGCGCAATCCGCAGGAAACAATGTCCGTACTGCCCACGTCCACCGGATTGCTTGATATATTTCCCTTCGCCTTGGGCTTCCTTCGTGATCGTCTCTTTATACGCAACCTGGGGAGCCCCGACATTGGCTTCTACTTTGAACTCCCGCTTCATCCGGTCCACGAGAATCTCCAGATGCAACTCTCCCATCCCCCAGATGATCGTCTGGTTGGTCTCGAGATTACTTTTGATCTTGAAGGTGGGATCTTCCTCCGATAAACGCTGGAGAGCAAAACCCATCTTTTCCTGATCGTTTTTGGTCTTGGGTTCGATAGCCAAAGAAATGACGGGGTCGGGAAACGTAATCTTCTCGAGAATAATAGGGTTGTCTTCATCACAGATGGTGTCTCCGGTGATGGTATCTTTAAACCCAACGACCGCGACGATCTCTCCGGCATAGGCTTCTTTAATCTCTTCGCGCTGATTGGCGTGCATAAGAAGGAGCCGTCCGACGCGCTCTTTGATCCCTTTGATCGGATTAAAGGTGTAGGAACCCGAGGTGAGTTTGCCGGAGTAAATACGCACGTACGTGAGTTTACCGACATGGGGATCGATTTGAATTTTGAATGCAAGAGCGCAGAACGCCTCTTCATTGACACGCTTGCGCAGGACTTTCTCATTTGTCTTGGGATGAAGTCCGGTAACCGGCGGGAGATCCAAAGGCGACGGCAAGTAGTCAACAACCGCATCGAGAAGCGGTTGCACACCTTTGTTGCGCAGACTCGTACCACAATAAATAGGCACTAACTTGTAGGCAATGACCGCGCGACGAAGCGCCGCTTTGAGCTCCTCAATGGTCGGCTCGGCGCCGGACAAAAACTTTTCGATGAGGACGTCATCCGTCTCGGAAATGCGCTCAACCAATGCTTTTCGGCTAGCTTCGACTTCTTCAACTAAATCGGCAGGAATGGGAATCTCATCATATGTCGAACCTAAATCGTCGCTCACCCAGACAAATGCTTTACGGGTGAGGAGATCAACGAACCCTTTGAACTCATGTTCCCGGCCAATCGGGACAACCATGACGGCCGTCCGGGCACCCAAACGGTCTTCGATGGAAGCAATCGTGACCCGAAAATCTGCACCGATTTTGTCCATCTTATTGATGAAACAAATACGCGGCACATTGTACTTGTCTGCCTGATGCCAGACCGTCTCGGATTGACTCTGTACGCCTTCTT